>Ga0209656_10000582_pt1 | contig 24077 bp, 18 predicted proteins | sample BogFormECP12_OM2_FD_188239 | JGI IMG/M metagenome (GOLD analysis project Ga0209656, IMG submission 188239) | Bog forest soil microbial communities from Calvert Island, British Columbia, Canada - ECP12_OM2 (SPAdes) (version 2) | ecosystem: Environmental > Aquatic > Freshwater > Wetlands > Bog ... | reverse complement strand
CGGCGAACGGCCGGTGAGCCGGGTGAACTTGGTCGACAGCTTGACCGAGCCGTCGGGCAGGCTGACGAGCGTCGGTGCGTAGGTCGACCACGGCCGGGCGACGTCGGGCACCGCGCCGACGGTGAACAGGTTGCGCTGGCCGCCGCGGGTCGCGGCCGGGACGATGCCCACACCGAGACCCCGGATGACCGGCGCGGTGAGCCGCGTCAGGATGTCACCGGGCCCCAGGTCGAGGATCCAGCGGGCGCCGGCCTCGTGCAGCTCGGTGATCTCGTCGACCCAGTCGACCTGGCGCACCAGGATCGCCTCGGTCATCTCGCGTGCCAGCGCGACGTCGAGGCCGACCTTGTCGGCCCACGCACCCACCATCTCGACGCCGCCGGACAGCCGATGGCTGTGGAAACCCACTTCGACCTGCACCGGGTCGAACACCGGCGAGAACACCGCACCGCCGCGCACCTTGTTCTTGCGGTCGGCGGCCTCGGCGTCGGCAATCTGCCGGCAGTACAGCTCGAAACGCGCCAGCTGCTCGGGGGTACCGGTGATGACCACCGAGCGGCGGCCGTTGCGGATCGACAGCACGGGCGGCAGCACGGTGCGCACGTCCTGCGCGAACTCGTCGAGCAGCTCGGCGATCCGGTCCGGGTCGGCGTTGGTCACCGACACCATCGGCGGGCGGTCGCCCAGCGCCGCGATGCCGCGCCGACGCGCCACCAACGTCGCCGCGGCGCCGATGAGCTGCGCCATGGCCAGCAGCTCCACGTCCTTGGCGCCGGCGGCCCCGAGCGCTTCGACGGCCAGCACGCCCTGCGAATGCCCGGCCACGGCCACCGGCGGGGTGCCGACGAGGTCCATGCCCTGGCGCCCCAGCGCACGGATCGCGGCGATCTGGGTCAGCAGCACGCCGGGAACCGACGTGGCCGCCGAGGTCAGCTGCTTGGCGCCGGGCACCGACTCCTCGGCGGCCAGCGCGCGCATCCAGCGCAGCGGCTCGAAGCCGATCGGCCGAACGACGACCAGATCCCGCGCCACCGGCGCGAGCAGCAGATCGGCCTCACCGGCCAGCGTGGCAATCTCGGACTCGATGCCCGCCGAGGACACCAGCTCTTCGAGGGTTTCCAGCCAGGCGCTGCCCTGGCCGCCGAAGGCGACCGCGTACGGCTCGCCGGCATTCAGACGATCGACCAGGGCGTGAGCGCCATGCGACGGCTCCGGGGAATCGCCGTCGCGGCCTGCCGACACCCTGTCGTATTCGTAGATCGTCACGTCTCTCCTATGTGCTTCTTCATCGCGTTTCGTATCTCGGCGTGCTGACCTGCGCTGCCCTGCGAAGGTGTTGCGATTCCCCGTCGAATCCCAGTCATCTCGACTGCACGGTGTCCCGCCGGCGGCGGTGACGCCACCCGCTGCACTAAGAGTGGCATAAGGATCGGCCCCGTCTGAGCGCCTGACATGGTTACTGGCTAGTACTACGGACGGGTAACAGTCGGCGAGGTAACGCCCGGTCTGACGCGCGCCTCCGGGATCCGGGACAAACGTCCTGCATGCAGGTGGTTACGGTCGAGTAGCTACAACAGTGCAGATCACAGCGTGATTGTTATCGAATCGTTATGTAAAAATCTTTGATCGTCCGCCGCACGTCACGGCGCTCGGCCAAGCACCTGCCCGGTCTGTGAGTCCACATCTGTTCACTGAAATCGCCTCTGGAAGTTTGCTGGATCACCTTACCTGGCGGTAAGGTTCGGCCCCTTCGGGCTCAGTCCCACTGCCCGAATTGGGGCTTGAGGATGTAGTTGACGTCCACCCCGACACCGCCGACGCTGCGCTTGTCGATCTCGACCTGGTGCAGATGGGCCGCCGGGTGCGTGAAGCCCGGCGGCGACCCCCAATTGTGCTGCCAGAAGTAGGAGCCCAGGCCGTCGTGCAGCGCCCAGTCAATCGTCTTGGAGTTGGCGTACACGCCGACCCGCTGGTGGCCCAGCACCTGCTCCCAGCCCCGCAGGTATGGCGCCACCTGCTGTTTGTACTGGTCGGGAGTCGGATCGTCGTCGATCGAGGCGTAGATCGGGGCGCCGACGGACCCGCCGGCGGCGACGTGCAGCTGCCAGCCCCGCTGCGCGTGCTGGACGCCCGCCGGCTGGCCACCGAGCCAGTCGGCGGAGGCCTGCTTTCCGTACTGGTAGCAGGAGACGATCTTCAACCCGTTCTGATAGAGGTCGCGTGCCTCGGCCACCTGGATCGGCTTGCCCAGCATCCACTCACCGCCCGGCCGGCGGTCGGAGACGTAACGGACGGCCCCGGCCGCTCCCGCTGCCTTGAGTGCGTTAGCGCTGATCACCCCGGCCGCATAGTCGAGCAGGATGCCCAGCGGCGCCGCGGACGCGGTAGCGGCTCCCAGCGCGCCGGGGATGGCGAGGACGGCCGGCGCGGCAGCCGCCAACTTCAGCAGGTCGCGTCGGGACACGGGCACGAGCCACAGGGTACGACAGGAACCTCAAGTTTCACATCAACGCCATTGGTAACTACGGCATCACTTTTCCCGGTGCGCGGGGTCTGCTGTGGCCTAGCCGCTTTCATCTGTGCGGCTGGTCAGCCGCGGCCCCGCGTCCGATACTGTCCGCTCAGGAGAACCGGTCGAATCGTGTCGCTGACATCGGCTGCGGCCCAACAGGTATAGGACGGCGATGTTCCTGCATATCCAGCTCGACGCCCGACCCGACCGGTCGGCTGAGCGGGCGACCGAACTCGCCGCGGCAGGCGTCGACGGCCTGTTCACGTTCGAGGGCCAACACGACGTCTTCCTGCCGCTGGCGGCCGCCGCGGCGGTGACCGACGTCGAGCTGATGACCAACGTCGCGATCGCGCTGCCGCGCAGCCCGCTGCACCTGGCGCACGCCGCCTATGACCTGCAGTTGCTGTCGGGCGGCAAGTTCCGCCTCGGCCTGGGATCGCAGATCCGGCCGCACGTCGAGAGCCGCTACGGCAGCACGTGGAGCCGGCCGGCGGCGCGGATGCGCGAAACCGTGCTGGCCGTGCGGGCGATCTTCGACGCCTGGCAGCACCGGCGCCGGCTGGAGTTCCGGGGGGAGTTCACCAAGCACACCTTGATGCCGCCGGCCTTCAACCCGGGGCCGAACCCGTTCGGCATGCCGCCCATCTATCTCGGCGCGCTCGGTCCGGTGATGACCCGCACGGCGGCCGAGGTGGCCGACGGCCTGCTGGTGATGCCGTTTCATTCGGTTCGACATTTCCGGGAACGAACGCTGCCCGCCGTCGACGCAGGACTGGAGAGGGCCGGCCGCAGCCGAGCCGAGTTCGACATCTTCCCGCAGGTGATCGCCGCGATGGGCGGCACGGACGACGAGCTGGCCGCCGCCACCGCCGGGGTGCGCCAGCTGCTGGCGTTCTACGGATCGACGCCCGCCTACGCGCCGGTGCTCGAGGTCGAGGGACGCGGTGAGCTTCAGCCCGAGCTCAACGCGCTGTCCAAGCGGATGGACGTGACGGCGATGACCGACCTGATCGACGACGCGATGGTCACCGTCCTGGCCGTCCGCGGCACACCAGAGGAATGCGCCCGCGAGATCGTGAACCGGTTCGGCGACGTCGCCGAGCGGGTCTGCGTGTATTTCCCCGGCTACGACGTCGCCACCTCCCACATCGCGGCACTGGCCGAGGCATTGCACGCCGGATAATTCCAGCCCGGGGGCGGTCGGGCCATGCCAAAATCGCGGTGTGATCGAGCAGGCGGGTCGCCGGACTTCGGGGTGGCCGCGCGTCGGCAGCTTCAGCTTCCTGATGCGGGAAAACCGCTGGGAGTGGTCCGACGAAGTGGCCCAGATGCACGGCTACGAGCCGGGTACGGTCCAGCCCACGACCGAGCTGGTGCTCTCGCACAAGCATCCGGACGACAAGCCGACCGTCGCGGAACTGATCGAACAGGTCCGGCGGCACGGCGTGCCGTTCAGCAGCCGGCACCGCATCATCGACACGGCGGGTGACATCCACCTCGTGGTGGTGGTCGGTGACCGGTTGTACGGGCCCGACGGCCAGGTCGACGGCACCTCGGGCTTCTATGTCGACATCACCGAGGAGTTCGACACCGACCTTCAGCAGTCCGTCAACGAGGTCGTCGCCACCATCGACGAGAACCGCGCCGTGATCAACCAGGCCATCGGGATCATGATGCTGACCCACGGGGTCACCGCCGAGCGCGCATTCGACGTCTTGGCGTGGCGCTCCAAGCAGACGAACGTGAAGCTCCGCACGATCGCCGCCCGGTTCGTCGCGGCGGTGGCGGCGTCCGAACTGCTGTCGGGGGACGAGCGCAACCGCGTCGACCATCTGCTGCTGACGGCGCACGAAGAGAGCGCCGCGGGATAGCGCATCGTGGTCTTCGTGGTCAGGAGGTGGGCCGCGAGCGTGAAGCTGCTGCGAAATCCGGCGGGAAATTTCGCAGTGTGTTCACGTTCGCGGCGCGCGGGCCGATTCGAGCAGCAGCCGCTTTTCCGCCGTGGCAACCGCGCGGCGGGCGGCCGGGACCGCGTCGGGGTTGACCGACACCGACGTGATGCCCATGCGAACCAGGTGCTCGGCGAAAGCCGGCTTGGTTGACGGCGCCTGACCGCAGAGCGATGACGTGATGCCCAATTCGCGTGCGGTGGCGATGGTGCGGCCGATGGCGTGCAGCACGGCCGGATCCGACTCGTCGAACAACTCCGCGCACACATCGGAGTCGCGATCGACGCCGAGCACCAGCTGGGTCAGGTCATTGCTGCCGATCGACACCCCGTCGATTCCCATCCCGACGCACTCGGGGAGCCAGTACACGATTGAGGGCACTTCGCCCAGCGCGGCGCGATGGCCGGCGCGCAGGTGTCCAGCGGTCGTCCCGCGGGCGCAAAGTCCCCCACCGGAAGGACCAACGGCTCTGGCAGCCCGCGGGGCGGCGACTAGCGTCGACGCCAATGACTCACGGGTGGTTTACATGACACGGACTATCGTCGATTCCGGGCTGATCGGTAACGCGGTGATGCTGGCCTGCCGCGCCCCCTCGCTGCACAACAGCCAGCCGTGGCGGTGGGTGGCCGAGGGGCCGGTGGTGCACCTGTTCGCCGACCGCGGCCGGATCGGGCATGGCACCGACAGCTCCGGGCGGGAAGTCATCCTCAGTTGCGGCGCGGTGCTGGATCACTTCCGGGTCGCGATGGCGGCTTCCGGCTGGGACAGCGCCACCGACCGGTTCCCCAACCCGAACGACCCGGACCACCTTGCCACCCTTGACTTCAGCCGGATGGAGTTCGTCACCGAAGCGCACCGCCGGCGTGCCGACGCGATCCTGCGCCGGCGCACCGATCGCCTGCCGTTCGCCGCGCCCACGGACTGGAACTCGTTCGAGCTGCTGCTTGACGACACGCTCGCCGACCGCGACGCGATGCTGGACGTCGTGCCCGACGCTGCCCGGCCCCAGCTGGCCAAGGCGTCCCGGCTGACCGAGGAACTGCGTCGCTACGACTCGTCCTACCAAGCCGAGTTGCACTGGTGGACGTCGCCTTTCGAGACGGACGAGGGTGTGCCGCCGACATCACTGCTTTCGGAGTCGGAGGCCGGCCGTGTCGACGTGGCCCGCGCCTTCCCGACGACGGGCCACACCCAGCGGCGCCCGGAGTACGGCTCGGACCGATCGAAGATCGTCGCGCTGTCGACAAGCGACGACACCCGCGGCGAGGTGCTGCGGTGCGGCGAGGTGCTGTCGACGGTGTTGCTCGAATGCACAATGGCCGGGTTGGCGACGTGCACGTTGTCGCACATGACCGAGATGGCCGCCAGCCGCGACATCATCCGCGGGCTCACCGGCCAGAACGGCCTGCCCCAGCTGCTGATCCGAATCGGCAGAACGCCCGCTGTCGAGGATCTTCCGCCGGCAACGCCACGTCGACCCGTCAACGAGGTGCTGCGATTTCGTGGCTGACGTTGTTCACACGTGGGTAACCGACGTGTCGGCATGGGGCGGCACCATCGCAGTGATGCTTTTTTCCAGCTAAACCGGCCCCAGCAGCCACAGGAGTCCGTCGTGTCCTCATCACGTCGCCGCCGGGCCATGACGGACGCGCCACGCCCGCATCCGGTCAGCGTCGACCTGACGAGGCAGCGGCTCGTCCGGCTCCATGACGATGTCAGCGAACTGTTGACGAAGTTGTCCGAAGCGGAGACGCTGTGGTCGCGGTGGCTTGCCGCGATCGCACCCGAGCATCGGGCGAGCGCCCGGAATCTCGTGCACTACTGGTCGATACGGCAGACCGATCTGCGCGACCTGCAGTCACGGCTGGCCGGATTCGGACTGTCGTCGCTGGGTCGCAGCGAGCCACACGTGGAGGCGACGCTGTCGCTGGTCGCATCGGCGATCTCGGCGATGCTCGGCGGTGGCTGGGAACCTCCCGAACCGTCCGCGGTCCGGATAGACGACGGAAACCGTCTGCTGCGCAAACGAGCCACCGAGCTGCTCGGGCCAGCTCCGGCCGGCCGCGCGACCCGCATCATGGTCACGCTGCCGTCCGAGGCCGCAGACGACCCGGCCCTGATCCGCGCACTGGTGGACGGCGGGATGAACATCGCCCGTATCAACTGTGCCCACGACGACGCCGACGCGTGGCGTGCCATGGCCCGGCACGTGCGAGAAGCAGCCGAAACCAGCGGGCGGGCCTGCCGCATCGCGATGGATCTCGCCGGGCCGAAGTTGCGAACGGGTCCGCTGGAACCCGGGCCGCGAAGCGTCAAGCTGCGGCCCAAGAAGGACGAACTCGGCAACGTCATCGCACCGGCGCAGGCATGGCTGACGTCGGCCGAGCAGCCGGCGAGCCCACCGCTGCCCGGCATGGCGTGCCTCCCCGTGCCGCGGCGGTGGCTGCGCCGCCGCACCGTCGGCGACGTGTTATGCCTTAGGGACACCCGCGGCGCGAGGCGAGAGCTGGTAGTGCGGGAAGTGGCCGAAAGTACCGACTCCGTGGACGGATTCGTGGTCTCGGCGGACAAGACCAGCTACCTTGCCACCGGCACGGTGCTGGACGTCGACGGCCTGGACGAGCCGGTCGAGCTGGGCGTGATCCCGCCGACGGAACGCAGCCTGACGCTTTTTCGAGGCGACGTCCTGGAGCTGACCCGCGACTGTTCCCCGGCCGCCGTCACCCCTGGCGGCGGCGCGAAGATCGGCTGCACGCTGCCCGAAATCTTCGACCACGCACGGGTGGGCGAAAAGGTTCTCATCGACGACGGCCGGATAGGCGGACGCATCGTCCGGGTCCACCCCGAAAAGCTCGCCATCCGTGTGGAGCACGCGGCCGGGCAAGGTTCAAAGCTGCGGGCCGGCAAGGGCATCAACGTCCCCGACACCCGCCTGCCGATTCCCGCGCTGACCGACAAGGACATCGCCGACCTGCCAACCGTCGTCGAGCTGGCCGACCTCATCGAGCTGTCGTTCGTGCGCGATCCATCCGACGTCGAGCACCTGCTGGACGAGCTGGACCGGCTGGACGACGATTCACCGGGCATCATCCTGAAGATCGAAACCCGGCAGGCGTTCGAGCATCTTCCGCAACTGCTGCTCACCGTCATGCGGCGCCCCAGGGTCGGGGTGATGATCGCACGCGGCGATCTCGCCGTCGAATGCGGCTATGAGCGGCTGGCGGAGCTTCAGGAGGAAATTCTGTGGTTGTCCGAGGCGGCACACCTGCCGGTGATCTGGGCGACCCAGGTGCTCGAGCAACTCGCCAAGACCGGCAACCCGTCCCGTGCGGAGATCAGCGACGCCGCGATGAGCGAGCGCGCCGAATGCGCGATGCTCAACAAGGGTCCCTACATCAACGAGGCCCTCGTCGCGCTCGACAACATCCTGAGGCGGATGGCCAAACATCACTACAAGAAGAACGCGTTGCTGCGATCGCTGCACTCGTGGCAGCCGGCATCCGCACCGAGCGTCGACGAACGGCCTGGCGATACGTGACTTCGGTCCCTATCAGCAGTTTGCGACAGATGGTCGGATGCAGCGATGGACCAGCATGACTCCGGCAACGACATCAAGCAGTGGACCGTCGACGTGTGGATCGACGAGCACCCGCGTCGCACCCGCGCCAAGGCGCGGCTGCACTGGCGGGGCCGCGACCTGGTGGGCGTCGGAATCGCGTGGCTCAACCCGGCCGACCGCAACATCGCCGACATAGGCGACGAACTCGCGGTCGCGCGGGCCCTGGCGAACCTGTCGAATCAGCTGTTCGCGGCCACCGCCTCCGACATCGAAGCCGTGGCCGACGAGCCGGTCGCCGCGCTGCACTGACACCAGACATGCGCGCAGAACCCACCATCGTCACGCTGACGATGAACCCGGCGCTCGACGTCACAACCGACACCGAGCGCGTCCTGCCCACCGACAAATTGCGTTGCGGCCCGGCCCGATACGACGCGGGAGGCGGAGGCATCAACGTCGCGCGCACCGTCCGCGTCCTCGGCGCGCCGGTGTGCGCGATCTTCCCCGCCGGCGGAGCGGCCGGCGACATCGTCACCGATCTCGTCAGCTCCGCGGGCATACCGATCCGGCGGATCGACATCGCGGGCGATACCAGGGAAAGCCTCACCGTCAACGAACGAAGTACCGGGCGCCAGTACCGGTTCGTGTTGCCGGGCCCGACTCTGGACCCCGATGAGCAGGCTGCGTGCCTGGCCGAGCTGGCCGCGGCCGCGGTTTCGGCGGACTACGTGGTGGCCAGCGGCAGCCTGCCGCCGGGCGTACCCGGGAATTTCTACGAGTCGGTGGCCGAGATCTGCCGGGCCACCGGAACCCGGCTGGTTCTCGACACCTCCGGCGCTGGGCTGCAGAACATCTCGTCCCGGGTCCATCTGCTCAAGCCCAGCGTGCGCGAGCTGCGCGAATGCGTCGGCCGCGTGCTCGCCGACGAGGCGGACCAGCTGGCCGCCGCGCGGGAGCTCATCGAGACGGGCCGCGCCGAGATCGTCGTCGTCTCGCTGGGCGCCAGGGGCGCACTGCTCGTGACCACCGACACGGGCCTGCGCTACGCACCGGTGGACGTCCCGTTCGGCAGCGGAGTCGGCGCCGGCGACGCGATGGTGGCCGCCATCACCGTCGGCCTGAGCCGCGGGTGGTCCCTGGACGGCGCGGTGCGCCTGGGCATCGCCGCCGGCGGGGCCATGCTGCTCACCCCCGGCACGGCACCCTGCACCCGTCCTGACGTGGAACGGCTGTTCGAACTCGTCGACGACCCCGTGGAGGTCGCGACGGCGACCAACGTACCGTAATTAGGGACCAAAGGCCCCTGACCGGGCGCCGCCCCCCTGGCTAGCGTCGAATCCTAGCCAGCACCCAGGGAGCCGAGCATGTCTGAATCCGAGACGCCGTTGTCGGTGGTCGTCGGCGTCGACGGCTCCAGGGCGGCGGTCAGGGCCGCGGTGTGGGCGGTCGACGAGGCGGTCAGCCGCGACATCCCGATGCGGCTGGTGCACGTTCTCGACGACGAAACAGAGCGCGCCCCAACGCAATCAGCATCCGGTCAAGCAGTTCTGCACGAGGCACAAGCTGCCGCGGAAGCGACCGGCAAGCCGGTGAAGATCGAGATGGAGATCGCGCATGGCCGCCCGCTCGCCACACTCGTGCAGGCGTCACGTTCAGCCGAGATGGTGTGCGTCGGGCCGATCGGCGTGCGACAGGCCACGGCCAAGGTGGGCTCCACCGCGTCGGGACTGGTCTCTTCCGCGCACAGCCCTGTGGCGGTCGTGCGAGCCCACGACGGCCCGGGCCACCCGACGGACGGGTGGGTCGTGGTCGAGGCCGACGACTCACCGGCCAACAACGCCGTGCTGCAGCGCGGGGTCGAGGAAGCCCGGCTGCGCGGTGGGCGGTTGCGAGTGATCACCGCATGGCAGCCCAGGTTCACCGACATCCACGAAGACAATGCGGTGACCGACGGGAACCGGCGGGTGCGTGCGCAACTCGACCGCCGGCTGGCCCACTGGACACGACGCCATCCCGAGCTGGAGATCCGGTCGGTCGCCGTGCACGGGACGATCCTGAACTACCTTGCCAAGCACGCTGATTCGGTGCAGCTGGTGGTGGTGGGCAAATCGCTTTCCGGCGATGCCCAGGAACTGGTCGGCCCCGCCGGCCACGCGGCGTTGCAGCAGACCGATTGCTCGGTACTCGTCGTATGTCCCCGGTACCTGTGAGAGGCATGATTGAGTACCGCTTTGTCGATTGACCGCAATTCAGACCGCCGTGGAGGGCCCAGGATGGTGAAAGTCTTTTTGGTCGACGATCACGAGGTGGTCCGCCGCGGGCTCGTCGACCTGCTCGGAGCCGACCCCGAGCTGGAGGTCATCGGCGAGGCCGCGTCCGTCGCCGAGGCGATGGCCAAGATTCCGGCGCTGAACCCCGACGTGGCGGTGCTCGACGTCCGGCTCCCCGACGGCAACGGCATCGAGCTGTGCCGCGATCTGCTGTCCCGGCTGCCGGGGCTGCGGTGCCTGATGCTCACCTCGTTCACCTCCGACGAGGCGATGCTCGACGCGATCCTCGCGGGCGCCAGCGGCTACGTCGTCAAAGACATCAAGGGCATGGAACTGGCCCAGGCGATCAAGGACGTGGGTGCCGGGAAATCGCTGCTCGACAACCGGGCGGCCGCGGCTTTGATGGCCAAGCTGCGCGGGGCCGCCGAGCAGTCGGATCCGCTGTCGGGGCTGACGGAGCAGGAACGCGCACTGCTCGCGCTGCTCGGCGAGGGCCTGACCAACAAGCAGATCGCCGCGCGCATGTTCCTCGCCGAAAAGACCGTCAAGAACTACGTCTCACGGCTGCTGGCCAAGCTCGGCATGGAACGGCGGACGCAGGCCGCGGTTTTCGTGTCGAAGCTCGACAAGCCGGCGGGCCAGTCCGACTATTCGTAGACCGGCTGGACCGCTGCGCCGACCCGGTGCCAACATGAACACGTGAGCGGCGTGGACGGCAAGAACGAGGACGGCCGACAGCGTCCGCTTCGCGACACGTTGGCTCAGCTGCGCCTTCGCGAGCTGCTGACCGAGGTGCAGGACCGCGTCGAGCAGATAGTGCGCGGACGTGACCGCCTCGACGGCCTCGTCGAGGCGATGCTGGTGGTCACGTCGGGACTGGACCTCGATCTCACACTGCGCACCATCGTGCACACCGCGATCGAACTGGTCGACGCACAATACGGCGCGCTCGGCGTGCGGGGCCACGACCACGAGCTGGTCGAGTTCATCTACGAAGGCTTCGACGAGGAGACCCGCGAACGAATAGGACCGCTGCCGGAAGGCCGCGGCGTGCTCGGAGTGCTGATCGACGACCCCCACCCGATCCGCCTGGACAACATCGACGATCACCCCGCCTCGGTCGGATTTCCGCCCAACCACCCGCCGATGCGGACCTTCCTCGGTGTGCCGGTTCGCATCCGCGACGAGGTCTACGGAAACCTCTACCTGACCGAGAAGGCCACCGGCCAGCCGTTCAGCGAAGACGACGAGGTGCTGGTCCAGGCGCTGGCGGCGGCCGCGGGCATCGCCATCGACAACGCCCGGCTCTACGAAGAGTCGCGGACCCGCCAGTCGTGGATCGAGGCGACCCGCGACATCGGCACCGAGCTGCTGGCCGGGGCCGATCCCGCAACCGTGTTCCAGCTGATCGCCGGCGAGGCCTTGAAGCTGACGGGTGCCGACGTGGTGCTCGTCGCGGTGCCGGTCGACACCGAGGTGCCGGTGTCGGAGGTGTCCGAGCTGCTGATCGTCGAAGCGGCCGGCGGCACCGGCGTGACGATGGTGGCACAGTCGATTCCGGTGGCCGGGACACCGATCGGCCAGGCGTTCGTGGAACGCACTCCGCTGCGGATCGACGACATCCACCTGACCGTGGCCGCGCTGCGGAATCCCGGACCGGCGCTCGTGCTCCCGCTGCGGACCACCGAGACGGTCGCCGGCGTTGTGGTGGCGCTGCGGGAAAAGGGAGCGCACCCGTTCGGCGAGGAGCAACTCGACATCATGGCCGGTTTCACCGATCAGGCCGCGCTGGCCTGGCAGCTGGCGACGACGCAGCGCCGGGTGCGGGAGCTCGACGTCCTCACCGACCGGGATCGCATCGCCCGCGATCTGCATGACCATGTGATCCAGCGGCTGTTCGCGGTGGGCCTGGCGCTGCAGGGAACGATCCCCCGCGCCCGGTCGGCCGAGGTGCAGCAGCGGCTGTCCGACACCGTGGACGACCTGCAGGCGGTCATCGGCGAGATCCGTACCGCGATCTTCGACCTGCACGGCGCCTCGTCGGGCGTCACACGGCTGCGCCAGCGCCTCGACGAGGCCGTCGCGCAATTCGCCGGCTCGCAGCTGCGCACCACGGTGCAGTTCGTCGGGCCGCTGTCGGTGGTCGACGCGGCGCTGGCCGACCATGCCGAGGCCGTTGTCCGGGAGGCGGTCAGCAACGCGGTCAGGCACGCTGCGGCGACAACACTCACCGTCAACGTGAAGGTCGAGGACGACCTGATCATCGAGGTCATCGACAACGGCAAAGGGGTGCCCGCCGATGTGACCGGCAGCGGCCTGACCAACCTGCGCAACCGCGCACAGGAAGTCGGCGGTGCCCTCACCATCGAGCCCATGCCCACCGCCGGCACGTTGCTGCGGTGGTCGGCGCCGCTGCCGTAGCCGGGTGACGCGTCACCCCTGGCGGGCGACGATCACCGGCATCCGCGCCGAATGCGCCACCGCCGTGCTCACCGAGCCCAGCAGCATTCCCGCGAACCCGCCGCGCCCGTGGCTGCCGACCACGACCAGCTGCGCCGACTCGGACCGCTCCAGAATCCGGTGCGCGGGCCGGTCACATTCGACAACGCGCTGCACGGTGACATCGGGATAACGTTCCTGCCAACCCGCAAGCCGCTCGGCCAGCACTTCTTCCTCGGCCGGTCGCACCGTGTCCCAGTCCAGACCCGGCCATTCGAGCGCCACGACGTCCCCCCACGCGTGCAGCGCTATCAGTTCCACCCCGCGCCGCGACGCTTCGTCGAACGCGATCGCGGTCGCCAGTTCGGCGGCCGGCGAGCCGTCGACGCCCACCAGGACGGGCGCCGACGACGGGTGCGGCATCAGCGGGTCTTCGTCGTGGATCACCGCGACCGGGCAATGCGCATGATGGATCAGGCCGGTGCTCACCGAGCCGAGCAGCGCCCGACCGACGGTGCCCTCGCCCCGGCAGCCGACGACCACCATCCGGGCTTCCTTCGAGAGGTCCACCAGCGTGTGGACCGTGGGCGCCACGAACAGCTCGCTGCCGACCTGCGAAGGGCCGCCATCCGGTGTGCTTTCCCGCGCAATCTTCATCGCGTCCGCGATGTGCCTGCGCGCCTGCTCCTGCTGCCACTGCTGAAAGCCGGCCGGGATCGGTGTGGCGGACCACACCGCCATCGGCGCGCCGATCACGCTGACCAGCGTGAGCGGAACATTGCGCATCGCCGCGTCGCGTGCGGCCCAGCTGACCGCCACCTTCGACGACGGTGAGCCGTCGACACCGACGATGATTCCGGAATGGCTTGGCCGGCTTTCCATTTCGTACTCTCCTTCCCGAATTGGCGACCAATTCGGCGCGGCGTGTACACCACGTTAAGAGGCGGCCTGCCTTCGCTCAGGAGGCTTTCGTCACCCGCCGACCGACGAAAGGCACTGATTGCCAAGCCGACGTTTCCACGCGGTGAAATAGCGGGCACAATACGTGGGTGATTGAAAGGCCGGTCTTCATCGACCCGCGCTATCACGATGCCGTGCTGTTCGACCTGGACGGCGTTGTCACCGACACCGCCACCATCCACCAGGCGGCGTGGCAAAAGATGTTCGACGAGTACCTCGCACATCGGGCCGCCGACGACAGCGAGGATCACTCCCCGTTCACCGCCGACGACTACCGCCGATACGTCGACGGCAAGCCACGCTACGACGGGGTCGCCGATTTCCTCGCCTCCCGTGCGATAGCACTGCCCCGCGGCGAAGCCTCCGATCAGCGCGGCGACACGGTGTGCGGACTCGGCAACCGCAAGCAGGACATCTTTTTCGACCTGATCAACGACGGCGTGCCGGTCTTCGATTCGACGGTCACGTTGGTGCGCGAACTGCAGCAAGCCGGAATCGCGACGGCCATCTACTCATCGAGCCGCAACTGTGAGCACGTGCTGCGGGCCGCCGGCATCGCCGACCTGTTCGCCGTGCGCGTCGACGGGGTGGTGGCCGAGGAGCTGGGCCTGCCCGGTAAGCCCGACCCGGCTGTGCTGCTGGAGGCCGGCCACCGGCTCGGCGCGGATCCCGGGCGGTCGGTTGTCGTCGAGGACGCCACCGCGGGGGTCGAGGCCGGCCGAAAAGGCGGATTCGCACTCGTCATCGGGGTCGACCGGACCGGTCACGCCGCCGAGCTCTTGGCAAGCGGAGCCGACGTCGTCGTCTCCGATCTCGCCGAAGTCGAGGTCCGCACCGGTGACACGCGGATGGGGGCGCTGCCGGATGCGCTGGAGTCCTACGGCCAGCTGATCGGGGTCGTCCCCGGCCGGGAATTGTTCGTCTGCCTGGACTACGACGGCACCCTGTCGGAGATCGTCTCCGATCCCGACACCGCAACGCTCGTCGACGGAGCGGCCAAAGCACTCGAACAGCTGGCCGCGCAGTGCCCGGTCGCGATCCTGAGCGGCCGGGATCTGGCGGACATCCGCGAACGGGTGGGCCTGCCCGGTATCTGGTACGCCGGCAGCCACGGCTTCGAACTGATCGGACCGGACGGCAGTCACCACCAGAACGACGCGGCGGCGGCCGCGGTGCCCGTCCTGAAAGCGGCCGCAGACAAGTTGCGCACCGAACTCAGCCAGATCCCGGGTGCGCGGGTGGAGCACAAGCGGTTCGCGGTTGCCGTCCACTACCGCAACGTCGCACCGGAGCACGTGGCCGAGGTGGTCGCGGCCGCGCACCGAAACGGACAACGGCACGGCCTTCGGGTGACCGGCGGCCGCAAAGTCGTCGAGCTGCGACCCAACATCGACTGGGACAAGGGCACCGCGCTGCGCTGGATCGGGGACCGAATCCAGCAATCCGGCCGGGTGCTGCCGCTCTACATCGGCGACGATCTCACCGACGAAGACGCCTTCGACGCAATCCGGTTCAGCGGCATCGGGATCGTCGTGCGGCACGACGAGGACGGCGGCCGCCCGACGGCTGCCAGCTTCACCCTGAGCGGCCCAGCCGAGGTCGCGACGTTCCTGCGGCGCGGCGCGAATTGGCTGGCATACCAGCATGAGGCGTCAAGCAAGGCCTGGACGCACACGTTCGACGGCTACGACCCGCGCAACGAGAAGATGCGCGAAGCGCTGTGCACGGTGGGCAACGGCTACTTCGCCACGCGCGGCGCCGCACCGGAATCCAGGGCCGGGCAGGTCCACTATCCCGGAACATACGCCTCGGGCGTCTACAACCGCCTCGACGACCTCATCGGCGGCACGCGCACCGAACACGAGAGCCTGGTGAACCTTCCGAACTGGCTGCCGCTGACATTCCGCATCGACGGAGGCGCGTGGTTCGACATCGACGAGGTCACGGTGCTGTCGTACGCCCAGACGCTCGATCTGCGGGGCGCGGTGTTGACCCGCGAACTGCGCTTCCGCGACAGCGCCGGCCACACGACGTCGATGACGCAGCAGCGATTCGTCGCGATGAACCAGGCTCATGTCGCAGCGCTGCAGACCACGATCGTCGCGGAGGACTGGTCGGGACCGGTCGAAATCCGCTCGACGCTCGACGGCAACGTCCGCAACAGCCTGGTCGAGCGGTATCGCGACCTGGCCAGCACCCATCTGCACCTGGTGGAAACCGCTGTGCTGTCGGAGAACTCGGTCGTGATGACGGTGAAAACCACGCAGTCCGAGATTCCGGTCGCGCTGGCCGCCCGCACCACCGTATGGCGCGACGGCAACCCCGCCCCGGCGACATACCGACTCGTCGACGGCGAGTTCGAGATCGGACACGAAGTCTTCGCCGAACTCAGGGCCGGCCAGTCGCTGAGCGTCGAGAAGATCGTCACGCTGGTGACCGGGCGCGACGTGGCGACGTCCGAGCCGGCCACCGGGGCCGAGCGCAGGCTCGGCCGCCAGGGGCGGTTTGCCGAGATCCGCGACGCGCACACGCTCACCTGGATGCATCTGTGGGAACGGCTGTCCATCGAATTCGACGGCCACGCCGACGAATTGCGCATCCTGCGGCTTCATCTGCTGCACCTGTTGCAGACGGTGTCGTATCACAGCGAAGATCTCGACGTCGGCGTCCCCGCGCGCGGGCTGCACGGCGAGGCCTACCGCGGCCACGTCTTCTGGGACGAGCTGTTCATCTTCCCCGTGCTGAACCTGCGCGTGCCCACGGTCACCCGCGCCCTGCTGCGATACCGGTACCGCAGGCTGCTCGAGGCCCGCCGCGCCGCACGGATGGCCGGGTATCGCGGCGCGATGTTCCCGTGGCAATCGGGCACCGACGGCCGCGAGGAAAGCCCAGAACTGCATCTCAATCCGCGCTCGGGCCGCTGGCGCCCCGATCCCAGCCATCGCGCGCACCACATCGGCGCCGCCGTGGCTTACAACGTGTGGCAGTTCTACGAAGTCACCGGCGATCTGGCGTATCTGATCGACTACGGCACCGAGATGCTCGCCGAGATAGCCCGATTCTGGGTGAGCAGAACGACATACGATCCCGAGCAGGATCGCTACCACATCAACGGTGTCATCGGGCCCGACGAATTCCACTCCGGCTACCCGGATCGGCCCTTCGACGGCGTCGACGACAACGCATACACGAACGTGATGGCGGTGTGGGTGATCCTGCGGGCCCTCGACGCGCTCGAGCTGATGCCGCTGCCGAACCGGCTGGACCTGCGCGAAAAGCTGGGGCTGACGGATCACGAACTCGCACAGTGGGAGCACGTCAGCCGGCGGATGTTCGTTCCGTTCCACGACGGTGTGATCAGCCAGTTCCAGGGCTACGGTCAGTTGGCCGAACTCGACTGGGAGGGCTACCGCAGGCGCTACGGCAACATCCAGCGTCTCGACCGGATCCTCGAGGCGGAGGACGACGACGTGAACCGCTACAAGGCGTCCAAGCAGGCCGACGCGCTGATGCTGCTCTACCTGCTGTCATCCGACGAGCTGGACGAGTTGCTCGACCGGCTGGGCTACCACTTCGGGCACGACACCATCCCGGCGATGGTCGACTACTACCTGACCCGAACATCACACGGGTCCACGTTGAGCGGCGTCGTCCATTCATGGGTGCTGGCCAGGGCCAACCGCGATCGCGCGATGGAATTCTTCCAACAGGTGCTGAATTCCGACGTCGCCGACATCCAGGGCGGCACCACCTCCGAAGGCATCCACCTCGCGGCAATGGCGGGGAGCGTCGATCTCGTCCAACGGTGCTTCACCGGGTTGGAGACCCGCGGCGGCCGCATCGTGCTGTCCCCGCACTGGCCCGAAACGATGGGGACGCTCGGGTTTCCGATCCACTATCGCGGACACCACCTGCACCTTCGCATCAGCGGAAGGGGCGCAGAGGTCAGCGTGGACCCGCGTGACATTCCGGCCGTGGAGATCGAATGCCACGGCCGCGTCGAACGGCTCTCACCGGGCAACACCATCAGGTTCGACTGACGGTCGCGATCCAGCACATCCGCGGCGGCCCCGGGCAGGGCCGAAAGACCCTGTCGAACAAGGCCTGTGGTTGTCGATCCGGCTTGCCATCGGCTCCTGCCCGCGGCGCGGCGCGGCCATAGCGTGGAACCGTGAGCACACCCCAACCACGCTCGTCGGTCGTGGTCGGCATCGACGGTTCTGCGGCCGCGACCCAAGCCGCGCAATGGGCCGCCGAGGAGGCCGCCGGCCGCGACATCCCGCTTCGTCTGGTCTACGTGATCGACGAGAGAACCAACGACATGAGCGTCAGACTCCAGTACGCCGAGACCGCGCTGCGGGCGGCCACCCGCGCCGTGGAAGCAACCGCCCGGCCGGTGGGACTGGAGACGTCGATCATCTACGGATCAGTCGACGACGGCTTGGCCGAAGAGTCCAAAGCCGCGGTCATGGTCTGCGTCGGATCCGTCGGCATCGGCCGCGTCGCGTGGAAGCTGCTCGGCTCCACCGCCGCAACCCTCGCCGAGCGGGCGCACTGCCCGGTGGCCATCATCCGCCGCCACGACACGGCCGGGCGATGGCAACGCGCCGCGATCGCCGTCGCCGTCGAGAACTCCGGCACCACCGAGGCGGCGGTCGAACTGGCCATGCACGAGGCGAGCCTGCGCGGCGCCCGGCTGCTGGCGGTCGGGGTGTCGAGCGCTGAATCCGGCGACGTGGCATACGACGAACTCGACCGGCGCATGGACCGGTGGCGCACCCGCTACCCCGGCGTCGACGTGCACGTCGTCACCACCCGCGACGGGATCTGCGACTTCCTGGCCGGGCGCGACGAACCCGTTGCACTTGCCGTCATCGCCACCGACGGCGACACGGTCGCAAACCTGGTCGGCCCGGTCGCGAAAGGTGTCGTTCACCGTGCCCGATGCTCGGTCCTCGTGGTCCCGACCGCGGTGGATCGGCGGATCGCCGGCGGGATCGATTCGACGTCTTCGATCATGTCGTAGCCGCGCCGCGTCTATAGGATGCGCGCATGTCGTTAGCCGATGGCCAGGTTTTCGCTGGTTACACCATCGTGCGACGCCTGGGCTGCGGCGGAATGGGCGAAATCTATCTGGCTGCGCACCCGAGGCTGCCGCGCCGCGATGCGCTCAAAGTGTTGCCGGCCGAGGTGACCAACGACACCGAGTACCGCGAACGGTTCATCCGGGAAGCCGACATCGCCGCCGCACTATGGCACCCCCACATCGTCACCGTCCACGACCGCGGCGAGTACGACGGGCAGCTGTGGATCTCAATGGACTACATCGAGGGCACGGACGTTATCTACCGTCTCCCCAGACCATGAGCGCTGTGCGGCTGCTGCCTGTTGACGGGACACGCCGCACACATATCCGTCCCTTTCCCGGGATGTGCGTTATGTTGCCTCCGTGGAGCCGGTGTACTCGGCTGAGCGGGCGATTTCACCCGCCGACGGCGCTGTGGCGTTCGTGGTCGTCGACGAGGACTACTCCATCCACACCGAGGCCAGTGCCTATCTGGCTTGGCTGAGGTCGCAGGACAGTTCGCCGAATACCGAACGCGTGTATGCCGGCCGGGTTGCGTCGTTCTTGACGTATTGCGCTGCGGAGCACATTGATTGGCGCTCGTTATCGCGGGAGGATCTGGCCCGGTTCCTGCGCTCGCTGGTCACCAAGCCGATGCCGGGTCGGCTGCCGCAGGGAGAACCGAGATTTCGCTCGAACAACACTGCCAACGCGATTCTGACGTCGGCGTGCGAGTTTCTGCGCTTCGCGTCCACGCGTGGCTGGGTGTCGGCTGAGCTGGTCGAGGGGCTGTCTTATCCGAAGTATCTGCGACACAAGCCGTCTGGTTTCGACTGGGGCGAAGACCCGGAGTACCGCGTTGTGCGTGCCCGATCGGTCAAGTTGAGCGGAATCCAGGCCGCGCCACAATGGTTGACCGACGATCAAGTCGCCGCCGTGCGAGCGGCGGTGATTCGGCCCCGCGATCGGCTGCTGATCGGTCTCCTGCTGGAGTCGGGCGTTCGTATTGGCGAGGCGCTGGGTCTGCGTCGCGCCGACATGCACCTGCTGTCATCGAGTGCACCACTGGGCTGTTCGCAGCGAGGGCCACATTTTCACGTCCGGCGCCGACTCAACGCCAACGGCATGCTGGCAAAGAGCCGCTATCCGCGCCTGATTCCGGTGACGGGCGAGTTGGTGCAGACCTATGCCGAGTATCAGCACGAACGCTCCAGCGTTCGTGCCACCGACGCCAGCGACTTCGTGTTCGTCAACCTCTACAAACCCCCGCTCGGGGAGCCCTTGAAGTATCAGAACGTAAAGAAAATGTTCGATAGGGCCTCTGCTGCAGTCGGTTTCAGCGTGCATCCGCATATGCTGCGACACACTGCGGCCACACGATGGGTCGGCGCCGGTACGCCGCGTGATGTCGTTCAAGCTCTGCTGGGTCACGTGTCTTCTGGGTCCATGGATGTCTATATGCATCCCGCCGAGGGCGCGAAACGCGAGGCGGTTGAACGCGTCGGCCGCGCTGTCGAGGAGCGCTGATGAACGCGCGCATAGCGACCGTTGTTGCCCTGCCCCAACCGGAGGCTGCGCGGTGGGTGGATTGGCTGCGAGATCACGTCGATCCAGCGTGGCGTCCTGGGCAGTGGAACCAGGATTTGTGGCTTTTCACCGCGACATCTGACGATCCCACCGTGGTCGCGAAAGTCTGCGCGGTGGCCTCGTGTGACGTGATCGTCGGCAAGGACAGGATGTGCATACCGTGCACACGTGCGTTTAAGGCCTCCGGCCTGCCGCTGGCGGAATTCGCAGCGACCCACAAACCCAACCCCACCAAACTGGCCGCACATTTCGCCGACAAACCACCAACGTGCCTCGCGAAAGGGAAGACACCGACCGAACGCTGCCAACGGACTGTCGAGACGGTCAGCCTATGCCGGTATCACTACCGGTTCTATCTTGAAGAACGCCAACGCAATCCTGGCCTGACACCGCAACAGTGGGCAGATACCACGACGTATCCGATCAGAGGTGCGCAGCCGTTGGATAGGTGTGTGGTCGAGGGCTGTGACCGCGATGTGCGCAGCCCCAACGTTAAGCTGTGCGTCCTGCACTACTTCCGGTATCGGCGCTCCAAAAGCCTTGTGGGCCTTGATTGTTGGGCCACGACGCCGAGTCCGTTCATGGCTGCGCATCAGTTCAGTTTGATTCATTTGAGCGATCAGCTTCGCTGGGAGATGCTTTATGCAATTCAGCGTCGGGATGCACGCGGTGGGCGCATCAACCCTGGCGTGATCCGCAAAGTGGTGCGGATTGTCCAGGCGGTTGGAAGCCTCGCACTGATGGGCGCCGAGGAATTTCACCGCGAGGTGGGCCGACGATACGACACCAATCTGCGTGCGCACCTGCTCGAGTTCGGACAGATCTGGCGACTTGCTCGTTACGACATGGTGGGTCACCAGCCCGAGGATCAGCTGGTGTGGGATCTCAGCGACATCGGATTCATCGGGGCCAACCAGCCGTCACGAAAGACGATTGACTTCGGCGTAATCATCCAACCATGGCTCCGAGACCTCACCATGGCGTGGGCGCGAGAGCAGACCACGGCGAGGGCGTTGACCACGACATATCGCGTGGCCGTGACGGCATCGAACACATTGGAGCAGCGCGCGGACAGGGGCCAGGATGTCACCAAGCTCGGCCAGGCCGACGTCGACGCGATCGCCGAGCGCATCGGCAAGGCGACGAAGCCGGACGGCTCGCCGTGCGGCGCCAAACATAAGCGCGGCCAGTACAACAAGTTCGTCAGGCTGATCGAGTACGGCCGCCGTCACGGGCACCTCGCGGCGCTGCCGGCGTCCTTGGATCCGGATCCCTCGCGGATGGTCTCGGCCGATCCAGCGGCCGAGAGGATCTCGAAGGCCATTCCCTTCGTGATTCAACGCCAACTCGACGCCGCGACGGACCTCCTTGGGCGCGATATCCCGCACGGTGTGCTCAGCGACGAACAGACACGGATGATGTTTCACACCGCCTACGTCATTCTGCGTGACACCGGCAGACGTCCGCTTGAGGTGGCAAGCCTGAAGATGGACTGCTTCACCGGTGACTCGAACGGACCGATCCTGATCTACGACAACCATAAGCCGCATCGGCTGGGCCGCCGACTGCCGATCCTCCAATCGACCGCGGAGACCATTGGGAACTGGAGGATTGTCCGCGCGGGCATCACTGGCGTCGAGCAGTTCGATGGCTATCCGTTCCCCGGCACCCGTTCCTGGTACAAGCATCTACAACCAGGCGTACTAAGCAGCGCCCTGCGGAAGTGGGTGCGCAGCATCGAAAGGCTCGATACCAACGAAGTCGATGATCGTGGAGAGCCAGTGCCGTTCGACCGTAATTGCATCTATCCCTACGCGTTTCGGCACTCCTATGCCCAGCGCCACGCCGATCAGGGCGTGCCGATCGACGTGCTTCGGGAGCTGATGGATCATCAGTCGATGAACCAAACAGCGCTGTACTACTACACGATCACCGCTGATCGGAAGCGCAGCGCGATTCAGACCATCGGCACATACGCGGTCGACCGCACTGGTGCGCCGGCGCCCTTGACGCAAGCGACGCGCTATCAAATGCGCTCCGTTGCGGTCCCTTTTGGAAACTGCACTGAGCCAGCCAACGTTAAGGCCGGCGGCCAGGCCTGTCGCATCAGATTCCAATGCGCAGGCTGCGGCTTCTATCGGCCTGACCCGTCATACATCCCAGCCATCGAGCAACAAATCCACAATCTCCGCGCTGACCGAGAGACCGCGCAAGCATCGGGCAGCGCTGCATTCGTCGTCGATAATCTGACCGCGCAGATCGATGCCTACCAGCACGTCCTCGCCACTATGCGAGAGAATCTTGACCGGCTGGACACAGAGGAACGTCGACGTGTCGAGGATGCTGCGGCGGCCCTTCGCAAGGTCCGCGCCGGAGCCGGGCTGCCACTGATCGATATCAGCCGAACGCGACAGGAGCCCCGATGACCCAACCGGCGAAACGCACACCCGCCGATGTCCTGCGCGAGGCTCGGCGCACCGATTCAGAACGCAAACGCAAAAACGTCTTCCGCACCGTGGACCAGATGAAACGCGACGGCGTCGACATCACCTTCGCCGCAGTGGCTCGGACTGCGAAAGTGTCTAGTTGGCTCGTCTACGCCGACGGCGTCCGCGAATACATCGAGGCCGCCCGCAAGGCTCAAGCCACAGCCCCTGCGAAGGCGCAACAAGTAGGCCGCACTGCAAGCGAGGCGAGTCTCCGAACGGATCTCGAGCTCGCCAGGCAAGATAACCGTGCACTGCGTGGGGAACTGGCACGTCTCAAACACATCCTGCGTGAACGACTCGGCGAACAGCTAGACGCAACGTCGAGCGAAACCCTGCGCCAACGCGTCGACCACCTCACCGAAGCCATTGACCGTTACCGCAATGAAAACCTTCAACTCCGCGCCGAACTAGCCCAAGTACGTGACCAGCTTGGAACCGCCGAAGACGACGTCACTGCGGCACGCGAGAGTTTGCGACGGATGATCCGCGAACAGACAGCCGGCATCGTGCAGTAACGGGCAAAATGCCACCGGTTCTTCATCGTCGGCCCATTGTAGGTAGTCCGGGTTGGCGCCTTACTCACCGCCGGGTAGGTGAGACAACAAACGAGACAGCCCGAGCTGCCGAAATGCGGGGCCATCGACTCCCGGAAGCCCTGTCTCGTTTCTCTAGAAACGAGACGGGAGCAAGAGCAATGCTGACGATGTAAATCCTGATCGGGTTCCGCATCCTCCCAAGGAAACTTGGCCGGTAACCGTCCGGTCCGCTGAGCGGACCGACCTATGTCGCTTGGCGCGGGCTCTGTTGTTTGATGTCTGCACTACCCGACCCAGTTAAAAGGAGTTCCGATCGTGACGACCACTCTTAATCAGGAACTGGTGCCCGCGACGGAGCACCGCGTCCTGCGATCCTTGGCGCTTCGTACACGGACGGCCGGCGCCGATTCATTCCGGGCCAGCCCGGCGCAGGTCGATAACGGCGATGAGGCGCGCTACGCCGACAAGTCCGGCACGTACACCAAAGGCGTGCTGCAGTCGGGGATCGGCCTCGTTGACCTGGCCGCCTACGCGTCGTTCAAACACGCGTTGAGCACCGGCAGGCCGGCGGACTTCGAGAATATTGTCCTCGGCGGCCCACGCACGCTGAATGGCCCACAGGGTGGGTTGTCCTTCTACCTCGACTGCGAAGACGCCAGCCAGATCGCGGTGCCGCCGGCGCCGGCACTGGCCAGCGAGGAGTACGCAACC
>Ga0209656_10000581_pt1 | contig 24085 bp, 21 predicted proteins | sample BogFormECP12_OM2_FD_188239 | JGI IMG/M metagenome (GOLD analysis project Ga0209656, IMG submission 188239) | Bog forest soil microbial communities from Calvert Island, British Columbia, Canada - ECP12_OM2 (SPAdes) (version 2) | ecosystem: Environmental > Aquatic > Freshwater > Wetlands > Bog ... | reverse complement strand
GTTGAGGTATCAAGAATTAAACTCGTCTAGGTGTCACAAGTTCACCGGCTTGGCTTCTCGTATGTTTTCTCGTGCCTTATATGGTAAATAGCAGGCCGTTTTTGGTTCGACGAGAGATGGTCGGCGGGAACATCCTTCCGGCGCCGTGGCCGCTTTCCGGAGAGAGTTTCCTCGCCGCTCTCAGGGCGGAGAGGCGTCGGCTGAGCCGTGCCGCGCTGGGTTCCGAAATGGGCAACCGAGGGATGGGGCGATCGGCTCGGCACTAAATTAATTCCCTGATCGTCGATTTTATGTCCCTGTTCGTCCGATTTATTTCCCTGTTCGGCCGCTTAGGGAATTTGCACTCGGCTGTCTCGCGATATCAATGCCTTGCGGCCACGGGATCGGTCGCTGGACAGCCCGGAATCGGGTTTTTCGCTGTATATTCCCGTCGACTAGGAAAGCGGCGGACCCAGCCACCCGCCGCCGATCGCCATGCGCTGTTCTGGCCCTGTTGGATCCATCGGGCACCACCCCATGACCCCGTCGGCCTTCGGCCGGCCGCTCAACCCGCCAGATGCCAGGCCGGGTCGAAGTCGCGCTGTTGCGCGTCCTTCTCCGAGATCACTTGCGGCTGCGCCGGCCAGCGTATCCCGAAGCGCGGGTCGTTCCAGCGCACGCCGCGCTCGCGGTCCGGGGCGTAGAAGGCCGTGACCAGGTAGAACGCCTCGGTATCCTCTTCGAGCGTCAGGAAGCCGTGCGCAAAGCCGCGCGGCACATACATCATGCGGCGGTTCTCGGCGCTGAGCTCGGCGCCAAAGCTCTGCCCGAAACTCGCCGAACCCGGGCGCAAATCGAGGATCGCATCCCACAGCGCGCCGCGCACACAGCGCACCACCTTCACTTCCGCCGCCTCGCCCAGCTGATAATGCATGCCGCGCAAGGTGCCCTTGTCCTTGCTCAACGAATTGTTGATTTGCACAAAGCGGGTATCGAGACCTGCCGCGCCGAACTCGCGCTCGCAAAAGACCCGGGCGAAAAACCCGCGTTCGTCCCCGCGCTGGTCGAGCTCGATGACAAAGGCCCCCTCGAGCGGGGTCGGCACAAATCGCATCGGTCCCTCAGGCCGTCTTGCTCTGAGGCGCTAAGGCCACTCGGTCGAGGCGACGGCGCAGAGTGCGCAGCCGGACGAACCGGTCGCCGTCGAAATCGCCCGCGGAGAAACCGTGCGCGCGGTATCGCGAGAGGAGCTCCTCCATGCCGGCGGCGAGCGTGTATTCGAGCCGGAAGTCAGGCAGCAGACTCGCCAGCCTGGTGAAATCGACGCGGTAGTCGCGCGGATCCTTGCCGACCTCACCGGTATAGACGATGCCGGTCCCCGGCACCAGGCGCTGCACGATCGCAGCAATGTCGCGCACCCGATAATTCTCCGCGTCGCCCCCGACATTGACCCGCTGGTTGTGGATGGCCGCGCGCGGCGCCTCGAGAAAGGCAATGAAAGCCCGTGCGATGTCCTTGCAGTGGATCAATGGGCGCCATGGTGTCCCGTCGCTGATGATGCGGATGTCGCCCTTGGCGACAGCGCAGCCCAGCAGGTTGTTGACGACGAGGTCGATGCGCAGCATCGGCGAATTGCCATAGGCCGTCGCATTGCGCAAATAGGCCGGCGAGAAGTCGGCGTCGGCCAGCGGGGCGATGCCTTCTTCGGCGGCGATCTTCGACTCGGCGTAGACCGAGACCGGGTTCAGCGCGTCCTCTTCGGCCAGCGGTCGGCCTTCCGCCTGGCCATAGATCGAGCAGCTCGACGAGAACAGAAAGCGCGGCACCCCCGCCGCCTTGGCCGATCGCGCCAGTGCGATCGAGCCGCGGGCGTTGATGGACCGGGTGATCTCAGGGTCGAGATCGCCCATCGGATCGTTGGAGATCGCGGCGAGATGCATCACGCAATCAAAGCCGTCGAGATCGCGCGCCGTCAGCGAGCGCACATCGCACACGATCTCGCGATCCGGCGCCGGCACCGGCTCCCAGCCGCAGCCCGCGAACAGGTCGAGATCGCAACCGACGACCTCGTGCCCGGTTTCCTTCAACAGCCCGACCAGAGGCGCGCCGATATAACCCCGGTGGCCGGTGACCAAGACCCTCATGTCATTTCACCCCTGGATCATCGATCGGAGGCCCGGGCCCAGGGAGCCTTTCCCGATTCCCACAATTGCGACAGGTACTCGTGGTCGCGCTGAGTGTCCATGCATGCCCAAAAATGCCGGTGCTGAAACACCGCGAGCTGGCCGTCCCGGGCCAATTTCGACAATGGCTCGCGTTCCAGCACGCAGTCCTCGGCGGGCGATAAATATCGGTCGAACGACCGGTGGAAGAAGAAATATCCGCCGTTGATCCAGGCCGAGTGCAACTCCGGCTTCTCGACGAACTCGACGAGATCGGTGCCTTCCATCCGAAATTCGCCAAAGCGTGAGGGCGGGTTTACGCCGAGCACGGTGCCGATCTTGCCGTGGCTCACATGGTAATCGAGTTCGCCGCCGAGGTCCGCATCGGTCAGCCCGTCGCCATAGGTGACCGCATAATGCTCGGCATCGCCGAGATAGCGCGCGACCGCCCGCGCGATGCGCCCGCCGGTCATCGTCAGCTCGCCGGTATAGGCGAGGGTGACCTTCCAGTCGCAGGAATGGTCGACGCTGTGCACTTCGACCGAGTTGGTCTTCAGCTCGATCGTGACGTCGCTGTTCCTCGCATAGAAATTCAAAAAGTAGTCGCGGATGATCTCGCTCCTGTACCCCATGCACAGCACGAAGCGGCAAAAGCCAAAGCTGGAATAGTGTTTCATGATGTGGAGAAGGATCGGATCCGGGCCGATCGCCACCATCGGCTTTGGGCGAAATTCCGTCATCTCCTTGAGCCGGGTGCCGAGACCGCCGCAGAGGATGAAGACCGGAATTTCTGCGATATTCAATGGCAAACCCACCATCATGAGCGAGCCGCGGACCACCCCCGGCCGGGGGTTTTGTCACAAACCCGCAGACGCCGCAAGAACAGGTTCCCTTGTGCTTCCCTGATAGGCAGCAAATCGCGAGATTCGTTCTCTGTTCGGCGGACAAACTTTCCCTGATCGGCATGAAAATTCCCTGTTCGCTAAGCTAGGGAATCTTCGATGCAAGCGTTTGATTCGGCTAGATGCGCGGCGTTCGTTACGGCGGCCCGACCGGGCGGTTTTCTGACTTCTCTGTATTCCCGGCCAACGGGAATTACGGAGGCACCGCTAACCGGCTGCTCGCGTGCGCTCTCTGACCCGCGCGATCGTTGCCGTCGTCGCATGGCTCGGGAGCAGATCCACCAACAGTACCTTCCCGCCGTTGCGCCGGACGATGTCGGCCCCGACGACCTGCTCCGGGCGATAGTCGGCTCCCTTTACCAGGACGTCCGGGCGGATCGCGTCGATCAGCGAAAGCGGCGTGTCCTCGGCAAAGAGAACCACGAGATCCACCGAGGCCAAGGATGACATGACCGTGGCCCTCGCTGCTTCGGATTGAATCGGCCTCTCCGGCCCCTTGAGACGCCTGGCCGAAAGGTCGGTGTTGAGCGCCACGACGAGCCGGTCGCACGCCGCGCGGGCCTGGGCCAGCAGATGGACATGGCCCGGATGGATCAAATCGAAGCAGCCGTTGGTGAACCCGATCCTGAGACCGCGTCGACGCCATTCGGCAATATGCCGCAGGGCCGCCTCGGCTATCATGATCTTTTCGTCGCTGGCGATAACATTCCGGCGTCGTAGTTCCTCGGCCACATCACGGCCGCTGACCACGGCGGTTCCGGGCCGCGAGACGGAAATCCCCGCTGCGATGTTGGCGAGACGGGTCGCTTTCACGAGATCTCTGTCCGCAGCGAGTGCCGCAGCCAATGCCGCGACAAAGGTGTCGCCGGCGCCCGATACGTCGGAGACCTCCCGCACCCGCGCCGGCAGGTGGAGGGCCGGCATGCCCCGACGCAGCAATGTCAGGCCGTTTTCCGAACGCGTGACGATCACGGCATCGCAGGCAGCAGCATCGAGCGCAATCCTGGCCGCCCTCTCGGCGCCGTCGTCGTTCGCGGCCTCGACACCCGTTGCCCGTGTCACCTCCTGGGCGTTTGGCGTCAGGACCGTGACGTTCCGGTAGGCTTTGAAAGAAGCTCGCTTGGGATCTGCGATGACCGGCCGGCGGGCCCTGCGCGAGAGATTGACCACCCCCCTGAGCAGCCGATCGCACAGCACTCCTTTGGCGTAATCGGAGAGCACGACGACGTCGCTCTCCGTGAGCGCTCGCGCGAACCGGCGCCTGAGCTCGGCCGCACTTTCGTCGTCGAGCGGATCGACCGTCTCATCGTCCACCCGCAGCAATTGGTGCGTGCTCCTGGTGGTGAACCTCGTCTTTACGGTCGTCCGCCGATGCGGGATCAGGAACAGCCGCGCATCGATGCCATCGCCGACGGTCGCGACGAGGCGCTCGATCTCGGCACCGGCATCATCGGTGCCGATGACGCCGAGGAGGATTGCGCGCGCGCCCAACGCCGCAACATTGTGGGCGACATTGGCTGCACCGCCCAGGCTCGCCCGCGCCGCAATCACGCGCAGCACCGGGATCGGGGCCTCCGGCGAGATCCGGCTCACCTCTCCGGACACGTATCGGTCGAGCATCACGTCGCCGAGAACGAGCACGGTGCGGCCGACGAAGAGCGGGATAAGGCCGGCGATCATGCTGTCCGCTCTCTCGCCGCCGCGCAGCGCGCCTACCGCCTGCTCCGTCATCGACACCGGGCTCCCCCTGCTCCAATCGGATTAGATCGTAATTTACGCTAACGAAAGGGGCTCGCGCTGAAAAGTGGGAGAAAGGTCGCGGGACCGGCGAGAACACGGGCCGGCTTTGGAGCGTGCTGTCGCGTCATGAGGCTGGGGCACTCAGCGCCCCAGCCTCGACGCAAGACCCGCTCGCGGCGGGAGCAGGGGTCGCGCGCTGGGCGACCGGCAGCCGGCAGGTGATTCTGGTTCCTTGCCCCGAGGCCGACTCGATCACCACGGTTCCGCCGTGCAGCTCGATCAGGCTTTTGACCAGCGACAAGCCGAGGCCGGCCCCCGATCGACGAAGGCCACGCTCGAACTTCTCGAAAACGCGCGCCTGATCCGCAGGCGGGATCCCGACGCCGGTATCGGCAACCGTCAGCGATAGTGTGTCGTCGCAGCGCGCCGCCTCGACCCGGATCGCACCGCCCGGCGGTGTGAATTTGACCGCATTCGAGATCAGGTTGAAGAGGGCTTGCTTTAACCGCCGTTCATCGCCTTCGATGACCCCGATCTCTGGCGGGCAGCGAAGATCCAGTTCGAGATCACAGTTCCGGGCACGCTCGCGGGTCAGAGACAGCACGGCTTGCAGCATCCCGAAGACCTCGATGCGGCCGGTTTCAAGCACCATGTAGCCCGCTTCGATTGTGGCGAGGTCGAGGATGTCGTTGATCAGCCTCATCAGCTGGCGCGCGCTCGCGAGGATGCTGTGGCTGTGATCGAGCTGGCGCGGATTGAGGGCCCCGAAATAGCGGTTCGCCAAAATTTCGGCAAAGCCGATGACCGCGTTCAACGGGGTGCGCAACTCGTGGGACACGTTGGCGATGAATTCGCTCTTAAGACGTCCGGCGGTTTCGAGCGCCTCGTTGCGCTCCCGCAGCGCCCGCTCGACCCGGGCCGTATCGCTCACGTCGAGATAGGTCAAGAGCACATTGCCGTCCGGCAGCGGCACCGTCGCGACCTGCAGTATCGAGCCGTCGCTGCGGTGGAGCAGGCTGCTCGCCGCGGCATGCGCGGTGACCTTGGCGACGATATCTTGCTTCGTTGCCGCCCAATCTCCGCCATCGTCGAGAAAGGCGCGCATCTTGTCGACGATCTCGCCGATATGCGGCTCCCCGGCGACATCGTCGTGCGACAATCCCCAAATCTTCAGGTAAGCAGGATTGTGGAGCTTCAGCCGGCCGTCGCTGCCGTAAACTGCGACCCCCTCGAACAGGTTGTCGAGGGTCGCGCGCCGCACTTGGGTCAGGGTATTGCAAGAACGCTCGAGTGCCAGCCGGTCGGTCACGTTCTCGTAGATGAAGGTGAGCCCGCCGAACGGGTGCGGCGATATGGACAACAGCAAGGTGCGGTCGTCCGGCAGATGCATCAGCTCCTGTTGCCGGTGTATCAGCGAGGTGAAGAGTTGCAAGCGCTCGCGCTTGAAAGCGCGGGAATCGGCATGTTCCGGGATGCGGCGGCGCTCGCGCAGCCGTTCCAGCACGTCGCCGAACGAGGGTTCGGCGGCAAGCCATTCTGCCTCGAGGCCCCACAAAGCGGCGAACGCGGTATTAAAGAATTTGAGCCGTTGGTCGGCACCGTAGATCGCTACGGCCGCGCCGATGCTTTCGAGCACCTCGGCGTGTGCGCTGACGTGGCGCCGCAGCTCCGTTTCTGCGGTCTCGACATCGGTACGATCGAGGGCTAAGCCGATCGCTCCTCCGTGATCGGCCGGCAACTCGATGATGTCGAGCAAATGGCGGGCGCCGCCGATCACGACATGTCGACGAGTGCCGCTCCGGTCTGCGCTCGTCGCCGTGCCAGCGCACGCGATCGCCTGTTCCCGGCTGCTGCCGGTAGGCGCCAGCTCTCGGCCTTCGGCCAGTACCAATTCGCGGGTCGCGTCGAGGGCGCTCGCATACGCCCAATTGCAATCGACCAGAGCGCGGTCGCGGTCGCGCCGCCAGATTGGCACCGGGATCGCATCGATCAGCTCGCGCAGGCTCGCGGCTCTGTCGTCCGCCTGTTGGGCGCGTTCGGCCGCGGAGCCGTCGAGCAGCCACAGAACGATCTCGCCGGTCGCCGCCTGCCGCCCCTCGATGGCGAACGTTCCGCCGCTGCGCAGGCCGACGGTCAGCGAGAATGGCGTGCCGTCACGATGCAGCGCCCCCCGTGCGGCCTCGAGTTGCTCGGCATCGCCGGGGGCAAGCGCAGCGAGAAACTTCGGGTAGGCGACGGTTTGAACAGAATATCCGCCGGGATCGCGCCCGACGGGCCAGCGAAAGGCAGCGAGCGGAACCGTGTCGAGCACTGCCAAGGCCTCGGCGCGGGCACGCTCGCAGCCGGCACCTCCGAGCCGCGTTTCGCGCAATTTTGCCGTTACCCACAGCAACAGCCCGCCCAGCGTCACCGCGACAACCACGCAAACTCCGGCAGCGAACTCGATCACCACTCGATGCCCCTGTTTCGCACGAAAGTGTACCTGCAATAGGATGACTCTCGCTATGAGGGCATGTTAAGGCGTGTTTTACCAAAAAACAAGAGCGATTATCGGATCGCTACATAGTTAAGGTTGTATACGCTCGAGCCGTCAGCGCTAGGCTTGACCGACCTGCCCCACACGAAGCGTCAATAGCGGTAGTGCTCGGGCTTGAACGGACCGGCGGATGGCAGATCGAGATAGCGCGCCTGGGCGGCGCTGAGCGCGGTCAGCTTGACGCCGAGCTTGTCGAGGTGGAGGGCCGCGACCTTCTCGTCGAGATGCTTGGGCAGCACATAAACCTTGTTCTCGTACTTGCCGTGGTTGGTCCACAGCTCGATTTGCGCGAGCACCTGGTTGGTGAACGAGGCACTCATCACAAAGCTCGGATGGCCCGTGGCGCAACCGAGATTGACGAGCCTTCCTTTGGCCAGCACGATCAGCCGCTTGCCGTCGGGAAAGACGACCTCGTCGACCTGCGGCTTGACTTCCTCCCAGGGATAGTTGCGCAGCGCCTCGATCTGGATCTCGCTGTCGAAATGGCCGATGTTGCAGACGATTGCGCGGTCCTTCATATGCCGCATGTGGTCGATCGTGATCACGTCGATGTTGCCGGTCGCGGTGACGAAGACGTCGCCCTGTGCGGCGGCCTCGTCCATCGTCGTCACCTGATAGCCCTCCATCGCCGCCTGCAAGGCGCAGATCGGGTCGATCTCGGTGACCATCACGCGGGCACCCTGGCTCTTCAGGCTCGCCGCCGAGCCCTTGCCGACGTTGCCGAAGCCGCAGACCACCGCGAGCTTGCCGGCGATCATTACGTCGGTGGCGCGCTTGATGCCGTCGACGAGGCTCTCGCGGCAGCCGTAGAGGTTGTCGAATTTCGATTTGGTGACGCTGTCGTTGACGTTGATCGCCGGCGCCTTCAGCGAGCCGTCGCGCATCATCCCATAGAGCCGGTTGACCCCGGTCGTGGTCTCTTCCGAGATGCCGCGGATCCCCGCCAGCAAATCGGGGTGAGCATCATGCAGGATCTTGGTCGCGTCGCCGCCATCGTCGAGCACCATGTTCGGGGTCCAGCTCTGCGGGCCGCGCAGGGTCCGCTCGATGCACCACTCGTACTCGTCCTCGCTCTCGCCCTTCCAGGCGAAGACCGGGACGCCGCTGGCGGCGATCGCGGCGGCCGCGTGGTCCTGGGTCGAAAAGATGTTGCAGGAGCTCCAGCGGACGGTCGCCCCGAGCTGCAGGAGCGTCTCGATCAGCACCGCTGTCTGGATCGTCATGTGCAGGCAGCCGACGATCCGCGCGCCGGCGAGCGGCCGGGCCGCGCCGAACTCCTCGCGCAGTGCCATCAGCCCCGGCATCTCGGTCTCGGCGATCGCGATCTCGCGCCGCCCCCAATCGGCGAGAGCAATGTCGGCGACTTTGTAGTCGGTGAAAGCGGGCATCGAGTTCCCCTCCGGGTGACCGTGACACGGATAGAGACATATACATATATCTTTATGTCGTCAGGCAAGATAGCACGACTTCGTCACGATGTCGGCAAAATCGATCGGTATTCTGGATGCGAGGGTCGGCAGCAGCGGCGTGTCGTCCGGCTAGGGGCGAGCAAAGTCGCATTCCCGGTTATTTCCCGGTTACGAGGCTAATTCCCGGTTCGCGGCAACAAAAATTCCCGGTTCGCGGACCGAGACAAGATCGTTAAACCATTGAGAAACATCGGTTTATGCCGATTTTGTGCTGACAGATTCGGTTTTTTGCGGGAAATTCCGGGGAAAACCGGGAAATCCGCGCCGCCTCAATGCAGCAGGGCGACGGTGTTGAAATCGTCGACCAGAGCGGCGATCCGCCCGGTGTCCGACTGGTCCATGATCGCCCGCGCGCGGCGGGTGGCGGCGATCATGTCGAGGCTGCGGATGCGGTGTTTGACCCGTGGGATATTGCGCGGCGCCATCGACAGGTTGCGCAGCCCGAGGCCGAGGAGCAGCGCCGCAAAGCGCGGGTCGCCGGCCATCTCGCCGCAGACGCTGATCGGCATGCCGCGGCGCAGCGCCGCCTCGATAGCAAACTGGATCAGCCGCAGCACCGCCGGGTGCAGCGGGTTGTAGAGATGGGCGACCTGCTCGTCGCTGCGGTCGATCGCGAGCGTGTATTGGACGAGGTCGTTGGTGCCGATCGCAAAGAAATCCGCCTCCGCGGCGAGCGCGTCGGCGGCGAGTGCCGCACCCGGCACCTCGATCATGGCACCCAGCGGCGGCAGCGCCTTGGGAAGCTGCACGCCGCGTCGTCCCAGCCGCCGTGCGACCTGCTCGAGCGCCTCGCGCACCTGTCGGATCTCGCCCGCGCTCGAGATCATCGGCAAGAGTATGCGCAGCGGCCCATCGCTCGCCGCGCGCAGCATTGCCCCGAGCTGCGGGTCTAACAGTCGGCGGTGCCGCAGGGAGAGGCGGATCGCGCGCAAGCCAAGGGCAGGATTGGCGGACTCCTCGACGCGGTCGCTCAGCGACCGAGCGATCTTTTCGCCCCCGAGATCGAAGGTGCGCACGGTCACCGGCCGGCCTTCCATGCCGCGCACCAGTGCCGAGAAGACGGCGTATTGCTCGTCCTCACCCGGCAGATCGTCGCGGTTCATATAGAGGAACTCCGAGCGGACAAGGCCGAGGCCCATCGCACCATTGGCCAACGCGCGCGGAAGCTCGACCGGCAATTCGAGATTGGCCTCGAGCGTGATCTCGACCCCGTCGCGGGTCACGGCAGGCAGCCTCCGCAGGCGCGCCAGGTGGCGTCGTTCGCGCTCGAAGCCATCGCGCCGCGCCTGGTATTCGGCAATCGTCTCGGAGCGCGGATCGATGATAACGATGCCCTCCGTTCCGTCGATCACCACCGTGTCGTCGGCCCGCGCATGCTCGAGCAGACCGGCGACGGCGAGCACCGCCGGGAGGCCAAGGGCGCGCGCCACGATCGCGGTGTGGCTTTCGGCGCCGCCGAACACCGTGGCGAACCCGGCGACGCGTTGCGGGTCCATCAGCGCAGCGTCCGCCGGGGTCAGCTCATCGGCCAGGATGACCGCACCCTCCGTCATGGCCGAATAGGTGACGTAGGGTTTCTTGATCAGGTTGCGGATCAGCCTGGCGCCGACGACCCGGATGTCCTCGATCCGTGCCGCAAGATAGGCATCGCGCATCGAGGCGAAGCTCTCGGCGATCTCGTCGATTTCGAGCTGGACCGCGCGCTCGGCATTGATCCGCGCCCTGGTGATGCGATGGTCGACGCCACGAACGAGACGTGAGTTCGACAGCATCGCAAGGTGTGCGTCGAGGAGGTAGCCGACCTCCTCGGCGGCGGATTCGGGCAAGCCCGAGGTCTTAACCTTGAGCTTGCGCAGCTGGCGCAGCGAAACCGCGACCGCCTCGGCGAAACGGCGCCGTTCGGGCTCGATCTCGGTCTCGGGAAGATGGCTCTCGCGGACCTGGATGTCGCCGCCCTCGGCGATGTGCGCGGGTCCGATGGCAATGCCTGGTGATACCCCGAGGCCGGGCAACCGGCGCTCGGTGGTCGCCGCTGGCTCCGCGAGCTCGGAGACCTGATCACTCCTCATCGAATTTGCATTCGATCAGCTTGGTGAGCGCGGTCACTGCCGCTTCGGCTTGGCGCCCGGTGGCGGCCAGCTCGATGACCGTGCCCGGCGCTGCCGCCAGCATCATCAGCCCCATGATCGAGCGACCGGAAACCTCGGTGCCGTTCTTGCGCACCAGCACCTCGGCGTCGAACTGCCCTGCGGTCTTGACAAAACGGGCGGCAGCGCGCGCGTGGAGCCCACGCTGATTGCAAATCGTTGCGACCCGGCGCGCCATGTCCGGCGGCGCTCCGGCAATGCCCGAGGCTGTCATCGGCGGGTGTCGCTGAGCAGCTGGGAGGCGACGTTGATGTACTTGCGTCCTGCTTCCTGGGCGCCAAGCACGGTCCGTTCGAGTCCCTCGGTCTGTCTTAGGCTCGCGAGCTTGATCAGCATCGGCAGATTGACGCCGGCGATGACCTCGATCTTGGCGCGGTCCATGACCGAGATCGCGAGGTTCGAGGGGGTGCCCCCGAACATGTCGGTTAGCAGTACCGCGCCGTCGCCGCTGTCGACCTCGGCGATCGCGTGCAGGATATCTTGGCGGCGCTGTTCCATGTCGTCATCGGGGCCGATGCAAACGGCGGCGATTTGGGTCTGAGCGCCGACGACGTGCTCGAGAGCGGCGGCAAACTCCGCCGCGAGCCGCCCGTGGGTCACCAGAACCATGCCGATCATGTCGGATTCCCTTCTATGGAACCGGCTGTTATCCGGGTCTACGGGCGAGGCTTGAGAACGCAACGCAGGTTGTCGAGAAAGCGCACATCGAAGATCAGATCAGATCAGCATCGCGCGGGATGTCGGGGCGATAGCCGAAGTACGGGACAAAAACGCGCGGTCCGAGCCGCATCGAGGGCGAAACAGCCGGTCAGCGGGAGCTTCAAATCGGCAGCGGTCAGTAAGGAGGTGTCGATCACCGGATCAGCGCGGTGCGCAGAGCAGAAACCACTTGGCGCTCGAAGCCTATTTGCACCCACGATCGGGTAGTCCCAGGCGAGAATGGCGCCGTGGGTCTCCATATAGCGCCGTTCGGGGCGCTCGTCACCACCGTCGATGAGTCGCACCCCGGCCGCGGCTGTCGCTGGTTCGCCGCGAGCCCCTCGATCTTGGCGAGAACGAGCGGGAGCGGCAGGTTGATCGGGTCAGTAATGCCTCGACCACTGCCGGCCGTCATCGCCCCGCTATAGTGGGCGGCGGCCGGACCGCAAACGCACGCCGCGCGAGGCGGAGCTTCGCGGCGGCGGAGACCTCGAACGGCGCCAGCGCCATCAGCGGAATGGTCAACCCGAGCACCACTTCAAACCGATTGTCAGGAATGCGCTCGACCTGAGCCGAGGGGACGAGGTCGACAACCAGCGCGAGCGGCGCCTCATCCAGTGAATCGACGCGCACGACGCCAACGCCACGGACCTCTATGAGGCCGGCGATCGCAGCGGGTGCTCGCACGAGGACGTGATTGTCCGCACGCCTCAGCAGGGTCTGATCATCGGCCAGGAGACGAGCGCCGCCCTCGATCAAGCGCAAGGCAAGGTCCGATTTCCCAGCGCCTGGCGGCCCGCGGAGCAGAATGGCGTCGCCCTCTATCGCGATCGCTGTGGCATGGACCAGCAAGGTGTCGATCACGTCTCGGCCGGCAGGCGAATGCAGAAGCGAGCGCCCATACTGGCGCCCCTTTCGTCTTTGCGGTTTTCCGCCCAGATCATGCCGCGATGAGCTTCGACGATCTGCTTTGAGATCGAAAGCCCGAGCCCGGAATGGGTGCCAAACTTCTCGCCCAGCGGACGTTCGGTGTAGAAGCGGTCGAAGATTGCCGTGAGCTTGTCGTCAGGGATCCCGGGCCCCTGATCCTCGATAACGATCAGAACGGCCCTACCATCGTGCCGCGCGATGAGGCGGATCTCGCCAAGCCGCGGGCTGAACGACACGGCATTGGCGATGAGGTTGCGAAAGACCTGTGACAGCCGGGTCTCGATCCCGGGAACGATGAGCGGGCGGTTGCGGTCGATCAGCTCGAGCACGAGGTGCGGCGCGTCCTCTGTCCTGGTCGACTCGTGGAGGTCGGCCAGTGCCGCCAGCATCGCCGCGATATCGATCGGCTCCACCTCCAGACGCCCAAGCTCGGCGTCTAGGCGGGAAGCGTCGGAGATGTCCGTGATCAGACGATCAAGGCGCTCGACATCGTCGAGGATGATCGCCATCAATCGACGCTGGTTTGCGGGATCCTCGATCCGAACCGCAGTCTCCACAGCGCTGCGCAGTGAGCTCAACGGGTTCTTGATCTCATGAGCGACATCGGCGGCGAAGCTCTCAATCGCGCTCATCCGCTGCCACAGCGCGTCAGTCATCTCGCGCAGCGAGCCGGAGAGATCGCCGATCTCATCGCCCCGCCGGGTGAAATCCGGGATCTCGACCCGGGCGCGGCGGCCGCGCGCGCGCTCTGCCGCGGCGGCCAAGCGGCGGATCGGGCGCACGATCGTGCCGGCGAGGTAAAACGAGAGCAGCACGGTGACCAGAAGCGCCACGCTGAAGATCCGCAGCAGCTCGAGCCGCACCGTGCGTACTTCCTCCTCGATCTCGCCGCTGCCGGTCGACAGCATGACCGCGCCCAGCACCTGCTTGTAGCGCTGAACCGGGATGGCCACGCTGAGTACGAGACCCCCGGTTGTCGGGTCGCTGCGGATCGCGGAGCCGGTCTCGCCGCGCAGCGCCCGCATCACCTCGGGGTAGTCCTCGGCTCGCGGCGAGGCGGTTTCGCGATACACCGGATACCGGCTCCGGCGCGGCAGTTTGCCGACGATCCAGTCGTAGACCCGATCGGCAAAGCGCATGATCGGGCCTGCGGTTTCCGGACCCGGCAATTCGAGCACTTGAACTGTGTCGCCCGGCCCGCGCAGCACACGGCTGTCGGCGATGATGTCGCCCTTTATGTCGAAGAGCCGCGCCCGGGCCCGCGTCGGCTCGACCAGGCGCCGCATCATCTGGCGGGCGAGATCGGGAAGTAGGATTTCTCCTTCATCGACCGAATCGAGGACCGCCCCCTCGCCAAGCGCGGCGGCAAAGACCTCACCCTGTGTCTTCAACGACTCGATCTGCTGGCCAACGAGGCTCGCTTGGTATTTGCCGAGATAAAGAAACCCGCCCGCGAGAAGCGCCAGCGCCAATACGTTGACGGCGAGGATCCGGCGGGTAAGTGGTGAGATTGGCCAGCGCCTGCCGCTGTTCCCCCGCCGCAGATAGGTAGTACGGTCGAGCGCAGGCCCCGACGGGGAGCCCGGTTCAGCGGTCGCGGTATCGGTAGCCGACGCCATAGAGGGTTTCGATCTGGGCGAAATCCACGTCGACCGCCTTGAACTTCTTGCGGAGCCTTTTGATGTGGCTGTCGATCGTGCGATCGTCGACATAGATGTGCTCGCCATAGGCCGCATCCATCAGCTGGTCGCGGTTCTTGACGTGCCCCGGGCGGTGCGCGAGCGACTTGAGGATCAGGAATTCCGTGACGGTGAGCTCCACCGGTTCGCTATTCCAGGTGCACAGATGTCGCGCCGGGTCGAGGATCAGTCGGCCGCGCACGATCACCGGCTCGCCTTGCGGATCGTCGCGCTCGCGGGCTAGCTCGCCACGCCGAATGAGCGCCCGGATGCGCTCGATCAGGAGCCGCTGCGAAAAGGGCTTCTTGATGTAATCGTCGGCGCCCATGCGCAGGCCCAAGAGCTCGTCGACCTCGTCGTCTTTCGAGGTGAGAAAGATCACTGGGATGTGGCTTTGCCGCCGCAGCTGGCTGAGCAGCTCCATGCCGTCCATACGCGGCATCTTGATGTCGAGCACGGCAATATCGACGGGCTGCGCGCTGAGGCCCTTGAGAGCTTCGGCACCGTCGCTGTAGCAGCGAACGGTGAAACCTTCCGCTTCGAGCGCCATGGATACCGAGGTCAGAATGTTTCGGTCGTCGTCCACAAGAGCAATCGTGTTCGGCACTTGAGTACCCCCTCCTTGCCGCGAAATAGCTTGACGGCCCTCCTGAAGGTGCTGTCACCACCAAATATGGCTCCTGAGTGGCAAACAGAAGCCCTTTTGCCCATTTTATGCACCTCGATGCCGCGTTCTTGACGCGATGGCGCCGGCGCGGCTGACTACCCGCATGTCCGAGCCCCGAACGCCCCCCGATCCGCCGGTATTCGCCCGGTTGCTCGCCCGCGGCTGCACCCGCGCGGCGCTCGCCACCAGCCTCAACGGCACCCCCTACGCTTCGCTCGTGCTGATCACCGTCGACCTCGACGCGAGCCCGCTGCTCCTGCTGTCTGATCTTGCGCAACACAGCCGCAACATTGCCTTTGATCCGCGGGTCTCGCTGCTGCTCGATGGTACCGAAGGCCAGCCCGATCCCCTGACCGGACCTCGCCTGACCCTGCTCGGGTGCGCTCTGCCGACCGATGACCCGCGCTGCCTCGGGCGCTTTATGTCGCACCACCCGGCAAGCGCGGTCTACGCCGGCTTTCGCGATTTCCATCTCTATCGGGTCATTGTCGAGCGCGGCCACCTCGTCGCCGGCTTCGGCCGGATCGAGTGGATCAACGGCGCCGATTATCTGTTCCCACTCGACGCCAGCGCGCTCGCTGCGGCCGAAACCGAGATCCTCCGGCACATGAACGCGGACCACAGCGATACCATTGCGCATTATGCGTGCGGTCTACTCGGTCGCACCGGCACGGGCTGGCGGATGACCGGGATCGACCCGGAAGGGATCGATATGCGGTGTGACGGCCAAACCGCGCGGCTCGATTTCACCGCACCGGTCCTGAGCCCGGTCCTGACCCCGGGGGCGGCACGCGCTGCGCTCGTTCAACTCTCCGGCGCAGCGCGCTGGTAGCGCGCATGCGTTGAGGGAACTTTGACACAGTCGCCCATCTGTGTTAGGGCGCGATCTAAGGGGACATGCTTCGCGAGCCTAGTCTCATAAGGAGGAAGCGTTCGATGAAGAGGGTGATCCGATGACCGGAGCGAAGAGCCGTTTCGGGCTCGAAAGGCAGGGCATGCGTCATCTCGGGACGCAGCATTGGAACCAGCCGATCCCGGTCCTCTACGAGCATGCGATCCGACGCGGTGAGGGCGAACTCGCGCGCGGCGGCAGCTTCTCGGTCTCGACCGGCCTCTATACCGGCCGCACCCCGCGGGATAAATACATCGTCGAGGAGCCGGGCACCAAGGATACCGTGTGGTGGGGCAAGATCAACCAGCCGGTCGACCCGGAGCGCTTCGCCAGTCTGCACCAGCGCATGCTCGCCTACCTCCAGGGCCGCGAGATCTTTGTCCAGGACCTCTATGCCGGCGCCGATCCGGCCTACCGCCTGCCGGTCCGGGTGGCTACCGACAGCGCGTGGCACAGCCTCTTTTCGCGCAACATGTTCATCCGTCCGCCGGTCAGCGAGCTCGAAGGCTTCGAGCCGGCCTTCACGATCCTGCACGCCCCGAAATTCCTCGCCATCCCGGAGTTCGATCGGATCAACTCCGACGTCTTCATTTTCGTCAATTTTGCCGAGCGGCTGGTGCTGATCGGCGGTACCTCCTACGCCGGCGAGATCAAGAAGTCGGTTTTCGGCTATCTCAATTTCGTGCTGCCCGCACGCGATGTGCTGCCGATGCACGCTTCGGCCAATGTCGGCCCGAAGGGCGACTGCGCGATCTTCTTCGGGCTCTCGGGCACCGGCAAGACGACGCTTTCGGCTGACAATTCGCGCACGCTGATTGGTGACGACGAGCACGGCTGGAGCCCGAAGGGCATTTTCAACTTCGAGGGCGGTTGCTACGCCAAGGTCATCAACTTGTCGCCGATGGCGGAGCCCGAGATCTACGCGACGATCGGCCGCTTCGGGACGGTCCTCGAAAACGTCGTCCTCGACCCGGAGACGCGGACCGCCGATGTCGACGATCAGAGCCTGACCGAGAACACGCGCGCCTGCTATCCGATCGACTTCATCCCAAACGCAGATCCGCGCGGGCTCGGGCCGCACCCGAGCAATGTCGTCATGTTGACCGCCGATGCCTTCGGCGTCATGCCGCCGATAGCCAGGCTCAGTGCCGAGCAGGCGATGTATCACTTCTTGTCGGGTTACACCGCACGGGTTGCCGGCACCGAAAAGGGGCTCAGCAACGCTCCGGAGGCGACTTTCTCGACTTGTTTCGGGGCCCCGTTCATGCCGCGCCATCCGGCGGTCTATGCCAAGATGCTGGGTGCACGGATCAAAGAGCACGGGTCGCACTGCTGGCTCGTCAACACCGGGTGGTCCGGCGGCACCTATGGCGTCGGCCAGCGTATGCCGATCGCTCATACGCGTGCGCTTCTGCGCGCGGCACTCGATGGCCGACTCGCCGGCACCACGCTGCGCGAGGACCCCAATTTTGGGCTCCTGGTGCCTGAGAGCTGCCCGGAAGTTCCGAGCGAGGTGCTCGACCCGCGCGGCACCTGGTCCGACAAGAAGGCTTATGACGAGACCGCGCGCGAGCTGACCCGGCGTTTCGCGGCGAACTTCGCCGAGTTCGAGCCGCTCGTCGGCGGCGAGGTCAGGGAAGTCGCGATCCGACCCGCGGCTTAGTGTCCTACGTGGCCGACCATTAGCACGCGTGCGGCAGCCAAGCCTTTAAACGGCGCGCCGCCTCGGCGACACTTTCGGTCGAGCCGGCAAAGGAGAAGCGCACCCAGCCACCCCCATCGATCGGATCGAAATCGAGACCCGGGGTGACGGCGACCCCGGTTTCAGCAAGCAGGCGCCGGCAGAATTCCTCGCTGTCCCGCGTCAGGCTCGATATGTCGACGTATAGATAAAAAGCGCCTTCGGCGGGCGCGAGGCGGGTCAGCCCAACAGAGGTCAGGGAGCGGATCAACAGATCGCGATTGATCTGGTAGCGCGCGACATGGCCGTCGAGTTCGCCGCGGCAGCCGAAAACCGGGAGCGCCGCGATTTGCGAAAGTGCCGGCGGCGAGATATAGAAATTCTGAGCCAGGCACTCGACCGAGCGAGCGAGGTCCGGTGGCACCAGCATCCAGCCTAGCCGCCACCCGGTCATGCTGTAATACTTCGAGAACGAGTTGACGATGATGGCCTCGCGCCCGTAGGCGCGCGCTGTCGCCGCGGCGGTTTCGTAGGTGATCCCGTGGTAGATCTCGTCGGAAACCAGCCAGATGCCGCGGTCGCGGCAGTAGGCGGTCAGCCGGGCCAGCTCGGCGGCGCTGATCATCGTACCCGTCGGATTGGCCGGGCTGGCGACGATCAGTCCGTCGAGCGACCCCAGATCGGCAAGCAGCTCGGGTGTTGGCTGGTAATGGGTGTTCTCGCCGACCGCGATAAGCACCGGCTCGATCCCAAGAGCTGACAGGATGTTGCGGTAGGCCGGATAACCAGGGATCGCGAGCCCCACCCGGTCGCCCGGCTCGAAGGCGGCGAGAAAGATGAGCAGAAAGGCGGCCGACGAGCCGGTTGTCACAACGACTTCGCCGGGATCGACCGGGACCCCGTATTGCGTCTGATAATGTGCGGCGATCTCCTGCCGCAACGGCGGGATCCCGAGCGCATCGGTGTAGCCGATCGGCTCGCTGACGAGCGCGCGCCGAGCAGCTTCGAGCACGGGTGCGGGTGCCGAGCTCCCCGGCTGACCAACTTCGAGATGGACGATTTCGGCACCCGCCGCTTGGCGTTCGTTGGCGGCGCGCAGGACGTCCATGGCGATAAAGGGCGGGACGAGGCCGCGGCGAGAGGGACGCAAAGTCATGCCGTATCCTGCGCGAGAAGGTTGCTATTGGCGAGCGGCTTTCGCTATGAGGAGCCCCTATCCCCGGACAACGAACCAGCCCAGGATGTCAGAGACAATACCGGCCCGCCTGCTTGGAATGTCCGGCAGCCTGCGCAATGGCTCCTATTCGAATGCAGTCCTGCAGACCCTGCAAGAGAAGTTCGAGGGCCGTGCCGACCTCAGGATCTACGATCTGCGGCCGATCCCGGCCTACAACCAGGACTTCGAGGGCGAAAACCGTCCCGCGCCGGTCAAGGCGCTGCTCTCCGCTATCGCCGAGAGCGATGGGCTCGTCCTCTGCGCGCCCGAATTCAACCACAGCATTCCCGGCGTCTTGAAGAACGCGCTCGACTGGGCCTCGCGACCCGCCTTTACCTCGGTAATGGCATACAAGCCGGTGGCGATCATGACGACCTCACGCGGGGCGCTAGGCGGCGCGCGTTGCTTGGATCACCTGCGGGTAGCCCTCGATTCGATGCTTGCGCGGGTCGCGTTGGCGCGCGAGGTGACGATCACCGCAGCCGCCGACAAGATCCGGGACGGCCGGCTGGTCGACGAGACATCACTCGGCTTTGCCTGCGCTGCGGTCGAGGCGCTGTTGCGCGAAATCCGCGTCTGGCGGACGGCCGACGGCCTCGGGGGCTAATATTGCGGCTAGTCTGTCACCCCGGGCTCGATGCCGGCTTTTCGTTGACGCAGCGCAATAGCTTCCAATAGCCGAACAGATTGCTCGGCCGCACCTCGCGGATCGAGAGCTGGCTGTCGCGGCGGAACGCATCGAACGGAAAATCGGCGTGAAAGCCGATGTGGCGGGCGATCCGGGCCAGCCGCTTTTCCACCAGCCGCAACAGCAGGTTGTCGCTGGTGAAGTGATTGACGACGACGATCGTTCCGCCGGGTATACAGACTCGCCGCATTTCTGCGGCGAAACGAGCGGGGTTGGGGACAACCGAGGCCACGTAGAGCGCCAGCACCGCATCGAAAGAGCTGTCCGGAAACTCCAGGTTCTCGGCGTCCATCAGATGCAGGGCCTCGACATGGGCGAGGTCGAGCCGCTTGGCCCGGCGCTGCGCTTTCGCCAGCATCTCGGCCGAGACATCGATCCCGGTCACCCGCGAATCGCGCCGGAAATGAGGCAGTGACAGACCGGTACCGACACCGACTTCGAGAATCCGCTGGCCCGGCCGATCATTCGCGATGCGCACGGCGTCCTTGCGTCCGGGATGGAACACCGGACCGAAAACAATGTCGTAGGAACCGGAAAACAGGCGATAGGTCCGTATCGTATCGTGCAAATCCATCGTCTGGCTCTCGTTGTGATCGATGGGCGCGAAAGGCCGCCGCATCGTCTCCGGAGCTGGCTGGTTCCGGACGCGTTGGTTAAGCTAACAATTGAATGCCGGGGATGCTAGATCATCCTTAGTCGCGAAGTCGCCGCGTCGCTCCCCATTCGATCGGGGATGTCCCGTCGCGAGGGCGAGTTCGACCAGCCTTTTTCACCGCCGTTTGGCACACCCTCAGATCAGAGTGATGCGATCGGCCTCGAGGCCTTTTTTGCCGTCCACGACTTCGACCCTGACCCGTTGGCCGGGGTCAAGAGCATTGACCCCGCTGCGGCGCAAGGCGGTGATGTGGATGAACACGTCCTTGCCACCGCCATCGGGCGAAATGAAGCCGTAGCCTTTTTCGGCCTCGAACCATTTGACCGCTCCCTCCATCGTCGTGGAAGGCCGGGGTCCGCGGTGATCCATCCCACCGGCTCCGCCCTGCGGCACTACCGCCGTACTGTTGTCGACATTCAAGACGTTGGTCACCAGCGGACCTTTCGCTCCGGCGCTGATCTCGCAGGTGATCGAGGCGCCTTCGCGCACGTCCTCATAGCCGGCCCGACGCAGGACCGCCATCGGCAGGAACGCGTCTTGCGATCCGTCGGCGAGGGTGACGAATCCAAACCCCTTGCTGGCATTGAACCACTTGACTTTGGCTTCGACGCGATGGCCTGGGGGGGTATCCTCGCGAAAGAAGCCTGGGCGGCGTTCGTACATAGATCCTCTAAACGCGCAATAGAATGCGGCGAGCGCATGGAACGCCGAACCATAGCGTAAAAACGTCGCACCGCGCTAGCGGTCACATTCGGGATTCTACCGATCCCGGGCTGCTCTACCAGGGCCGCCGCTCGCGCCGCCGAGATCGCGGAGAAACGGCGGATCGCGGTGTTATCCGGCGTAGGCCACAAGGCGCTGGTTTTGCTCGCCCAAACCCTCGACCGAAAGGCGCATCCGGTCGCCGGGCTTCAGGAATTTCGGCGGCTTGAAGCCCAAGCCGACTCCCGAAGGCGTCCCGGTCGGGATCACGTCGCCCGGCAACAAGGTCATGAACTGGCTGACATAGCTGACGATCTCGTCGACCCCAAAGATCAGGTCGCCGGTGTTGCTGTTCTGGCGCCGCTCGCCGTTGACCTCGGTCCACAGTGCCAGCTTGCCGGGATCGGGAACCTCGTCGGCGGTGACCAGCCACGGGCCGATCGGGCAGAAGGTGTCGGCACTCTTGCCCTTGGTCCATTGCCCGCCGCGCTCGATCTGAAATTCGCGCTCGGAGACATCGTTGACGACGCAGTAGCCGGCGACGTGCTTGCGTGCGTCGGCTCTGGACACGTGGCGGGCGAGGCTGCCGATGACGATGCCGAGCTCGACCTCGTAATCGGCCTTCTGCGAGTTCTTCGGGATGATCACGTCATCGTTCGGGCCGCAAATCGAGGATGTCGCCTTCATGAAAAAGATCGGTTCGGAGGGGATGGCTGCACCCGCCTCCTGCGCGTGCAGGCGGTAATTGAGGCCGATGGCGACGATTTTGGACACCGAGCCGACGCAAGGGCCTAGCCGCGGTGTGCCGGGAACCAGCGGCAGCGTCGCCGGATCGAGTCGGCGCAGCCGGTCGAGCGCGGCTGGTGCCAGCGCCTCCCCGGCGATGTCGCGGACCGCGCCGGCGATGTCGCGGATATTACCTTCGCGATCGAGCAGACCCGGCTTTTCCTGGCCTGAGGGTCCGTAGCGAAGCAGCTTCATCAGGGTATCTCCCGTCGAGGGTCAGATCGTGCGAGCCCGGGCCAAATTGCCATGCGCGCCGAGCGCCGTCCAACGGTATACGCCGCACGTGGTCTCCCTGCTAAATCGGAAAAACCGGGAAAATTTTTTTTCAAGGCCGACCTCGCCTGCCAAAAATACCTTTCATCAAATACTTATGAGTCATTTCGGACACTGCTTTGACGCCAACATCAGGGAGGCTTTGACGCCACAGCAGCGAGGCTTTGACACTGTTTTGACGCTAAAAGCGCCCCGGGTGGGGTCGGTCAGGGGAGGGTTTTCGCTCCCTCATCAACCGTCCAGCATAGGCTTCTATCTTGTTGAGAAGATGGCGCCTGTGGAGCTCGGGCGCGCCGCTTCTGCATTCCGAAATCGTCTTCGATGAAGGCCTGGACGACCTCGTCGATGCCGGCGTCGGCGTGAACCCGAGGACCCCGGTGCGCGGCGGCGTCGAGCGCCTGGGGCTGGCCGGAGACGATCAGCTGGATCGGCGGGTCGGGTACCCCCGGAGAGCGGCCCGCGGATGATCGGGGAGGCGAAGGTCGAGGCGGCGCGGTTCGGCCGGCCCGGCCGCGCGAGACGGGCCTCACGATCGGCGATGCCGCCGATCACCAGCCTCAGCAAAAGTGGCCGGCGCATCGGAGCGTACATAAAGATCCCGCTTGGGATACGGAATGCGAATGCCTTGCTGCTGAAACAACCGCCAGATCTCGTAAAGGACCTGGCTCTTGACGTTGTGGATGCCATTCTGGGCGTCCTCGATCCAGAACCGCATCACGAGCTCGATCGCACTCTCGCCGAAGGCCATGATCAGGGCGTTCGGCGCCGGTACCGCCAGGACGCGCTCCGGATAGCTTGCCGCCTCGCGCATCAGAGCGAGCGCCTGGTCGAGATCGGAATCGTGTGGCACGCGGACCGGCACTTTAAGTCGGACGCGATCACTCTTGTGCGACCAATTGACCACCTGATGGGTGATGATGTCCTCGTTTGGAATCAGAAACTTTGTGCTGTCGCGCGTCTCTACCGACACATACCGGGCGCCGAGCGAAGTCACCCAACCAGAGGTGCCGCCCACCTCGATCACCTCGCCCGGCTTGATCGACTTGTCCAGCAGCAGGACGATCTCGCTGAACAGGTTCGAGACGTCCGCTGTAGCCCCAGTCCGACGCCGACCCCGAGCGCTCCGGTGAACAGCGCAAAGGTAATGAGATCGATAACGATGCTGGTCAGCGAGAACACCACGGCCAAAGTGACCAGGGTAGCCTTGATCAGCTTGCCGAGGAGCACCCGCGCGCGGGGGTGATTTCGGAAACGCGGGTGATGCGGCGCTCGAACAGGTTGGACGCGACGGTGGCGACCCACAGCAGCATCGCGAGCGAGAGCACGCCCTTGACGACGGTCAGGATCGAGACTCTGAGCCCGCCTATCACGACCGCGACGCTGTCGAGCAAATCGAGCGTCGGCCCGAGCAGGTGGACGATGTTGAGTGCGGCCACCAGCCAGGCGAGCACCGCGATCAGCCTCGCCAGCGCCGCATATGGGACGAGAGCTGCCGCCAGCCGGATCACCAGCCAGGCGAGCAGCAAGTTGACGGCGGTCTGGGTGACCGCGTCCGGCCATCCGGCGCGCTCGGCAATCGCAACGGAAATCCATAACCCGATGACCCAAACAATCGGCGTGATCAGAGGCACCAGCCGGTCGGTCACCCATGACCGGTGAGATACGACCCAGTCGAGATGATGATGCTCTGGAACCCGCTCCACCCAGCTCGTGGTCCAGCGGCGTATTGGCCGGTAGACGAGCCAAGCGACGCCGCCGGTCAGGATGACCGCGGGGATCTGGATCAGATTGGCGAAGATCAGGACGTCATCGAGAAGATGCTTCTCGAGCTGCTCGAAATGCGCCAACACGTCCTGCCAAATTGAGACCGCGTCGATCCTCGCCTCCCCAGCCGTTGCCCGTGCTGCCGTCGAGACTGTTGATAAATCGCACGAGAACGGGTGCGAAGCGATAGCAGGAATGATCGCGAGGACCCTACATCCGCTTGTTTTCTTTGCACGAGTTTCGGCTCAGACTTGCGGAGGCTGGGAAGGACGCAGGAATGGCCAGAACCCTTCAAGCGGCGGCGCTACCCCGGATCGAAGCCCGGCAACTGCCCGCCGCCGCGACTCTCGCCGCACTCGGCATCGTCTACGGCGATATCGGCACCAGTGCACTCTATGGGTTCAAGCAGGCCGCAGACGCCGCCGGAGCGATCTCGCCCGAAACCATCATCGGCATCGTGTCGGTGATCCTCTGGTCGCTGATCGTGATCGTCTCGTTCAAATACGCCATCCTGATCA
>Ga0209656_10000578_pt1 | contig 24168 bp, 19 predicted proteins | sample BogFormECP12_OM2_FD_188239 | JGI IMG/M metagenome (GOLD analysis project Ga0209656, IMG submission 188239) | Bog forest soil microbial communities from Calvert Island, British Columbia, Canada - ECP12_OM2 (SPAdes) (version 2) | ecosystem: Environmental > Aquatic > Freshwater > Wetlands > Bog ... | reverse complement strand
CGATCGCACCATCGCCGAGTACGCGGCCGACATCTGGAATGCGAAACCTTGTCCGGTGCCGTAGAATACTGGCCATCAGCCGGCTCTGGATCACATTTAGTGCAGGAGCCCATCTGATGGGGCGGCACCTTCTCCCGCTGGGTGCCGGGGCTTGGCCCAAATTCAGGCCACCGGTGGGAGTGTTCAGAAAGTGGGGGGGTATCACGCCGCCTTCATCAATGGCGGCGTGGAGGTCGAGACCGGCTCAAACAGGTTGCCGAAGCCCGCGCCGAACCCGCCGTTGTAGACCGCACACCGAACCTGCAGCAGCAAGTCGGCGCCTCGTCGAGACCATCGCATCTGCTGCGACTTGTTCATCCGCCGGTTGACCAGGAAGTTAGCGGTACCTTCAGTCACCGACGTTCCGACGCGCAAGCCTGCACGGTATCGTTCGGCATAATTGACGAGCCGAGTGCGGCGAGAGTCTCTCTTAGCCACCTGTCCAGTTTTCGGGGGCCACCTCACTCTCAGCGACGAGTCGCGTCGGCACAGCGCGGCGATGCCCTCCCTCGCTGCGCAGCCCTTCCCGCACGAAGCGGATCTCGTCCTCCGCCGAGTGATGCTTGCGGGGCGCGCGGCGGATTTCTCGCTCAACCCCATTCCGTGACAGTTACGATGTGTCCGACCCCCTTTCTTCGCTCAACCGCATCACACCGTCGCAACGGCGCTGATGCCGGACTCGCCGGGCGGCGCGTGAGGCGGCAGCGCGGGCGCTCGGAACGCCGAAGAACTCGGCGGGCCAAAGCCGGCGGACGCAGGCCCGGGCCTCCCGGTCGGGACGGCCGGCGGTGGCCAGAGGACGACGGGACTGACGGCGCGTCCCAAGCCCGGACGGAATTGCGGCCCAGGCGCCGGTAGCCGCACGGCCGCCACCGCTGCGGCGCCGCCCGGGATGTGCAGCCTCGTCGCAAGGCCGGCAGTCAGACCGATGGCGCCGACGGCGGGCAAGACGGGCAGGCGGTCGAAGACCGGACGAAAGGTGGCGAAGCGATCGGTCGCGATCGGTTGCGCAGCGCCTGCCACCGGACGCGACGACGCCATCGCTGCGGCTTGCATCGCCGTGATCGCATCCCGGTTCGCCAACCGCTCGATCGCGACGTCACGGACGTAGCTGCGGTCCTCGTAGCGGCGCACGACCTCGTCGGCATCCGCAACATAGGGTCCGTTGACCGCGCGGATATAAGCCGGTCCGGCATGGAACCACGGGAAGTAGGCTTCATGCGGCCCGAGCGGCGCCCATGCGACCAAGCCCGTCGCCTCAAGAAAACTGACGAGGGCTGGCGTGTAGGTCGGATGCCATGCCACGCCGAAGGCACCGGGTATCCAGCCCCACCGGCCGCCCAACCGAGCCCAACGCCCGTAGTGGAACGGCACGAAGCCCCAAGGCTCGCTGTCGATCCAGGTCCAGCCCCAAGCGCCGATGTAGCCCCACGAACCTTGCTGGTAGGGCACCCAGGACGGCTCGACCGGCGGATACCAGACCGGGCCATACTCCGGCACCTCGCCCCACGTGCCGTAAGCCGCCAGATCGCTGCCGCCCGGCAGCGCCAGCACGGCTGCCGGCGGCGCCGTACCCTGTGGAATCGCGGGCTGGCAGAACGCCGCTGCGTCACGCACGAAATCGTCCGCCCACAGGGCGTCGACCCGGCCGGTGAACTGCTCGGCTCCTTCGATGGTCGCCGTCTGGCTCTTGCCGACCTGCAGGCGGACATTGGTGCCGTCGATCTCGGCCGCGCCGTCGATCACGCTCACTTCGGTCGGGTGCTCGGTGTCCCCGGCGGCAACCGTGTAGCAGCCGGCCGACACGAATCTGACGAGCCCGCGCGACGTCAGAACCGTCCAGCTCTCGTTCTGGCCAAGTGATACGAGGCGGATCAGCACCCCGCCTTGTGGCACACTTGCGACAAAGCCTTGGTCGCTCAACTCGTTGATATCGACCTCAGTGGCGCCGCTCAGCGCTATGGCGTTGGCACTGATTTCCAGCTGTGCGCGCGCGTCCGGCTGGGTCCAGAACGCGTCGCCTTCGGTGACCGGAAGATTAGATGTCGCCGTGTCCCAGTGCTCCGCGTCCGGAGCGTGCCACGACACATTGCCCTGCAACTTCGAGACGCGGCCGACGCGGTCTGGAACCGTTGCCTCGGCATCGCCGGGCAGAACAGCTGACGCGCCGACGGGCGCCGAGCCTTCGGCGGGCGGAGCGAGCGACTGGGTTATGGCCGCGATCGGCGAGAGCGCGGTGATTGCGCCCAACACCATCGCCGCCAGTCGAGCTCCGTGCCGATGCAGTTTCACACCGAGGTTCCGCATGTGTTTTCAGCCGGTCTTCCCGCAGCGTTAGACCAGCCTTGCATCGGCTCCCACGTCGCGTACGGGATCGTCCCCGCCGTCTCGGCTGCGTGATCGAAGGCGCCGATGGTGCGTCGTCGCGGGGGCCGATACGGTGACGATTGGACACCCCCATTTATTCCACCTTAGCCGCCGTCGGTGGCCGGAATGCGTCAGCTCCGGGGCGGGATTTGGCCGACAGTTGACTCTCCCTGCCGTGGGATGCTGACCGCGGCTTGCATCGAACTCCGCGTTCAGGCGCGGCCGAGCGGCAACGTCTGCAGAACGCCGCTTGGGGTCGACTACGGTCGAAAGCCTATGGGTGCGCAGGGTGGAAAGCGGGCATAGAAGACGTGCGCCGTAGGCGGCGGGTTTGCGCCCAACTCTGCCAATCCTGCTAAGAAGCGCCGAGCCCGAAAGCAGACGCTCGTCGGTCCGTCGCCGACGGCGCGATGGCCGTGGGCACCATCGCGCGGATGGGATCTCGGTGACCCTGCTTGCCATCCCCGGGCTGCCGCTCCGTATCGGCGTGTGTCGGGGTACAACGTGGGAGAGGGCGGTGCGCGACGGCTCCCTCCCGGCGCCGCGCTGTTTCTCAGCCGGCCACTGTGGGCGTGGGCGCTAGCCTGGCACGCTCATGGTCTGGCAGTGGAGGCGTCGCACCCGCGACATATGCCGACAGACGCGCCGCGCTTCGCCGCAAGACGTCTAGCAGCCGCATCGTCTCCGGCTCATCCCGCTGTCCAACGATGACGACGCACAGACAGGCCACTGCGACGCCGTCGGCTCTGCGAACCGGCACCGCGATGCAGTGCGTGAAGTCGTCGACCAGACCAGTGGTGATGCAATAACCATCGCTGCGAGCACGGCACAGTTCGTCATAAAAGACCGTTCTGTCGATCTCTTCCCCACTCGGAAGAGTGAAATCCTCGGGCGGAACGAAGTGCTCGACTTCCTCGCGCGTCATGTGGTCGAGCAGCAGCCGTCCGGACGCCGTCCAGGGAATCGGAACCGTCACGCCGACGTCCGTGCTGATCCGGAAGATCTTCGTTCCGGTCTGCATGTGAACCACGGTGTATTTGTTGCCATGGAGCATGCAGAACTGGGCCGTCTCTCCGGTCTGTTCGGCGATCGCGAGGACCTCCTCGCGCGCCAGACGGCTGAGACGGTTGGCTCCAAGATAACCGGCCGCGTAGAAATACAACGTGCGGCCGAAAAAAACGCGGCCGTCCTCATCGTACGTCTCCAGAATCGCCGTCTCCAGAAAGCGGTTCACCAACTCGTAGACGGTCGAACGAGGCGCATGAAGTCGACGGGCGATCTCTCCGATCCGCAGCGGTTGCCCAGTCGCGCGAAGGCACTCCAGCAAGTCGATCGCTCGGTCAATCCCACGCGCCCGGCCTGTTTCAACGTCCATCTTCTTCAACTGGGTTCCTGTTCTTCACGTCGTAAACCGCACCGGGAGGCGCGAGATATATAGTTGATCGATCGACCGGCTGCCGCTAGAGTCGTGTCCGATATACAGGATCAGTGTCCGGTATACCGGACACGCGCGGTGAAACGCCAGGGTGGGAAGCTTCGATATGGCCGGCGACAAGCAACGGATTCCGGGACGGCGATGGATCATCGGCGTCCTTCTCGGGGTTGGAGTACTCGTCAACTACATCGACCGGATCAATCTTTCGGTCGCAGCTCCGCAACTGCAAGAGTCCTTCAACCTCTCGCCCGAGCAACTCGGCCTGCTCTTCAGTGCTTTCTTCTGGTCCTACTCGCTCCTGCAGGTTCCTGGCGGCATGGTGCTGGACCGGTTCGGGGTGAAGCGCGTTGGGCGTTGGGGGGCCTTCCTCTGGGCGGTCGCATCGACGATCACCGCCTTCGCCGGTGGTTTCGCCGGCATTTTCGCCGCGCGCGTGTTGTTGGGAGTTGCCGAAGCTCCGGCCTTTCCCGCAAGCCAGAAAGCCACCGGCTACTGGTTCCCGACAAGTGAGCGTTCGCGCTCGACCGCGATCTTCGATTCCGCAGCGAAGTTCTCGAACGTGATCGGGGTGCCGCTGGTCGCCTTCGCGATCGTCAGTCTGGGCTGGCGCTGGGGCTTCGGCATCACCGCTGTCCTCAGTCTGGCCTACTTCCTCGCGTATTGGGTGATCTATCGCGACCCGAGCGAGGACAAGCGCCTGACGAAAGTCGAGTATGATTACATCCGCGCCGGCGGGGCCACGCCCGAAGGTGTCGCTAAGGGCGGACAGGGCGCCATGCTCGGCTACCTCCTACGCAATCGAAAGGTCTGGGGCCTCACGATCGGGTTCTCAGCCTACGGCTACTCGTTCTACCTGTTCCTGACGTGGCTGCCGGGCTACCTCGTGCAGACGCTCCACATGAGCATCCTCAAGTCTGCAGGTTACGCGACGATCCCGTGGATGTTCGCGAGCCTTTCCGACCTGCTGATCGGCGGCTTCCTGGTTGATCATCTCATTTCCACGGGTTATGACGAGACGAAGGTCCGCAAGTCTGTGCTCGTGACCGGGATGCTGTTCGGACTGGCTGTGTTCGGCGCGGTCACCACCACCGACCCGATCTGGGCGATCACCTGGATCACCATCGCGCTGAGCGGCCTCGCCGCCGCCGCCCCTGTCGGTTCCTCGATTGTCTCGCTCATAGCGCCCCGCGGCGGGACCGGTACAATCGGTGGTATCGTCAACTTCACCAACAACCTGATGGGCATCGCGGCCCCGGTGATCACCGGCTTCGTCGTCGGCATCACGCATTCGTTTGCCGGCGCGTTCCTGATCGCGGGAGTCGTGCTGGTGGTCGGGATCTTTTCGTATGTCGTCATCCTCGGACGAATCGAGCCCGTCCCGGAGCCGTCGGGCCACGCCGCTACCGCCCTGCCCGGTGTGGCAGGCGGATGAAGCGAGGAGTAAGGGCTCATGAGCAGTGATCTGCTGGTTCGCGGCGCACGCATCATCGACGGGACGGACGCACCCTGGTTTGCGGGAGATGTCCGGATCGAAGACGGACGCATCGCGTCAGTCGGGCCGTCGCTTGCGGCCGACGGAGCCGACGTTCTCGACGCGGACGGACGCTACATAGCACCGGGATTCGTCGATGCGCATTGCCACGACGATCTGATCTGTCTGCGCGAACCGGAACGCCAGGAGAAGGCGTTGCAGGGCGTCACCACCCTGGTGGTCGGCAATTGCAGCTTCTCGCTGTATCCGACAGCGCCACGCTCCGCCGACCTGCTCCGGCAGCACTTCTCGGGATTGCTCGGTGAGACGGCGCCGGACGAGGTGTTCGATAGCCTCGCGGCGTATCGAGGCGCGCTGCACCAGCGGGGAACGGCGCTCAATCTCGTCTCGCTGGTGGGCCATGCCGCGCTGCGCCTCGCGGTGATGGGATACGAGCGCCGGCCCGCCACGGCGGAGGAGCGCGCCACGATGCAGGCGATGCTCGCGCGCCAGCTCGCGGACGGCGCAGCGGGGCTTTCGCTTGGCCTCATCTATCCACCAAGTGCCTATGCTGACGAGGCCGAGCTCGTGGCGCTCGCCGAGACCGTCAAGGCGCATGGCAAGATCCTCGCGGCGCATATCCGCAGCTACGAGGCCGGCCTCGGCGCATCCACGGATGAATTCCTGGCGATCCTGCGGTCGTCGGGAGCGGCGGGCCTGCTGTCGCACCTGCAATCGGCGGGACGGCCGAACTGGGGAAAGGTGCCCGACGCGATTGCGAAGCTCGAAGCGGGGCGCCGCGACGGCATCGACGTGAGTTTCGACATGTACCCGTATACGGCCGGCAGCAGCTACGTGCTGCAACTCCTGCCGCCGGAAGCGCAGGAGGGCGGGCTCCCGGCCCTGCTGGCGCAGCTGCGCGATCCGGCCGGCCGCGAAGCCCTGCGCAAGGCGGTCGAGGAAGGCAGTCCCGATCCCAATGCCGCGCAGTCGAAGGTCGTGCTGATCGGTTGGCGCAACGTGCGCATCTCCGGCACCAGCAACCCCGACCTCAAGCGGCTCGAGGGAAAATCGATGGACGAAGCGGCGGCCGAGGAAGGCATCACGCCGTTCGATCTGATGGCGCGGTGCATCGAGGAGGATGCCGGGCAGACCGCCATCGTGATGTTCCAGCTCGACGAACAGGATCTGCACGCTGCCTGCACCCACCCCCTGCACATGTTCGGCTCGGACGGCCTGCCGCGGCCGGGCACGAAGCCGCACCCGCGCGCCTACGGCACCTTCCCGCGCGTCGCTGGCCGGCTGCGGCGCGCGGAGGGCTGGTTCACGCTCGAGGACGCGGTGCGGCGCATGACGTCGATGGCGGCACAGCGTTTCAGCCTGAGCGACCGCGGTCTGGTGCGGCCGGGGATGGTGGCCGATCTTGTGCTTTTCGAGGAAAGCGTCGAGGACCGCGCGACGTTCGATTCGCCGACCGAACTTCCGCGCGGCATCAGCAACGTCTGGGTGGCGGGCGAGGCGATCGTTGCGAACGGCCAGGTCACCGGCCGACTTCCCGGCCGGGTATTGGGCCACTAGAGCCCGTCGAGAGGAACCGATGCGCAAGCCCATCATGGTGGAGGGCGCCGCCAAGGCCGCCGGGCAATACTCCCACGCGGTCATCGCCAACGGCCTTTTGTTCGTGTCCGGCCAGGGGCCGGCCGATCCTGCCACGAACGTCGTGCCGGACGGTTTCGCCGCCCAGGTGCGGCAGACGATCCGCAACCTGCAGACCATCCTGCGCGGCGCCGGCGCCGATCTGAAGGACGTCGTGAAGGTCAATGCGTATCTGAGCGACGTGACGCGGTTCCAGGAATACAACGCGATCTACAAGGAATTCTTCGTCGACAGTCCGCCGGCTCGCACCACCGTCGGAAGCCAGCTTGTTGGGATACTCGTGGAGATCGATTGCGTCGCGGTGCTGCCCGGCTCGCAGGGACAATGAGCATGCGCGTCGAGGACCTGGAAACCCCGGTTCCGGTGATCGACCTGGACCGTGTGGAACACAACCTCGCGAAGATGCAGGCCTATTGCTATCAGCACGGACTGCGCCTGCGGCCCCACATCAAGACTCACAAGATGCCGGCCTTTGCGCGCAGGCAGGTCGAGCTCGGCGCCTGCGGGATCACGTGCCAGAAGCTGGGCGAGGCCGAGGTGATGGTCGACGCCGGGCTCGACGACATCCTGATTTCGTACCCGCTGATCGGGCCCGCCAAGGCGCTGCGGCTTGCGGCCCTGGCACGCCGCGCGAAGATGACAGTCGCTGTCGACAATCCGCTGGCACTGGAGACGGCGGTGCGGGCAGCGGGCGCGGCCGGCAGCGAGATCGGCGTGCTGGTGGAGTTCGACAGCGGCAGCAAGCGCACCGGCGTCGTCTCGGTCGATCAGGCGCTCGATCTGGCGCGCGCGGTTACAGGCGCGGACGGCGTGCGCTTCGATGGGCTGATGACGTACCCGAGCACCGCGGCGACAGCGGACTTCGTGGCCGCGGCGAAGCGCTGCTTCGCCGACGCGGGGATCGCCGTCGCCGTCGTCTCCGGCGGAGGGACGCCGGAGGCGTGGCACGCGCACGACGTCGCCGGGCTCACGGAGGTGCGGGTTGGCACATACATCTACCACGACCGCGCGACCGTCGCGGCCGGCGCCGCGAGCCTGGACGAGTGCGCACTGCTTCTCCACGCAACCGTGGTGAGTCGTCCGACTGAGGATCGTGCCGTCATCGACGCCGGCAGCAAGAGCCTGAGCAGCGATCTGGTCGCTCCCTCGGCCGGGCCGGGATATGGCCTGATCCTCGGCTATATGGACGCGGTGATCGAGCGACTGAACGAGGAGCACGGCGTGATCGACCTCTCCCGTTGTCAGAACAAGCCGACGCTGGGCGAGCGAATCCGTATTGTACCGAACCATGTGTGCGTCGTGAGCAATCTGCACGACGAGGTGGTGCTCACCCGAGATGGGCGCGTGATTGACACAAGGCGCGTGGCTGCGCGCGGAAAGACGCGCTGACGCGGAGGAGACCGCATGACGGCCGCGTCGTGGATCCAGCCGTGACCAAGATGGTCGATCAGGCCTCGGAAGCGCTTCTGTCAGCGGCCATGCCGGGCGGTTGGCGGCCTCCAGATATCGTGGCTACGATCCACCCCTTTGAGCGGTAACGCGTGAAATCGTGAGCGAAGAAAGTAGATTGCGACGTCCGCTTTCCGAAATTCTCACCTGAAAGCCGATCGTCGGGTTTCGTGAAGAGTTTCGGACGCCGTGAGGCGTACGAAAGTCCCCGAAGAACGAACCCGCGGGTCTCACGGGAGAGGGTTATGCAGAGACGCGTTAGCTTGGCGACGGGGCGCGCCCGTCCCAGTGCGGTGACACTCCAAGGTCGGAGAAAGCTTGGCAGTGCTGGTCGGTTGGCGACCTGTGGCTCACACAACCGATACGGGTATGGCGCGGATTTTGAGTTTTGGGAATTTCTTGTTTGAGAATGCTTGCCAGACCAACGTGTTGCATACACGGTTGCGCAAGGGGTTGCGACCCAAGGTTGAGCAGCCGGCGCAGAATTAGCGGCACACCACGATGTGGCGTGGCCTCCCTGACACTTGATCGGCGCTGTTCGTTACGGGTCATTCGAGATTGTGGGACCCGAACGACGCACGCTTCAAGTCCGCCGCCCGTGGAGTCTGCGTCTTCTTGCTTTTTGGCCGCCTCCACGACGCAGATGTTGACCTTCCGCCGTGACGGATTTGCTGGAACGTGCGCCGCGACACCACAGCTGGGAGGTCACCGTTCCCGCGCAGCGGGTTCGTTCTCCGGCCAAAAGCCGACCTTCCAGTCGTGTCGCTTGGTGCGAAATCCATCGACTTGCAACGGCGGTCACGGGAGATAGGGTCGGTCCGGGCGCAGGCTCACCAACCCGTCTCTATACCGCTCGCTGCTGCCGGATTGCCCGACGGTTGTCGTCGTGCGCGCGGATCATGCCGCAGCCGCTCCGGGGCGAGAGGGAGTTAGGTCTGTAGCCCCCCAGGCAACGAGTTCGCCCCCTACGTCTCGAACCAGTAATCCACTAATCCCCCTGAAGCTCGGTGGCGCGTCGGATGCCGCGCAATCTCTGGCTGTCAATCGGCGAGAGACGCCCTCAGGTCGTCTGGCTTGCTGGTAGCGGTCGCACTGGAGGAAAGACCACAACATAAAACCTGAGCGGCAGATAACCAGCAGCGCCGCTTGTCACTCCCCCGAATGCTTCGCATCCAGATCGGCGAAGCGGGTGAACTCGGCTTCGAAGAAGAGTTTGATCTGGCCGGTCGGGCCGTGGCGCTGCTTGGCGATGATCAGGTCGGCGACGTTGTGCACCTGATCCATATCGGACTGCCACTTGGCATGCGTCGACTGGAACTTCTCCTCGTTGTCGAAGGCGATGATCTTCGGCTCGCGCTGGGCGATGTAGTACTCGTCGCGATAGACGAACATCACCACGTCGGCGTCCTGCTCGATCGTGCCGCTCTCGCGCAGGTCCGACAGTTGCGGCCGCTTGTCCTCGCGGCCCTCCACCGCGCGCGATAGCTGCGACAGCGCCAGCACCGGCACCGCCAGTTCCTTGGCCAGCGCCTTCAGCCCCTGCGTGATCTGGGTGATCTCCAGCACGCGGTTCTCCGGCTTGGTGCCGAGCGAAGGGCGCATGAGCTGGAGATAGTCCACCACCACCAGCGACAGGCCCTTCGCCCGCTGCTTCAGCCGCCGGCAGCGCGTGCGCATCGCCGATAGCGTGATCGCCGGCGTGTCGTCGATGTGGATCGGCAGCGATTGCAGGTCGCGGCTGACCAGGTAGAAGCGGTCGAAATCCTTCTGCCCGATCTCGCCGCGGCGGATCTGGTCGCCGGAGACGCGCGCCTGCTCGGCCAGCAGACGGGTGGCGAGCTGCTCGGCGCTCATTTCCAACGAGAAGATCGCGACCGCGCCGGGGGGCTTGACGTCGGGCTGTGCGTCGGGCGCCGGGCGCCGCGCGTCCTCCAGCATCGCGCGCGCGGCACCGTAGGCGATCTTGGTCGCCAGCGCGGTCTTACCCATGCCGGGCCGCCCAGCCAGGATCACCAGGTCGGACGGATGCAGCCCGCCCATCTTGCCGTCCAGGTCGCGCAGTCCGGTCGAAATTCCGGACACGCCGCCGGTGCGCTTGAACGCCGCCGCCGCCGAGCGCAGCGCCTCGGCCAGCGCGCGCTCGAACGTCATGAACCCGCCCTGCTCGCCGCCGCGATTCGACAGGTCGAACAGCGACTGCTCCGTAATCTCGATCTGCGCGCGGCCGTCCAGCTCGGGCTCGGCGCCGAAGGCGTTGTTGACCACGGTTTCGCCGAGATCGATCAGCTGCCGCCGCAGCCATGCGTCGTGGATGGCGCGCGCGTATTCGCCGGCGTTGATGATCCCGACCATCGCGGTAAGCAACTGCGCGAGATAGGCAGTGCCGCCGACCTCCCCCAGCACGCCGGAATGCTCGAACTCCGCCTTCAGCGTCACCGCGTCGGCGAGCTGGCCAGCTTCGACGCGGCGCTGGATCGCCTGGAAGATGCGGCCGTGGATCGGGTCAGCGAAGTGCTCGGGCAGCAGGAATTCCGAGACGCGTTCGTAGGCCTTGTTGTTGGCGAGCAGCGCGCCGAGCAGCGCCTGTTCGGCTTGCAGGTTGGACGGCGGCAGACGTTGCGAGAGGCCGAGCAGCGGCGAGGAGAGCGTGTTCATCGGTCACAGGCTAGCCCCCCGCCCGAGTCGGTGCGGGGCCGAGGCCTGTGGATCACAGCAGATGGCCGAGCGTCGACTTCGCTGCGAGCGCCGCTCGTCGCTGTCGTCGTCATTGCGCGGTGGTCTGCCCGCGGCGTACGATTCCCGGCAGGCGCCGGTGGGGTGACGATGAGAAAGCAAGAGGCGGACGGATCCAACGTGGTGCGGTTTCCCGTCGAGAGACGCGAATCGGCCGGCATCGAGCTGGTGTCACGCCTCGCCCCTCCCCGATCGTTGGTCGACACACCCTGGCCGCCGAGGCAGGCTTGCCAGTGCACGACGCTGTGGCCGGCATGGCGGAGGAGTTTGCTCACCAGGCGCGATCACTCGAGACCGGATACGGCCGCGACCGCGCCATTCTACGGCTGCGGTCGCTCGTGGACGCGCTCGTGACGCACGCCGCCGAAGTCTGCCGGGGCTATCAGACCTCCGCTGATCGCCTCATTGGCATCGAGGTGCGTGCGGCGCAGGCCGAGCGGCTTTCCGCGGTGGATCGGCAGAGGCTTCGTCGCGCTCGCGCCGAGCTGCGTGGCCGCGCGATTGCAGCCAGGGCGGCGGCGGACGCCGCGATCGGCGCCGCATCGGCGCTCGCAATTTACATACGGGAGGGGTTGGGCGCGCTGCCGGCGAGCGCAGCTGAGCCGCGGCAGCTGCTCCTGTTCGGCGCGACGGGCTGACGGAAGGAGTGATCGACAGGCCATGTGCGGGAGATTTTCACAGGCGCTGCCGGCGGAGCTGCTGGTCGACCTGTTCGGTGCGACGGACGTGCGGCCCTGGAAGCCCGAGCCATCCTGGAACGTCGCACCGTCGCAGAGCGTGACGGTCGTTGGCCGCGACGCGGAGCGCGACCGCCGCGTGCTGACGCTTATGCACTGGGGTCTGCTGGCGCCGTGGGAGAAGGTGCCCGAGCTCGCGACGGTGCGGCCGATCAACGCGCGGTGCGAGACGATCGCATCGTCGAAGCTGTTCCGTCGCGCATTCCAGCAGCGTCGCTGCCTGGTGCCCGTCGACTGCTGGTTCGAATGGCAGAAGGTCGACGGTCAGAAGCTGCCGCACGCCCTGGCGCGGGCCGACCGGCAGCCGGTGGTGCTCGGCGGCATCTGGGAGTGCTGGCGCGGCCTAGTCGGAGACCGCGCGCTGACCCTCGCGATCGTGACGACGCCGGCGACGCAAGAGCTCGCGTCGATCCACGACCGGATGCCGCTCGTGCTCGAGCCGGAGGCGTGGCCGCTCTGGCTGGGCGAGGTTGAGGGCGATGTGGAGGGGCTGATGCGCCCGGCAGAGCCGGCACGCATCGTGACGTGGCGGGTGGGTCGCGCGGTCGGCAACCCTCGCAATAACGGGCCTGAGCTGCTGGCGGCGGCAGCCTGACGCTTATGGCCCAGGGGTAGCCTGGGCGCCCTTCGCGACCAGGACGACCCGCCACGGCGGTCGGCCGCCATACATCGCCGCCCCGATCATCGCGGCGTGCTCGATGAGATCGACGGACGGCTACGCCACCGTTCCGGCAGCAGACGGTCAGGGTCCCTTCCCTTCTTCTCCCGTACCGCCGCGGGAAAGCTCGGCGCGACGCCCACGAAGCGGCGCAGGACCTGGCGGACTGACCAAAGTTCAGGCGTGGGTCGAGGTGCTGCACGAGGTCGAACACGTCGCCCTTGGCAGTGCCCCAGGGGTCCCACCAGCCGCGTCCATCGTGATTGACAATCAGTATCGCGCCGTCGTCGCGCCAGTATTTGAGCGCACGTTGCGTGGTCTCTTTCGGGTCGAGTTTCCATCCCGGGACGACGCTCTCGAGCAGGGCCGCGCAGTTCACGCCACGCCGAAACAACGCCAGCTCTGCGTCATGGCCGGACATCGCACGGTGCTCCTGATCGCGACCGGCGGGTGATCCGTCCGAGGCTGGCTCGGCCGTCCTCTTCACCACGCCCTCACGCGATCCGCGGACCGCGAAGCGGACGCGGGGCAAGGGCGCCGAAGGCGGCCGCGCAGCGGCCTCCCTTGTATGGGGCTGGCCCTGTCAACCGCTCTCTTCGCGATCAGGAGAGGCGGCGCGCCGCTAACCCGCCGCCGCCATGAGACGGCGAGCAGTTCGCCCGCGTCAGCCTTTGCCGTTCGACTTGGTGTTGTGCGCCCGCGCACCGGCCGCATGCTGATTGAGCGCTCTCATGCGCCTGACCGCCTGGTCCTCAGTGTCGTGCCACTCAAGGGGAACTCGCGTACCGTCGTCGCGTGTTTCCTCGATCAGGAACCGGCCGTGGATTGGCCTGACGGTATAGGCGGGGGTCATCCTGGTTTGCGCCTCGTCGGTTTGGGTCGCTTCTTCGGCCGCACGCTCGGGCCGTCACCGTTGGCCGACGCACGCCTAACGGGGGCGAAGGTACTCGGCCCAGATGAGCCACCCTACTAAGCCGGCCGGTTGCGAGACAAAGAAGCGCGACCGCGAACAAGAGCAGGGCGTGACCCAGTCGCGCCAGAACTTGCGTCACCGGCCGCCGCATGGTGGCGATCAGCTTAGGACGGCCGAGCGTCGGTGCAACGCAAAGCCCTTTGACGCCAGGGCCACGCTGCACGCAGACCCCGGCAGTCGTTTCCGTCGAGAGACCACCGCGGCGAGCCTCAGGGCCGGGTGTGAACCGACGCCTCCCGGCCCTGTTTCGCCGCATCTGTGAACGCCGGGGGCCAGCGCAGGGCACCGCCCCGGCTCGGTGCTCATGCGGGAAAGGACAACCGCCCCTGCGTAGGCGCCGACAGAGTACGTCGGGACCATGGCGACCTGATACGAACTGCGTGTCGGCAGTGGCAGGGAATGTGGGCAAAGCTGTGGAAATCGCGCACGAATGCCGTTCGCGCCCGCAAAAGGCTCTCCCTGTGCAACCTGGGGATCATGCAAGCAGGCGGCCATGCAACTGGCCGCTCGAGACCGAGCGAACCGGCCGCGGGCCCGGCAGCAGGGTGAGGCCAACATGACGAAGCAAGCGCCCGATGTTCGTCGGTGCTTGACCATCGCCAGCCTGCGCGCGACTGCCGTGCACGTCGGCCCTAGCCTCACGCCGAACAGCAGTGCCGCCGCAGGGGCGCGCTTGGCCCATGTGCTGATGACGGCCGCGCAGTGGCAGCGCGAACAGGAGCAATTGCGTCACATGGCCCTGCTACGCCATCTGGCGGGACCTTCTAAGAACTGACTTGGCCGAGAGGGCTGGACACCCTTTTGGCCTCTCTTTTTTGCTGCCGTAGTGTCGCCTCGTGCCTGACGAACCCGCCGCCCCGTTCTTCCTGATCGTTACCGACCATAACCGCGGCGTGTTCGCGATCGAAGGTCCAATGACGGTCGATCGTCCCTGGGGGTCGGCCGCGAGTTCGGCGCGCGCTCGGGAGCGACATGTCACCTGCGGCCCCACCGGGCCAGACCGTGACGCACTGGCAGCCGAGTATGGCAGCGTACACAAACTCTCCGGCGTCCCGCCGGGGAGCATCATCCGGCCGCGCGGATAATCGCGCCGTGGCACGCCGCCGTCCGCAGGCCGAACGGGGCGGCGTGGACGTCGAACGGCGGGCCGGCAAGCGACAGGAGATAAACGAAGAAAGGTTGCCCGCTTGGAAGAGCAGTGGACTCAGAGATCGACTGCCCGTGCGATTCGGACTTTGGTACCCCCACCCGAGACAGGTTCAACAGGCGGCCGCGACGGATAGAGGACCAGACCACCGTTCTCAGCTTCGACCTTTGCGTCAGGATATGCGGCGAGAGCCAGCGCTAGGGGCTCCTTGAATTTCTTCTTGAAGTTCTTGATGTCGGCAAAGCCGCTGCCGAATTGGCGGGCGAGGTTATGCCAAGTAAGCTTTATCGGCTTTTCAAGTATATGCAGGCGGTAAGCGAGCCAAAGATAGATATCGATGGCCATAGACCGGTGCCCGAGGGAGCGAATTGCTGCTTCGCGAACTGGCAACGGGTGTTCGATCAGGCTCTTGTAAAACCCCTCGTCTAGTCGGACGCAGGGCTTCCAAAATTGAAGCTGATGATCCTCTGTGTCCTCATTGGGAAGAATAGCGTCATGCACGAAGCTGCCGTTGGTGACAAAGGTTTGCTTCGCGCTGACGCGGAGGAAAGTGAGGCGGCACAAGCTGAGACGCCGTGATTGCTCGCGGACAAGGTTGTAGTTATGGCCGCCGTTTCCCATGCCCATCGAATTTAGCCAGGTATTCATGCTGCGACCCAACTCGACGTCACGCGAGCGAGTCCTCACGGCTTCAGTTTGCAGGTAGAGAAGAATCATGCGGGCGACGGAGCCATACGGAAGACCAATCGATTCGGTGGCGCTAGTCCTTCCGCTCTCCAGAAGCAGCTTTACGTCGCCGCTCTGTCGTTCCCAGACCGTTTCGGTCGTTGCCCTGTGGGGCAGGGCGGTCATGGCGAATCCCGCATGCATTATGCCAATTCGCTGCTCTTCGTCCGACATCACCCTGAAGGCAGCGTCAGCGGCGACACGCTCGGCCTTCGTGATGCTCTGAGCGCGGGTCGCTTCAATGCCTTGATGCAGGATGAGGTCGTGGATCTGAGCCATGCCGATTGCTCTTAGTGCGAAGTTCGCAAACCATGCTGTCCACAGCCACAGAAAGCAAGATCGGACTTTGGTACCCCAAGCTATTAGAAGGTTTAATTGATTCTATTATTTGGAGGGGGTTCCAAAGTCCGGTGGATGACCAGTATTGTGGGGTTCCAGAATCCGAAAAATGGGGTGCCGGCGTCCGAATCTGGGTGTGGGCGACTCGGGTCGAAGTTCAATGGGGTTCCAAAGTCCGAGCAGGACCTATGGATAACTTTGAGAGGTTCGCGGGTTTGGGCGAATGAGCGTGCGGCTGACCCATTGGAGCGGACGCAACTATCTGATGAAGTGTGGACTATTGTCGGAGACGGGAAGAGGCCGTGTGGGCTAAGGCGGGAAAGATCGACTGCGATCACGCGCCGTTTTCCGGCCTATCGGCTTTCAAGGGCCGCATGATCGAGGGGGTACCAAAGTCCGAGTCGGCTGCAGTTCGGCGCGCACTTCCCGTCGAAGGGTCGATCCATGCCGGCCGTCCGGGGCGGCCCGCGGCAAGGGGGATACCAAAGTCCGACACGTGTCGAGGCAATGGGCGTCGGGGATGGCGTGCGATGAGAAAGTCGTGTTCCTGCAGTGCTTCCGAGTCGGCGAGGGGTTGGGGCGCATGGTTTCGGGATGGCGGGGGGTACCAAACTCCGGAGCCCTGCCGTCCGAGCTGCGAGACACCGGGGTAACGTATGTCCGAGTCGGTCGGGCCGCGGAGAATGGAGGGGTACCAAACTCCGAGTCGCGGCGACGCCGCGGTAAATGGCTCCGAGGGGGTACCGGAGTCCGATTCTGGCGCCCTAGAATCACTACTGGCGAATTCGGAAGGGCCCTTGAACAGCTGGCTGCAGGCTGTGGAACCGGCTTGAAATCTTGCCGGCGGCGGTCGCCGAGCGCAGGGGTACCAAACTCCGAGTCGCCTGCCCGGTAGATCTAATACTAGGGGGGTACCAAAGTCCGAACCGCCAATTCCCGCGGCGTTAAACTTCGATGGCGGCAAACTTCTCCAGGCGTTTGTATTTTCAAGAAAGCAGGCGGTGGGCCTCTGAAGAGGGTATGAGCGGTGCTCCGGCTGTGCGTACGGCGGGCGAATGCCGATTCGGCAGGACTATATACTCTACGATTCAGCGGCCGAGAGATGATCAGGCACGTCCTATTGCCGGCGCGCCGAGGGGGCCGAAGCGCGCCGGCATTGGCATCATCTCCGCTTTGGCGCGGGAGCACCGCCGGCAGGCTGCCCGGACCGACTGTCTGCTTCCGTAACAGGGATCGCTAGCCTTTCCGCGAGGGCGTGAACCTCATCGTCGGGGATCGATGTCGCGAAGCGGAAAACCCATTGCCCGCCATTTCGGGTGAGCGTGCCGATGCGCCTGCCCTGGTGAACGATGTGACGACGATCGGGCACGGGAGAGCGAGGCCCCGCTCTCCCCCCAGCCCTCCCCTCGGCTGCACGGAGCAGCACTTCGATCTGCGCGGCAGGGTCGGCCGGGGATCCCGACTCGGCGATCGACCGCCGGTGACTGTCGAGTGCGTCGAGAATGCGCCGCACCGCGGTTGGGTCATTCTCTATCACCTCCATGATGCGCCGCGCGGGAAGTACGGCGAGCCGTTGCGGCTCATCCAGGCGATCGAGGATCTCATCTGGGAACCGCGCCAGCCTGAGATAGAGGCTGAAAGTCGATGGATCGACGCTAAACTGAGCGGCGATCTCCTTCGCGCTGATCTTGAGGCGATCGCGGACCTCGGCAAACCATCGCGCCCGCTCGAGAGCGGAGATGTCGGCGCGCCGCTCGTTCTCCGAAAACTGGATTCGGAGCATTGCCTGGTCGTCGAGTTCTCGGACCCGGGCGAGGACCTGGCGTTGGAGGCGTTTGCAGACTTCCAGCCGGCGGCGTCCCGCAGCGACCTCAAACATGCCATCCGAGCCACGTCGTACGGCGATGGCGTCGTTCTGGCCGTTGGTCTCGATATCGGTAAGGAGTTCGTCGAATGCGCGACCCTCCGACCGGCCACGGAGCCTGTCCTTGGGCAGACGATCGACCACGCTGTCGGGCTGCAGGAAAAGGAACTCCTCTGCCGAGTCGCCGGCCTTCTCCCGAAGGGCTTTGACGCGCTGCAGCTCGGCAACGAGGTCGCTGTTCGTCGACGTCGCCTGTGTCAGTTCCGCCTCCAGGCGAGAAATATGATCGCGAAGAGTTTCTCCGACGGCGCTCAGCGCGGCTGCAGGTTTGTGGACACCGCCAGCGGCGGGCCGCCAAGCATCGGGGAGTGCGACTTCCTTTTCGGGCTCTGCGGTGCGTTCCTTCACCGCCTGCGCAAGGGAGTTGAATCGGGACTTGGTGGTGCTCATGCCCGTGCCTCCTGAGCGCGGGTGTGGTCAGGGCTGAGTCCCCTCCCCCAGGCGCGGTGTATTTCCTGTTCGATCGCTTGGTTCACGCCATTGGCGCTGGCCAAAACACGATTATACGCCGCGCGGTCGGTGCTCGGCTCGTACTCGTAGAGGGTTTCCTTGCCGAAACCCGCGGTGCCCATAATCCGAGAGTGAAGGAACTCGCCCGACAGGACGGCATCGCCGAAGCGCTCGCGAATGAGGCTTACGAGCGCTTCCTGGCTTCGATCGGTCGGGTCGTAGGCTGTGACCATCACCTTGGTGAAGTGCGTTTCCAAGCCTGAGCCAAAAGCTTCTCGAAATTCGGCGACGTAGCTTGCGAGGTGCGCGAAGAACGCTCCCGTCGAGGCGAGGTCGGTCATCGTGGCGCGGGTTGGGACGATGACGCCGGTGGCGGCATGAAGCGCAACCGTCATCAGCATGTTGACGTCGGGGCGCGTATCGACGACCGCTATGTCGTAGGAATCGCCCAAGTTGCTCAGGAAGCTCGCGAGCTCGTCGAAATAGAGGACCTCTTCGACCTTGCCGTTGGCGGCACGCTTCGCAAGCGAGTCTTCGGCCTGGGCAAGGATCGTCCCGCCCGGGACAAGGTCGATAGACGTCCAATAGGTTCGCTGACAGATAGATGCCGCAGCAAGCTCCCTGCCCTCTTCTCGCGCGTTGGTCCAGGCGGCGAAGCTGTTTTCCTCTCCAACTTCGGTCGACGGGTCTATTCCGAATTGGGCCGTCGCGCTCGCTTGGCTGTCGAGATCGATCAGGAGGACGCGGTAGCCTGCTCGCGCCAGGTACTGGGCAAAGTGAACGCTACTCGTTGTTTTAGCGGACCCGCCCTTGAAATTTGTGAAAACCACTGTTGCGAGACGCTCTCCGAGATGGGGTCGCCTCCGCGGGAGAACGCTAAGATCATGAGTTTCGGCGTGCAGAGAGCGGCGGAGACCCAACATTTCTTCTAGAGTCAATCTGTTGCGCGACGGCGCTTCCCTCTCGTCGGCGCTCTTAAAGTGAGCGTTGACGTCGCGGTGCTTTACCCCCAGCAGCGCCGCCACTTCCTGGAAAGAGAAGGTACGCAATCGCTTTCGTTTGTCGGGCGCATTTTCGACTTCGATCGCGACACGCTGAGCTGAGCGCAGAACCTCCGCGATACGGCGGTATGTTGCCACCAAGTCCGCCTCAGCCATAATGTTTCCCCATTGTCGTTCCTCTAAACCCCAACCACCGAGAGGCAGATCCACGTCCGATTCGGTGGGCTTGGATGTATCCAACTTAGAGGGAGGCCCGTAGCACGGGAACAGGAAAATACAAGAACTTGGATGCATCCAAGTGTGCCGGCTGCGCCAGCGGTCGTGCCCATCGTCATGGGCGCTGAGCCCGCAGTTGGCGAGGTGGTTGGCTGGGACCGTAATGCGACGTCGTGCGAGGCAATTGGATCCAGGGGGTTGTCCGCTGCGTGAGGCTATCAGGCAAGGGGGGCTCGAACGAGAATGCCGATTTCACCTCTTTCGCAAGGCGCCCGTTCCCTCCGACGCGGGTCTCTCTTGCCCTCCAAGGCGGGCCACAAGCCCGATCCGCCACCGAATAGGCCGCCGTCGTAAGACCCCAGCCGGAGCGACGATCCGATGGCCGGGTTAGCTCGGTGATGTCGACGTCCCGACAGTGGCGAAACGGGGGGAGGGCCAGCATTCGCGGAGCCACGGCGGCGCGCGGGGTCACCGAGCCCTGGTGGGATACGAATGTCAGAGTCAGAACATTAGACCAGGGCCACCGTATATGCGTCCCCGAGGAAGGCGACCTCGAAGGTCTGGCCGACAGTAGAACGCGCCGAACCGGCGCGGCGGGTTCTTGCGCGGATCGGAGAAGCGGCTCGGCGCGAACCCGAAGCCGAGCGGATCCGGGAACCCGTCGAGGAAGATGTGGCGCCAGAAGCTGCCGGCCGGCACCTGGGCCAGCGTCAGCGACGCCGACGCCAATGGGTGAGGGGAGGGGGCCGACAATCAGCCAAAGGCGCCGGCGGCGGCGTCCTCCGCCGCGCTGACCGCGGCCTCGACCCGCCCGCCCCGGAGCGCCTCGTAGGCACGCTGCCCGCCGACCTCAGCATGATGTTGCCGCAGGAAGCGGTACAGCCGCCACGGATCATCGCCGATCACCGCGAACAGCGGGTGTCGCTCTTCCTTCGGCAGTTCAGTGGGTTCCCTTAGCCGTTCAGTGAGTCGGCTCGGCTCACCTGGGTGAGTAGGGCAGAGGGCGGGGGGGGGTGTGGCGCCGGCGGTTTAGGGGCTCTCGCGAGCGGGGCGCTGCGTCTCTTCGGTCGTGAACGCCTACTCGAGGGTGATCATCAGCGCCCCCGGGGGTGGTCCTGCAGCGGCGAGGAGACCGACCCAGACTGGCGCCGTGGCCCGTCCGCGCCACCATTTGTTCACGTGTGACGCCAGCGAGCCGCGGCTGCTCCGACAATAGAACTGGGTTCTACGTTGTGAGTAAGCCATGGCGTGCGAGACGCGGATTAGGCGCGATGTGCCTATCGCGCGCAACGGAATTTTCCGCGCAACCTGGCAGTATCAGCGTCGCGCCAGGGCGCGAGTCACGGCGTCCGGCTCACGGGCGATGACGCGAAGCAATGTGCGGGCGGGGCCAGTCGGGACACGGCGGCGGGTTTCATATTGGCGGATCGCGTCGACCGAGAAGCCGAAACGGGCCGCGAACGCCTCCTGGGAAAGGCCAAGCTGAGTGCGCAGCGCCCGCACATCCTCCACCTCATCCGGGACGATGCGGCGGCCGGCGGCCAGGATCTCTTCGGGGGTGAACAACGGCGCGGTGTCGGTATCCACGGCCGCTTGGCGCGCGACGTCCTCGTCCGTGGTTGCGTCGACCCGCTGCCAGTCGATCTTCGCGAGATCGAGGTCACTGCGGGAAGACGGTGCGATAGGCATGGCTTTCACCCTTGTTCGCTTTGCGCAGGCTGATGATCCATCGGATCGGGTCGTTCGCGGTGCCGCGCCATGTGTAGACGCACACCAGTACGCGCCCGGTCACGCTGCCATAGGCGATGATCCGCCGTTCTGCATAATCGCGTCGCTGATCATCGACTTCGATCGTGGGACCGTCGAACAGCGCCATGGCGATCTCGAACGGCAGACCTCGCTCACGCGCAGTGCGCTCGCTCTTCGCTGGATCCCAGCCAAAGCGCATGAGGACAAACTAGGTCAACGACAGACTATGTCAACGACCGAGTGACCGGGCAAAGCGCGTCGGCCCGCGGCGCGGTGATCGGCAGACGGGCCGGGCTCCGGCGGGTTACACCGCGCCCCGACCTGGATGATGGGCGGCGACCGCCAACGGGGTGAGCGCCGTGACGCCGATGTGGGGCAGGGCAGGGGCCCCGCCCTGCCGGAGGGCGCACGGCGTGGCAACGTCGACGTCGGCCGAGGGGCTCCGGCAGTTGGCCCGGCACCTTACCCATTCGCGGTTCCGGTCAAGCCGAGCCGTCCTGCCCGGCCCAACAAGTGCTTAACCGAGGAGGGATGCCATCGCGTTCCGCCGCGCGGCGTCCTTTCATGCATGGCCTCGAGCTGGGCGGCGATTTGTTGCAGCGTGCGATCGGGCGCCGCCGCCTTGATGCCGGCGACCAAGCGCATCAGCCGGTCGTCGCTCGGCTGCGGCCGGGCGCGGTCCAGCAAGCTCGCCTCGATGATGCCTTCCGCGGCCAGCCGCCGCACCGTCCGGCGCAGCCGCTCGGCCGTCCAGGTAGCTGCGCCCGGTTGCCGGTCATGTCGGCGGTTCAGGACCCGTACGACGTCGCCCCAGGGCTGGTCCGGGCGCATGCGCCGCACGGTCGGCAGCCAGGAGTCGAGCTGCGCCAGGACGCCGTTCAGATGCGCGGCGTCGCGTCTGGCGCGCACCTTCCGGATGGCGTCGGGGTCAGCGGCGCGCAGCCCGGGATTGCCACCGACGCGCCCGCGCGCCCGTGCCGCATGCAGGCCGGCTTTGGTGCGCTCGGCGATCAGCGCCCGCTCGAGCTGGGCGACGGCGCCGAGGACCTGCAAGGAGAACATGCCCTGCGGCGTGGTGGTGTCGATCGGATCGCGCAGGCTGCGAAAATGCGCGCCGCTGGTTTCGAGGTGCTCGATGACGGCGAGGAGATGGCTGACCGAGCGGGCGAGGCGGTCCAGACGGACGACGACCAGGGTTTCGCCCGCGCCGATGTCGCGCAGCAGGCGCGCCAGCACCGGCCGGCTGCGATCGGCGCCGGAGGCATGCTCTTCAAGCACGGTCGCGCAGCCGGCCGCGCGCAGCTCGTCGAGCTGCGGGTCGGTGCCCTGGTCCTCGGTGGAGACCCGCGCATAGCCGATCAGACGGCCTGCGGCGACGGTTTTCGGGCCTTTGGGCGGCATGACGGCGGCAGCGGCCTCTCTCGCCGGCCCCTTTTACAATTCAACAAGGTGTTTGCAAACGGCCGTTTGCAGATGCGGCTCACCACGAAGGGCATTGCGCATCGGGATTTCGGTGCCGTTCCACAGCATGCAAAGCGAGGTGTTCGTCGCGAGCAGCGCCGTGTCATGATGACTAGTTCGGGGGAGCAATGGGGGGCAGCCGCCCCCCGCCGTTGCTCCGATCGGACGGTCCACGCGACATACCGACCGACAGCACGTATGTTTCGCGCATGTCGTCGATCGCCAGGGACCTGGCTGAGCTCCTCAGCACCGTACAGCGTCCTGGGGACTTTTTCGTCACCGGCACAGCCGAGTTCCGCGCGCCAGTGCTGGATGTGGAGGGGGTCGGCCGGTTGGCGTTGCCGCTGCTGCCGGCGCAGGCTGCGGAGCTCGCCGCCGCGGCGGAACCCGCTCCTTATGGCCGCGGCGAAGAGACGATCCTCGATCCAGCGGTGCGCCGTAGCTGGCAGATCGGCCCCAAGCTTGTTCGCCTCGGCGGACGCGGTTGGGGAGCGACGCTGGAGGCAATCCTGGCCCGCGTCACCGATGGCCTTGGGGTAAGCCCGCCGATCTCCGCCGTGCTGCACAAGCTGCTGCTCTACGAGGCGGGTGGCTTCTTTGCCGACCACCGCGACACCGAGAAGGTGCCCGGCATGTTCGGCACGCTGGTGATCGTCCTGCCTTCGCTGTTCGTGGGCGGCGAGCTGGTCGTCCGTCACAAGGGCCGCGAGGTGCAACTCGACCTGCACCGCGACGACCCGGCAGAGGTCGGCTTCGCCGCCTTCTATGCCGACTGCGTGCACGAGGTTCTGCCTGTCACCGAAGGCAGCCGCCTAACCCTCGTCTACAACCTTGTGCGACCGGGTGGCGGCAAGCTGCCCCGGCCGCCGGGCTACGAGCGCGAACAGGTCCGTCTTGCCGCCCTGCTACAGGCATGGCGGCACGATATGGACGAAGGGGCGCCCGAGAAGCTGATCCACCTGCTCGAGCATGCCTATACCCCGGCGGAACTCGGCTTCGCGGCGTTGAAGGGCGTCGATGCCGCGGTGGCCGGTGTGCTGACCGCCGCCGCCGAGCAGGCTCAGTGCGACCTCCATCTGGCGCTGCTGACGATCGAGGAAAGCGGAATTGCGGAATATGCTGACACCCGCCGCGGACGGTGGGACGAGGAGGACGACTTCGAGGCCGGCGAGGTGTGCGAACGGAGCGTGACGCTCTCGGAATGGCGTGATCGCAACGGCGAAGTCGTCCCGTTCGGCGATATCCCCGCCGAGGACGAGGAATTCGCCCCACCCGATGCGCTGGCAGCGCTCGCTCCCGCCGAAGAGCACTTCCAGGAGGCCACCGGCAATGAGGGCGCGTCATTCGAGCGCACCTACCGGCGCGTCGCTGGTGCTGTGGCCGAATGACCGCCGCTTCGCGGTCCTGAGCAAAGGCGGCCTGCAGGCGACGCTGCCCTATCTTGACCACCTGGTGCGGCGATGGACCGACAGCGCCGCGGCGCAGCAACCGCCGCTGACCGCCGCGGCACATGATCTCGCCACTGCGATGATCGCCTACTGGCCGAGGCGGGACCGCTACCTTCCTGATGACGAGGATCCGACCGAGGCGGCACGCATGCTCGATCTGCTGACCCGGCTCGGGGACACCGCCTCGAT
>Ga0209656_10000577_pt1 | contig 24176 bp, 22 predicted proteins | sample BogFormECP12_OM2_FD_188239 | JGI IMG/M metagenome (GOLD analysis project Ga0209656, IMG submission 188239) | Bog forest soil microbial communities from Calvert Island, British Columbia, Canada - ECP12_OM2 (SPAdes) (version 2) | ecosystem: Environmental > Aquatic > Freshwater > Wetlands > Bog ... | reverse complement strand
TTCTGCCATCCAATTTCCCTCTCGAAACATCGCGCGGGCGCCGCGTCAGTGTCGAATACGGCAGCATCGAATATTCGGCTGTGATCCACCCGCCGCCAACTCCTTGTTCCTTCATCCATCTCGGCACTGCCGGCTCAATTGTTGCCGCACAGACGACCCGTGTATTCCCAGTAGCGATCAGTACTGAACCGTCCGCGTTCGGTGCGATACCCGGGGTAAAACTGAGAGTTCTAAGTTCGTTATTGGCGCGCCCATCGGACCTCAATGGGATTGATTGTTCGTCGGGTTGATTTGTCATGTTCGTCGATAGTTTACAAGGGTCGCGCCTTAACAAACAACTTTTGGCGTGCCAAGAGTTGTTTGTTAAAGCGCGACCCTTGTAAACTCTGGTTGATCCGGGATTCGGTGTGGTTCATTTTCGCGCTTCTACTTCGCATGATGGTTAACGTTCAAGTTCCGGCCTCAACGACGAATCTTGGCCCCGGCTTCGATTGCCTGGGAACTTCTTTGCAACTCTGGAATTGGATCAAGATCGAGCCGGACCACAACCCGGGTCCGGTGCCGGACATCGCAGAACAAGCGGCGGAGCTCTTCTTTACTCATACCGGCGAAACTCGGTTTCCGTTTAGCTTTTCGATCGATGGAGAGGTTCCACAGGCTCGCGGACTCGGCAGCAGCGTGACGCTTCGCCTCGGCGTATTGCTGGCGTTGGACAGGATTACGAACAGCGGTCTGTCGAAGGAGGAAATCTGCAATCTTTGCGCGCAGCTTGAGGGCCATCCCGACAACGCAGCAGCGGCGCTATACGGAGGATTCACCATCGTTTCGAAGACGAGTAAGAGCGTGGCGCGCTTCGATGTCGATCCGCGTCTCCGGTTCGTGCTGTTCATCCCAAATTTTGAAGTAAAAACGGCCGACGCAAGATCGGTTGTCCCAACCGATTTCTCACGACATGACGTCATCGCGAATCTTGGGAACGCCTCGCTGATTGCCGCTGCGTTCGCGTCCGGGAGATACGAATATTTGAGAAACGCATTTGTCGACCGGTTACACCAGCCCTACCGCGAAAAGCTTGTTCCGTTCCTTCCCCGGCTTCTCCGTGCCGCAGTCGATGCAGGCGCATTGGGCGGATTCCTAAGCGGCTCAGGGTCGACGGTCGCCTGTGTGACGCTGTCGGACCCCGAGAAGGTCGGAGCCGCGCTTGACGGGGCTGCACCGGGAGAACAGGCCAAGATCGTGATCGTCAGCGCCGACAACGCCGGGGCGCGGATCATATAAGTGTCCTGTCCCCGAAATAACATGGCTTTCGTTGCGATCAATATGGACCGCTAAAGCATGCCGCGCCGACTCGATGAACTGGAGCAGTACGCGATCGAAGTCATCCTCGAAAAGAGGCAAGGATTCCGCGCCGGGCTGTTGCGCGTCGTACTGCGCCTTCTTTCATTCCTATATCTTGCGATCGTCCAGTTCCGCCTCTATCTCTATCGGAATCGGATTCTGAAAGACCGGCAGCTCGGGTGCCCCGTGATCAGTATCGGCAATCTCACAGTCGGGGGAACCGGTAAGACGCCAGTTGTCGAGAAGTTTGCCAAAGCTCTCCAGAATGGCGGGCGCCGGGTTGCGATATTGAGTCGCGGTTACAAGAGCGTCGACCGCCGCCGCAAGATCACCTGGTGGGAGAAACTCCTCGCTCAAGGATCGGAAAATCCGCCCCGAATCGTCTCGGACGGCAAGAGCGTCCTTCTCGACTCCGCGACTGCCGGCGACGAACCATACATGCTCGCGTTAAACCTCAAAGGTGTCGCGGTCGTCGTCGACAAGGACCGGGTCAAAGCGGGTTTGCACGCCATAAAAAATCTCGACGTCGACACCCTGTTGCTCGACGACGGTCTGCAGTATCTGCATTTGAAGCATCGCATCGACATTGTGCTCGTTGATCGCCAGGCACCCTTTGGCAATGAGCGCCTCTTGCCACGCGGCACGTTGCGCGAGCCCCCGCGGAACCTGAGGCGCGCCAGTTACATTCTTATCACGAAATGCGACGGCGAGTCGAATGACGACCTGATCCGCCGGATCAGGCGCTACAATCGGACCGCTGAAATTATCGAGTGCCGCCACAGGCCGCTGTATTTAAAGCATGTCTACAAAGACGAACGGTTGCCGCTCGAATATCTGAACGGGCTTTACATTGGTTCGTTTTGCGGGATTGCCGCCCCGGAGAGTTTCGAGTCGGGCCTCCGGGGGCTCGGAGCAAATATCGAGTTGTCGCGGCACTTTGCAGATCACCACCGGTACACGGAACGCGAACTGACCCAATTTCTGCAGAGATGCGTTCGCCGGGACGTCAGCGCCGTGATCACGACCGAAAAGGATGCGGTTCGCTTCCCGCTGATCGACCTGCTGGAGGTCCCAATCTATTATTTGCGCGTCGAAATCGAGATCATCAAAGGCCAGAAAACCTGGGAACTATGCCTGCAACGGATCTGCACGCCACCTTCTGCGATGGTGCTCGAAGATTATTACCGATGAGATAAGAAACTCATTGGCAGCCGGGGCCAAAAGTTGGATGCTCGTCCCCCGCACTTCCTTTTAAATGAATGGATCCTCAGAATGTCTGACTGAAGAGTTTCGCCATGCCAACACGGCAACCCAAACTTAAAATCGGCATCGTCGGCGCTGGGACCGTCGTTACGGCGCGCCACTTACCTGCGCTGAGAAAAATTCCGGATGTCGAAATTGTCGCGGTCTGCAATTCGTCCTACGAAAGTTCTGAGGACTGTTGTCGCAAATATATTCCGGAGGCGACTCCTTTCGCGAACTGGGCGGAACTCGTTGCGGATCCGGACATCGACATCGTTTGGATCGGGACCCCGCCTTATCTCCACTCGACCATTGCTGTCTCTGCGCTCGAGGCCGGTAAACATGTCTTCACTCAGGCAAGAATGGCTTTGAATCTTTCGGAAGCCGAAGAGATGTACGCGGCTTCTCTGCGAAACCCGCATCTGGTTACAATGGTCTGCCCAGCTCCCCACGGAATGCGCGGCAGCCTTTTCATGCAGAAAATGCTGGCGGACAGATTCCTCGGGGAACCGCATCACCTTCGCCTCCAGAGTCTCTCCGGGAAATACATCGATCCGGAAGCGCCGCCTCACTGGAGACAGCGCGACGAGTTGTCGGGATTGAATGTACTGACGCTGGGGATTCACGCCGAAGTGGTTCAGCGTTGGTTTGGTCGGATTACCCACGTTTTCGCTCATCAGAAAACCATCAATCCTGTCCGGCACGGGTATGAAATCCGTATCCCGGACCTGGTGATCGTTCTCTGCAAATTCGAGAACGGCATGGAAGGTGTGATGGAGTTCAGCGGCGTTGCGCCGTTTGAGGATTCTGAACGTGTGCAGGCGTTCGGCAGCGAAGGGATGCTCACATACGACTTCACAGCAGATCGAATTTATGGCGGGCGCCTCGGAGAAAAGTGCGCTGGCGAAATCGAAGTGCCGCATGAACTCGAACAGCATTGGCGGGTCGAAGAGGATTTTATCGCGGCGGTTCGGTCCCCGGCCTCCATTCAGCCACAACCCGGGTTCGCCCAGGGTGTCCAATATATGCGGGTGGTCCAAGCGGTCGCGGACTCTGTCGCGAAGGAACGCGAGATCGAGCTCAAGCGCTAATAGTGTTAGCCGCGCTTATGCTGGAGAGAGGCAGGCGAGACGCCTATCCTACATTGCCCGTCACGGTATTCCGTAGCCAGCTGCCCTCGGCGCCTCCATTGCCCAGGTCGACGGCAGTCGGTACCATCACTGCGTCGCGCATGCCATGTACGATCTTTTTGTCAGCCGGCACAATCGTTGCGAGCGCTCCGCCGAGTCGAACTTCGTTATCCGAGATCACAAAATAATACGGTGAAAGACGAACTCGTCCGACGAGTGTTTCGAGCGAATCGGTCGCCGGATTGAAGAACGGCTGTTTGACGAGCCTCCCTTTGAAAAAGCGCTGAAGGATAAAGGGCCCGTCGTGGAATGAAGCAATCGCCTGTTCAACGCTTTCGGCCCACTCTCGCTGGGGCAGATCCTGTCCGACGTAGACGCCTCGGCTTCCCCACGCCAGCTCTGAAAAACCGCTCACTTTCAAAACGAATTCCCGCTGCTTTTGGCTGAATTTCTTCAGTTCGCGCCAGTCTTGAATCTCAAGCGAAGGGATTACGGCATGATGCGGGACGGGAGTTGCGTCGATCACCCAGGTCTCCGGAATCGAGCGCTTCAGTTTTGCCCAATGGTTCGCCCGCAACTCGCGCCGCCAAAAATTCTGCAGCGGCCTTGACCAGAAAAGGCCAAACCAAAGCTTTTCCTCCAGGTACGGTTTGAGCGGCGAAGTAATGCGCAACCCACCGGATTGAGCCGCTTCGACTAGCGAACCAACCGAGGGCAGATTCACTAGATCGAACATCTCAAAGAATCGGTAAACCGGCTCAGGCGATCGAAAATCCCATGTCTCCGCCTCTTCGACCCGCCAATGCCGTCCGAATCGGCCCGTCAATTGGTCGCGGAGCCACTCCATTTCCGGACGGTACGTCTCCGACTCCTTCGAGACAGCAATTACCCCTTCGGGCAAGATTGAACGAAATCCGTCGATCATCCCATCCGCGCCGCCAAGGATATCGAAACCAAGATCGCGATAGGTCTGATTCAGCCACCCGGTAAGGCCGATCCCGCCCGGCACCGAATCCAGTTCCGAAATCGCGTATCCGTTGTCGGTGAGAATGAGGTCAGGGCGAATGACCTGAGGAATTTCGTAGCGATACTGCCTTGAAATAGCCACAAGCTCGGGTGGTTTTCCGGCGTCCAGGTACTCGGCAATCCAGGGCGGCTTCTTGCCTGCGACACTCAGTCGGTAAAGCAAGTTCGACGCCTTGACGAATTTGAGCAGCCAATGCCCGAGGCGCTCAAGTTCGTCCGCAAACTGCGGACTGATCAAAAACGGTTCCGGCGAAATCAGCCACTCCTTCTGTGCGAACAATCCCTTTGCAGGGAATCGTTCGCGCACGCGTTGAATACGCTCTAGAGCGACCGATTGATCCATGTTATTTCGGGGACAGGAGACTAAGCTAGCAATTTAAGCGCCCGCCGAACGAGTTCCTCGGTGTCCATTGCTTTCTCCCGCGACAGAATTTCGCGGACGGCACGTTGCGCTTCGACTTGTTTAAAGCCCAAAGAGAGAAGGGCCAAGACTGCATCGTTAGCCTTGGCCAGCTGGTCGTTTTGCCCGGATGCGGCATGTTCCCACGCGGCCGCAACACCAACTTTGTCTTTCAATTCCAAAACAATTCTTTCCGCGGTCTTCTTGCCAAGCCCGCTGATCTTCGACAATGCGGCGATATCCCCGTTAACGACGGCCGCCTTAAACTGGCCGACGCTCATCCCGCTCAGAACTGCCAATGCAATTTTCGGTCCCACCCCGGTGACATGCTGCACGAGGAGTCTGAAAAGGTCTCGCTCGGCGGGAGTGACAAATCCGAAGAGAAGATGCGCGTCCTCCCGCACAACGAGTTGAGTCAACAATTTCAAGCGCGCACCGATCTGCGGCAAATGATCGAAACTCGAGAGAGGAATCTGGACGAGGTACCCGACGCCGTGGACCGAGATGACGATCTGCGTAGGCAGCGCCTCAACAAGTTCGCCGTCGAGAAAGGATATCATGTGGATAAGCGGGTCGTATTGCGTCAACCCGTTGTCAATGGCTCTGGCAGTTGATTTGCGGGTTTATCGCTTCGGCGCTGATTCGGCAGATTCCGCAAGTCTGTTACACGCCTTGCGCACACGGCGGTCTCCAGATAGGCCAGAACGGACCGTTTCATGGTTTCCGCACCGGCATTAAACGATGCTCTCGCAGTTCGTCCAATGCTTCCATCACATCGGTCTGTGGCAGCGTCTTGACGAATTCCGAGTACGCCTGGGGCAGCCCGCGCTTTGGTCGGTCGGTCGGTTTCGCCTGCTCAGGCTCGCTCATCTTGGCCAAAGATGCGCCAGCACCCGCTGAATCGCAAGCTTCCGGCTGCTCAACTGTCGCGGTCTGGAATTGGAAACATTTTCCAATTTCACCGCAAGTCGACCTCGATGCCGTCCTCTTTGCCGCTTCTCAAGCTCCCAGATCTTTTGCACCTTTTCCGAATCCCCGGATAACAGTTCGACCAACACGTAGAAGAGGCGACGATCCGCAGGCGACACGTCATTAAGATACCAGTGAACTTAAACCGCTGGCGGGCGGTCTGAGCTACCGGCCATAGCTCTTGCTTAGTTCACGACTACGAAAACGTGCGTGCCGTTGACCACGTGCCAATAGCCTCGTTGGCCATTCCAGTAGCCGTACTTATTCGTGTGCCAGTAGACGTCGTTCCAATTGTGATTGGTGTGCACCGCTGCGCCGTTTGGTCCGCGGACGGCTGTGCCGCGCGCCCCGTGGACTATGGTGTCTGCGTTCGATAAGTGCGGCGAGACGATGGCCGTTCCAAAGAGGGTGAGGGTCAACAGCAGCTGTTTCTTCATTTGCCCGAAGATCCGGCATCACCCGGCTAACCGCAACCGCCCTTGCTGCTTAAGAGCCGTCCTCCTTGCCGCCGTGCCACGGATCACGCCAAGGGTCATTCCTGACGCCACACCGCAGCCGAGAGCTGCAACTTCCGCATACGCCCCGCTACGTCCAGAGCGGTGGCAGCCTTCCGTAAATTCGGGTCGTCTGGTACACGACCGTCGCCTCGCGGTGACCGCATGCCTCGCAGTTCCGCGGCGAAGAGATGCCCGGTCGGACTCTGATAACCGACGACTAAAGCACCTAAGTATTCGGCGAATGCGTGAACTGAAGAAGTGGACGAAGAGACGCTGTTTTTGATAAAAGGGTTCTCTTACGACCTCGGTTCCAGATTTTTCCGGTTGAATAGGAGGCCGTGGGACAGGTATGCGCCGACTCTTCATCTCCCACAGCTCGCACGATGACGGCTTCGTGCGCGGGATTCAGCAGGCGCTCGGCAACTTTAAGCAGGAAGTATGGATCGATTCGCGCGATCGCCCGGGAAGCCGCCACGCTCCTGCTGGGCCTGCCTTGGGAACTTCTGCACGACGGCGACGGCTTCCTTTTCCAGGGCGCGAAGCCTACGCGAGTGCGTCGGCGCTTGCCAAATACGCGCGTGCTCGACGTACCGGTGTTCACTACCCCGATCCGCAACTGCGCCCGACCGCCTCTAAGGTTGCGCCTTCGCAAACGTCGATCAGCGCATCCTGGGCACCGCCTTGCAACATGAGCCAGTTGCGCAGCGCGGCCTCGAACTTTGCTGGCGTGATCTTCTTCGTCGTTTTCGTCATTGTACTCACGACACATCGCCGAGACTTCCTGACAGTAAAGGAATTTCCTTAATAAGGATTGAAATTTCTTTAAATATAGCCGAAGCGTGGTTTCACGATGAAACCGAAAGAGAGTCCCGTGCCCAAGAGGCGCGGACGCGGCAGGCCAACTGGCATCGCAAAAATCGCCGTCACTATCATGCTGCCCGTCACCACAAAACAACAACTGGACGCTATTGCCAATCAGACCGGCATGGACCGCGGCACGTTCGTCGATCAAGCTTTGCAGCGGCATTTTGCGCAAGCTGCGCCGCCGGATTTCGCCAAGCGCTTTGCGCACCCGCCCAAAGGCCCGCATGTAGGCGACCAATTGGTTGAGATGCTTTTAGCCGAAAGAGAAGAATCGTGACGTACTGTGATTCGAGCTTTTTGTGTGCGCTGTATTTGCCGGGCGATAAATATGAGCCCGTTGCGCGCCCTCTTGCTGCCCGTTTCACTGAAGGCATCCCATTTCCGCCGCTGAGCGAATTGGAATTGCAGAACAGCGTTCACCGTGGGGTCGCCGCTGAGCTTTTCGATAGGCAAACCTGCACCAAAATATTGCGCCAGATCGAACGGGATGAAGCCAGCGGATTTATCAAGCGTTGCAGGCTGGCTTTTGATGATCATTTCTCGGAAGCGCTGGCGCTCACAAAACGCTTCACCTCTGTTCACAACTGCCGCACGCTAGACGTGCTCCACGTTGCTGCAGTTGTCCTGCTGAAAGCCACTCAACTGGCTTCTTTCGACGTTCGCCAACGCGCAATTGCTGCTGACCTTCACATTGAGACTTTACCCATTGAGCTTCCCCGAACAAAATGACCAACAACATAAAAACACTCCGCGATCGCTACCGTGGCGCACTCCTTGGATTGGCGTGCGGGGATGCGCTTGGGACCACGCTCGTGGTACCGGCTACGTGATCAAATCCCTTGAAGCCGCGCTCTGGGCGTTCCACAATTCCGACACGTTCGCGGAAGGCGCGCTGCTCGCTGTGAATCTCGGAAATGATGCCGACACTACTGGGGCGGTTTTGGGCCAGCTTGCCGGTGCGTTCTACGGTGCAAGCGGAATCCGGGTTGGTTGGCTTGAGAAGCTAGCCATGCGAGATTTCATTGCCAACGTGGCGGATTCGCTGCTCGCGCTGTCCAAGGCTCCGCTCGTTCACAACTCAATACAGTCTCCGGCAGGGAATCGAAGATGGCTTTCTAGCTCCTTACCGCGTGCATCGTGTCGTGACCGAATGGGACGCCGCAGGATGGCGGCCAAGCAAAGGCGAACTCGACCGCTATGGCCGGGAGATCCCCGATGAAGAATACGAAACGAAAGATTTTGATCGGGCTGTCGCACTGCGGGCGAGAACCGAAACGATTGCTCGCCACCTCACGGATTTTCTCCGGAAAGCGGATCGCTTCGGGAAAACCATCGTCTTCTGCGTGGATCAGGAGCACGCAGACGAGATGCGCCGTGCCATACCTAACCTGAACACTGATCTAGTGAGAGAACACCCTGATTACGTGTGCAGAGTCACCGCGGAAGAAGGCGAAATTGGTCGAGGTCACATGGAAAAATACACGCGGGACGCGTATGCTACGACGCTACATATCGCTAACCAGATCCCAGTTTTTTGCGAAGTACGATATCCCGGACCAAAGCGTTAACGCCACCGTGAACAAAACCAGGACCAGTCCAACGATGTTTAGAGAAGTCACGATCGGTGGCGCAATCGCGGAGCCAAACTGCTCCAGAACCGCCACCAAAAGCAGCCAATAAAGTATCGTAGCAATCTGCGAGACCGTTTTGAGCTTCCCCAATCGTTCGGCCGGGAGCACTTTCCCACGACTCGCCGCGATCAGGCGAAGTCCGGTAATCAAAAATTCCCGGCTCAAAATAACAATCACCGCCCAGGCAGGGATGCTTCCGAGCGGTATCAAGCAGATGAAAGCGGACATCGTCATTATCTTGTCAACGAGCGGGTCCATCAACTTGCCGAAATCGGTGATCTGGTTGAACCGGCGCGCGATGTATCCATCGGCGAAATCGGTGATGCTGCTGAAAACGAACAACCCGAACGCCAATATTTTGGCCCCGGGAAACTGCAGGCTGAGTGCGGCCACGAACGGCAGGGTCAGGATCAGGCGAAGAATCGTCAACTGGTTGGGGACTGTCATGCAATCTGAACCGTCGCGTAAACCGGGTGCTTCCAAATCGGCACCGATACTTTTAGCCTCTCAATAATCTGGCCGCTTCCCTCAAACGCCGCACGCCGATGGCGCGCCGAAACCCGGACATATAGCGAAGCGTCTCCGGCCCTCACAAAGCCGATACGATGATGAATGACCACGAGCGGCAATCCGTACCGTTCGCTCGCGTCGCCCGCAATCAGGGCTAACTGCCGCTCTGCCATCGCCTCAAACGCTTCGTACTCGATTCCGTCGATTACTCTGTCATTTTCAATTGTTCGAACGACACCAAAGAAATCGACCACGGCGCCTTCAGTAGGCGAAAAATGCACGCGCGCCAAATCGAGAGGCTCTTTAGTTATTCGGACGTCGCAAAACTCCATTGCCAACCTCCCAGGTTGTTAGATACTGCGAAACAGTTACAGTCATTTAACCTTTGTTTCCCAACGCATGAACTCATCTGATATCGGCCTGATCGGCCTCGCTGTCATGGGCGAAAATCTCGTCCTCAACATGGAGAGTAAGGGCTTCCAGGTCTCAGTTTTCAACCGCACGACGGAGGTCACCGAAAAGTTTGCCGCCAATCGCGGGGCCGGTAAAAACATCGTGGCCGCGAAGACGATCGAGGAGTTCGTCGCAAGTCTCGCCAAACCTCGCAAGATAATGATCATGGTGAAGGCGGGCGCAGCCGTCGACGCGGTCATTAACCAACTACTGCCTCACCTTGACAAAGGCGACGTGGTGATTGACGGCGGCAATTCTCTTTACAGCGACACCCAGCGTCGCGAAGAGGCGTTGTCCGCAAAAGGTCTGAACTACCTCGGGATCGGTGTGTCGGGCGGCGAAGAAGGCGCATTGAAAGGGCCTTCTCTTATGCCCGGTGGCACAAAGAACGCCTGGGAAATTGTTTCGCCGATTTACCGCAAGATCGCTGCGCAAGTTGAAGGCGAACCGTGTTGCCGTTACATGGGGCCTGGCGGCGCCGGACACTACGTCAAGATGGTCCATAACGGCATCGAGTACGGCGATATGCAGCTCATCTGCGAGGCATACGCCATTCTCCACGATGTCCTCAGCCTGGACGCCGACGAACTACACGAGGTGTTCGACACCTGGAACAAAGGGGATCTCGACAGTTTTCTGATCGAGATCACGGCGAACATTTTCCGTCGGAGAGATCCGGACACCGGCAAACCGCTGGTCGATGTCATACTCGACAAAGCGGGCCAGAAAGGGACAGGGAAGTGGACGCTTCAATCGGCGATCGAACAGGCCGTTGTTGTTTCGACAATCAACGCAGCGGTGGAAGCGCGGGTACTCTCCTCAATGAAAGATCAGCGAGTGCGCGCTTCTAAGATCCTGCCCAAACCGCAATCGTTCATATACGAAGGGGACAAGGCAAAACTGATCGACGCAGTTCGTGACGCGCTCTACGCCTCGAAAATTATTTCCTACGCGCAAGGGTTTACTTTATTCGCGGCCGCAGCCAAACAGTACGGCTGGGATCTCCATTTCGGCGATATCGCAACGATCTGGCGCGGCGGATGCATCATTCGGGCGAAGTTCCTGAATCGCATCAAGGAAGCGTTCGATCGGAATCCGCAGCTTGAAAATCTGATGTTGGATCCTTTTTTCAGCGCAGTGCTGGAGAAGAGCCAGGCAAATTGGCGACTCGCGGTTTCCACCGCGATCCAGGCGGGGGTCGCAGTTCCCGCGTTTGCGGCTTCCCTCTCCTACTTCGACAGTTATCGGCAGGAACGTTTGCCGGCAAATCTGCTCCAGGCGCAACGCGACTATTTCGGCGCGCATACCTACGAGCGAGTCGACAAGCCAGGGACATTCCACACAGAGTGGCTCCAGTAGCCGGAACCAGCATCAACGCTTTTGTGTCCGGTCCCCGTTTTCAGACGGCATGGGCCATGACTCTATTTGCTCAATCGCGGGAAATTTGCCTTTTTGTGCAATCGGAAACTAGATGAACTTGATCGACGGAAAAGCTGTAGCAGAGCGGATGCACGAGGAGACCCGCCAAAAAACCGAGCGATTGAAGCAGCTTGGAATCACGCCGGGACTCGCCGTCGTCCTTGTCGGAGATAATCCGGCCTCCGTTGCGTACGTCCGGAACAAGGACAAGACTTCGCAGAAGCTCGGATTCTACTCCCGAAAAATTGAGCTTCCCAAAGAAACGACTCAAGCTGAGCTACTGAACATCGTCCTTGACCTGAACGCCGATCCGTTGATCCACGGTATCCTCGTGCAGTCCCCGCCGCCGCCGCAGATCGACGAAGAGAAAATTGTGATCGCGATCGATCCTGCAAAAGATGTCGATGGGCTTCATCCCATGAATGTTGGGAAACTGGCAATGGGTAATCCTACAGCGCTTGTACCCTGCACACCTCTAGGGTGCCATCGCCTTCTGCAAGAGAGCGGTGTCGAGACATCCGGCGCTCACGCGGTAATCATTGGGCGAAGTATGCTCGTGGGAAAACCGCTTGGCCTTTTGCTGATGCGAAAAGGCAAAGGCGGGGACGCGACCGTTACCATTGCGCACTCACGCAGCAAAGATCTTGCTGCCATCGCTCGAACCGCGGATATTCTGGTCGCAGCGATTGGGCGACCGGGATTTGTCCGCAGCGACTACGTCAAGGAAGGTGCAGTCGTGATCGACGTCGGGATCAATCGCGTCGACGATCCGACCGTTCCAAAAGGGTATCGAATCACGGGTGACGTAGCGTTTGAGGAGGTTGCTCCCAAAACGAGAGCAATAACCCCTGTCCCGGGCGGCGTCGGGCCTATGACTGTAGCGATGCTGATGGCAAATACAGTGACCGCTTGTGAGAACCAGACGGAATCAGCAGCTTAACCATGCATTCATTTCATTACCAGAGCGGAAAGCTCTCCTGCGAATCCTATCCACTCGACAAAGCAGCAGAGCGGTTCGGCACACCTCTCTACGTTTATAGCTCGCAAACGATCGTCGACCATTATCGGCGGCTCGACCAGGCATTGCACGAGCTCAACCACGATGTCTGCTACGCTGTGAAAGCGAACTCGAACCTCGCCGTGATCCGGCTTCTCGCCGAACAGGGCGCCGGGTTCGACATCGTTTCCGGCGGCGAGCTCTATCGCGTTATTAAAGGGGGAGGAAATACGTCAAAGTGCACATTTGCAGGAGTCGGCAAGAGCCGCGAGGAAATCGAATACGCGTTGCGCTGCGAGGTTCTGAGCCTCAACGTCGAATCGGAGGAAGAACTGGAAGCGATCAACGAGACGGCCAGGTCGATTGGGAAGCGCGCTCCAATTGCGATCAGAGTAAATCCCGGCGTCGCAGCGAACACCCACAAGTACATCAGCACCGGCAAAACCGAGGATAAATTCGGAATCGCCATTGACCGTGTCGCGGAACTCTACAATCGAGGCAAAAGGATGAGTCATATCGCGATTCGTGGCGTGCAGATGCACATCGGATCGCAGATCACCGAGACCAGGCCGTTCGTTCAGGCAATTGAAAAGATGCTGCCATTGGTCAAACAGTTGAAGTCCGACTGCGGCATCGAATTTTTCAGCGTCGGCGGCGGACTCGGCATCGTCTACAAAGGTTCTCTTGAAAGCGGCGACAAAGTCTGGTGGAAAGAGGAGGAACCAAAACATGCGCTGACGATCGCGGAGTACGCTAAAGCGATTGTCCCGCTCCTGAAAAACCTTCCGGTCCGAGTGCTTCTCGAGCCCGGCAGATTCCTCGTTGGCAATGCTGGCGTTCTACTGACTCGCGTTCTCTATGTGAAAAAGACTCCCCTGAAGAAGTTTGTAATTGTGGATGCCGGCATGAACGATCTCATTCGTCCCGCTTTATACCAGGGATACCACGAAATTGTCCCAGTTCGTGAGCCGAAGGATCTACCGGTCGCCAACGTCGATGTCGTCGGCCCTATTTGCGAAAGCGGCGATTTCTTCGCGCAGGATCGCCCGCTTGCAGACGTAAAACCCGGTGATGTTATGGCCCTTATGAGCGCCGGCGCATACGGATTCACGATGGCCTCGAATTACAATTCCAGACCGCTTCCCGCCGAGATCCTTGTTTCCGGCAACGATGCGAAAATCGTCCGCCGCCGGCAAACGTACGCGGATTTAATCAGCCTCGAGACATCTGATTAATAGACCGTTATGTCATCGAATCGGGGCAGGATACAGCAAACCCCCACGGTTCCACAGTTCGTTGAGGCCGCGCGGGATCGCCAAGGCAGAACCAGTGCCCAGGTCGCGTTTAAATGCTTCGCCGTAGTTTCCCACGGCCTTGATCACGCGCTCTCCCCAGCGATCGTCCAGGCCCACTGCGGTTCCGATTCCCGGTACACCGTGTCCTGCGCGCCGGCGGTGGTAGCAAGACCTCCCGCCGCCAGGATCGCACCTGTTAATAACATCAGGTAGATTAATGACATGCGCCCCAATCATATTCATATTATTCGCGTGTGCACAACGCTCGGCTTCTGCCTGGCGTCGCCGATCATCCATGCCCAGGAGGAATCCCTGGTTCAAACCGGACCAAGCCCAAACGCTGAAATTGCTCCCTATGTCACTGACGCCCGTCAGGAGCAACTCGGCAGTGCCTCGGAAATCAGAATGCTTCTGCGCCAGAAGATTAAATACGTGTTCGTTATCTTTGAGGAGAATCGGTCCTTTGATTCATACTTTGGGACTTTCCCTGGAGCACGAGGCCTATTCTCGCAGCCCGAAAAAGATACTCCTGGGTTTCACCAGTACATTTTGAATACTGACGGGACCTACTCGCAGATCTCGCCTTTCCGCCTCGGCCAGGAGTATGGCGCCTGGGATCTGGACGATGTGAGTCATGCTCACAACCCGATGGTCGAGAAAATGGACATCGTCTATGGCAAACCACTGATGGATCAGTTCGCCTTGATTGAGGAGGGCCTGCATTTCGACACCCAGTTTCCAACATTGGCCGCTAAACAATATGGCGAGCTCGAAATGGCTTACGTCGATGGTGAAATCATTCCCTTCATGTGGAACTACGCCAATAAGTTTGCCCTCTTCGACAACATCTTCCAGACGATCATCGGTCCTTCGAGTCCGAATGCTATCGCGATGATTGCCGGACAGTCGGGTTCAACCCAATGGGTCAAACACCCTAATACCGTCGCGATCAACGTCGCGGCGAACGCCGCCCGGTCTATCGGCGTTCCGGTCGAAGACGACCCGGATCCGCTCTGGGGTTCAGCCAAAGACCCGCTGAAGGGTACAGACAAACAGCCGATCAATCCGCGTGATAATGCCATTAAGGCCCAGATTAACCTGACATTCGCAAGCCTCCCTTTCACCCTTACGGGCAGCTCGTTCGCTTTGCTGAGTCGGCAGGATCTCAACAAAACGGCTGACCTGGCTGATCTCCAGAATGACATCCCTTACCTTACAACGCTGAATCAGGCATCCGTAAAATGGGGCTGGTATCAGGAGGGATACGACGCAGAACCAACTGACAACAACGGTGTGGAACACACCAGCTACATCGGTCACCACAACGGGCCGCATTATTTCGGCTACGTCGCTGCTAACCCGGCGATCAGCGTCAACCTCCATGGCTTGAATGACTTCTTCACGGATATCGCCGCGGACAAGCTCGGCACTGCCGGCGGCGTATTTTACATTCGGGGAGGTTTCCAGAACCAGGCCGGCCTGACGCCGCTCAATAGTGACCCCAAGGTCCAAGCACAGTTCCGAGGCGACGATGACCACCCCGGGTACTCGGATTCGCAGTTGAGCGAAGCTCTGGTGGCGCGCGAGATCAATGCCATAGCCGGCAGCCCTTACTGGAATCAATGCGCCATCATCGTCACCTACGACGAGTCCGAGGGTGACTACGATCACGTTCCGCCGCAGATCATCGCCTACGATCCAAACACCCTGCCGCTTAGCCGAGGTCCACGCATTCCGCTGCTGGTGATCTCCCCTTACGCGAGGGCGCACGTTATCTCTCACGAACTCGGCGATCACAATTCGGTCATCAAATTTATCGACCTGATTTGCGGCTTGACACCGCTGCAAGATTTACCGGACGAAAAAGAGGCTCAAAAGCTGGGTGAAACACTTTATCACCAACCGAATCTCGGCCCGGAAGATGATCCAGACACGCCGGTCGGAGATTTGACGTCGGCGTTCAGTGTCGCTCGCTTGAAAGGTACAATCCAGCCGCTGTCGGCAAGTTACGCCGAGATTCCTGCCGCTGACATCACTTCTCTCCCTCATTGGGGGACCAGTCCTTTGACCACTCATTTGCGCATCACGCCCACAGACTATGGGAGAAAAAATAACATCCCAAGCGACTTCGATCCTCGCCCCTCCTCTCAGCCCGAGTTTACCCCGCCACCAAGTCCCTAACCCGGACTTGTCTACGATCGAGGCAAAAGGATGAGCAATATCGCGATTCGTGGCGTGCAGATGCGCATCGGATTGCAAATCACCGAGCAGGATCGCCCGCTTGTAGACGTAAAGGCCGGTGATGTTCTGGCCCTTATGAGCGCCGGCGCATACGGATTTACCATGGCCTCGAATTACAATTCCAGACCGCTTCCCGCCGAGATTCTTGTTTCCGGTAACGATGCGAAAATCGTCCGCCGCCGGCAAACGTACGCAGACTTAATCAGCCTCGAGACTTCTGGTTAATATCCCGCGGAGGTACATGTTTTAAAAGAATTGTGTCGAAAACGTCACATTATGGTCCGCGCAGGGAAACAGAAGCCGTTCTATTATCCGGCCGTGAATTGACATCGATATGTCATCGAATTGGGCCAGAATACAGCAAACCCCCACGGTTCCACAGTTCGTTGAGGCCGCGCGGGATCGCCAAGGCAGATTCGGTGCCGAGGTCGCGTTTAAATACTTCACCGTAGTTTCCCACGGCCTTGATCACGCGCTCTCCCCAGCGATCGTCCAGACCCACCGCGTGTCCAATTCCGGGCGTGACACCAATCAAATATCGGATCTCCGGGTCGTTGCCAGTCTTCACGACCTCAAGGTTGTCGCTCGAGATCCCCAGGTACTCGGCATGAATCAGCAACGAGATTGTCGCATTCAGCAATGCCAACCAGTTCGAATCTCCCGATCGCACCACTGCACTGACCGGTTCCATGCTGATCACTTCAGGCAGAATCAAAGCGTTGCCGGCTTGTTCGCGGTTAGCCGCCCGCAGTCGAGCCAACTCTGTTTCTTCCGCGCTCACTGCGCGAACCCTCCCCGACAAAAACGCCGATTCCATTTCGTCCCACTCCTCAAAAGGAAAGACCAGCAATTGCCAGCCAGCCCGCCGGAAGTAATCCCGCAGGTGCTCTTCGTTGGCCATCTCGAAGTTCTGTTCGTCTACATAACCGGGTTGGACAGCGATCGATTTGTTCCGCAACTGATCCACCGCCGTGATCCCTGAATCCTCCGACACCATGACCTTCTGCGCATTTATAAAGAAGGGCTGTGATGCGGCCAGGCCGAGGACCGCGAGCTTTGACAGGGGCATCGGTTCGACCGGAAAATACACATTCGTTTCGCCCTTGAGCAGCTTCTCTGGACCGCTCTTACGGTCTGTACTAACGAAGCTAACTTTACTGGGGTCTCCGAGGACCGCAGCCGCCAGTGCCTTCGTCAAATCTACCGATAGCCCTTCCCAGGTCGTGCCGGTTGGGAGATCAGCTAACCCAGCCCGAACGTTAACGCCGCTCACTACTCGACCGGCGTTTTTGATTCGATTCACCGTGTCCTGTGCGCAGGCGGTGGTAGCAAGACCTCCCGCTGCCAGGATCGCACCTGCCAATAAAACCTGCTCGATTCTATTCTCGCCGCGCTGTTCAGCTCTCATGGGTGGAACTCCTAAATCGTTACTAACTCCGCGACAAGCGAATTTCAGATAACTATGCCTTCGGCGTTAACTTCGACGGTCAGCAATAATTCTTACTACAACATCCCAAACTAACAGGTAGCTAATAACATGCGCCCCAATCATATTATTCGCGTCTGCATAACGCTCGGCTTCTGCTTGGCGTCGCCGATCATCCATGCCCAGGAGGAATCCCTGGTTCAAACCGCACCAAACCCAAACGCTGAAATTGCGCCGTATGTCACTGACGCCCATCAGGAGCAACTCGGCAGTGCCTCGGAAATCAGAATGCTTCTGCGCCAGAAGATTAAATACGTGTTCGTTATCTTTCAGGAGAATCGGTCCTTTGATTCATACTTTGGCACCTTTCCTGGAGCACGAGGCCTATTTTCGCAGCCCGAAAAAGATACTCCTGGGTTTCACCAGTACATTTTGAATACTGACGGGACCTACTCGCAGATCTCGCCTTTCCGCCTCGGCCAGGAGTATGGTGCCTGGGATCTGGACGATGTGAGTCATGCTCACAACCCGATGGTCGAGAAAATGGACATCGTCAATGGCAAACCACTGATGGATCAGTTCGCCTTGATTGAGGAGGGTCTGCATTTCGACGCCCAGTTTCCAACGTTGGCCGCTAAACAATATGGCGAGCTCGAAATGGCTTACGTCGATGGTGACATCATTCCCTTCATGTGGAACTACGCCAATAAGTTTGCCCTCTTCGACAACATCTTCCAGACGATCATCGGTCCTTCGAGTCCAAACGCTATCGCGATGATTGCCGGACAGTCGGGTTCAACCCAATGGGTCAAACACCCCAATACCGCCGCGATCAACGTCGCCGCCAATGCCGCGCTTGGGATAGGCGTTCCGGTCGAAGGCGATCCAGATCCGATCTGGGGTTCAGCCAAGGATCCGTTGATGAATCATGCAGACAAACAGCCAATCAATCCGGGTGATAACGCTAATAACGCGCAAATCAACCTGACGTTCGCCAGTCTTCCTTTTACCCTCACCGGCAATGCGTTCGCGTCGCTCAGTCAGCAAGATCTCAACGCAACGGCTGACCTAGCCGATCTGCAGAATGACATCCCTTACCTTAAAAAGCTGAATCAGGCATCCGTAAAATGGGGCTGGTATCAGGAGGGATACGACGCAGAACCAACTGACAAGAATGGTGTGGAACACACCAGCTACATCGGTCACCACAACGGGCCGCAGTATTTCGGCTACGTCGCTGCGAACCCGGCGATCAGCGTCAACCTCCATGGCTTGAATGACTTTTTCACGGATATCGCCGCGGACAAGCTCGGCACTGCCGGCGGCGTATTTTACATTCGGGGAGGTTTCCAGAACCAGGCCCACCTGACGCCGCTCAACAGCGACCTCACGGTGCAAGCAGACTTTCAAGGAGACGATGACCACCCCGGCTATTCGGATTCGCAGTTGAGCGAAGCTCTGGTAGCCCGCGAGATTAATGCCATAGCCAGCAGTCCTTACTGGAATCAATGCGCCATAATCATCACCTACGACGAGTCCGAGGGTGACTACGATCACGTTCCGCCGCAGATCATTGCCTACGATCCAAACGCCTTGGCGCTTAGCCGCGGTCCGCGCATTCCGCTGCTGGTAATCTCCCCTTACGCGAGGGCGCACGTTATCTCTCACGAACTGGGCGATCACAATTCGGTCATCAAATTTATCGACCTAATTTGCGGGTTGACGCCTCTTCAAGATTTACCGGACGAGAAACAGGCTCAACAGCTGGGAGAAAAACTTTTTCACCAACCGAATCTCGGCCCCGAAGATGATCCAAACACGCCGGTCGGAGATTTGACGTCTGCGTTCAGTGTCGCTCGCTTGAAGTGTGCAACGCAGCCGCTGTCGCCAAGTTACGCCGAGATTCCCGCCCATGACATTACTTCTCTCCCGCATTGGGGGACCAGCCCTTTGACCACTCATTTGCACATCACGCCCACGGACTATGGGAGAACAAATAACATCCCAAGCGACTTCGATCCTCGCCCTTCCTCTCAGCCCGGGTTTACCCCGCCACCAAGTCCCTAACTGCGCCCGTAGTCAGGCCGGTCTTCGACAACACAAAATCACGAGGTCGCACTGATCGATCTCGTGATTGGATTGCTGTAGGGTATGCTACAGTGGTTGCACCTAGCTCGCCACCGCCACACGCCCCGGCTCATAGTTCAAGTTCGGACCGAGCCAACGTTCCATCTCCTCAAGCGGCATTCCTTTCCTGCGATGGTAGTCCTCAACTTGATCCTTACCGATTTTTCCGACCCCGAAATACTTTGAATCCGGGTGACCAAAATAGAGGCCGCTGACCGATGCTCCCGGCCACATGGCAAAGCTTTCGGTTAGATGAATTCCCGCGCTCTCTTCCGCGCCAAGGAGATCAAACAGGAGACGTTTTTCGGTATGATCCGGACACGCCGGATAACCCGCCGCAGGCCGAATCCCTCGATACGCTTCCCGAATCAGGTCCTGCTTTTGAAGACGCTCCTCTTTCCCGTATCCCCATTCCCGGCGCACACGTTCGTGAAGCATCTCCGCGAACGCTTCGGCTAAACGGTCCGCGAGTGCCTTTGCCATGATGCTGTTGTAGTCGTCATGGTCCGCTTCGAACTGTTTCGCCAGTGCATCCGCGCCATGCCCGGCCGTTACTGCAAAACCTCCAAGATAATCCGGCCGGCCCGAATCGCGCGGAGCTATGTAGTCGGCAAGTGAATAATTGAATTGATCCGCTGGTTTCGTCATCTGCTGGCGCAGCATGTGAAACGTCGTCAGTACCTCGCTACGAGACTCATCAGTGTACAATTCAATATCGTCGACCACGCTGTTGGCCGGCCAGAGTCCATAGACGCCGCGGGCGGTAATCAGCTTCCCTTTTACGATGTCCTGAAGAAGCTTCTGCGCATCCTCATAGAGTTGCCGCGCCTGTTCGCCAACCTCCGGATCGTCAAATATTTTTGGGAAACGCCCGCGCAATTCCCATGTATGAAAGAATGGGGACCAATCGATGTACGGAACGATCTCTTCAAGCGTCTGCGTCCGGATCACGCGGCGCCCGATAAACTCAGGGACATCAATCCGGGTCGTTGCCCAGTCGATGGGTGTCCGACGCTTGCGCGCATCTTCAATTGAGATCAGGCGCTTGTCCGCGGTTCGATTGGCGTAATCCTCACGCAGACGCTGTTGGTCATCGCTGTTCTTGCATACAAATCCGGCCTTCAACTCATCACTAATCAACGAGCTAACGACACCCACCGCGCGGGAAGCGTCCAGCACATGCACCGTCGGCCCATGATAGTGGGGGGCAATCTTCACCGCTGTGTGCGCCCGGCTGGTTGTGGCTCCGCCAATTAGCAACGGCAGATCGAAACCGAGCCGCGCCATTTCCTGAGCCAGATGTACCATCTCATCCAGCGACGGTGTGATCAGGCCGCTCAGCCCAATCACATCAACCGATTTGCTCCTGGCTGTTTCCAGGATTTTTTCGGCCGGCACCATCACACCAAGATCAACGACCTCATAGTTGTTACAGGCGAGAACGACCGACACAATATTCTTGCCGATATCGTGGACGTCTCCTTTCACAGTCGCCATAAGGACTTTCCCCTGCGCCCGCGACTCCGTTTGGGAGGCGCGTTCCGCCTCCATGTAAGGCGTCAGACGGGCGACCGATTTCTTCATTACCCGCGCGCTCTTGACCACCTGCGGCAAAAACATTTTGCCTGCGCCAAACAGATCTCCAACAACACTCATCCCCGACATGAGCGGTCCTTCGATAACCGCCAGCGGTCTACCATATTTGATCCGCGCCTCTTCAGTGTCCGTGTCGATAAAGTCGACGATTCCCTTTACCAGGGCGTGCTGCAGCCGTTCCTCGACGGAACCCGCCCGCCACGCCTCGTCCTTCATTTGAACTTTGGCGGACGATTTGACCTTTTCCGCAAACTCCACCAGCCGTTCCGTGGCGTCCGGGCGCCGGTTCAGCAAGACATCTTCCACCAACACAAGCAAATCCTTCGGGATCTCTTCGTACACCGCCAATTGCCCGGCATTCACGATACCCATATCGAGTCCGGCGTTGATCGCGTGATAAAGAAACGCGGCGTGCATCGCTTCCCGCACGAAGTTATTCCCGCGGAACGAAAACGAGATATTGCTCACCCCGCCGCTGACTCGAGCGTACGGCAGGTTCTCTTTGATCCACCGCACCGCGGCAATAAAATCCGCCGCGTAGTTGTTGTGTTCCTCCATCCCCGTGGCAACGGTCAGAATGTTCGGGTCGAACACGATGTCTTCCGGTGGAAACCCGACTTCTTCGGTCAGAATCCGATACGCTCTCGAACAGATCTCCTGTCTGCGTTTAAGATTGTCGGCCTGGCCGTGCTCATCGAATGCCATCACGACAGCGGCTGCACCGTACCGCCGGACAAGTGCTGCGTGACTTTTAAATTTTTCTTCGCCTTCTTTGAGACTAATCGAATTGACGATCCCTTTTCCCTGAACGCAGCGGAGACCCGCTTCCAGCACACTCCAGCGGGAACTGTCGATCATGATCGGCACACGCGCGATATCCGGTTCCGCAGCGATCAGGTTGAGAAATTTCACCATCGCCGCCTCGGAATCGATCATCCCCTCGTCCATGTTGACGTCGATAAGGTTGGCCCCTCCCTCGACCTGTTGCCGCGCGACAGCCAGCGCTCCGTCGAAGTCCCCAGCCAAAATGAGTTTCGAGAATTTTGGCGACCCGGTGATGTTGGTTCGTTCCCCAACAAGGCTGAACAGTGACCCCAGCTTGTACGGCTCAAGCCCGCTGAACTGAGTCGTCCGAGGCAGCTGCGGCACTTTCCGCGGAGGGATGTCTTTGACGAGATTTCGCAGGGCCGCGATATGCGCCGGCGTGGTTCCGCAGCACCCGCCAACGATGTTCAACCAGCCGAGCTCGGCCCATTCGCGCAACTGAGGCGCAAGCGATTCCGGCGTCTCCGGGAATCCGGTGGGTGAAAGCGGATCGGGCAGACCGGCATTCGGATAGCACGAAACATAAATCGGCGATATCCGCGCCAGTTCCTCGATATATGGCCGAAGCTCCTTCGGTCCAAGAGCGCAATTCAGGCCGACGCTGAGGAGCGGCGCGTGAGAAATCGAGATCCAGAAAGCTTCGGTCGTCTGCCCGGTCAACGTACGTCCACTGGCATCCGTGATCGTCCCGGATGCCATCACCGGCAGCCTGAACCCCAATTTTTCGAAATGCTCGTCGATTGCGTATAACGCCGCTTTAAGATTCAACGTGTCGAAGGTTGTCTCCACCAGCAGCAGGTCAACGCCTCCCTCGACGAGTGCCGCAACCTGCTCCTGGTACGCATTCTTGACCTGGTCCCAGGTCACCTCGCGTTTGCCCGGATCGTTAACATCCCGCGAAATCGAGAGGGTCCGGTTCAACGGGCCGATCGACCCGGCGACATAGCGTCTTCGAGTCGGGTCACTCGACATCACCTCGGCTACCGCTTCCCGAGCCAGACGCGCCGCGGCCAGGTTGATCTCCGGAACGTGTCGTTCCAGTCCGAAATCTTCCTGCGAAATTGTGGTCGCGTTAAACGTATTCGTCTCGATGATATCTGCGCCCGCTTCGAGATATTGCCGGTGGATCTTCTTGATGATGTCCGGCCGGGTCAGGCAAAGAATATCGTTGTTGTTTTTAAGGTGTTTCGGATGCGTCGCGAATAAGGTCCCGCGATAATCGGCCTCCTGGAGTGTGTACTGCTGAACCATGGTTCCCATGGCGCCATCAAGGATGACGATTCGCTGCTCGAGAGCGTCCACGATGTCGAATGAAGCCGCTTTCTTAAGATGACTGGCCATAAGCGTTCGAGTACAGAACTTAGCATTATTGGGAAAGGGGTGCAATTGATAGATTGATCTATCTTGATGGCTTGATGGGTTAACGACTGACAGGCGGCTCAATTCGCCACGGCCACAGAAGCATACGCCTTGCGCCGATCGGCGCTAACTTCAACCTGGCGGTGGTCTTAAGCACCGAAGGTGCGACTGGATATCAGCCTGGGCTGAGCGAAGCGAGACTTCGAGCTTTTCCCCCTTTCAGCGGCTGCTGACAGCGTTTTGGCGAGCTCCAAAAACACACGCGAGCCCGTCGCCAATCAGATCAAAATATCCGCCGCAACTGCCACCACAAACACAACGCTTACAAAAGCATTGCTTTCAAAGAACGCCTGGTTGATGCCGGCTAAATCAAGCTGCGCAGCGGCACGATGTTCGTATACGAGCGCCCCCAAAACCAAAACAAGCGACGCATAATAGATCGCACCCAGGCCACTTACCCAGCCAAACAGGATAAGGAATACAACCAACAGCGAGTGTACGACTTGCGCCAGACGCAGGCTGGTCGGTACACCGAATTTTACGACCATCGAGCCAAGCCCGGTACGCTTATCAAACTCGTAGTCCTGGATTGCATAGATCAGGTCAAAACCGACAAGCCAGAACAACACGCCGAGAGCCAGCACCAATGGAGGAGCGGCAAACCTTCCCCGCACTGCAAGCCAAGCTCCAACCGGTGCGATGGCGAGTGCGAGGCCAAGATAAAACTGCGTAAACGAGGTAAACCGCTTGGTTAGCGAATAGAAAAAGATAATCGCGAGTGCAATAGGCGACAACGCGAAACAAAGCGGGTTAATTAGCCAGCTCACCAGC
>Ga0209656_10000576_pt1 | contig 24206 bp, 23 predicted proteins | sample BogFormECP12_OM2_FD_188239 | JGI IMG/M metagenome (GOLD analysis project Ga0209656, IMG submission 188239) | Bog forest soil microbial communities from Calvert Island, British Columbia, Canada - ECP12_OM2 (SPAdes) (version 2) | ecosystem: Environmental > Aquatic > Freshwater > Wetlands > Bog ... | reverse complement strand
AATACGCAGGGAATTACCTGACGGCTGACAAACACGCTGAGGAAGTACGTCCTCATGGTCCCCACGTCAGGATCTGGGTCCAGTCATCTCGTCCCGTAACGCATGCAGGGTATGGACGCGCTCGTCGTCTAGCCCCAGGTACTCCGCCAGAACTCCCGTCACGTAGGCGACATCTAGGCGACCGGCCCGTAGCATCTCCTCGAGGTCGGCCCAGTCCCTCCTCCTGTTGAAGAACGCTTTGAACACGGCGAGGTCGTTGCAGCCAAGGAACGGAAGGCTACGGCCACCAAGCTCGTGGTGGGCGACGTGGAGGCGAAGGTCGGCGTGGAAGCCAGTGGTGTCGAAGAAGAGGTCGACGGGAATCCGATCGAAGTGAAGCCGCCCCTGCCCATCATCGGCCAGGGACTTCCGGTCAGCCTCCGTCACCTTCATCTCGACCGGGAGGGCGGCGAGGACTCGAAGGTGCTCGCCTGGTGGGACGAAGACGTTGAGGTCGATGTCGACCGTGGTCCTCGGTTCCCCCGTGCACCACAAGAGTGCGAAGGCCCCGCCAAAGGCGTGGGCGATACCGGCGGCCTCTAGCCCGTCGTGCAGCTCGACCACGGCCTCCAAGATGGGCTTCACCGGTCCGCCCCGGGCCTCCGGTACCCGAACACCGGATAGCCGAGTGAGCCGCGCTCGGCCCGGGGAAGCCCGTCGGTGAAGACCAGCAGGGCCTCGATAGCGGCGGCCCGCTCCCCCTCGGCAGCACCTCCGATGCTTTGGAGGGAGACCCGGGCATCCAACCCGGCCGCCCTGAGGAGACGCGTCAGCGTGGCCACTGAGGGGACCGAGGCACCGGACTCGTAGGCCGCCAACGTCGAGGCCGACGTACGTCCCCGCCGGGCCAATTCCCGACGCGACAAACCGCTCCGCCGACGGGCTTCGGTTAGCAGCAGTCCGGCGTCCATGGCTTGATGATACCAAATCTGGTTCCGTGACAAATCTCGTAGTTCTCCGGATCCGGGCGGTTGTCCGGGCGGTTCCGTGCGCGATGCGGGATGCCGTCCTGAAATTCCGGCAACCGACCTATGTCCGGAAATCCAGACCGACCTCTGTCCCGAGATCAAGACGCGGATACAATGTCCATATATGGAGACATCTGATCCGACACCGACCTCCGACAGGCCATACCGCATCTACACCCCGGAGTCCGTGGGCGCAGCGATCCGCCACTACCGCAAGGAAGCAGGGCTCTCCCAGGCTCAGCTCGCGCAGATGGCCGGGCTGAACCGGACGTACCTCTCGAACCTGGAAAGCGGCAAAGAGACCGAGCAGGTCCGCCGGATGCTCCGGGTGTTCCGGCAACTGGGCGTCCGAATGACCTTGGATAAGGCGGAGTGGTAATGGCGGACGAGCTTGCTGTCTGGCTCTACGGATCGTGCGTGGCGACGATCGACCGCGAAAGGCGGCGACCGCGCCTCGCCTACACGGACGAGGCGCGCAAGCTGTATTCACCCGGTACGCCGCTGCTGTCGCTGTCGCTGCCTGTCAGGGCGGAACGCTTTCCTCAAGGCACCGTTCGACCATTCCTTGACGGCCTTCTTCCCGAAGGTGAGTCGCGACGGATCATTGCCAGAGGCGTCGGAGTTGATGCCGACGACACGTACGGGTTGATCAAGGCGCTCGGCCGCGACTGTGCCGGCGCGATCGTCATCCAGCCGATGGAAGAGTCCGCGGCCCCGCCATCGACGACCGTCACCGCCGACCGCCTATCCGACGATGAACTCTCCGACCTCGTACGCAACCTCAGAAGTGCGCCCCTCGGCGTGGGCGGCCGGGTCCGGGTTTCCCTCGCTGGCGTGCAGGAGAAACTCCTCCTGACGCGGATGCCGGACAGCACTTGGGGCCGTCCAGTCGACGGCACACCGTCCACGCACATCCTCAAGCCTGACATCGCCGCGTATCCCAATTCGGTCGAGAACGAGGCCTTCTGCATGCGCGTGGCGAAGCACCTCGGCCTTCAGGTTGCGAACGTGGAGACCACGGAGGTGGCGGGACGCAAGCTCATCGTCGTGGAGCGCTACGACCGTTTGGTTCAATCGGGCGGCACCGTGGAGAGGATTCACCAGGAGGACCTTTGCCAGGCGACCGGGACAAGGCCGGACGACAAGTACCAAGAGGACGGTGGGCCGTCATTGGCGCGGATCGCTGAGATCGTCGCCGCGGTGACGGTTCGGGGCTCCTTGGAACGCCTCCTGCGAGACGTAACCCTCAACACCTTGGTCGGAAACGGCGACGCGCACGCCAAGAACTTCTCTCTTCTCCACGATCGCTCCGGCGTACTGCAGCTCGCGCCTCTCTACGACGTGATGTGCACGCTGACGCACGACGACGATCGGCTGGCGATGTACGTGGACGATGTCCGCCGGACCAATCGGGTGACCACCCAGCGACTGGTCAACGAAGGAGCAAGCTGGGGTCTGCCGCGGGAGCGGTGCGAAGAGATCGTCACTGACATCCTCGACCGCTCACCAGGCGCCATCGGCGCAGCGCGGGATACGACTGCCGGCGTTCCGGACTCGATCGTCAGCGCCGTTGAGGACCAGCTCGCACAACTCCGAACCGACTGACGGAGGCCCGTTCATCGAAGTCGGTTGACCGGGGTCCCCTTCAGCTGGACCGGACAACGGGACCCCGTCACGTCGGCCCGGCGCCTCGTCCGGTCGTACTGCCGACGACGACGCTGGGGTGCACCGTCGTCAGTGCCCCGACCGGCACACTTGGACATAGTCCAAATATTGCTCCTGTAACCTTGCCGTCAAGCAGCTGACATGGTGGCGGCTGCCGGCATGTCGTGGCTCACCTCACCGCTCGCCGGGGCGCTTCCGTCCGGTCAGACCAGGGAGCGGCGGGGAACGCCTCGAGTTTCTGGTGGCCCGGTGCCGACGCACCGCCGACGTTCGAGGCGACGCGTGTGGCAGGGCACGTCGGCCTGCCAGGGACACGGAAGGAACGGCGAAGCGGTTCGGGTCTGGACGGGACCGGGAGGGGTAGCGCATGGGGCCTTCCACTACGCTGCGCGTTGTGGTGCGCCCGCACGAGCGTGGGCGCGCCGGAAGCGAGCTCCCCTGCCGCGCGCGGAGGGCACCCGACCCGAAGGAGCGATCTTGGCCTCCCACGATGACGAGCTGACCGAGGCGATCGCCCAGCTCCTCGGCTCACGACCAGGATGGAGCCTCCAGCCCTCCTCCACCCCCGGAGCCCCGCTCGCCTGGTGCTTTGGCGCCGGTGGGGAGATCGACCTCGCGGTGGAGGTGGACCAAGGTGCCATCGACGTCTATCGGATGGAGGACGACCGCGATCTGCGTTTTGCCACCATCGAGGACCTGACCAACTGGCTCGACGCCAACGAGGCCACCGCGCTCAAGGGCGAGCCGCTCCACGCCGGCGAGATTGTCCACGAGCTGGCCGATCGCGATTTCGTCAAGTGGGGCCGCGAGGAGGAGTGACCAGCGCTCTCGGGGCGACTCGGGGCCTACGCCGGAACGTCGCCAGGGTGACCTGGTCGACGGGGTCCGCCCGAGCCCACGACGGGGCTGTTCGTTGCGCAAGACTGTCGAAGATCACCTGATGAAGGTGTCGTGGAGTTGATCGTCGAAGGTCTGGCTGGTGAACCGTCGGCGAGTGCCGGGCCAGGTCGGGTCAGGAGGGAGCACCATGAGCAACCCCCGGTCGACGCTCTTCGACGCTGACAACCACTACTACGAGGCCCGCGACGCCTTCACCCGGTACCTCGACCCGAGTCTGGCCGAGCGGACGGTGATGGAGGTGACCGTCGGGGGACGGGTCCGCCACGTGATCGGGGGCCAGCTCAGCACCGTCGTGACCAACCCCACCTTTGATCCGGTGAGCCGGCCCGGTGCCCTCTACGGCTACTTCCGCGGCAACCCGGAGGGCAAGACCCTCCGCCAGTACCTCTCCGACGCCGAGCCCATCCGACCCGAGTACCGCGACCCCGAGGTCCGCCTCACGGTGATGGACGCCCAGCGGGTCGAGGCGGTCTGGCTGTTCCCCACGCTCGGGGTCATGTACGAGGACTACCTGAAGGACGACCCCGAGGCCGCCGGGATGACCTTCCGGGCCTTCAACCGTTGGCTCGACGACGATTGGGGCTTCGACCGCGCCGGGCGCATCCTGGCCGCCCCCTACATCACCCTGGCCGACGTGGACTGGGCCGTCGAGGAGCTCACCTGGGCCCTCGATCGCGGCGCCCGCGTGTTCTGCCTGCGGCCCGTCGCCCCGACCACCGAGCACGGCCAGCGCTCGCCGGGTGACCCGTGCTTCGACCCGTTCTGGGCTCTCGTGAACGAGGCCGGCATCACCGTCGCCGTGCACGGCGGGGAGACCGGCTACACCTCCAACGGCTACGCCGCGGACCGCCTCTCCGTCTTCGCCGAACGCCAGTCGGCCACCAAGCTCCTCTTGGACGAGGTCAACATCGAACGTCCGATCATGGACTTCCTGGCCGCCATGGTCTGCGACCAGGTCTTCGAGCGCTTCGACAACCTGCGCGTGGCCTCGATCGAGAACGGGTCGGGCTACCTGGGCGGCCTCTTCTCGCGCTTGGCACACCTGACGGCGAAACTCCCGGGGTACTTCGCCGAGGATCCCGTCGAGAGCTTCCGGCGCCACATCTGGATCAGCCCCTTCTGGGAGGAGGACATCAACGAGGTGATCGGCCTGGTCGGGGCGGACCACGTGCTCTTCGGCTCGGACTGGCCCCACGTCGAGGGCCTGCCCGAGCCGCTCGACTACCTCGACGAGGTGGGCGGCCTCCCCGAGGACCAACGGACGCTGCTGCTCGGGGCCAATGCCCGGACCCTGAGCGAGCTGCGCCCGGCCTGACCCCGGACCGGTGCCCGCCCCCGATCCCCGGGCTCCGTGCATCGTCGGGGTGGGTCAGCTGACCGTCCACTCGGCCGACCCGGCGGCCACCGAACCCCTCGACCTGTGGGCCGAGGCCGTGGCCCGGGCCGTCGCCGACACCGGAGGTCGCCGGGTGCTCGACGCCGTCGACCGGCTCGGTGTGGTCCACTGTGAGAGCTGGGCCTACGACGACCCCCCGGGACGTCTGGCGGCCCGCCTCGGGATCGAGCCGGCCCGACGCACCTATTCGCCGGCCGGGGGGATCGCCCCCCAGACGTTCCTGCACCAGATGGCCGAGGCCGCGTGGCGGGGCGAGACCGGGGCGGCCCTGTTGGTGAGCGGCGAGGCCCTCCACACCCGGGCGGACCTCAGGCGCGCCGGGACAACGCCACCGTGGGGGCACCCCGATCCCGCCCCCGTTCCCCAGACACTCGAGGGCATCGTCGCCCCGACCGAGGTGGCCCACGGCCTCCTCCCCGTCATGCGGAGCTTCGCCCTGCGCGACGTGGCCCGCCGGGCCCACCTCGGCACGCCGGTGGCGGTCCACGCCGCCGAGCCCGGCGAGCTCTACGCCGCCATGTCGGGCCTGGCTGCGGCGAACCGGGCCGCCTGGCACCGCCAGGCGCACCGCGCCGAGGAGGTCCTCGCCCCGACGGCCGACAACCGCATGCCGGTGCACCCTTACACCAAGTTCATGATGGCCTCGCCCAACGTGAACCAGGCCGCCGCGGTGATCCTCGCCACCACGGCTGTGGCCGACGGCCTCGGAGTGCCCGTGGCCCGCCGGGTCTACCTGCGGGGGTGGGCCGCCGCCGCCGACCACCCGTATGTCGCGGCCAACCCCGACCTCTGGCGCTCGCCGGCCATGGCCGCGGCGGCCGCCGGGGCCCTCGGCGGCGCCGGGCTCGCGCTCGACGACGTGGCCTACTTCGACCTCTACAGCGCCTTCCCGGCCGCGCTGCGCTTCGCCTGCGATGCCCTGGGACGGGCCCTCGACGACCCCCGGGGCGTCACGGTCACCGGCGGCATGCCCTACGCCGGGGCCCCGGGCAGCGGCTACGTCACCCAGGCGCTCTGCGCCATGACCGAGCAGCTGCGGGCCGACCCGGGCGCGGCCGGCGTGGTGAGCGGGCTCACCGCTCAGATGGGGGCCCACGTCTACAGCGTCTTCTCCACCGTGCCCGGTCCCTCCGGGGAGGGCGACCCGGCCATGGTGGCCGCCGCGGCCCGGGTGGACCCGGTGCCGTTGGCCGAGGTCGGGCGCGGGCGGGCCAACATCCTCGGCTACGCCGTGGGGTGCCGGCGCGACGGCACCGACGAGATGGCGGTGGGTGTCTGCGCACTGCCCGACGGCCGGCGCTGCTACGCCACCACCACCGACCCCGACCTGCTGGCCTGGCTGGCCTGGCACGAGGGGGTCGGGACGTCCGTCGACCTCAGCGCCGGGGACGGCGGCACCAACCGCCTGGCCCTCTGAGGGGGCTGTCCGGTCGAGCGGTTCGACTGACCGAACAACCGCCGCTGGTTGCGATGAGTTCTGGCGGGCGCCCCCGTCTGTGAGCGCGACAGCTGTTGCCTCAGGCGATGCGCGCTCAGAAGGAGACGACGGTGGGCAAGATCCTCGCACATGAGTTCCTTACGCTGGACGGCGTCTTCGAGGCGCCGAGCTGGACGATGGACCACGCGTTCGACCCCCGGATGGGTGAGGCCATCGGCGAGATCATGGGGTCCTGCGAGGGTCTTCTGTTGGGGCGCCGTACCTACGAGCAGTTCGCCCCGGCGTGGTCCGGGCGGACCGCCGAGCAGGATCCTGGCGCCACGTTCATGAACGATTCGCCGAAGTACGTCGTCTCGTCGACCCTGCCGTCCGGCGACTGGAACAACTCGACGATCGTAGGACCGTATGACCAGGAGGCGATCCGAGCACTCAAGGGCCAGGTCAGTGGGAATCTCTATGTCAGCGGCAGCGGGAGGCTTGTCCGGGCTCTCGTGGCCGATGTCCTGGTCGACGAGCTCCACCTGTTCGTCTATCCCGTCGCGTTGGGTGCCGGTGAGCGGCTGTTCGCCGATCGCGGCCCCACCGCCAGGTTCACGCTGTCGGGTAGTGAGGCCTACCAGAGTGGCGTTGTGCACCTGACGTACCGACCGACCCGATCGCGCGGGTAGAACGTTCGCGAGGTGACCCCGGCCGATGGTGTCGAGGGCACCCGATCCCCAACCCGAGGAGCGACAATGACCGAGAGTGACCGAGGTATCGACGTTGCCAACCTTCCGTCCCCGAGCGAGGGCATCCTCGTCACGCTTTTCATCACGGTCCGGAAGGTCGCGCGCTCTCGCGAGTTCTATTCGCAGGTCTTGGGCGGCACGGTCGTCCTCGAGGAGAACCCCTGCATGGTCAGGCTCGCCAACTCCTGGATCATCATGAACCCGGGCGGCGGTCCTACTCCGGACAAACCTGACATCTCCGTCGTCAACTACGAGCCGGACGACACGACGTCCATCTTCATGAACCTCCGGGTCGCCGACATCGACGACTGTTACCGCCGGTGGAGCGAGCGGGGTGCCCAATTTCTCACTCCGCCCATCGACCGCGGCGCAGAGATCCGCTGCTACATGCGGGACCCGGACGGCTACCTGATCGAGGTGGGCCAGTTCACCGGGCTCCTCACCGGGCACCTGGCCGCCAAACGCCCCGAGGACCTCCCTGGCTGATTGGTCTTGTCCGGCCCACGGACATGGGCGCCCCTGGCTGGTCCACGAACCCCCGAGCGAGTCTCGGTCAGTCCGTACCCGCCCAGATTCGTGGTTGCGGCGGTAGCGTCAGCGCCGAGGGGACGGCGGCTCGGAGGAGCCGGACACGTCCGATTGGGGATCGCCTGATGAATCAGCGAACGAACGCCGACCGGAAGTCCGAGCGCCTCAGGCAACTGGTGGCCCACGATCACTGCGCGCTGCTCATCCAAGAGGTGCAGGAAGGTGTGGTCGGCCCGAAGTCGGGGTTTCCGGCACTTGCGTCGGCCGTGGCCGAGGTCGGAATGATCGACCACGTGGCGCAGGTCGCCGCCATCGCCAGGACGTGGGGCGTCCCGGTCATCCATTGCACGGCGGAGACCCTCCCGGGGGGCTTCGGGTCGAACCACAATGCCCGGCTGTTCGCGGCGGCGCGCAAGGCCGGACTGGAGAACCTGGACCGATCGGACCTGGCGCGGCCGGTCCCCGAGGTCGGCCCCGAGGGAACGGACATCGTGCTGCCCCGTTACCACGGTCTGAGCCCGATGAGCGGGTCACCCCTCGACCAGTTGCTCCGCAACACCGACGTGACGACGGTCGTGGTGGTCGGAGTCTCGCTCAACGTCGCCATTCCAAACCTGGTCTTCGACGCCGTGAACCGCGGCTACCAGGTTGTCGTGGTCTCCGACGCGGTGGCCGGAACACCGGTCGAGTACGGATCGCAGGTCCTGGAGAACTCCCTGTCGCTGGTCGCCACCGTGGTCACCAGCGACGAGTTGGCGAGCGCCTGGAACGCGGCGCCGTAGCGCCGTCGCCTGATCGAGGGCCATCACGGGGTCGTGATGGTCGAGAGGCGGGCGCTCACTCCCAGGGTTCGAAGAGCCCCTCGAACTCGAGCTGCCCCCGGCGGACCCGCCCGTAGAGAAGCCAGTCACCCCGGAACATGCCGTGCTCGTGCGGTGAGCAGGCGATGTGGGTGTGCGGACCGCCGGTCGTGCTCGGCATGAACCGGATCCGCTCGAGTCCCGCCCGGAGACCTGGGCCACTGAGGATGGGGGCCCGCACGAGTCCCTCCACCAGGACCCGGGCCGTGTCGTAAGCCAGGACGGGGACCGCGTTGGGCCACAGCGGGGGGTCCTGCCCGTACCGCTCGTTGAACCGCTGGTGGAAGCTCTGCACCATCGGGTTGGATGGATCGAGCTGATCGATGCCGACCCAGCCTTCGAACTTGTCGAAGCCCATCAGGTAGAACATGAAGGCAGTCGTCATGATCCGGGGCGGGTCCCACCCGAGCTCGTCGAGGGACGCACGCAGCAGCCCCTGGGCGGCGAGGACGCCGTAGCCCATGTACACGAGGGCGTCGGGCTCGATCCGCCGGAGGTTCGCCAGGTTGGCGGTCAGATCGGCCGGCGTCTGCGAGACCGTTTCGACGGCGGCCACCGCGATCCCTCGGCGCCGGCACTCCTGGCGGAAGTACCGGAAGTACTCCTCGCCGTTGGGTGAGATCTCGCTCAGGACGGCGACCCGCTCGTGATGGTTCCGCTTGAGCCACGCCACGATGAGCGTCGCATCTCCGCCGCAGTCGCCGTTTCCCAGTCGGAAGCAGTACTCGCCGTGGAACTGCTCGGTGCCGCACCAGCTGATCAGCGGGACGTTCAGCTCGTTGGCCAGCGGTCCGACGGTGATCGCGTTGTCGGAGCTGTAGGCGCCGGCGACCCCGATGCACCCCTGGTCAATCAGCCATCGGAAGCCGTCGGTGGCGTTCTTGGCCGAGCCCTGGGGAAGGCCGTTCTCGGGATGCAGGACGAACTCGACCGGGCGGCCCAGGAGCCCCTGCTCGGTGGCCTCGTCGAAGGCCATCCGGTGAATCTTGTCGTACCCGCCCCCGGGTCCGTCCAACGCCGAACCCAGCCAGCCGATCTTTATCGGGTCCACGGTCGCTCCCCCTTGTCGGGGCCGTACGCTAGAACGAGGTTCTCATTCTTTCAAGTGGACGTTGGCGTCCTGCTCGTCGGGAAGGTCGGCTACTCCTCCACGAAGTCGCCCACCGTCTCACCGCGGGCAAGCAGGTGCTTGAGCACCTTGCCCGAGGCGTTGTGGGGAAGGGCCGGGACGATCTCGATCTGCTCGGGGACCTTGAACGCGGCGAGCGCCCGACCGCAGAACGAGCGGATCTCGTGGGCCTCGGCGACCGAGCCATCTTTGAGGACCACGAAGGCCTTGACCTGTTGGCCCAACGTGGGGTGCGCCACACCGATCACCGCCGCCTCGGCCACCGATGCGTGCTCGTACAGGCGGTTCTCGATCTCGGCGGGGGAGACGTTCTCACCCCCGCGGATGATGAGGTCGTCGCGCCGACCGGCCAGGTAGACGAAGCCCCCACGGTGAAAGCCGAGGTCGTCGGTGTGGTACCAGCCGTCTCCGTCGATGGCCGCCGCCGTCGCCACCGGGTCCTCCCAGTACCCGTCGACGGTGCTCGCCGTGCGCAATGCGATCTCACCGACCTCGTCTTCGCCGAGCGGTCGATGATCGACCGGGTGGCGGATCTCGATCTCCACGGTGGGGGAGGGCTCGCCGACCGAGTCGGGGTGGGTGAAGGTCGCTGGGCCGCCCAGGGTCGTCCCGAGCCCGTTGGTCTCGGTCATGCCGTAGCCGAGACCGAGCGCCGGGCGCACCCAGGGAAGCCGCTGCTCGAGGCGCCGCAAGAGCTCGGGCGGCCAGACCGCACTGCCGCCGGTGACCGTTCGCAGGGAGCCGAGGTCGTAGCGATCGAGCTCGGGCCACTCGAGCAGGCGCCAGAGCTGGGTCGGCACGAGCGACCACCCCGTGGCCTGGTGCTGCTCGGTGAGGCGGAGATGCGTTGGCTCCTCCCAGCGCCCCGGCGGGGGATAGACGGTGGTGAGCCCGGTCATCGGGGCCGGGATCATGGTGCAGGTCAGGCCCGAGACGTGGAACATCGGACTGGCGCCGATGGCGCAGGGCAGGAACGGCGTCACAGGCTCGGCACCGGCCAGCGTGGCCCGGGCCCGAAGCTCGGCCCCCCGCAGCTGGGCGGCGAGCGAGAAGTGGATCGCGTTGCGGTGGCTGATCGGCACGCCCTTCGGGCGCCCGGTGGTGCCGCTCGTGAACAGGATGACGAACGGGTCGTCTTCGCCGACGCGGACGGTCGGCAGAGCGGGCGCCACGTGGGCCGTCTCGAATTGGCAGAACTCCTGCTCGAAGGAGCACAGAGAGACGTCGACCTCGCTCTTCGTGAGGCGCTCCATCCGACGGTCGTCGGCGAAGACGACCCTCGGGCGGGTCAGACCGACGGCGTAGGCGAGCTCGGGGCCGGTCCACCACCCGTTGAAGGCGACGGTGACGGCCCCCAGGGCCGCTGTCGCCCAGACCGTCAGGGCGAACTCCAGGCGGTTCGCCGACGCCACCCCGACCCGGTCACCGGGGCCGACGGCAAAGCGGGTGGCCATCTCGGCGGCGACCCGGGCGACGGCGTCCACCACTGAGCCAAAGGTCACCGTCCGCTCGGGGAAGACCAAGTACGGGCGATCGCCAAAGCGCTCGGCGCCCGCGGCCAACACCTCGATGATCGACCGGGGACGGTTTGCGAAGACCGGCCGGCGGAGGCCAGACCGGTCGTCCATCACCAGTTCGAAGGGCGCCCCGGGGCCGACGAGGCCGACCACGACGTCCGCCGGCAAATCGGGGCGCGGCCAGCTCAGCCTCATCGGCGTCTCCTCCGATGCTCCCCGCTCACCCGCCGAGGGCGTCGATCACCCGGGCGAAGTGCTCCAACGTGGTCGGCGCGGCGAAGTCGGTGAACCAGGCGTAGACCCGCTCGGCCCCCCGGTCGGCCAACCGACCGAATTGCTCGATCAGCCCTTCGACGGATCCGACCGCCCCCCTCGGCCAGGTCGGGTTGGCGAACCGGCGTCGGGCCAGGCTCTCGACCTGGTCCCTGGAGTCGTCATCGGGCAGCCACGTGACGAGCTCTTGGACCGAGACCCGGGCTGACCCGGCCAGCGGACGCATCGATTCCAGGCGATCAAGCTCGTGTCCGGGCACGTTCCACCAGTCGGCGTACTCGGCGACGAGAGCCATCGTCCGACGACCGGTCCCCCCGATCACGATGGGGATGGTGGCGAGGGGGGTCGGCAGCTGACTGACCTCCTCGAGGTGATGGTGGGTGCCCCGGTAGCTGACGACCTCCCCGGTCCAGAGCCGGCGGAGGACCTCCAGGGTCTCCCCCAGTCGCGAGATGCGCTCGCCGGTTGTCGCCGTGGTGACGCCGAAGGCCGCCAGCTCGTCGGGCGTCGACCCCGAGCCGATGCCGAGCTCGAACCGCCCCCCCGAGACGTGATCCAACGAGACCGCCTGGCGGGCCAGGACGGCGGGCGGACGAAGGCTGTCGCACAGGACCAGATGTCCGACTTTGAGCGTGTTCGTGGCGGCCGCCAGCCAGGTGGCGGTGGTGAACGCCTCGAACATGGGTTGGCCGGGGGCGAGAGGCGGGGTGAGGTGGTCCATGAGCGCGATGCCGGTGAAGCCGGCCGACTCGGCCGCCTGAGCGCGCTGGACGAGAGCATGTGGGGTCATGCGCATCTGCGGCAAGAAGAGGAAGAACTCCATGGCCGGACGCCCGCTCAGCCGGGATGTCCGGCGACCCGGAGACCGCTGACCGGCGCGGGGCCGGAGGCGGATTGCTCCTCGCGGTAGGTGAACAGCAAGCGGAGCGATTCTTCGATGTTCTTCTCCGCCACCTCGATCGGGCGATTGCCGAGGGCCCACGCCCGCATCTCCGCCCCGAGGATGGCCAGCGTCGTGCCCAGGAGCCGGTTGGAGCTCTCCGGGTCGACATCGACGATGGCCTCGAGGTACGTGGCGGTGGTCGTTTGGCTCATCACGTCGTAGAGGTCCCGGGCGATCGGGTCCTTGGTCGCCTCGAGGATCAGCAGCACCCGGTAGAACTGCGGCTTCTTCTTGAATGCGCGGATCGACTTGTGGATGACATCCAGCAGCCGTTCCAGGTTGGAGCCGCCGCGAAGCGGCCGCTGGGTCACGCGCTGATGCAGCCGCTCGACCCACTCCAGTTGCACCGCCGCGAACAGCTGCTCCTTCGACGGGAAGTACCGGTAGAGCGTGGCGAGGGCCACGTTCGACGCCTCGGCCACGTCGCGCATCTGGATGGCGTCGTAGTCCGACTCGGACAGGAGGTCGAGCGCCGTCCGCACGATCCGCTGGCGACGCTCGGCCTGGGATTTCGCCAGGGGAGGTCCGGGCGAGGGCGGGCTCTGCGTTCGCCAACCGTCCGCCACGATCAGAGCTCCTTTACGGTCGCCGGGAGCGGTCCTCGGGACGACCCACGGCGGCGGCGTCCCGGGTGGCTCTTGCAGAAACGAGAATCTAGTTCTAGGCTACCACAGACGATCTGCAGAAGGGCCACGACGTTGGTCGACTTTCCGATATTCGACGCCGACAACCACTACTACGAGGCTCGCGACGCGTTCACCCGACATCTGGACCCCGCCATGCGCAAGCGGGCGATGCAATGGGCGACGATCGAGGGTAAGGAGCGATTGCTGGTCGGTGGGCGGGTCAACCGGTTCATTCCCAACCCTTCCTTCGACCGGGTCTCCAAACCGGGCGCTCTCGGCGAGTACTTCCGGGCCCGGGCCGGCGTTCCCGACATGCGCGCCGCCTTCGGAGAGCTCGACCCGATCGAATCGCGACCCGAGTACCGCCACCGTGACGCCCGCCTGGCCGTGATGGACGACCAGGGCCTCGAGGCGTGCATTCTGCTTCCGACGCTGGGCGTGGGCATGGAGACGGCACTCGAGCACGATCGTGAAGCCTTGACGGCGGCGTTCAGCGCGTTCAACCGGTGGCTCGACGAGGACTGGGGGCTCAACTACGAGGACCGCATCTACGCCGCCCCGTACCTGAGCCTCTGCGATGTGGACTGGGCGGTGTCCGAGCTCGAGTGGGCGCTCGGGCGCGACGCCAGGGTGGTCCTCATGCGGCCGGGCTCGGTGAACGCACTCGGAGGGCGTCGGAGCCCCGGGGATCCTGCTCACGACAGATTCTGGTCCCGGCTGAACGACGCTGGCGTGACGCTGGCGGTGCACGGGGGGGATTCTGGCTATGCCGATTACGAGCGTATCTGGGGGCTGACCGGTGAAGTCGAGTCGTTCCGCCAGCCGACGCTCAAGCGCCTCCTGTCGGCCAGCCCCATTCACGACATGATGGCGTCGCTGATGGCCGACCGGTTGTTCGAGCGACACCCGAACCTCCGTGTCGCCACCATCGAGACCGGGTCGGGGTGGGTGTCGCCGCTGCTCAAGCGACTGCGGAAGACCGCCGTGCAGCTTCCCCACGCGTTCGGGAGCGACCCCTACGACCTGTTCATGGAGCACGTCTGGGTGTCGCCGTTCTTCGAGGACGACGTCCTGGCGCTCGTCGACCGGGTGGGTGCCGACCGGGTGGTGTTCGGCTCGGACTTCCCGCACGCCGAAGGGCTGGCCGAGCCGGCGAGCTTCGAAAAGGAGCTGGCGGGCCTCGCAGATGGCGACGTGCGCAAGGTCATGCACGACAACGCCCGCGATCTCGTCACACCTCGCCCGACCTGATGCGGACGGCGACCATCGTGGACCCGGGTTGTTAGTGGCCCAATTTGACCGGGTCGGTACCGACCCGGACCGACACGTGGAGGATGTCATGACGACCCTGAGAGTCCCGTCGGCCGGTGGAGCGCCGACGTGTTGAGAGACATCCGGGAGACCTCCGAGGACCACTACTGGGAGGATCTGCGCCGCCGGTGGACCAGCCTCCTCAGCTACCGCTACCTCGGACGCAGTCATCAGAGCCTCAACAGTGGACCAGCGGATCCCACCATGACGCTGCGCCACGACATGCGCAACGCGGCCGGCGGCATCATGGCGGCGCCGATCTGTATCGCCTCTCCGGAGGGCGGGGGCATCAGCGACGACTTCGCCGTGCCGAATCCCGTGATCCAGAGCGTGCAGATCCTCGATGAGGCCCGGGACGTCGGCCGCATCGAAGTGATCTCCGAGGTGCTCAAGTTGGGTCAACGGATGGGGTTCAGCCGGTCGCTCATCGTCGACGCCGAGAACCGTGATCGGGTCATCGCCCTCACCGAAGGCCAAGGGGTGAGCCTCGGCTCGGTGCCGCCCGGGTTCGAGAAGATGGAGGAAGCCAGGATCGAGGTCGCGGACTCGCCAGACCTCCCGCCCCTCTACAAGGTGTTCGGGGCGTCACGGCGCGACGACGGGCACTGGGCCCTCCCGGAGCTGGCCATCGAGACGGCGTCCCCCGACGCCGCGCTGCACCTCGGACCCCAGCACATCCTCCTGGAGGCCGCCGCCAGCGATCTCGCGTCGGACCAGGCCGGCACCGAGCAGCTGCAGGTCGAGAGCTGGCACGTGATGTTCCTCGCCCGCGGCAAGACCGGTCCCTTCCGGGTGGAGGGCGAGGCGATCGGCGGCACCGACCGGATCGGGGTCAGGATGACGGTCCACGACGAGGGCAACGGCGACCGGGCGATCACCTCGGGCTCCGCCGTCTTCAGGCCAGCCACGAGCGGCTGACCGTCCGACAACGAACTACTGAAAGGAGAACACCATGACCCATCGCAAGCTCGGCTTCCCGGTGTTTGACGCCGACAACCATCTCTACGAGACGCGCGACGCCCTCACCAAGTACCTGCCGGAGAACCGCAAAGGAGCCATCGACTTCGTCGAGGTTCACGGGCGGACCAAGATCATGGTCCGCGGCCAGGTCAGCGACTACATCCCGAACCCCACCTTCGATCGTGTCGGGCGCCCCGGCGCACAGGAGGAGTACTTCAAGGTGGGGAATCCCGACGGGAAGTCCTATCGCGAGATCATCGGTCGCGGCATCGACTGCCCACCCGCCTTTCGCGAGGCCGGTGCCCGCCTCGAGCTCATGGACGAGCAGGGCGTCGACTACGCCATGATGTACCCCACCCTGGCCAGCCTGATCGAAGAGCGCATGAAGGACGATCCCGACCTGTGTGCCGCGGCCATCCACGGGCTGAACCAGTGGATGATCGAGGCATGGCCGTACGTCTTCGAGAACCGGATCTTCGCCACCCCGGTCATCGCGCCGGGCATCGTGGACAAAGCGATCGAGGAGCTCGACTTCGTGGTCGATCACGGAGCCAAGGCGATCCTCATGCGCCCGTCGCCGGCATGGGGGTACCGGGGCCCCCGTTCGTTCGCCCTTCCCGAGTTCGATCCGTTCTGGGCGAAGGTGCAGGAGTCCGGCGTGCTGGTGGTGCTCCACGCCTCGGACAGCGGGTACATCCGCTACACCAACGAGTGGGAAGGCGCCCAGTCCGAGACGTTGGCGTTCGGTGAACCAAGCCTCTTCGGCATGGTGGTCGAGGGCGACTACCGGGCGATCCGGGATGCGGCCACCTCGTTGATCTGCCACGGGGCGTTGCGCCGGTTCCCGGGGCTCAGGATCGCCCTGGTGGAGAACGGTGGTGGCTGGGTCCCGCACTTCCTCGAGGAGCTGGACCACGCCTACGCCAAGATGCCGCATCGCTACGCCGAGCCGCCGTCCGAGACGTTCAAGCGGCACTTCTGGATGCACCCCTTCCACGAGGAGGACCCGCGGGACCTCGTTCGGCTCCTCGGTGCCGATCACGTCATCTTCGGATCGGACTACCCGCACGTCGAAGGACTGGCCGATCCGTTGTCGTGGGCCGACGAACTGCACGGTCTGCCCGACGACGAGCTTCGCCTCGTGATGGGCGGGAACATGATGGAGCTCCTCGGGATCGCCGCCTGAGCGCCAGAGCGAGCCGTCCGGGAACCTGGTCGACGCCCGCTGGCTGATGGACGCGTCATGATCTCGCCGCCGTCACCGCAGGCGATCCGGGCCCAGATGGCGCAGGTCGCGGATCTGTGGTCTCTGCTGGAGCTCCGGACGGCGGCGACGCCGGACACAGAAGCGCTGGTCGACCAGGCCGGCCGCCGGATCACGTTCGCACAGCTGCGCACCGCATCCGAGGCGCTGGCCGCCGGCTTGGCGGGCCGTGGTGTCCGTCAGGGTGACACGGTGGCCTGGGAACTGCCGACGTCGGTCGAGGCCGTCGAGCTGGCCCTGGCGCTCGCCCGGATCGGTGTGCGCCAGGTGCCGATCATCCCCATCTATCGCGACCGGGAGGTCCGCCATTGTTGCCGGGAGACGGGGGCCCGCTGGCTGATCACCGGCGGGGAATTCCGGGGGTACGACTTCGCCGCCCTGGGGGCGCGCCTGGCGGCCGACCTCGGCCTCACGCACCTCCGGGTCGACGGCGTCGCCCCGAGTGATCCGACCTCGTTGTTGGCCGCAGAGCCCGCACCCGACGATGACCGGTGGGTCTTCTACACGTCGGGCACGACCGCCGCCCCGAAGGGGGCCCGGCACTCCGACCGCACCTTGTCCTCGATCGGCCGGGTCATGGCGGCGGCGCTGCACCTCGAGCCGTCCGACCGCTACGCGCTCGTGTTTCCCTTTCCGCACGTCGGCGGGATCGTGCTGCTCTACAGCTCCCTCTCCGCCGGGTGCTGCCACCTGCTCGCTGCCGCGTTCGACCCGGTGTCGACCCCGGCGTTCCTGGCCGCCGAGGGAGTGACGCACGCCGGTACCGGCACGCCGTTCCACCTCGCCTATCTCGGGGCCCAGCGCCGGGAGCCGGGGCGGCGGCTCTTCCCCCAGCTCAAGTGCTGCCCCGGCGGCGCCGCCCCAAAACCACCCAACCTCCACGAGCAGGTGAAACGCGAGCTCGGGGGAGTGGGCATCGTCTCCTCGTGGGGCCTGACCGAAGCGCCGGTCCTCACCTTCGCCGGCTTCGACGATCCTGACGACAAACTGGCGGCGACCGAAGGCCGTCCGCTCCCCGGCGTCGAGCTGCGGACCGTCGCCGTCGACGGCGTCCTGGGGTCGGCCGGGATCGAAGGCGAGCTGCAGGTGCGGGGACCTCACGTCATGGCCGGCTACGTGGACGCGTCGCTCGACGCCGAGGTCTTCACGCCCGACGGCTGGCTCCGCACCGGGGATCTCGGCGCGATCGACGCCCATGGCTACGTCCGGATCACCGGCCGGGTGAAGGACGTCATCATCAGGAACGGAGAGAACGTCTCGGCCAAAGAGGTCGAGGACCTCCTCTTCGCCCACCCCAAGGTCGCCGAGGCGGCGGTGTTCGGCGTGCCCGACCCCGTGACTGGTGAGCGGGTCTGCGCGGTGATCGTCGTCGCCGACCCGGACCGCCCCCTCGGGCTGATCGAGATGGCCGACTACCTGCGCACCGAGGGCCTGCGTACCCAGGCGATTCCCGAGCGGCTCGAGCACGTCGAGGCGTTGCCCCGCAACCCGGCGGGCAAGGTGACCAAGCAGGTGCTTCGGGACCAGGTCATCGCCGAGGTGCCCAGATGAGCGGGTCGGTGGCCACCCGACCGGTCACCAACCTGGCGCAGCTGTTGCTCGACCATCCCTTCGACGACGACCAGCCGCTCCTCCACGGCCCAGTGGCGACTCGTACCGCCGGCGAGGCCCGGACCGGGGCTCGGGCGTTGGCAACCGAGCTGGAGGAGTCGGGCGTGCGGGCCGGGAACGCCGTCGGTCTCCGACTGCCCAGCGGTCCGGAGTTCGTCGTCGCCATGATGGGCGTCTGGTTGGCCGATGCCGTACTGGTCCCGATCAACGACCGTCTCCCTCTCGAAGGGCTCGAGCACGTCATCGAGGCCGTCGAGCCGGCCGCCGTGATCGAATCGGGCGGGATCCGGGTCCTGGGGGGGACTCGCCGCTTCGACCCGGGGGTGGCCTTCGTCACCTGGACCTCGGGCACGACCGGTGCGCCCAAGCCCATCCTGCACACCCACCCCGCCTATCTCGAGCTGCTCGATCGGGTGCTCGGGCCGTTGCGGGGGACCACCGGTCGTGACGGCCGACCACCGTCCCCGAACCTCATCCCGGTGCCACTCGCCCTCAACGCGGGGATCTACAACGCCTTGTTCGGACTGCGGGCGGGAGCACCGCTCGTGATCATGGACCGGTTCACCACGGGGGGATTCGCCGAGCTGGTCCGGGAGTTCGAGATCCGCTCGACGGTGCTGCCACCGGCCGCCATCGCCATGTTGAACGACGATCCGGCGATCGAGACGCTCTCCCCCCTCCGGTTCGTGCGCAGCATCACCGCACCGCTGTCCCCCCTGCAGGCCCGCCGCCTCAACGAGCGCTTCGGTGTGTTCGTCTTGAACAGCTACGGGCAGGCCGAGATCGGAGAGGTCATCGGTTGGACGGCGTCCGACGCCCGTGAGCACCCGCACAAGGTGGGCGCCGTCGGACGTCCGCATCCTGGCGTCGCCATCAAGGTCGTCGGCGACACCCCGCTCGGAGCGGGTGAGATCGGCGAGCTCTTCGTGCGACCACCCCAGATGGCGGCCGGGTACGCCGACGGCACCGAGCTCTCCGACCGGATCGACGACGAGGGCTACGTGGCGACGGGGGACCTGGCCCGGATCGACGAGGCCGGGTTCGTGTGGATCGAGGGGAGGAAGGGGGACCTGATCAACCGGGGCGGCAACAAGGTCTTTCCCGAAGAGGTGGAGGAGGTCCTGCGCTTGGCCCCCGGGGTCCGGGAGGCGGCCGTGGTCGGGGCCCCCGACGACCGTCTGGGCGAGGTCCCGGTGGCGTTCGTCGTCGGCGACCCCGGGTTGGACCTCGGCGAGCTCCGTTCGCTGTGCCGGCGGCACCTCGTGCCCTACAAGATCCCGGTCGACTTCGTGCTCACCCAGTCCTTGCCCCGGACCGAGGTCGGGAAGCTCCGCCGGGGGGATCTCGTCGCCCGGTACCGGCCACCGGGTCCGGACACGAGCCCGACGTGAGCGACGAGGCCAGGATCACCGACGATGCACTCGACCGGCTGCGCCGGCGGATCGGGGTGCCGGTGCCCCACCCCCAGACCCCGCATTACCTCCGGCCGGGAGCTGACGCCTTCCGGCACGTGGCGATGGCGTACGGGGACGACAATCCTCTGTGGTGCGACGAGGCGTACGCCGAGAAGACCCGCTGGGAGGGGCTCATCGCCCCACCCCCGCTCGTCGGGGGGGACACCCTGGTCGGCGAGGACGAGGTGACCGAGGTCCCGACGGACCGACGGGACCTGATGAAGGGCGACCCGCTCAGGGGCGTCCACGCCTTCTACTCGGCCAGTGCCCGGGAGTGGTGGGCGCCGCTGCGCCCGGATCGTCGGGTGTTCCGACGCAATGCCCTGGTCGCTGTGCTGGACAAGCCGAGCGAGTTCGCCGAGCGGGCGGTCCACGAATGGACGGCCCAGGTGTTCCGTGACGAGGGGGGCGATCTGCTGTCGGGCCAGTACCGGCTGATGATCCGCACCGAGCGGGCCAAGGCGCGGGAGCGCAAGAAGTACGACACCGTGACCATCGCCCCCTACGCCGACGAGGAGATCGAACGGATCGAGGCGCAGTACGCCATCGAGGGCCCTCGGGGCGCCGAGCCCCGTTGGTGGGAGGACGTGGCCGAGGGCGACGAGATCGGCCCGATGGTCAAGGGCCCGCTCCAGGTCACCGACATGATCTGCTGGCACGTCGGGATGGGCATGGGCCTCTACGGCGTCCAGGCGTTGCGGCTCGGGGCGGAGAACCGCCGGCGGGTGCCCCGCTTCTTCTTCCGTGACGACCTCAACGCACCCGACGTTCAGCAGCGGGTCCACTGGGACCCCGAGCTGGCCCGTCGGAGCGGCAACCCGACGACGTTCGACTACGGAAGAATGCGCGAGACGTGGCTCATCCACCTGTGCACCGACTGGATGGGTGACGACGCCTGGCTCTGGAAGCTCGAGTGTGAGTTCCGGCAGTTCAACTACGTGGGGGACACCCAGTGGCTCGGCGGTCGGGTCGAGCGGCGGTACCTGGCCGAAGGCGGCCTCCCGGCGGTCGATGTCGACCTGTGGGCGACGAACCAGCGGGGGGAGCTTACGACCCCCGGCCGGGCCACGGTGCTCCTGCCGAGCCGAGAGCACGGGCCGGTCCGCCTGCCGGGTCCCCCCGGTCGCCGCGGCGACCTGCAAGGTACGCTCGAGGCCATCGCCGACCGGTTCGATCGTCAATGAGCGTCGAGGGGGCCCCGCCGGGCCTGCGGATCGAGTCTGACGGCCCGGTGCTGCGGCTGGTGCTGGACCAGCCGCGACGGCGCAATGCCCTCGACGACGACATGGTGCACGCCCTGACGAGCCACCTCGAGCGGGCGGGCACCGACGAGAGCGTGCGGGTGGTGCACCTGCGCGGCGAGGGCGAGAACTTCTGCGGCGGTTTCGACATCCTCTCCCGGAATGCCCCCGGCGCCCCTCGCCCCCGCGTCGGCAGCATCCAACGCCGGCTTCCCCAACAGGCGCACCGGCTCATCCCGACGATGCTGTCCATCCAGACGCCGGTCGTGTGCGAGGTCCAGGGGTGGGCGGCGGGGATCGGACTCCACCTGGTGCTGGCCGCCGACTTCGCCGTGGTCAGCGAGGACGCCCGCCTGTGGGAGCCGTTCGCCGAACGAGGGTTCACCCCCGACAGCGGCGGAAGCTGGCTGCTCCCCCGGCGCATCGGCGAGGTGCGCGCCCGTGAGATGCTCCTCCTCGGTCGCCCGGTCACCGGATCGCAGGCCGCGTCGTGGGGCATGGTCCACCGGGCGGTGCCGAGGGCCGAGCTGGCCGACGCCACGGGCGAGGTCGTCGACGCCCTGGCCGAGGGACCGACGGTGTCGCTCGGTCTGACCAAGTGGTTGCTGCACGCGTCGGCCTCGGCCAACCTGGCCGACAGCCTCTCGCACGAGGCGCTGGCCCTGGAGCTCTCCTCGCGCAGCGACGACTTCAAAGAGGGGCTCGGGGCGTTCACGGAGAAGCGACCGCCCCGGTTCACCGGGCGCTGAGGGACACGAACGATCCGGTGGACGTCGTCGAAGGCCGCCTCGTCGTCGGGTCCGACACCGTGTCCGACGAACTGGCGCACGTCGTCCGGACCTGGGTCGAGGCGAACGTTCCGGCTGCGTGGGTGGAGGCGGGGCGGCGCGGCGGGGCAGTGGCCGTGCGTGAGGTCCGGTCACGGGCCGACTACGAGGCCTGGTACCCGGTCTTCGGGCGCTCGGGCCTGGTCGTGCCGACGTGGCCGGTCGCCTACGGCGGGCTCGGCCTCTCGCCCGCCCAGGCTCGGGTAGCCGAGCAGGAGCTCCGGCCGTTCAACCTCGGACGCCTCAACCCGCTCGGTCTCAACCTGGCCGCTCCGGCGCTGTTCGCCCACGGGACCGAAGAGCAGCGCCGGCGCTTCCTGCCGCCCATCGTGGCCAACGAGGAGGTCTGGTGCCAGCTGTTCAGTGAGCCGGGCGCCGGCTCGGACCTGGCGTCGCTCGGCACCCGGGCCGTCCGGGACGGTGACGACTGGGTGGTCACCGGTCAGAAGATCTGGACCACGTGGGCCCACCTGGCCGACTTCGCCGTGCTGCTGGCCCGGACCGCACCCGACGTCCCGAAGCGCCGCGGTCTCACGTACTTCCTGATCGACCTCCACCAACCCGGGGTCGAGGTGCGACCGCTGCTCCACCTGGGTGGCGAAGCAGACTTCAACGAGGTCTTCCTCGACGAGGCGCGTGTCCCCGACAGCCAGCGGGTTGGCAACGTCGGCGAGGGTTGGAAGGTGGCCAACGCCACGCTGTCGGGCGAGCGGCAGATGGTGGCCGGCGCCGGGTCGGGCGGTGTGGATCGCATCGGCGGCTCGGGCGTCGACCATCTCGTGCGACTGGCGGCCACGGTGGTCTCCGAGGTCCCGGGCCGGGGATCGGGCGATCCGGTGCTGCGGGACCGTATCGTCGCCCTCTACGGCGAGGAGCGGATCCGGGAGTGGACCAACCAACGGGTGCGGGCGGCGGCACGCGTCGGCCGGCCGCCCGGACCCGAGAGCTCCGTCGGCAAGGTGCACCAGGGCGAGCTCAACCAGCGGATCCAGCTCGCCGCGGTCGACGTGCTGGGCATGACGGCCACGGCGTGGCTGGCGGGTGCCACCGACGACGGGCGTCCCCCCTACGAGGTGAGGGGGATGCTGCGGAGCCGGGCCAACACCATCGAGGGCGGCACCACCGAGGTCAACAAGAACGTCGTCGGCGAGCGGGTGCTCGGCCTGCCGAGAGAGCCCGACCCCTGGGCGGACCGCCCCTGGCAGGAGGTGCCGCGCCGTTGAGCACCTACGAGACCCTGGTCGTGGAGCGTCGGGGACCGGTCGGCTGGTTGATCTTCGACCGACCCGCCGTCGGGAACGCCATGGACGCCCAGATGCTCGACGAGCTCGAGCTGGCCTGGACGGACCTCGACGGCGACCGCAACGTCCGGGTGATCGTCAACACCGGCGCCGGATCGTCCTTCCAGACCGGACTCGACGTCGTGCAACTGGCCCGCCAGCCCGAGGCGCTCCGCAAGCAGTCCGGGCGCACCCGCCGGGCCGAGCTGCGCCTCACCGCCACCCAGAACCGGGTCGCCAAGCCGGTGGTGGCCGCCGTGAACGGCCGGTGCGCCGGAGGCGGCCTGCACTTCGTGGCCGACGCCGACATCGTGATCGCCGCCTCCGACGCCGAGTTCTTCGACCCCCACGTCTCGATCGGCCAGGTGGCGGCGTACGAGCTGATCGGCCTGGCCCGCCGGATGCCCTTCGAGGCCGTGCTGCGGATGGCGCTCGTCGGTCGCCACGAACGGCTCTCGGCCGAGCAGGCCCTCGCGCTCGGGATGATCAGCCAGGTGGTCGATCCACCCGGGAACCTGCGCCAGGAGGCCCAGGACCTCGCCGAGAAGATCGCCCGCAACTCGCCCGCCGCCATGGCGGCCACCAAGCGGGCCCTGTGGGGCGCCCTCGAGCAGGGCCTGACCGATGCCTGCAAGGCCGGCGCGCTCGAGCTGGTGTCGATGTGGGGACACCCGGACCAGACCGAGGGCCCGTTGGCCTTCGCCGAGAAGCGGGACCCCGTCTGGGAGGTCGGGGGACCGGTGGACGAGGGTCTGACCGATGCGAAGGAGAACGGTGTACGAGTGTCTGAAGGTTGAGCGGCACGGTCCGGTCGGCTGGTTGATCAACAACCGTCCGGAGCGGATGAACGCCATGAACGCCCTCATGCGCCAGGAGTTCGAGTTCGCCTGGAAGGAGCTCGACGCCGATCCGGCGGTGCGGGTGATCGTGCATACCGGCGAGGGCAAGGCGTTCCAGACCGGTGTCGACGTGGTCGAGATCGCCTCCGACGGGGTCGGGATGGAGCGCTACCGCGAGTCGGCCGAGCGCTTCGAACTGCGGTTCACCTCGTGGCACAACCAGGTGTGGAAGCCCGTCATCACCGCCGTGAACGGGATCTGTGCCGGGGGTGGCTTCCACTGGGTGGCCGACGCCGACATCGTGATCGCCGCCTCCGACGCCGAGTTCTTCGACCCCCACGTCTCGATCGGCCAGGTGGCGGCGTACGAGCTGATCGGCCTGGCCCGCCGGATGCCCTTCGAGGCCGTG
>Ga0209656_10000575_pt1 | contig 24232 bp, 16 predicted proteins | sample BogFormECP12_OM2_FD_188239 | JGI IMG/M metagenome (GOLD analysis project Ga0209656, IMG submission 188239) | Bog forest soil microbial communities from Calvert Island, British Columbia, Canada - ECP12_OM2 (SPAdes) (version 2) | ecosystem: Environmental > Aquatic > Freshwater > Wetlands > Bog ... | reverse complement strand
AGCCCACGAACAAGCCGTCGAAGAGACCGATCACCCCCAGGCTGGCGAGGGACTGCCGCCCGAGCCGGCCGGTCAGGCCAAAGTTGCGATCGGTCATCTCGACATAGGCCGCCGTGGTGCGGTCCTGGCTGCCGCCGAAGGTCTTGACCAGATTCTCCGTATAGCCGGCATCCACGCGGGCGGTGAAATCGTAGCGCTCGCCGCGGTCGCGCAGCAACAGATCGCCATAAATGAGCGCCGCGTTGACCGAGGTCGTGGTGGTCGTGGTGCCGGCCGATACGACTTGATCCCGGCCGTACTGATAGGTGAGCGCCGTGCTGCCGGCCATCGTCCAGCCCGCTTTCGTGCCGCTGCCGAATTCACCCGTCGTTTTGGGCGCCACCGAGGCCGCGGCGAGCGCCTGCAATCGGGCGCGAACGCGGGCGGCCGCCGTCCCGTCGGGGTAGCGGCGCAGGTAGGCCTCGTATTCGGCCTTGGCCTGCGCCAGCTGGCCTGCCCGTTCGCGCGCCAGGCCGATCAGTTCCTGAGCCTCGGCGCGAGCCGGGTACTCGGGTTGGCGCAGCAGCCGGTTGAGCAGATCCACGGCCTCCGGGTACTGATGTTTTTCGAGTGCGGTGCGCGCATCGCGCAAGATCTGTGCGCGCTCCTCATCCGGCAGCGGCGGGTCGGTGGGGATGCTTGCGGCCGCCGATTGCACTCCGGCGCGTTCGATCACCGTGAGGTCGGACTGCTCATCGTTGACGGCGAGCCAGGCGCGCGGAAAACTGGCCTGCGCGATCCGCAGCACCCGCTCGGCTTCGGCACGCGTGGCGAACGGGCCGACGCGCAGCCGGTACCAGTGGGTATCCTCGATATCGGTCTCGGATTCGTAGGCCTGGGTCTTCAGGGCCGCCGCCGCCGCCTCGACCTTCTCGCGCCCGAACGGCGCCTGCGAGGAATCGAGATTGATGGCGAAGACCTGGGGCGCTTCGATTTGACCCAGCAACGCCGCGCCCTTGCGCTTGTTCGTGCCGATCAGACGCACCCGCAGCCCGAGGCCGGTCGCCGTGGGCGCCATGACGAAGTCCAGATCCCGGGACCAGGTGAGTTCGAGAGTCACTTCCCCGGGCACGGTGGATTCGAGCCGGGCTGCGGTGACCAGATCCCCGCCACCGCCGACGAACGGCAGTTCCGGCGTTATCGGAGCGCCGCAATCCGGTCCCAGCCGCAGCCTGATCCGGGTGCTGCTGCCATGATTGATGGGCGTATTGCCCATATAGAACATCGAGCAGGCAAATTGCACCGAAATGTCGGCATGGTCTTCGCGCTGGTCGGTGTCGATGACTTGAACGAGAGGTCCGATCGGACCGCCCGGCATGATTGCAGCCGGCGAATAGCCCGGCAAACCCAGCAAGCCGACCAATAGCGCAATTGCACGTGGGAATGACGCCTGCCCGAGCAGACATCCAGGGTGCACGCCGCGATTCACTTGTTCGGACCGCCGGTCGAACCGCGTGGGGCCGGTATCAAGAGTCGAGGCCGGGCAGCGGGGGCGCTGACAATGGTCCAGCCCAGAGTGTTGTGGCAGCTGCCGCAATCAAGCGTGGTAACGACGTGCTGGGCCTGCTTGCCCACCGCGGTTACACCGTTATGGCAGCTCTGGCAGGCCGCGCTCACTCCCACGTGGCTGAACGCCACGGGAGTCCACGCAAGCGTGCCGTGACAGGCGCTGCAATCCTGATTCGTGAGTATGTGCAGCGCCGGCTTGCCGGGCGCCGTCACGCCGTTATGGCAGCTGACACAGGCTGCGGTCACTCCCTGGTGATCGAAGCGCGCCGGCAGCCAGCCGAACGTCGTGTGGCAGTTCTGGCAGGCATTGTTGCTGGCGATGTGACCCGGCCCCTTGCCGGCCGCGAGCACGCCGTTGTGGCAGCTCGCACAGTTGCCGGTCACGCCGGCGTGTGAAACCCCCGCCGTACCCAACCTTCCCCTATTCCCGGCATTCGTCGCACTCGCGGTTGCCGCGGTGGTCGCAGTGGCCGCCGTGGCTGACGTGGTTGCGAGGTTCGCCGTGGTCGCGCCCGCGGGCGCCGCGACCACGGTGCCGATCACCGCGCGTGTCGGGGTAGTGACCGCCGCGACCTTCTTCTTGGCTGCGCCGCCATCCCAGTTGTTGGGGTTGTGGCAGCCGCTGCAATCCTGACCCACGTGGTGTCCGTTCGGCCGCGTGGTCAAATTGGTCACACCATAGAATTTCAAGGTGGACAGGTCGTGGCAGGCATCGCAGGTCTTGCCGATCACCGTGAACATGAGCGTGTGCTTGGCGGCAGTCATGGTCGTGCCGCTGAAAGCCGTGAAACTGACCGCGTGGCAATCCTCGCAGGGCGTGCTGCTGGTCGGGATGTGAACCGGCGAGAGCACCGCGTCTTTGGGCGTGTAGTTGAGATAGAACACGGGCGGAGTGGCATTCGGCGCGCCGTGACAGGTGATGCACCCGGTGGTGATGCCGGTGTGCAGCACGGTGTTTGCCGCCAACGTCGCATAGTTGGTCGGCGCCGCCGTGTGGCAGACCGTGCAAGCCTGGTTGCCCGGGTTCGGCATGTGACCGGCGGGCAGGGCGGTGGAATTCCAGTTGGCCGTCGTATGGCAGATGCTGCAATCATTCGGCGCGACCATCTGCCCTGTGGTGTGATCGGCGGGCCGGCCTTGCAGCAAGGGGCTGGCCGCGCCCATGTAGAAGCTCAAGCCCGCTTCATGGCAGCTGATGCACGTGGTGACGACGAAGGCGTGCGTGGCCTGGGTCATGTTCATGGGGCCGAAACCGCCGACCGCGTAGGTGGTCGAGGAATGACAGGAACCGCAGCTGGTTCCCGAGAGGTACGGGATGTGCGCGGGCGCGAGCACCGCATCCTTCGGCGTGAAATTGTTGTACCACGTGAGCGCCGTCGTACCGCCGTGGCACTGAGCGCATTGACTGCTGGTCACGCCGGTGTGCAGGACGGCGTTGGCCGCCAGCGTCGCGGTGGAATAATCCGCCGGCGCCGTCGTATGACAGATCGTGCAGGCCTGATTGGCCGGATTCGGCATATGGCCCGCGGGCAGTACGGTCGAGTTCCAGTTGGCCGTGGTATGGCAGATGCTGCAGTCGTTCGGCGCCACCATCTGCCCGGACGTATGATCGGCCGGCCGGCCCTGCAGCGCCGGACTGGCCGCGCCCATGTAGAAGCTCAAACCCGCTTCGTGGCAGCTGTTGCAGGTCGTGCCGACGAAGGCGTGCGTGGCCTGGGTCATGTTCATCGGCCCGAAACCACCGGCCGCATAGGTCGTCGAGGAATGGCAGGAGCCGCAGTCCGCTCCCGACAGGAACGGGATGTGCGTGGGCGTGAGCGTCGCTGATTTCGGCGGATCGTTGTTGTTGTAGAAACTCAGCTGCGTGAGGCCGTGGCATTGCGAGCAATTGCTTGCGATGCCGGTGTGCAGCACCGAGTTTGCCGCGAGCGTCACATAGCTGGCCGGGGCTCCCGTGTGGCAGACATTGCAAGACTGGTTGGCCGGGTTCGGCATATGGCCGGCCGGCAGCACAGTCGAGTTCCAGTTGGCCGTGGTATGGCACAGGCTGCAGTCGTTCGGCGCGACCTGCTGTCCAGCCGTGTGATCGGCAGGCCGGCCTTGCAGACCGGGGCTCGCCGCGCCCATGTAGAAGGAGAGGCCCGCCTCGTGGCAATTGATGCACGTGGTCCCGACGCCGGAGTGAGTGGCCTGGGTCATGTTCATCGGGCCGAAACCGCCGGTGACGTAATTCTGCGCATGGCAGGCGCTGCAATCCTCGCCCGTGAACGCCGGGATGTGCGCCGGCGAGAGGCTTGCCGCCGCCTTCGGATTGTCGTTGTTGTTGTAGAAGGTCAGCGCCGTGGCGCCGCCGTGACACTGCGCGCAGCCGGAGGTGATGCCCGTGTGCAGCACCGCGATGCTCGCCAGCGTTGCATAGCTGTTGGGGTCGGCGGTCAGCGTTCCGATGTGGCAGACCGAGCAGGTTTGGGTGCCGGGGATGGGCATGTGGCCGCCCGGCAGCGTGGTCGGCGTGGTCCACGTAGTCGTATTGTGGCACAGCGAGCAATCGCCGGTGGCCTGCTGCGGCGGGTTCGGAGCGGACACATGAGTCGGTGGGCGCACCTGCAATGTCGGCGTCGATGCACCGAGATAAAAGCTCAGGCCCGCTTCGTGGCAGGTGTCGCAGGTGGTGGGCACGAATGCGTGCTTGGCGGCGCTCATGTTCGTCGGACCGAAGCCGCCCGCAGCATAGTTCGACGCATGGCAGTTGCTGCAATCGACCCCGTTCGAATAGGGGATATGCACGGGCGAGAGTCCCGCCGCGGCTTTGATGGGGTCGTTATTATTGTAGAAGGTCAGGGCTCCCGAGGGACTGCCGTGGCACAGTCCGCAGTTGCCGCTGATCCCTGTGTGCAGCACCGCGACGCTCGCCAGCGTCGCGTAGCTGGCGGCCGTGCTGCCGATCGCCGTGTGGCAGACCGCACAGGTTTGATTGGCGGGATTCGGCATGTGCCCGGCGGGCATCACATTGGTGGTCCAGTCGGTGGTGCTATGGCAGCTGGAGCAGTCGCCGGTCTGCTGTTGCGGCGTGCCGGTGGGGGCCATGTGGTCGGTTGGCCGGCCCTGCAGAGCCGGCGTCGAGGCGCCGAGGTAGAAGGTGAGGCCGGCCTCATGACAGGTGTCGCAGGCGGTGGCCACGAAGGCATGTTTGGCGGCGCTCATGTTGGTGGGACCAAAGCCGCCAGCGACATAATTCGAAGCGTGGCAGGAACTGCAATCGGTACCCGCGATGTAAGGGATGTGCGCCGGCGTCAGCACGCCATCCTTCGGGTCGTCGATGCCGCCATAGAACGTGAGCTGCGTGGTCGCGCCGTGGCACTGGGCGCAGCCATTGGTGATGCCGGTGTGCAGCACGGCGATGCTCGCCAGTGTCGCGTAACTCGCGAAGGTGGTGCCGATCGCCGTGTGGCACACCGCGCAAGTCTGATTGCCGGGATTCGGCATGTGGCCGGGCGGCAGAATGTTGCTGGTCCAGTCGGTGGTCGTGTGACACCCCGAGCAGTCGCCGGTGGCCTGCTGCGAATTGCCGCTCGTGAGATGGTCGGCCGGGCGGCCCTGCAGCGCCGGCGTCGAGGCGCCGAGGTAGAAGGTGAGGCCCGCCTCATGGCAGGCGTCGCAGGAGGTGGGCACGAAGGCATGCTTGGCCGCGCTCATGTTCGTGGGGCCGAAGCCGCCGGTGACATAGGTCGCCGCGTGGCAGGAACTGCAGTCGGTTCCCGACAGATACGGAATGTGCGTCGGCGTGAGCAGCGCATCCTTGGGCGTGAAATTGTTGAACCACGTCAGCGCCGTGGCGTTGTTTCCGTGGCACAGCCCGCAATTGCCGCTGACTCCCGTGTGCAGCACGGAGAGGCTCGCCAGTGTTGCCGGCGTGTAGTCGGCCGGCGCTGAGGCATGGCACTGGGCGCAGGTGAGGTTGCCCGGGTTCGGCATGTGCCCGCTCGGCAGCACGGTGCTGACCCAGTCCTTGGTCTCGTGACAGGCGGAACAGTCGCTGGTGGCCATCGCCGGGTCGGTGCTGCTGATGTGATCCGCGGGCCTGAGCTGCAGCGGCGTGCCGCTGCCGACGTAGTAGCTCTTGCCGGTGTCGTGGCAGGTGTCGCAGGTGGTGGACACGAAGGCATGCGTGGCGGCGCTCATCGCGGTGGCCGGACCAAAGCCGCCCGCCTGATAGGCGGCGCCATGGCAGGCGCTGCAATCGGTGCCGGCGAGGATCGGGATGTGCGGCGGCGCGAGCGGCGTCGCCTTGGTCGGCGAGACGCCCGATATCGACATGGGTATGTAGGGCGCGGGCACGCCCGCGAACGTCTCCCCGGCATGGCACATCAAGCAATTGTTCGTGTTGAGCCCGCTGTGCAGCGTTGCGATGGTCGCGGCGAGCACGGTCCAGGTTTCGGCGCCAGGGTTGTTGCCGTGGCAGATGCCGCAGTCGATGGCAGAGGGAATCGGCGGCACGTGGGTGGGCGGCTGGCCGGAGACGAAGCCGGTGGAAATCTTGACGCTGCCGCTGTGGCAGGTCTGGCAGGTCGTCACCGTCATCTGCGTGTGATCAAACAGCGAGGGCACCCAATTCGGCGTCTTGGTTCCGATGCCGGTGGTATGGCAGTTCTCGCACAGATTGGTCGTGGGCATGTGGCTGCCCTGTTTGCCGACGGCCTTGGTGCCGTTGTGACAGCTCACGCAGCCGCTGGTGATGCCCGTGTGATCGAAGGTGGCACCGGTCCAGGTGGTCGTGAGGTGGCAGTCACCGCACTCGAGATTCGTGGTGATGTGGCCCGCGGGTTTGCCCGAGAACTGCACGCCGTTGTGGCAAATGATGCAAAAGCCCGCGGCCGCCATCGGGATCTGCGTGTGATCCACCGCCTTGGGCGGATTCCAGCTCATCACCGTATGGCACGCGGCGCAATCCTGACTGGTGGCCGGATGCGGCGGTATGGTCATGCCGGTCGCGATGACGCCGTTGTGGCAGCTGGCGCAGGTGCCCATCGTTTCGGCGTGATCGAAGTGCACCTGCGGGCGGAACGAGATGGTGTTGTGGCAGGCCGCGCAATTATTGGTGCTCAGGATATGCGTCGGCGTTTTCGGCGTCGCGTTGTACAGCGAGCCCTTGACGTGGCAGGTGCCGCAGTCGCGCGGCGTGCCTCTGAACAGCGCATTCAAGTGGCAGGCCTCGCAGGGCAGGTCGCGATGCACGCCGTCGAGTTCGACGCCGGTCGTCAGGTGGTCGAAGGGCACGGTGATGGGCGACGTGCCCGCCGCCCCGGCCCACGACGGGCCGAACGCCCAGAATGCGCCGGCAAGCAGCGCGATCCACCCGATTGTGCGGCGAGAGTTCAGGCGCATACCTATTGCATCCTCGCGCCTTTCCACGAGATGTTTGTGTGACAGCGGTCGCACTTGTCGCCGTATTCGCCCAGATGCCGGTCATCCTTGTGGTGACAGCTGCCGCACTGCTGCGACATTTTCACGGTGCCGGGCGGCTCGCGATGGCACTCGGCGCACTGCAATTTGGCGTGCGCGCCGAGCAGCGGAAAATGAGCTTCCTTGGCGTGATCGAAAACCCACAGCGGCCAGCCGTTGGGCGAATGGCAGGACTCGCACTTCTTGCCGAGGCCTCCTTTGTGCACGTCATCGTGCGAATGGCAGTCGATGCAGGCCGAGGGCGCCCGGCCGAAGGCCAAAGTCGCGTGGCATTGCGCGCAGCTGACCACGCGGTGCAGACCCAGCAGCGGATACTTGGTCAAGTCATGATCGAATGCGAGGTCGGAGACCCAGGTATTTTGGCCGTGGCAACTGTCGCACCCGCCCTGCAACTTGCCGCCGTGCGGGTCTTCGCTGCGATGGCAACCGGCGCAGTCGGTGGCGAGTTTCTGGGCGGCCGCCACCGCCGTGTGGCAGACGTGGCAATCGATCTTGGCATGCGCGCCCACCAGCGCAAACTTGGTCTTCGCGGCATGATCGTAAGTCACCGGCTGCCAGCGGTCGTTGTCGTGGCAGTCCTCGCACTTCGGGCCAAAACGCAAGGCGTGAGCATCGTCTTGCTTGTGGCAGCCGTTGCAGTCCTTGGGGATCTTGTCCTTGTAGTTGCCGCTGCGGTGGCAGGCGAGGCAGTCGATCTCGGCGTGCACGCCGAGCAGCTCGTAGCGGGTTTCCTTCAGATGATCGAATTTGGCGGTCTTCCATTCCTTCGTCACATGGCATTTGCCGCAATCCGGGCCGCGCGACCCGCGATGCTCGTCGTCGGTGGCGTGACAACCCACGCAGCTCTTGGGCGTCGATTTGTATTGACCGCCGACGTGGCAGGCATCGCAACTCACGGTCGCGTGGGCGCCGGTCAGCTTGAATTCGGTCTTGTCATGATCGAAGCGCCCGCCGGCCCAGCTCGAGGAGCTGTGGCATTCGCCGCAGGATTGAGTGAACTGTCCGTGGTGCACATCCTCGGGCTTGTGGCAGCCGATACAGGTTGCGGGAGCCTTTTGCCACTTCTCGCCCGCCTTGTGGCAGGCATCGCAGGCCAGCGCCGCATGCTCGCCCTCGAGCGCGAAGTCGGTGAGACGGTGATCGAATTGGGCGCGGCTCAACTGCACGATATCCGCCGCGCGGCCCTTGTGTTCGGTGTGGCAGGCGCGGCATTCACCGACGCCGGCGTTGGGCATGCGGCCATGGAATCCGATTTTCTGGCGCACGTCGGCCGCGATTTCCTTGTGGCAGTCCAAACACAGCGAGGTCTGGGTCTTGACGTTGGAGCGGTCGTGGCAATTGGCGCAGTCCGACTCCTGCTTCTCATGGGCGCGCGTCACCTTGCCCGGCATCAGCAGCGTTTCCACCGATGCGGCGAAGGCGCCCGAGACCGCCATCAAGGAGACTGCCATCATCCACGCGACTCCAATTGCCCTGCCACGTCCTTGTGCCCTCATGAACTTGAGTTCAGTACACGTTGATCGCAACCACATGCACGATCCCCGCAATCAACAACATGAAAAACAGCGGGATGTGCAGCACATGCCACAGCGAAAACAAGCGCGCATACACTTGGTACTCCGCCATGCGGCGGCCGGCCTCCAAGCGCCGGTTGGCGTAGATGCGGGCTGCCGCGGCGATGCGGTGCTTGTGCTGCGCAATCAGCGCCGTTTCACGGCTGGTGACCTTGATGGCCACGGCCTGCTTGATCTGCCGTCGCACCAGCCAGCGCGCTATGCCTAAGCGCGGGGCGCCGGTGATCATGTGCAGGGATCGCCGGATGACTCCTTTGGGAGGCTCGATCAACCGCTTCTCGATCCGGTCGATCGCATCGAGCAGACCCGGCAGGAACGCGATCGACGTCGTTTGCGTGCGCAGCCGGTCGCCGACCGCCTTGAGCTGCTCGAGCGTGTCCTCATGTCCGTCCAGGCGGGCGTGCAAGCGGGTGTAGATGTAGCGGCCGATGACCCCTGAGGAGGCGACCAGCAGCATGCAGATCAAGGCCACATTGCTGTTGGTGGCGCCGAGACTGAAGTTCGAGTGAAACAGCACCAGGATCGGCCCGACGACGCCGAGCACCATGTGAAACTCGAACCAGGCCGGTATCCCGCCGAGCCAGGCGAGCCACCGGGCACGCTTGCGCGCCGAATAGCCGAGCAGCAGCAGCATCATCGAGCCGCCGACGATTCCCAGCCAGTAGCCGATGCCGCGTTGCGGTGTGATGTAGCGCTCGAGGTGGGCGTGGCTGCCCCATAGGAGCACGGCCGCGACCACCACCGTCCAAATGATCGGCCACCGCAGCCGCGGAACCTTGATGAGGGACGGGACTCGATGCGCGGCGACGCTCATGTGATCACGCGGTCAATCACTATTTTCAGCGGTTGGTGATCGGCCGGATTGATGACGCCGCTCGAGCCTTGCAGGTCGCCGGCCGCCGGCAGCGGCTGACCGCTCTGGGAAATCCGGGCCTCGATCGTAACGCGGCCCGCGCTCGAGAGGTTCCGTCCCGGCAGCATCGACTGTGAATCATCCAGCTTGAATTTGACCGGCCAGTTCGACACGCTGCCGCGAAAGACGGCCACCGGGGGGCCGGGGGAGTCGACGGACTTGGCGACGATGAACAGCGTCGCGCCGGCGGCGGCTTTGGCGCTCAAGGCGGTGGCCAGCGACACCTCGCCACTGACCGAGCTGCCCGATCCCGCGGTTCCCGCCAATTGCAGGTCCTGCTGCAGATTGGCGGCCACGATCTTGGCGTCGGGCGCCTGATGCGGCAATTGCTGCGCGCGCGCCTTGGCGGCATCGGCGGGGCGATGCAGGAATTCATAGGACTTCGCCAGCAACTCCCAGTCGCCGGCGGTGCCGCCGCCCTTGGCAAGTCGCGTCTCGAGCGCTGCGATGGCACTTTCCATGGAGCCGGCCGCGGCTTTGGGCGCAGGGGTCGCAGCCAGGTCGCCGGAGGCCTTGACTGCGTCGGTAAATGAATTGGCGGCGGCGGCATTGGGTGCGGCCGCCACGGCGGATTGGCGCGCGCGATCGGGAGCCCCCAGCCACTGGTAGAGGCCGAGCGCCGCGGTCACGATCAGGCCCGTGCTGACCGCTACCGTCCATGGGACCGCGGACAGCCGGCCGAGTCCCGGCATCTTGCGCAGCCAGGGCAGTACACCCAAAAGGGCGACCAGCGTGGTGAGCACGCCGGCCAGAAACCAAATCAATGCCAATGCAATACTCCTCGAAAGCTGAAGGGCTTCGCGTCCGCTCTGAACGGCCTTCGGCCATCCCCTCAAAGGCTCGCTTGTGCTTTGCAAAACTTTGCAATTCAAAGTGTAAGCATGATCGTTTGGCGCGGCAAAATGTGTGCGAAGTGCGACAACTCTGTAGGACTGTCTACAGTGAGAGACGTATTGACATGTGACGTAATTCACGGATTGTTGCGATCATGATCTCTAGCCTTAGCTAGCCCGCCTCCGTGACGTCAGTGAGCTTACTCAACATGGATCTTTTGTGGTCGCTCGCGCTCTACGGGCTGCCCTGTGCAGCGATTTTGGTCATGTATGTGCTGCGTCAGCGGCGCATCCATGCGACGCACCGCCGTGCGCAGGAGGAGGCCATCGCGGCCGGCATGACCGAACCGGCCTCATTGCATCCGCTCATCGACGCCGCCAAATGTCTGGGTTGCGGAGCCTGCGTCAAGGCCTGCCCGGAGCAGCCGCATCACGAGGTGCTCGGCCTGATCGACGGCAAGGCCGTGCTGGTCGGGCCGGCCGATTGCATAGGACACGGAGCGTGCAAGGTCGTCTGTCCCTTCGATGCCATCACCCTGGTATTCGGCACCGAGCGCCGCGGCCTGGATATCCCGCTGCTCAATCCATCGTTTGAATCCAATGTGCCGGGTATTTACGTCGCCGGCGAACTGGGCGGCATGGGGTTGATCAAAAATGCGCTCATGCAGGGCCAGCAGGCGCTCGAGTCCATCGCCAAGGCGGGGGTGAAGCGCCCGGGCGCGATCGACGTGCTGATCGTCGGCGCCGGGCCCGCAGGGCTTGCCGCCTCGCTGGCCGCCAAGAAGCTTGGCCTGAATTATCAGACGGTCGAGCAGGACTCCCTGGGCGGGGCGGTATTCCAGTATCCGCGCGGCAAGCTGGTGATGACGGCGCCCGTGGAATTGCCCATCGTGGGCAAGGTGCAATTTCGCAATACCTCCAAGGAGGAACTGCTGAAATTCTGGACCGACGCGTGCAAGAACAACGGCTTGAAAATCAGCTACCAGGAACGCGTGGAAAGCGTGGAGAACAAGGATGGCGTGTTTCACGTGAAAACCAGCACGAAGCAGTACGCCGCGTCGACGATTCTGCTGGGCATCGGCCGGCGCGGCACGCCGCGCAAGCTCGGAGTGCCGGGAGAAGAGCTGCCGAAAGTGGTGTATCGGCTGATCGACCCCGAACAATACCGCGGTCAGAAGGTCATCGTGGTCGGCGGCGGCGACAGCGCGCTGGAGGCGGCGGCCAGCATCGCCGAGCTCGGCGATACCACCGTGATGCTCTCCTACCGCGGCGAAGCTTTTCAGCGCGCCAAGCAGAAGAACCGCCAGCGCGTCGATGCGGCCAGCTCCAGCGGCCAGCTCAAAGTGCTGCTCAATTCCCAGATCCGCGAGATACGGCCTGACGAAGTGCTGTTGAAGCATTCCGGGCAGGAGCTGAAAGTGGGCAACGACGCGGTGATCGTGAGCGCCGGCGGCATATTGCCGAACGATTTCCTGCGCTCGATCGGCATTCAGGTCGAAACCAAGTACGGTACGGCTTGATGAGGCTGAGCCGCTTCCATCGGGGTTCGATCGCGGCGCTTTGCTGTCTGCTCTGCCTGTCCGCGGCAGCCGCCTCGGTCAGGCCGGCAAAGCCCAAGGATCCTCTCGAGCCGGCACGCGCGGCGCTGCGCACGCTGCAATTCAACCGGGCGATTGAGCTGCTCAACGCCGCCGCCAGCGCCGACGCCCAGTACCTGCTCGGACTCATGTACTTGAACGGGGTGGGGGTGGTGTCCGACCCGGCGCGCGCGCGCGAATTGCTGCGGTTGGCGGCCGAGCGCGGGCACGCGGCGGCGGCTTATGTCCTGGCCGGCGAACTCGCGCATCTGCCCGACACGCCGCCCGAGGCGGCGCGGCAGTGGCTGGAGCGCTCCGCAAAGCTGGGATATGTGCGCGCCGTCGAGGCGCTCAAATCCGGCCGGCCGCTGCTCGATCGTGAATTCGTGGGCGCCTCGGATCCCGCGCTGTTGACGGCGTGGGTGTTCGACTGCGTGCGCAAGAACGACGCCGCAGAACTCAAGCGGCTCGGGAGCGCCGGCGCTCAAGTGCGCGATGAATTCGGGCGCGGTCCCCTGTCCTATGCGGCCGAGGCCGGCAGCGCCGCGGCCGCTTCGATGCTGCTCGACTTGGGCGCCGACTTACGCGCCACGGACAAGGCCGGTACGACCGCGCTGATGATCGCGGCCGAGCGGCCGGATCCAGCCATGACTGAATTGCTGCTGCAGCATGGGGCCGACCCGCACACGGCCGACGCAGAGCAGCGAACGGCGCTCTTTTACGCGGCGCGGACCAATCGGCCCGGAACCATCCGAGTCTTGCAGCGTGCCGGTGCACTGCCCGATGCACGCGACAGCCGCGGCTATACCGCGCTTGACGACGCGATCGCCGTGGGCGCAGAAGCGGCTGCCGCAGAGCTGCGCTCGCTGGGCGTCCATGCCAACGTGGTTGCGCCCGCTGCGGGACGCCAGAACGGCAAATTCGATCCGGCACACCCGGGCGACCTCTATCGTGGCTGGCCGCCGCTCGCACTCGCCGTGTCGCGCAACGATGCGGCCGGCGTGCGGCAGCTGCTCGCCGCCGGCGGCGACGCGAATCTGCGCCTGCCGCAGGGCGACTCGCTGTTGCAGGTCGCCGCCGACACCCACGCCATCGAGAGTTTGCAGCTCCTGCTGGCGCACGGAGCCGACGCCAACGCTGTCGCTCACGCGGGCCACAGTGCCCTGTGGCTCGCCGCGGCTCGCAACGACCTCGCCGTCATCAAGGCGCTGCTTGCGGCCGGCGTCCACGCCGACGCCCATGCGCCCGGCGAGCAAACGCCGCTGCTGGCCGCGCTGGGCGCGCCGCATTCGGAGGAGGCGGCGCAGATCTTGCTCGATGCCGGCGCCAGTCCGGAGGCCACCGACCGCCAAGGCCAGACGCCGCTGATGCTCGCGTCCGCCGGCGGCAAGCTCGAGGTGATCAACATCCTGTTGGCACATCATGCGCGAGTCGATGCCGAAGACCATCAACGGCGCACGGCATTATGGTTTGCGGCCGCTTTCGGGTCGCATGACGCCGTGAATGCGCTGCTCGCGGCCGGCGCAAGTCAGGAGGCGACCGATGCCCGCGGCCTCACGGTTCTGCACGCCGCCGCCTCGCAGAACAAGGCCGACGTCCTGTCGCCGCTGCTGGGCTCCGGGGGTCGGATCAACCGGCGCAGCGCCGGCGGCGAGACTGCGCTCATGATCGCGGCGGCCACGGGTCACGTCGAAGTGGTCAAAGCGCTGCTCGCGCGCTCGCCGAGCCTCGATCTTCAGAGCGACGCCGGCGATACCGCGCTGATCGCCGCCAGCCGCGGCGGCTACGCGGACATTTGCCATTTGTTGGTCATGGCCGGGGCCAACAAGGCGCTGCGCAATGGCGCCGGCGTTTCGGCGCGCGATGTGGCCGCCGGCCGCGGTTTCGCATCCATCGCCAAGGAACTGGCCGGCTAGCCGGCTTAAGGCTTCGGCGCGATTTCAATAGGCGTAATAGGGGCCTGTATAGATACCGGCCACGTGCTGGTCGATCCCGATATAGACATTGCGGCCGTAGAAAAACGGCATACCCCAGATAAAGTTGGTCGCTCCGCCGCCACCGGCCAGATCGATGAAAGCCGCGGCGTTGGCCACGAAGGTATTCGGGTCGGCGATCGCAAAGGCAATCGTGCTGCTGCTATTGTACGCACCCACTCCGGTATTGACCGCGGACACACTGAGCGGCGCCACCGCCGGACAGTAGTAACCGACGAAGGCACCGGAGCCGCAGACGGCAATGGTCGGATCGTTGAATCCATACGAGTCCGTCCCCGAATCGATCAGCGCGGGCAGCACCGTCGTCCCGCCATTGTAGACGGCGGTAAAATCCCCGTTGGCATCGGCGCCGAGCACCGTCAGTCCCGCCGCGGGCAGCGCGTTGTCGGTCTGCGTGGCAATTCCGAAAATCAGCGTGCCCTGCACCGTCGCATCGCCATTGGCGTTTTGCAGGTTCGGCAGTTCGATGACGATGCCGTTGTTGTCGGCGGCAAACATCGCCACCGGGTTCGTGACTTGATCGGTGAGCGGCAGGTTCTCAGCCGTGCACACGCCGGCGGCGGTGCAGCCGTAGTACAGCGGCAGAGGCGTGGCCGCAGCCACGCAGGCCGCCCCGCAATCCTGGGCAAAAACGCCCACTCCGAGCACGCCATTGGCGTCAAAGCCGGACACGGCGTTGATCAGCGTGCCGTTGGCGCCGCACGTTGCCGGCGGCGGGGCGCTGACGCCCGTGTCATCCATGACCTGCACCGGGACTTTGGCGCTTTCTCCGGCCAGCGTCACGTCGGCGAGCGCCACCGGCCCCCAGGTCTGGCCGCCGCTGAAGCTTAAGCATTCTTCGACAGCATTTCCCTGGGCGTCGGTCTCGGCATTCAGCGTGACGCCGAACCCGGACAGCACGGAATGCACCAACCGTAATCCGTTGGAGCCGGTATCGAGCAGCACATGGTCAATGGTGGCGCACGTTTGGCTGCCGGCGGCACAGACTTTCACGGTCACATACGCATGGTTGATCGCACCGGGCGCGGCCGCCGGGCCGGTATCGACGGTGAGCGCCAGAGTATTCAGGGTCGGGGCCGGAGTGCTGAGCGCCGCCGTCGTGTGGCTGCCGCCGATGCAGGCGGTCAGCAGAGACGCCGCCAGCGGCAGTGCAATGTGAGTGATTGAGCGCATAGGCAGCGGGTGTCGGCCCCGAGCTTCAGCGCAGCTCCGCGGTCGGCACGCCCGCGGGAACAGCCAAGGGCAGATAGGCGCGGCCGCCATAGGCGCGCAGATGACCGCCGGACTCGACCACGAGGTCCGCCGACGCCACGCGCACCGAGCGATGAAGGCCGGGGTGATTCAAAGCCGCGAGCGCCGCGGTGTAGGCCGCGTAATGCGCGCCCAAGAGGTGCTGCAAATTCGGCGGAACGGGTCCTGTCCAGGAAACCGCAAAAACGACGCCGTCTCGATTGAGGTATTGGCGCACATGCATCCCGGAGTCGGCGGTGATCTCCTGCAGGTCGTAAAGCGGCAGGGTGGCGGCATACACGCTGCCGTGCAGTTCCGCGCCGTCGGCCAGCACGCTCGCCGCATCGCCCCCAAGGGCGGCGCGCGCAGGGTTCGCTCCCAGCGAGGTGATGCCGAGAACGACCAGCCAAAAAGCCCGCGTCACTGGCGCGTGAAACATGCGGGGATTTTGCTACACAATTGCCTCGCCGGTTACTGTCTTGATTGAGCGACAGGTCGCAAATTTGACAGGCCCCGCCACCATGCCGCGGTGAGCAATTCCGCATGGTGCCGTATGAACACCGCGGAGAGCGCCGTCGGTATGCACAGAAACGGCAGCCATTGCTCCGGAAAGACATCGCGCGGTCCACAGTGAAACCAGGGCTCGGCGCTCGTTTCTTCTTCCTCGAACCGCGCTTTCGGCAGGTCGCGAAACACGCAATCGGAGACCAGGCAGATCTCGTCATAGTCGTAGAAGATCACGCGTCCGTGGCTGGTGACGCCGAAGTTCTTCAGCAGCAGGTCGCCCGGAAACACGTCGCTCGCGGCCAGGTCGCGCAGGGCGTTGCCGTAATCGATGATGGCGGATTCCGCCGCAGCGGGATCGGCCTCGCGCAAGAATAGATTGAGCGGCCGCAAGCGGCGCTCGATGTAGCAGTGTTCGACGATCAGATCGTCGCCTTCGATGCGGCAGCTCTGGCTCGCCTCGTTCAGAAGTTCATCCGCGAGAGCCGGCATGAATCGCCCGCGCGGCAGGCGCAGGCGTTTGAATTCCTGGGCGTCGACCAGGCGGCCGGCCCGATCGTGCCGGAACACGAACTGGTAGCGCTCGATGACTTCCTCGCGCGTGCTGCTCTTGGGGGCGCCAAAGCGGTCGCGGATCACTTTGAATACCAGATCGTGGGAGGGCAGGGTGAACACGATCATCACCAGACCGCGTTCGCCCGGGGCATGCACGAAACTGTCGATGGAATTGCCCAGATGCCTCTGCAGCGCAAAATAGCGTTCCGTCTTGCCCTGTTTGGCGCGGCCGAGCACGGTGTACAGCTCGTCGATGGACTTGCGCGGCATGAAGGAGCGCAGCAGGGTGATCGCCGCGCTGACCACCGGCAAATCCACGTGAAAATAAGACCGCGCGTAGCCGAACAACGATCCGACATCGGCGCGCGACAGCATGACCGCGTCGACCTGCACGCCCTTGGAGGAATTGGTGAACGCAAGCACCAAGGGCGTGATCGAACCGTCGCCGATCAGCCGGCCGACGATGAAGGCATGCATGCCGCGATAGAACAACGGTTCGATCAATTCGACGGACTCGGGGTGGCCGCTGTGCCGCCCGGTCTGGAAATAGCGGCCGATTTCGGCGCTGATGCGGTGCACCGCCGCGTCCGCATCCTCGATCGCGGCGCCGAACGGCAAATCGGTGAGAATCTCGCGCACCGCCGCCGGCAGAGAGTCGCCCACCCGGTAGACGCGGATCGGCACCGCGCCGGATGCGCGCCCCACGCTGGTCGCGCAGAATTCGACTTCCGGATTGACGCCCACCGTGCCGAACAGATCGCGGGTGACCGAATTGAAGAAGGTGCGGTAGAAATCGCTGTCGGGGCGGCGCGCGACGATGGTCTCGTAGGCGCGCTTGATATCGATCCACAGCGCCACTTCGGTGCGCCGGTCGAGGAGCCGGCCCGCGATATTCGCCACGCAGCGCGCGACCCGCTGCTCATAGAGCTCGATGCGGGCGACCGCATCGAGCTGCGCCGTCTGCCAGTCCTCGGCGAGGAAGTAGAGCGCCGCGCGCCGCGTGATGCGGCCGAACTCCTCGTTGTACCGGCGAAAATGTTCCGCGATCGCCGCCGCGTGATCTTTCGCAGCGACGCCGTCCGTCAGCGCCGCGGAACCGACAGCCGCGCTCATGGGTGCAGGACCGCTACGCGACCACGCGCTGCGGACCCGATTTCAAAGCCGCCGCGAATTGCTCGGTCTCGGTGCTGCCGGCCATCGCGCCGGTGGAATGCGCGCCCGCAGTGATCGCAGTCTGCACGGCATCGAAATAGCCGGTGCCGACGAATGCCTGATGTTTGGTGGCGCGATAGCCCGAGCTTTCCTGGCCGAATTCGCGCTGCTGCAGCTGCGAGTAGCCGAGCATGCCGTCCGCCCGATAGGCCGATGCCAGTTCGAACATCGACAGATTCAAGGCATGCCAGCCGGCCAGCGTGATGAACTGGAAGCGATAGCCCAGGGCCGCCAGTTCTTCACGCCAGCGCTTCATCGCCGCGGCATCGAGTTTGGCCTGCCAGTTGAAGGACGGCGAGCAGTTATAGGCGAGCAGCTTGCCGGGGAATTTGGCGTGAATGGCGGCGGCAAAACGCCGCGCTTCGGCCATGTCCGGTTTGGATGTCTCGCACCATAGAAGGTCCGCATACGGGGCATAAGACAAGCCTCGATCGATGGCTTGATCGATGCCGGGCTTGACATGGAAGAAGCCCTCGCTGGAGCGTTTGCCGGTGAGGAAGCGCACGTCGCGCGGATCATGATCGGTGAGGAGCAGGTCGGCCGCGTCGGCGTCGGTGCGGGCGATGATCACCGTGGGCACGCCGAGCACATCGGCGGCCAGGCGCGCCGCCACCAGCTTGTTGATGGCCTCGGCGGTCGAGACCAGGACCTTGCCGCCCAAATGTCCGCATTTCTTGGCGGACGACAATTGATCTTCGAAGTGCACGGCGGCCGCGCCGGCGCGGATCAAGGCCTTGGTCAGCTCGAAGGCGTTCAGATTGCCGCCGAAACCAGCTTCGGCGTCGGCAATGATGGGGGCCATCCAGTCGATGTCGGACTTGCCGTCCAGGTGATGAATCTGATCGGTGCGCAGCAGCGCGTTGTTGATGCGCTCGACCATTTTCGGCACCGAGTCGACCGGATACAGGCTCTGGTCCGGGTACACCTCTCCGGCGGTATTGGCATCGCCGGCGACCTGCCAGCCGGAGCAGTAAATGGCTTTCAAGCCCGCCTGCACCGTCTGCACGGCCTGGTTTCCGCTCATGCAGCCCAAGCCGGCGATCACGGGTTCGCTGTGCAGCTGGCGCCAGAATTTCTCCGCACCCATGCGCGCCAGCGAATATTCGATGTGCACGGAGCCGCGCAAACGCGCCACGTCGGCCGTGCTGTAGGGGCGTTCGATGCCATGCCACCGGTTGGTCGTTCTGTCGCTCAAATCCGTTCTCCTAGGGTTGAAGTTGACCACTTGCGTATCGGGATGGCGCCAGCTTAAAGTGCGGGAAGCGAGTATTTACACATTAGAAATTTGACAGTGTGAATTTCACATGGATGCACCATGGCGGGATTGATCAGACAGGGACATTTCCTCGGGACCAAGCTTAGGTCCCTGCGCAAGCGCAACGGCCTGACCCTCGATGAGCTCTCGGCCCGCTGTGTGCAAATCGATGCGGCGTGCGCCCCGTCCGTGTCCTACCTCAGCATGGTGGAGACGGGCAAGCGCATGCCCTCGGCCGACATGCTGGACATGCTGGCGGGCATCTTCAGCAAGGACGCGCGTTGGTTTCTCGACGAGAACACCGAGGTCGAAGCCGCTCCGGCGCAACGCGAGCGCGGCGGACTGGAGGCCATGCCGCTGGAACCGGCGTTCTTGTTCTCGCACGAGCTGCTGCAAAACGCGCTGCCGGAACTGCTGTCGCAAACCGGCACCACCGGCCGGCAATTCGCGCAATTGCTGATTCGCGTCTGGCAGGAGACTCGCCACAACAATTTTCCGGACATCGAGCGTGCGGCCGAGGAATGCGGCAAGCGGCAAATGCCCCTCACCCTCGATGCCGTGATGGCCATCTGCAAACAACATGCCTTGAAGGTGCAGTGGTTCGACGGCGACGGCCGCAAGCCGAGCGGCGCATTGGTGAGATCCCGATTCGAAGCGCCCGGAACGGTGCTGATCAACCAGCGCTTGCGCCATCAAGAAGAGCGGTTGAAATACGAACTGGCGTTCTTCATCGGCCACAAGATCCTGCACAACGGCGACGGGGCCATTTCGCCGCACAGCGCGCTGCATTCCGGCGACGCCGAACCGTCCGGCTCCGCGGCCGGCATGGGCGCGCAGGATGTGCTGTACGCCTGGCGCGATTTCGAATGCAGCTTCTTTGCCGGAGCGCTGCTGTGTCCGCGAGTGCCGTTTCGGCGATTTCTGATTCGGGAGGCGCACAGCGTGTCCGCCTGCCGCAAGCTCGGGGTCACGCCGGCGTTGGTCATGCGCCGCATGACGGCGGTGTCGCCGTATCGCCACTGGCATTTCTTCGATGCCTACGCGCCGGGCTACTTGCGCGCGGTATATCGCGGCAACGGCATCCCCCTGCCCTGGGGCAATATGAGCCTCGTATCCGACCCCTGTCCGCGTTGGGCGGTGTTTCGCCTGCTGCAAGCGACCCCGGCGGGGCCTCCGATGCAGAAGCCGAAGTCGCAGATATCGGTGATGCAGGATGGCAAGCGGGCGCGTCTGTACTGCTGCCATTCACTGCTGACCCGCGACGCGCTCGACGAGATGCACGTGCTCTCGGTGGGCGTGGATCTGCTGCCGGCGCTCGATGCCCAGGGCTTCGACGGCGAAGAGTTGGTCGCGGCGGTCGCGGAGGCGTGCCGGCGCGGCGGCGGCGACGGCGTGATTCCCGAGCGTGCCGCGAACGCGATTCACGCCGCCTCGCAGGTGCTCAACATCGCCTGGATCGCCGACGCGCTCGACTCGCCCGCCAGCGTCATCTGCCCGCGCAGCGGCGCCTGTCCGCGACAGCCGCACGGCTGCGTGTAGCGCCAGCCTCAGCGCCGCGCTACTGCGAGTCAAGATTCGCGGTACGCTAGCGGCGACCCGATTTTTCTACGAGGGGCGCCCATGGGTTATGTGGAAAGCAATCTTTTGCCGAACGAGCAAATCACCTATCGGGCAAGACTGCACGGGATCATCTATGGACTCCCCGCGACAGTTCTGGCGGCCGCCGTGCTCACGGCGCTCGGCGGCGGCGGCTGGATCGCCGGCGCAGCCATAGGCGCCGTCGGTCTTGTCCTCTTGGTGCCGCCCTGGATCAGATCTGTCAGCTCCGAATTCGCCGTTACCGACAAGCGCGTCTTGATAAAGGTCGGCCTCATTCGCCGCCACTCCATCGAACTGCTGCTGCAAAAGGTCGAGGGCATCGGCGTGGATCAGGGCATTCTCGGCCGAATCTTGGGCTATGGAACGATTACCGTATCGGGAGTCGGCGGCACGAAGGAGGCGTTCAGGATGATCTCGAACCCGCTGGAATTTCGGCGTCAGGTGCAGGCCAGCCTGGCGACTTGAGCGGTCTAGGGTTTCTTTTTCGCATTCTTTTTTTTTGTTTTCTTCTTGCCCGGCTTTCCCTTGCTCACTTTTTTCTTCACCTTGCGGCGCATACGCACCAGCGCGTCGATGAGGTCGTCCACCGGCTCGTGCTTTTTCGCCTTGCGCCGCATCCACACGAGGGCGTCGAGAAGGTCGTCAACGGCTTCGCTTTTCTTCGCCATGCAGCATCCTAGGCGAATAAACCAGCCACGCCAATCAACAATCCTGACACGAATCGCGCGCCACGATCGTCGGACAATTCGATGCGCTTCGTCATGCAGCCAGGGCGCGAGATCTTTTCACCGCGTGATGAAGATTCCTCATTTGACGATTTAAGTGATTGAATTATCGATATTTACACCGACAGCATGCGCCGATGGCCGAGGTGCAGCGGTAATGTGCCGCGCTCATAATAGGTGCAAGGTAAATAGCGCGATGCACCAAATTGCATCATTTTTCATTTTGCAGGAGATCGATCATGCTCGGACTGATTGCCCGCTGGGGCCACAACCTGTTGCTCACCACCATGGGATTGTTGACCATCGCCATGGTGTTTTCGGGGCTCGCAAACCGGTGAGAAATGATTCAGGGCAAATGGAACATCACGATCAAGACGCCGCAGGGCGATAGATCGGGCGTGCTCGATCTTCAAACCGACGGGACGTCGTTGACGGGATCGCTATCCGCTGCCGATCACTTCGCCGCGATCAGCGACGGCAAGGTCACGGGCAACAATCTCAGCTGGTCGGCCAAGATCACCAAGCCGATGCGCATGAGTTTCAAATTCACCGCGACCGTCGAGGAGGATCGCATCAGCGGCGCCGCCAAGCATCTGCTGGGCAGCGCCACGTTCACCGGCACGCGCGCTTCTTGATCTACCCAATCGGCCAATAAATCTCGGTTCTCAGCTTCTCCGCCGGCGTGGATCCGGGATCATCGATGTACCAAGAAATCGCCGGACCCGCCGCTGTGTACCCGTGCGCGGCCATGTAGGCGCGGAAGCTCTCGTAGGTCTTCGCCAGGGTGTCGTAGGGCCCGGTGTGGGTGGTCTTCAATGCCTTGCCCGCGTAGCTTTGAACGAGCCGCACATTGTCGCCGGCGGCGACGTCGCCGCGATCGACGGGCATCCCCGCCTGAAAGGTAAAGCTCGCCGCCGTCATCTCGCCGTCCAGCCCAAGCGGCGCGCCGGATGGGTGCAGCTTGTTCTTGGCCATGAATTTGCCGATCTGGGCATAGCCGTCGGCGTACGCCTTGGATATCGACGGCGTGTCCGGCGTCGACGTCTCGCTTACCACCAGGATGGGCTTGGCGGTCAGCTCAACGGGTTCCGCGACGAATCCGGCGATGTCGACATTCGGCATGCCTTCGACCAGCGCTTTCAATTTGCTCAATCCGGCCTCGTAGTCCTTGCCGATCATGCCATCCATCATCAGGCCGAAATAATGTCCGACAGGACTCGCACCCATGTCGACATCGAGCGTCCAGGTGACGCGGGTCGAGGAGCCTTGCGGGACCAATAGAATTGCGGACTTCGCCACGCCCATCTTTCCGAAGTCGAGATCGCTTGCGACGGATTGGTTGGGCGTCGATGCGGTGATCACCTGAGTGCCGGTGCCCACCTTGTCATTGCCGGACCATACGAGCTTCGCCCCGACGCCGTCGCGCGGACCTGCGGTGCTTTGATGCATGTTGGGGTCCAAGTTCTGCCATGGCGACCACTTGGGAAACAATTGAAACGAGTTGACCGTCGCGTAGATCAGACTCGCGGGCCTCGCGATCTCAACCGAGCGCTCGACGCGGACTTTGCGCGGCAGCAGCAGACCGATGACGGCGAGTACCATCAGTACGGCGGCGAGGCCGATGAGAATCTTCTTGAGCATGACGCCCCTCCCTTGCAGGTAATCCCCTAATGTCCCATTGAAACCCGTTGCTTCGGCGAATTGCAAGCTGCCGGCGCGCCGCCCCAAACCCTACAGCTTGGCTAGGGCGGGCCGATAACATTTTCAAACCATGGATACTTTGAAACGACTGTTTGGGCGCGTCGACGGACCGCTGCTGCACGGAGTGCTGGCAGGAAGCGTCATCCTGGTCATTTCCTCCCTCGGGCTGTTTTATTTGTGGCACTCGGCGCGCGAGTCGCAACTCCAGGCCGTGCGCACCGAACTGGTTCAGCTGGCACGCGTCTCGGCGACGCTGGTCGACGGCGACCGGCACCGGCTGCTGAAGTCGCAGGCGCAAGCCGGCGGCTCCGATCACCTGGCCCTGCTGGCCCCGCTGGTCAAGTTGCACAAAGCCGCTTCCGACATCATCTACGTCTATACCGCCATTCTCGACCATGGGCGGATTTACTTCGTCTTGGGCACGGATTACCTGTATCGCATCGACGGCGACGGCGAAACACCCGACCCGATCATGAAGCCGCACGATACCCTGGATCCGACCCTGCGCCGCGCGCTCGAGCGGCACGAGGTCGCCGTCAACGAGGAACCGGTGCAGGAGGCGGTGCGCAGCTACATGAGCGCATACGCGCCGTTTTACGATTCGCAAGGACGCTTCGCGGGCGTGATCGGCGTCGACATGTGGGTGCGGGATTTCGACGCACGCATCGGCGCGATTCGCCGCGCCGGCGTCAGCGCCTTCGCCGCGGTCGCCGTGCTGTCGGTATTCGCGGGCTTGGTCGTGTCGCGTCTCAGCCGCACCGCCCGGCGGGCGCGGCGCCGTGATCGAGTCATTCAGGCGCGGCTCTCGGATGCGAAACAACAGGCCGAGGTTCAGGCGCAGCGCGCCGAAGCGGCCTCGAAGGCCAAAAGCGATTTTCTCGCCATGATGAGCCACGAGATTCGCACGCCCATGAACGGCGTGCTGGGCTTCGTCAATCTGCTGCTCGAAACACCGCTCGATGACGAACAACGGGAGTTCGCCGAAACGGTGCGGCGCTCCGGCGACTCTCTGCTCGTCATCATCAACGACGTGCTCGATTACTCGAAAATCGAGGCGGGACGGATGACGGTGGAGCAAATCGAATTCGATCTGCGCGCGGTATGCGAGGAGGTGCGTGCGATCCTGCAGCCGGCGCTCAACGAACGGCAGCTGGTCATGAGTCTCGCCTACGACGCGACTTTGCCGCAGTTCATTCAGGGAGATCCGGTGCGCATCCGCCAGATCTTGCTCAACTTGTCGGGCAACGCGGTCAAATTCACCGAGCGCGGGGCGGTTCGCATCGAGGTCTCGCGGCGCGACCCGAATCAAATCCGGGTCACCGTGACCGACACCGGCATCGGCATCACCGCGCAGCAGATGGATCTTCTGTTCCGGCGCTTCACGCAGGCGAATTCCTCGACCACGCGTCGCTACGGCGGAACGGGGCTCGGACTTGCGATCAGCAAGACGCTGGTGGAACTCATGGGCGGCAGCATCGGCGCACAGAGTGATCCGGGCGCGGGGTCGACCTTCTGGTTCACACTGCCGTTGGTCGCGGCCCTGAATTCG
>Ga0209656_10000574_pt1 | contig 24243 bp, 27 predicted proteins | sample BogFormECP12_OM2_FD_188239 | JGI IMG/M metagenome (GOLD analysis project Ga0209656, IMG submission 188239) | Bog forest soil microbial communities from Calvert Island, British Columbia, Canada - ECP12_OM2 (SPAdes) (version 2) | ecosystem: Environmental > Aquatic > Freshwater > Wetlands > Bog ... | reverse complement strand
CTCGCGAGGTTAATGGCACAGCCCCGTATCCTTTGGTGCGACGACCTCAAGGTGATTCGAGATGAAGGGTACGAGTGGGCGAGGACAGGCGCGGCGGCACCGGCGAAGGGCGACCGAGGCGCGCGCTGCAGTCCCAAGCACCAACTTCGGGCCCGGGACGTGCGCGTAGAACGCAGCCCCAGCATCCGTCTCCCGACGATGACGGCGCTGCCCCGCAGATCCCGCCCGACATCGAGGCGAAGCAATTGGCGCCCGAAATCCGCCGCGAGCTCAGCACTTTGGACCGGGCCACGGCCGACGCCATCGCCCGGCATCTGGTCGCCGCCGGCGAGCTAATTGACGACGACCCCGAAGCGGCGCTGAACCACGCGCGGGCCGCCCGGGCCCGCTCGGGCCGTATCGCCGCGGTCCGGGAGGCCGTTGGTATCGCGGCCTATCGCTGTGCGGACTGGGCGCAGGCGCTTGCCGAACTGCGCGCGGCCCGCAGGATGGGCAGCAAATCCCCGCTGCTTCCGCTGATCGTCGACTGCGAACGCGGCCTCGGCCGGCCCGAGCGGGCGCTGGAGCTGGCGCGTGGGCCAGAGGCGGCCCAGCTCAGCGGGGACGAAGCCGATGAGTTGCGGATCGTCGCCGCGGGCGCCCGCGCCGACCTTGGTCAGCTCGAACAAGCCCTGACCGTCCTGTCCACACCGCAACTGGACCCGGCCCGGACCGGGACGATCGCCGCCCGCCTCTTCTACGCCTACGCAGAGACGCTGCTCGCGCTCAACCGCGGCGACGAGGCGCTGCAATGGTTCCTGCACGCCGCGGCGGCCGACGTCGAAGGGGTCACCGATGCCGAGGACCGGGTGAGCGAGCTTGGCTGACGTGGGAACGCTTGCGCAGCAATACGATTGCCTACTTCTCGATCTGGACGGAACGGTGTTTCGCGGCCATGAGCTGACCGAGGGTGCCGCGGAGTCGTTGGACAAGGTGCGCGGCCGCAAGCTCTTCGTCACCAACAACGCCTCGCGCAGTGCCGATGAGGTCGCCACGCACCTGCGCGACATCGGTCTCGAGGCCACCGCCGACGATGTTGTCACCAGCGCACAAAGCGCCGCCCACCTGTTGGCCGCTCGGCTGGCGCCCGACTCGCGCGTGCTGATCGTCGGCACCGATTCGCTGGCCGACGAAATCGCGGCCGTCGGACTTCGGCCGGTGCGCCTATTCGAAGACAAACCGCACGCCGTGGTCCAGGGCCACTCACCCGAAACCGGCTGGATCAACCTCGCCGAGGCGGCGTTGGCCATCCGCGCCGGCGCGATGTGGGTGGCGGCCAACGTCGACGCCACCCTGCCCACCGAACGCGGTCTGCTGCCCGGCAACGGCTCCATGGTGGCCGCTTTGAGAGCAGCGACCGATGCCGAGCCCCAGGTCGCGGGCAAGCCGTCACCGACGTTGCTGACGGATGCCTTGGCACGGGGCGACTTTCGCACGCCGCTGGTAGTCGGCGACCGGTTGAACACCGATATCGCCGGTGCCAACGCCGCCGGGCTGCCCAGCTTGATGGTGCTGTCCGGCGTCAATTCCGCGCGGGACGCGGTGCACGCCGTGCCTGAACAACGCGCCACCTACATCGGCTACGACCTGCGTTCGCTGCACCAGGACGCCGATGTCCTGGCGGTGGCCCCGCAACCGGCGTGGCACGTCGAGACGAAGGACACGTCGGTAACGGTCAGCACCGGAGGCGACGGGTCGGAAAGCGATGATCTGTCGATCGTTCGAGCCGTCGCCAACGCCGTCTGGGCGAGCAACTGCGACGCGCAAGCCGTCACGATCGAGGCCGGCGACGACACCGCACACGATGCCCTGCAACGGTGGTCACTCGTCTCAATCCGCTAGCGTAGGAATGCGATGACCGATCCTGATGAAATTCGCGCTCGGATCGACGCCGTGCTCGCCGAGCTACCCGATCCCGCCGACGTCGAGAACGTGCCCGCGGAAGCCGATCTCGAAGAGTTAGCGCGCCGCCTGTCTGAAGCGCACGACATGCTGGTGCGGGCGCTGGAGTCGGCGGAGAAGGGCTGAGTGCGCCGTGTCCCGGCGTGCCCGTGTTGACGCCGAGCTGGTCCGTCGCGGGCTGGCTCGGTCTCGACAGCAGGCCGCGGAATTGATCGGCGCCGGCAAGGTCAGCATCGACGGCATGCCGGCGGTCAAACCGGGCACCGCCGTCGCGGCCACAGCCACGCTGAGGGTCGCCGACGACGCCGAGCGCGGCTGGGTGTCGCGCGGAGCCCACAAGCTCATCGGCGCCCTCGACACGTTCGGCATCGCCGTTGAGGGTCGGCGCTGTCTGGATGCCGGCGCGTCGACGGGTGGCTTCACCGAGGTCTTGCTGGATCGCGGTGCACGCGAAGTGGTCGCCGTTGACGTGGGCTACGGCCAGCTGGCTTGGTCGCTGCGGTCGGATCCTCGGGTGGTCGTCGTCGAGCGGACCAATGTGCGGGAGCTGGCACCGGCGGCGGTCGGCGACCCGGTTGAGGTCGTGGTCGCTGACCTGTCCTTCATCTCGCTGACCACAGTGTTGCCCGCGCTGACTGGATGCGCGTCGCAGAACGCGGATATCGTTCCAATGGTGAAGCCGCAGTTCGAGGTGGGCAAAGGTCAGGTGGGCGCCGGCGGGGTGGTGCACGACCCCGACCTGCGGGCGGGCTCGGTGCTGGGCGTCGCGCGTCGCGCCCAGGAGCTGGGATGGCATACCGTCGGGGTCACCGCCAGCCCGCTGCCTGGTCCGGCGGGCAACGTCGAGTATTTCCTGTGGCTGCGCGCCCAGACCGATCGGGGCCTAGTTGCTGATCAGCTGGAACGCGCCGTACACCACGCTGTGGAAGCCAGTCCGGTGACGATGCGGGCCGGTGCGGCCCGGGGAGGAACCGGACAATCAGGAGCGAGTCGCAATGACAAATGAGCGCACCGTCCTGCTGGTGGTTCACACCGGACGCGAGGAAGCTACCGACACCGCGCGTCGGGTCGAGAAAGTGCTGGAGGACAACAACATTGGCCTCCGGGCGCTGTCCGCCGAAGCGGTCGACAGGGCGTCGCTGCACCTGAGCCAGGACGATACGCGCGCGGTCGGGGTCGGGATCGAGGTCGTCGACGCCGATCCGGATGCTGCGAACGGCTGCGAGCTGGTGCTGGCACTCGGCGGCGACGGGACTTTTCTGCGCGCCGCGGAACTCGCGCGCAATGCGGACATTCCGGTGCTGGGCGTGAACCTGGGCCGGATCGGTTTCCTGGCCGAAGCCGAGGCCGACGCCATCGACACCGTGCTCGAGCATGTCGTCGCCCGGAGCTATCGGATCGAAGAGCGCTTGACGCTCGACATCGCGTTGCGGGTCAAGGGCGAGGTCATCGACCACGGCTGGGCGCTCAACGACGCCAGCCTGGAAAAGGGACCGCGGCTGGGAGTTCTCGGGGTGGTTCTCGAAGTCGACGGCCGCCCGGTGTCGACGTTCGGCTGCGACGGGGTGTTGGTGTCAACCCCCACCGGATCGACGGCTTACGCCTTCTCGGCGGGCGGGCCGGTGCTGTGGCCGGATCTGGAGGCGCTGCTGGTGGTGCCCAACAACGCCCACGCCCTGTTTGCCCGCCCGATGGTGACCAGCCCGGACGCTGCCATCGCCATCGAAATCGAAGCCGACGGGCACGACGCAATCGTGTTCTGCGACGGGCGCCGGGAGATGCTGGTTCCGGCCGGTGCACGGTTGGAGGTGCGGCGCTGCGAGGTGTCGGTGAAATGGGCGCGGCTGGATAGCGCGCCGTTCACCGACCGCCTGGTGCGTAAGTTCCGCTTGCCGGTCACCGGCTGGCGTGGACGGTAGCGGTGCTCAGTGAGATTCGGATCGAGGCGTTGGGCGCCATCAGCGTCGCCACGGCCGAGTTCGACCGTGGTCTGACGGTCCTGACCGGCGAGACCGGCACCGGTAAGACGATGGTGGTCACGGGTCTGCACCTGCTGGGCGGCGCGCGGGCCGACGCCAACCGGGTGCGCTCGGGCGCCGAGCGCGCCGTCGTCGAAGGGCGCTTCACCACTGCCGATCTCGACCAGAAGGCCGTCGCGCAGGTCGACGAGATGCTGGACGCCTCAGGAGCCGAGCGCGACGAGGACGGCAGCATCATCGCGTCGCGCTCGGTCAGCCGCGACGGCCCGTCGCGGGCTTACCTCGGCGGGCGCAGCGTGCCGGCCAAATCGCTCAGTGGTTTCACCAACGAACTGCTCACTCTGCACGGCCAAAACGACCAACTGCGGCTGATGCGGCCCGACGAGCAACGCGGCGCGCTCGACCGGTTCGCGGCCGTTGGCGCGCGGCTGGAGCGCTATCGCAAACTGCGCGATGCGTGGCAGTCGGCGCGGCACGACTTCGCCGACCGAAGCAAGCGGGCCCGCGAATTGGCCCAGGAGGCAGACCGACTCAAATTCGCGCTGCACGAGATCGACGCCGTCGACCCCGCACCCGGTGAGGATGACGCGCTGATCGCCGACATCCGCCGGCTTTCGGAATTGGACGCCCTGCGCGAGGCCGCGGCCAGTGCCCGCGTCGCGTTGACCGGCGCGGGGGAGGAGACAGCTGCCGAACCCGTGTCGGCGGCCGACGGTCTGGGAATAGCGAAGACGACGCTGGAGTCGACCGACGATGCCAAGCTGCGGGGGCTGGCCGATCAGCTCAGCGAGGCGTTGACCGTGGTCGACGATGTCGCGCGCGAACTCGGCGACTATCTAAACGAATTGCCGGCCGACGCAAGCACTTTGGATACCAAGCTGGCCCGGCAAGCCGAACTTCGCACACTCACCCGCAAATACGCCGCCGACATCGACGGCGTGCTGCTGTGGGCTCGTGAAGCGCGAGACCGGCTGGCTCACCTGGATGTCTCTGAAGAGGCGCTGGTCGGCCTGCAACGTCGCGTCGACGATTTGGCGATCGAATTAGCTTCCGCTGCAACTGAACTCAGCAAGGCGCGCAGTCAGTCGGCCAAGCGACTGGCCAAAGACGTCACCGGCGAGTTATCCGGCCTGGCAATGTCGGATGCCGAATTCACCATCACCGTGTCGACGATGCCGGCCGGCGACGACGACCCCGCCGCGCTGACGCTGCCTTCGGGCGGGCGGGCCCATGCCGGCGGTGACGGTGTCGACCAGGTCGAGTTCGGCTTCGCCGCGCATCGCGACATGACGGTGCTGCCGCTGTCCAAAAGCGCATCCGGCGGCGAGTTATCGCGCGTGATGTTGGCCCTGGAGGTGGTGCTGGCGGCATCGATGACGGGCACCACGATGGTGTTCGACGAGGTCGACGCCGGCGTGGGTGGCCGGGCAGCGGTGCAGATCGGGCGGCGCCTGGCCCGGTTGGCCCGCTCCCGTCAGGTCATCGTGGTGACGCACCTGCCGCAGGTGGCGGCCTACGCCGATGTACACCTGATGGTCGATAGCACCGGGAAAAACGGTGCCAGCGGAGTTCGGCGCCTCGACGGCGGCGACCGGGTCGCCGAGTTGGCCAGGATGCTGGCCGGGCTCGGTGAGTCCGACACGGCTCGCGCCCATGCGCGAGAACTGCTGGAGGCCGCCGACTGTGACCGGATTGCGACCTCGTAACGACATTCAAATCTGTGACAGGTGTGACAGGATGTAACTTCTGAGGCTGTTGTTACGGCGCGCCTCCCCCCTCGGGCTTACCTTCACCGACAGAATCGCCTCCATGAGTGTGACCACGAGGATGACGGCGCTTATCACCCGTAGTAACCCCATCCGGCCGGGTGTCGTTGGCACCGCCCGCGTCGACCGGGACATCGACCGACTGCTGCGGCGGGTGTGCCCCGGCGACATCGTCGTCCTCGATGTGCTGGACCTCGACCGGATCACCGCGGATGCGCTCGTCGACGCCGAAATCGCCGCCGTGGTCAACGCATCCACGTCGGTCTCGGGCCGGTATCCGAACCTGGGTCCCGAGGTGCTCGTGGCCAACGGCGTCACCCTCATCGATGAGACGGGACCCGAGGTCTTCAAGAAGATCAAGGACGGCGCGAAGATCCGGCTGCACAACGGCGGCGTCTACTCCGGCGACCGCCGATTGATCCGGGGCACAGAGCGCACCGACCACGAGATCGCCGAACTGATGCAGGAAGCCAAGAGCGGATTGGTCGCTCACCTCGAGGCGTTCGCCGGCAACACCATCGAGTTCATCCGCAGTGAAAGCCCGCTGCTGATCGACGGGGTCGGCATCCCCGACGTCGACGTCGACCTACGGCGCCGCCACGTCGTCATCGTCGCCGACGAGGATCACGCCGCCGATGACGTCAAAAGCCTCAAACCATTCATCAAGGAATACCAACCAGTCCTGATCGGTGTCGGCACCGGCGCCGAAGTGTTGCGCAAGGCGGGATATCGCCCGCAACTCATCGTCGGCGATCCCGACGAGCTGAGCACCGAAGTCCTGAAGTGCGGCGCCCACGTGGTGTTGCCGGCCGACGCCGACGGCCACGCACCGGGCCTGGAGCGCATCCAGGATCTCGGTGTCGGAGCGATGACCTTTCCCGCCGCGGGTTCGCCCACCGACCTGGCGCTGCTACTGGCCGACCACCACGGCGCCGCGCTGCTGGTGACCGCCGGCCACAGCGCCAACATCGAAACGTTCTTCGACCGGTCGCGTCAGCAGAGCAACCCCTCGACCTTCCTCACCAGGCTGCGGGTGGGGGAGAAGGTGGTGGACGCCAAAGCGGTTGCCACGCTGTACCACAACCGAATTTCCGGCGGCGCGATCGCATTGCTGATCATGACGATGCTGATCACGATCATCGTCGCGCTCTGGGTGTCGCGCACCGACACCCTGGTGATGCATTGGGCCGTCGAATATTGGAACCATTTCACTCTCTGGGTGCAGCATTGGGTCCACTAGGACAGGTATAGATGTGATATCTCTACGCCAGCACGCGATTTCGCTGGCCGCCGTGTTTGTGGCGCTGGCGATCGGAGTGGTGCTCGGCTCCGGCTTCCTATCGAACAACCTGCTGTCCGGAATGCGCGACGAATCGCGAAATCTGCACGGGCAGATCGACGCGCTTAACGGCCAGAAGAACGCTCTGAACCAAAACCTCAGATCCGCAGACGCTTTCGATTCTCAGATGGCGGGTCGGATGGTGCATGACGCGCTCAACGGCAAGTCGATGGTGATCTTCCGCTCCCCGGACGCAAAGGATGACGACGTCGATGCGGTGTCGAAGCTCGTCGGCCAGTCCGGCGGAGCCGTCGCTGGCACGGTGACGTTGACGCAGGAGTTCGTCGACGCCAACTCGGCGGAGAAGCTGCGGTCGGTGGTCAACTCGTCGATCCTGCCGGCCGGTGCTCAACTGAGCACCAAACTCGTCGACCAAGGCTCGCAGGCCGGCGACCTGCTCGGGATCGCGCTGCTGATCAACCGGGATCCCGCCGCCCCGACCGTCGACGACGCGCAGCGCGACACCGTGCTGGCCGCGCTGCGTGACACCGGCTTTATCGGCTACGGCAACCAGCACGTCGGCGCGGCGAACGCCGCGGTAGTCATCACCGGTGGTGGCCTGGGCGAGGACGCCGGCAACCAGGGTGTGAGCGTGGCCCGGTTTGCGGCCGCGCTGGCCCCGCACGGCTCGGGTGTGGTGCTTGCCGGCCGCGACGGCTCATCGGGTGGGACGGCGGCCGTCGCGGTGGCCCGCGCCGACGCCTCGGTGACCTCGGCGATCAGCACCGTCGACGACCTGAACGCCGAGTCCGGACGAATTACCACGATTCTGGGCATGGCCGACCTGGCCAACGGCGGCCGCACCGGTCAATACGGCACCGGTCACGGCGCCACCGGCCTCACCGTCGCGTCGTAGCCGCCCCGCCGGGCGTGTCAGCAACGACGCGGCGACGCGGATGTTAGGGTGGGTTTCCGTGGGTCGGCAGGCCCAAAAAGAGTTGGCCAACAGCCAAAAGCCTAGCCATTCGCCGTCTTCACGGAGGTCGCTACATTGCGCAGGCATCCGCAGGGCGCCACCAAGCACCTCTTCGTCAGCGGTGGCGTCGTATCGTCGCTGGGTAAGGGACTGACCGCCAGCAGCCTGGGGCAGTTGCTGACCGCACGCGGGCTGCAGGTGACGATGCAAAAGCTGGACCCCTACCTCAATGTCGACCCCGGCACCATGAACCCGTTTCAGCACGGCGAGGTCTTCGTCACAGAGGACGGCGCCGAGACCGACCTCGACGTAGGTCACTACGAGCGCTTCCTCGACCGCGACCTGTCCGGCTCGGCGAATGTCACGACCGGACAGATCTATTCGACAGTGATCGCCAAAGAGCGCCGCGGCGAGTACCTCGGAGACACCGTCCAGGTGATCCCACACATCACCGACGAGATCAAAAGCCGCATCCTGGCGATGGCGAAGCCGGACGCCGACGGGAACCGCCCGGATGTCGTCATCACCGAAATCGGTGGCACCGTGGGCGATATCGAGTCGCAGCCCTTTCTGGAGGCGGCACGGCAGGTTCGTCATGATCTCGGCCGGGAGAACGTCTTCTTCCTGCACGTGTCGCTGATCCCGTACCTGGCGCCGTCGGGCGAATTGAAAACCAAACCGACCCAGCACTCGGTCGCCGCGCTGCGCAGCATCGGTATCACGCCGGATGCGTTGATCCTGCGCTGCGACCGCGATGTTCCCGAGTCGCTGAAGAACAAGATCGCGCTGATGTGTGACGTCGACATCGACGGCGTCATCTCCACTCCCGACGCGCCCTCGATCTATGACATCCCGAAGGTGCTGCACCGCGAAGAACTCGACGCCTACGTCGTACGCCGGCTCAACCTTCCGTTCCGCGATGTCGACTGGACCGAGTGGGACGACTTGCTGCGCCGGGTGCATGACCCGCAAGAAACGGTGCGAATCGCGTTGGTGGGCAAGTATGTTGACCTCTCGGATGCATATCTGTCGGTCGTCGAGGCACTGCGAGCGGCCGGGTTCAAGCACCGGGCGAAGGTGGAAATCCGCTGGGTGGGTTCCGACGACTGCGAGACGCCCCGCGGTGCGAGCGCGTTGCTCGACGACGTCCACGGCGTGCTGATCCCCGGCGGGTTCGGGATCCGCGGAATCGAGGGGAAGATCGGGGCTATCCGATATGCGCGGTCCAGGGGTCTGCCCGTCTTGGGGTTGTGCCTGGGGTTGCAGTGCATCGTGATCGAGGCGGCGCGTTCCGTCGGCATCGAGCAGGCCAACTCGGCAGAGTTCGATCCGGCGACACCGGACCCGGTCATCTCCACCATGGCCGACCAAACGCAGATCGTCGCCGGTGAAGCCGACCTCGGCGGCACCATGCGGCTGGGCGCGTATCCGGCGGTGCTCGAGCCGGGTTCCATTGTGGCCGAGGCGTATCAGTCCACGCAGGTGTCTGAGCGGCATCGGCATCGCTACGAGGTCAACAACGCCTATCGGGATCGGATCGCCGAAAGCGGGCTGAGATTCTCCGGGACGTCGCCTGACGGCCATCTGGTGGAGTTCGTTGAATACCCGCCGGAGATGCATTCGTTCGTCGTCGGCACCCAAGCGCATCCGGAGTTGAAGAGCCGGCCCACTCGTCCGCACCCGTTGTTCGTCGGCTTCATCGGAGCGGCCATCGACTACAAGGCGGCCGAGCGTCTGCCGATGGAGATTACCGAGCAGCCGTCGAACGGAAGTGAACAACGCGACGGCGTCGACACGTCGCTGGCCGAGCCCGAACCTGTTGCCCGTGGGTGAACACGCCTTCGAGACGATATCGTCCGAAACTCTGCACACCGGAAAGATTTTCGCCCTGCGCCGCGACGATGTCCGGATGCCCGGCGGGAAGATCGTGACGCGGGAGGTCGTCGAACACTACGGCGCGGTGGCCATCGTCGCGATCGACGACGACGGCCGCATCCCGATGGTCTACCAGTATCGCCATCCCTTCGGTCGGCGGCTGTGGGAACTGCCGGCCGGATTGCTCGACGTCAACGGCGAAGCCCCGCACCTGACCGCTGCCCGGGAACTTCGCGAGGAGGCCGGCCTGCAGGCACAGACCTGGCAGGTGCTGGTCGATCTGGATTCCACGCCGGGTTTCAGCGACGAGTCGGTGCGCGTCTATCTGGCAACCGATTTGACCCACGTAGACCGACCCGAGGCGCATGACGAAGAAGCCGATATGACCTTGCAGTGGTATCCCATCGACGAAGCGGTCCGCCGAGTGTTCAGCGGCGAGATCGTCAACGCCCTTGCGGTCGGAGGGATTTTGGCGGCATACGCGGTCAGGAATGGTCTCGCACAGCCGCGGCCGGTGGACACGCCGTGGGTGGACAGGTCGAAGAGCTTCGCCGCCCGGCAGGTTGCCCGGTGACGATGCGGGCCGGCACGGCCCGAGGAGGAGGCGGGCGATGGAATCCGGCCCGGTGACGATGCGGGCCGGCACGGCCCGAGGAGGAGGCGGGCGATGGGATCCGGCCCAATGACGACGCTGGCGGTGCCGCTGGAGGGCCAGTTACAGGGCTACCTCGATCATCTGACGATCGAACGGGGTGTGGCGGCCAACACCTTGAGTTCCTATCGTCGCGACCTGCGCCGCTACTTCGAACACCTCACGTCGCGGGCCATCGACGACCTGGCCAACGTCAGCGAGCACGACGTCAGCGAATTCCTGGTGGCACTGCGGCGCGGCGATCCGCAGTCCGGGTCGGTGCCGTTGTCGGCGGTGTCGGCGGCGCGGACCCTGATCGCGGTGCGCGGCCTGCACCGGTTCGCCGCCGCCGAGGGCCTGGCCGCCGTCGACGTCGCGCAGGCCGTTAAGCCCCCGACACCCGGGCGGCGGCTGCCCAAAAGCCTGAGCCTCGACCAAGTGCTCGCGCTGCTGGCCGGCGCGGGAGGCGACAGCCCGTCCGACGGCCCGCTGACGCTGCGCAACCGCGCGCTGCTCGAATTGCTTTACTCCACCGGCGCACGGATCTCGGAAGCGGTCGGACTCGACGTCGACGACATCGACACGCACGCCCGGTCGGTACTGCTGCGCGGTAAGGGCGGAAAACAGCGCTTGGTCCCCATCGGACGGCCGGCGGTGCAGGCGTTGGACGCCTATAAGGTGCGCGGGCGTTCAGAGTTGGCGCGCCGGGGCCGCGGGACGCCGGCCATCTTTCTCAACGCACGCGGTGGCCGATTGTCGCGGCAAAGCGCGTGGCAGGTGCTGCAGGACGCCGCCGAGCGGGCCGGGATCACCTCCGGGGTTTCTCCGCACACGCTGCGACATTCGTTCGCGACCCACCTGCTGGACGGCGGGGCCGACGTCCGGGTGGTTCAGGAGCTGCTGGGACACGCCTCGGTGACGACGACGCAGATCTACACGATGGTCACCGTGCACGCGCTGCGCGAAGTGTGGGTCGAGGCCCATCCGCGGGCGCATTAGGCGCTGCTCGCGGTCCTTAGCCGAGGTACTCCGATTCCAGCACCAGATCGGAGATCTCGCTCTGATACTCCACATGCGTCTTGTGCTCGGTGGTGTTGAACAGCTTGCCCTGCTGCTGACGCATGTATTCGCGGTACTTCGGCGCGCCGGGCACCTTGACGTTGTCGGCGACGACGATCGACCCGGTATGCAGCCAGCCCCGGTCGAGGATGCTCTGCAGGTCCACCAGATAGGCGTCCTTGTCATGGTCGAGAAACAGGAAATCAAGGCCGCCAGCGGTAAAGCCATGCTCGCCGGCCAGCGCATCCAGCGTGCGCCCGCCGTCGCCAATGGTGCCGACCACACACGTCACCCGGTCCGCGACGCCGGCATGCGCCCAGATCTGGCGGGCGTTGACGGCGTTGGCCTCGGCCATCTCGACGGAGTACACCTTGGCGGCGGGCGCGGCGCGGGCAATCCGCAGCGCGCCGTAGCCGCAGTAGGTACCCAGCTCGAGCGCCAGTTTCGGCTCGGCGCGCCGGACCGCGGCGTCGAGCAACGCGCCTTTTTCGTCGCCGACGTTGATCAGCATCGACTCCTCGTAGGCGAACCGGTCGATGGTTGCCAAGACGTCGTCCACGTCGCCCGCGCGAGCGCGCATCAGCACGTATTCGATTGCGGCGGCTTCGCGCCCGTCGCCGATCTGGCCCGTCGTGGTGATATTGCGGGCCCAGTCGCCACCTGTCATACGGACCACCGCAACAGCGGAATGCGCTGCTTCAGACTCATAGAAGTCACACTAGCCCCGCGACGATTCAGCCCGGGGCGGCGTGCGCACCCGCGATAGAGCCGAGCCGGCCCAAATTGGCTGGTTAGGTTGTTGCGGGTCTCCCGGCGCGGGCGCCTTTACCCGTTAGACTCTCCTGCGATGTCCGCCATTTCCCGAACGCCGCGCATGCCGAGTCGGTCTGCGCCGAGCCGCAGCGCTCGTGACTGACGACGCCGACAGCGGCACCGGTGTCGGCCTGACCGGGCGGCCACCGCGGGAGATCCCGGAACCCAAGCCGCGCACGTCGCACGGTCCCGCCAAGGTCGTCGCGATGTGCAATCAGAAAGGCGGCGTCGGCAAAACCACGTCGACCATCAATCTGGGCGCCGCACTCGCCGAACACGGCCGCCGCGTGCTGCTGGTCGACCTGGATCCGCAGGGGGCGTTGTCCGCCGGCCTGGGTGTGCCGCACTACGAGCTCGAGCACACCATCCACAACTTGCTGATCGAGCCGCGGGTGTCAGTCGACGACGTGCTGATGAACACCCGCGTCAAGCACATGGACCTGATACCCAGCAATATCGATCTGTCGGCCGCCGAGATCCAGCTGGTCAACGAGGTGGGCCGCGAGCAGACGCTGGCGCGCGCCTTACATCCGGTGCTGGACCGCTACGACTATGTGCTGATCGACTGCCAGCCGTCGCTGGGTCTGCTCACCGTCAACGGTCTGGCCTGCTCCGACGGGGTCATCATCCCGACCGAGTGCGAGTTCTTCTCCCTGCGCGGTCTCGCGCTGCTCACCGATACGGTGGAAAAGGTGCGAGACCGGCTCAACCCGAAGCTGGATATCAGCGGCATCTTAATCACCCGCTACGACCCGCGGACTGTGAACTCCCGCGAGGTCATGGCCCGTGTTCTGGAGCGCTTCGGCGACTTGGTGTTCGACACCGTCGTCACCCGTACTGTCCGTTTCCCGGAGACCAGCGTCGCCGGCGAACCGATCACCTCGTGGGCGCCGAGGTCGGGCGGCGCAGCCGCCTACCGCTCGTTGGCCCGCGAGGTGATCGACCGGTTCGGCGCGTGACCGGCGGGGTGAGCTACGAGGCATCCCCCCAGAACGGCTTCCAGGTCAGGCTAAGCAATTTCGAGGGGCCGTTCGACCTGCTGCTGCAGCTGATTTTCGCGCACCGCCTCGACGTCACCGAGGTGGCGTTGCATCAGGTCACCGACGAATTCATCGCCTACACCCGCGCGATCGGTCCGGAGCTGGAACTCGAGGAAACCACCGCGTTCCTGGTTGTCGCCGCAACCCTGCTCGATCTCAAGGCGGCCCGGCTGCTGCCGTCCGGGCAGGTCGACGACGAGGAGGACTTGGCGCTGCTGGAAGTCCGCGACCTGCTGTTCGCCCGGCTGCTGCAGTACCGGGCGTTCAAGCACGTCGCGCAGATGTTCGCCGAGCTGGAGGCCGCGGCGCTGCGCAGCTACCCGCGCGCGGTGTCGCTGGAGGACCGCTACGAGGACCTGCTGCCAGAGGTGATGCTGGGCGTCGACGCCGAGCGGTTCGCTCAGATCGCAGCGATCGCCTTCACCCCGCGACCGGTGCCGACGGTGGCCACCGAGCACTTGCACGAGCTGATGGTGTCGGTGCCCGAACAGGCCGAACAGCTGCTGTCGCTGTTGGAAACGCGCGGCATCGGGCAATGGGCGTCGTTCTCGGAGTTAGTCGCCGACTGCCAGGTGCCGATCCAGATCGTCGGCCGCTTCCTGGCGCTGCTCGAACTGTATCGGTCGCGGGCGGTAGCATTCGATCAGCCAGAACCGCTTGGTGTGCTCCAGGTTTCGTGGACCGGAGAACGGCCGACCAGCGAAGCGATGCTGAGGGCAGAGGCGCTCGAAGCTCAAGAAGTGCGAGACCACTACTCATGACACGCGCCGACGACGATGAACAGAGCAGTGCGATCGAGAATGGGCAGGAGGAGCGGCGCCCAATGATCCAGCAGCCGCCCGAACCGGACTTGGGCGACAACTTGGACGCCGACGCAGCCTCGGCTCACGAGCTCGACGACGCCGAACTGGGCATCGACGTCGCGACAGTGCCGGAGCTCGAGGACGCCGAACTGGGCGCGGTGCTCGAGGCGCTGCTGCTGGTCGTCGACACTCCGGTGACCGTCGAGGCGCTGGCCGCGGCCACCGAGCAGCCGGCCTATCGGGTCGCCGCCAAGCTGCACGTGCTGGCGGATGCGCTCACCGAACGCGAAAGCGGAATCGATCTTCGGGAGGCCGGCGGCGGATGGCGGATGTACACCCGCGCGCGGTTTGCGCCTTATGTCGAGCGCCTGCTGCTGGATGGATCGCGCTCGAAACTCACCCGAGCGGCCCTGGAGACGTTGGCCGTGGTGGCATACCGCCAGCCGGTGACGCGAGCGCGGGTGAGCGCGGTCCGGGGAGTCAACGTCGACGCGGTCATGCGCACGCTGCTGGCCCGCGGTTTGATCACCGAAGCCGGCACCGATCCCGACACCGGCGCGGCGACGTTCGCCACCACTGAGCTGTTCTTGGAGCGGCTGGGGTTGTCGTCGCTGACCGACCTTCCCGATATTGCGCCGCTGCTGCCCGATGTCGACATGATCGACGATCTGAGCGAATCCTTGGATGTCGAGCCACGTTTCGTCAAGCTCTCCGGCGGCCCGGTATCTGACGACCAGCCGTTGTCGTTCGACGTGGACCAGGAATGATGGTCGAGATCGACGACCCCCAGGGCGTGCGCCTGCAGAAAGTCTTGTCGCAGGCCGGAATTGCCTCCCGACGGGTCGCCGAGAGAATGATCACCGACGGGCGCGTGGAGGTCGACGGAGAGCTGGTGACCGAGCTTGGTACCCGGGTCGATCCTGACGCGTCGGTGATTCGCGTCGACGGGGCGCGGGTGGTCCTGGACGACTCGCTGGTGTATCTGGCGCTGAACAAGCCGCGGGGGATGCACTCGACGATGTCGGACGACCGCGGCCGGCCGTGCATCGGGGACCTGGTCGAGCACCGGGTGCGGGGCAACCAGAAGCTCTTTCACGTCGGACGGCTGGATGCCGACACCGAGGGACTCATTCTGTTGACCAACGACGGCGAGCTCGCGCATCGCCTCATGCATCCCTCCTACGAGATACCCAAGACGTATCTTGCGACAGTCGCGGGGTCGGTGCCGCGCGGGCTCGGCAAGAAACTGCGGGCCGGAATCGAGTTGGAGGACGGGCCGGCTGCGGTTGACGATTTCGCCGTGGTGGACAACATTCCCGGTAAGACACTGGTCCGGGTCACGTTGCATGAAGGGCGCAATCGCATCGTGCGCCGGATGTTCAAGGCCGCCGGATTTCCGGTGCAGGCGTTGGTGCGCACCGACATCGGCACGGTGTCGCTGGGGGAGCAGCGTCCGGGCAGCATCCGGGCATTGCGTCGCAACGAGATCGGCGAGCTCTACAAAGCGGTTGGACTGTGAGCGGAACGCGCGGAACGACCGGAGTGAGTGACGGGAGTGAAGCGAACCATCCGGCACTGACGACAGTCGTCGTCGCCGTCGACGGCCCGGCGGGCACCGGAAAGTCCTCGGTATCAAGGGGTTTAGCGCGTGCGCTGCATGCTCGCTACCTCGATACCGGCGCCATGTACCGGATTGTCACGTTGGCGGTGCTGCGGGCCGGGATCGACCCGGCTGATCAGGCGGCCGTCGAAGCCACCGCGGCGACCGTCAAGTTGTCGGTGGGTTTCGACCCCGAGGAAGGCCGCTCTTACCTTGACGGAGAGGATGTCTCGTCGGAGATCCGCGGTGACGAGGTCACTCGTGCAGTGTCGGCGGTGTCGTCGGTTGCCGCCGTACGCACTCGGCTTGTCGCACTGCAGCGAACCCTGGCACAGGGCCCGGGCAGCGTCGTCGTCGAAGGCCGCGACATCGGGACCGTGGTTCTGCCCGATGCGGACGTCAAGCTCTTCCTGACCGCGTCGCCCGAGACGCGAGCGCAGCGTCGCAATGATCAGAATGTCGCCGGCGGGTTGCCCGACGACTACGAGGGTGTGCTTGCCGATGTGCGCCGCCGGGATCACCTGGATTCGACGCGAGCAGTGTCGCCGCTGCGGGCGGCTGCGGACGCGGTGGTTGTCGACACCAGCGCGATGACCGAATCCGAGGTAATCGATCACCTGTTGGGGTTGGTGCGGCTACGAAGCGAGGCCAGCCGGTGAGTCAAGACGGCACCTGGGCCGACGAAAGCGACTGGGAATCAGCCGAATTCATCGAGCCGATAGAAGGCGAGGCCGCGGGGCCACCGCCGGTGGTCGCGGTGGTGGGCCGGCCAAATGTCGGCAAGTCGACGCTGGTCAACCGAATCCTGGGCCGGCGCGAGGCGGTGGTGCAGGATGTGCCCGGCGTGACGCGCGACCGAGTCTCCTATGACGCCCTGTGGACCGGACGCCGGTTCATGGTGCAGGACACCGGGGGGTGGGAACCCGACGCCAAGGGGCTGCAGCAGCTGGTGGCCGAGCAGGCGGCGGTGGCGATGCGCACTGCCGACGCCGTGATCTTGGTGGTCGACGCGGTGGTCGGCGCTACCGCCGGTGACGAGGCGGCCGCGCGTATCCTGCGTCGCTCCGGTAAGCCAGTGTTTCTGGCCGCCAACAAGGTTGACAGCGAGCGGAACGAATCTGACGCGGCCGCATTGTGGTCGCTGGGGATCGGTGAGCCGTACGCGATCAGCGCAATGCACGGTCGCGGCGTGGGCGATCTGCTCGATGCGGTGGTCGGCGCGTTGCCGGAGGTGGCGGAGTCGACGTCAAGCGAGGGCGGTCCGCGGCGGGTGGCGCTGGTCGGCAAGCCGAACGTCGGAAAGAGTTCACTGCTGAATCGGCTGGCGGGCGATCAGCGTTCGGTGGTCCACGAAGTCGCTGGCACCACTGTCGATCCGGTGGATTCGCTGATCGAGATGGACGGCAAGGTTTGGCGTTTCGTCGACACCGCCGGCCTGCGCCGCAAGGTCGGCCAGGCCAGCGGACACGAGTTTTATGCCTCGGTGCGCACCCACGGCGCGATCGACGCCGCCGAGGTCGTGATCGTCCTGATCGACGGGTCGGTTCCGCTGACCGAACAGGACCAGCGGGTGCTGTCGATGGTGATCGAGGCCGGACGCGCGCTGGTGTTGGCGTTCAACAAGTGGGATCTGGTCGACGAGGAGCGGCGTTACCAGCTGGACAACGAGATCGACCGCGAGCTGGTGCAGGTGCGTTGGGCGCAGCGGGTCAACATCTCCGCGAAAACCGGCCGGGCGGTGCAGAAGCTGGTGCCAGCCCTGGAGAGCGCACTGGAGTCGTGGGATGCCCGGATCGGCACCGGCCGGCTCAACACCTGGCTCAAGGAAGTGGTAGCCGCGACACCACCGCCGGTTCGGGGCGGCAAGCAGCCGCGAATCTTGTTCGCCACCCAGGCCACCGCCCGTCCGCCGACGTTCGTGTTGTTCACCAGCGGGTTCTTGGAGGCCGGCTATCGGCGGTTCCTGGAGCGACGGCTGCGCGAGACGTTCGGATTCGAGGGCAGCCCGATCCGGATCAACGTGCGGGTGCGCGAGAAGCGGAAGGCCAAGCCCCGCTGAGTTCGGCGCCGTGTAGTGGGAAAACTCATATTCCCGGCTAAATCGCGGCGGATAGGCTGTTTTCAGTGCCTATTTCACACGCGCTGTTGATCCTGGCCGCCGGCTTGGGTGCGGGCGCAATCAACGCCGTTGTCGGGTCAGGCACTTTGGTCACCTTCCCAACGCTTGTCGCGATGAGTTATCCACCCGTGACGTCGACCATGTCGAACGCTGTGGGCCTGGTTGCGGGAAACGTGTCGAGCACTTGGGGTTACCGGCGTGAGCTGCGCGGTCAGGGGGACCGGCTGCGCTGGCAGATTCCCGCGTCGGTTCTCGGCGCCATCGTGGGCGCCTGGCTGTTGCTGCATTTGCCGGAGAAAACGTTCACCGCGATAGTGCCGGTGCTGCTGATCCTGGCTCTGATCATGGTGGTTATCGGTCCGCGGATTCAAAGGTGGGCGCAGGACCGGGCGGAAATGGCCGGCCGCTCTGCCGACGACATATCGGCGGGCCGGATGGCCGTATTGGTGTCGAGCACCTTCGCGGTCGGGGTCTACGGTGGCTATTTCACCGCGGCGCAAGGCATTCTGCTGGTCGGCGCGATGGGCGCGCTGCTACCCGAATCGATGCAGCGGATGAATGCTGCGAAGAATTTGCTGACGTTGCTCGTGAATGTTGTTGCGGCGCTTGCCTATACGTTCGTGGCGTTCCACCGGATCAGTTGGCCGGTGGCGGGCCTTATCGCCGTTAGCTCACTGGTCGGCGGCTGGTTAGGCGCGCGCTACGGCCGTCGACTATCGCCGAACACGCTACGCGCGGCGATTGTCGTCGTCGGTCTCATCGGCCTCTACCGGCTGTTGACCGTGTAGCTGCTCAGCCCTGTTGGACGACGTTCCCGTCTCCCGACTTCTCGATGCTCGGCGAACCGGTGTGGTAGGTGATCTGGTTGTTGAAGCCGGAAACGTCGATGCTGTCGGCGGCGTCCACGGTGATCGTGTTCTGCACGCCGGACACATGAAGGCTTGTGCAGTGGCCGGTGATCACGACCTTGTTGGAGATACCACTGAGGTTGATGGCGCTCTGGTTGCAGGCGATCGTCCGGCTCTCTTTGATGCCGGAGATGGTCAGATCGGCACCGGCGGGCGCCGTGGGCGCGGCACTCGGCGACGCCGACGGTGCACGGGCAGGCGGTTGAGCCTCGTTGGGGGAGGGGGCCGGGGCTGCGCTGCTGGCGGTGCTGGGCGTCGGCGAGAGGATCACCATTCCGCCCTGCGAATGTCGTTGGGTGTTGTACGAGATAAAGGACACCAGGCCAATCACGAAGAACGGCAACAAGACCCACAACAACCGCGTACGCGAGGGCAATGTCGGTATTGTCGGGCCGAAGGTGCCGCCATAACTCGACGGTGGCGGTGGCGGCAGAGCCGGTGTGCCGGGCTGATACGGGTAAGCGCCAGGCGCCGGGCTACTTCCCATTTCGGACGCACGTGCCGTCTCGGCTAGTGGGCGCTCGAGCTCCCGGATGCGGGCTTCCGGGTCGTCTTCCGGCTTCATCCACAGATGCTCCCACACGCGGATCTCGCTTCGGTAGTTTCTGCATCGTGCCCGAGTTGACGAACCGCCAGATCGTCCTGCGTCACCGCCCTGTCGGCCTGGTCCAGCCCGGTGACACCGAGCTGGTCGCCGCGCCCGTACCCGAGCCCGCCGAAGGGGAGGCGTTGCTCCGCACCACCTATGTGGGCCTTGACGCCGCGGTCCGGACCTGGCTCAACGACCAGCCGGGCTACCTTCCGCCGGTGCAGCTGGGCGAGGTCATCCGGGCGGCCGGGATCGGCGAGGTCGTGTCGTCGCGCTGTGACGCCTACGCCGTCGGCGACGTCATCACCACCCTGACCGGCTTTCAGGAGTACGTCATCGTCCGCGACGACGTCTTCAGCACACCCATACCCGGCGAGAGCGATCAACTGGCGATCATGTCGGTGTATGGCCCGACCGGCGCGACCGCCTATATCGGGATGACCGACGTCGGTCGGCCTCAGGCCGGGGACACGGTGGTGGTTTCGGCCGCCGCCGGCGCCACCGGGTCGGTGGCCGGCCAGATCGCCAAGATCGCCGGCGCCCGCGTGGTGGGCATTGCGGGCGGGCCGGAGAAGTGCCGGGCGGTGGTCGAGGATTTCGGGTTCGACGCCTGCATCGACTACAAGAACGACGACCTGGAGGCGGCGCTCAAAGAGCACTGCCCCAAGCGGGTAAACGTCTACTACGACAACGTCGGTGGGCCGATTCTCGACGCGGTGCTGGGCCGGCTGGCCATGAACGCGCGGGTGGTGCTGTGCGGTGTGATCTCGAGCTACCTTACCGGCGAGCACCCCGGCCCCGCCAACTACGTGAACCTGCTGTCCAAAACGGCGACCATGCAGGGATTCAACGCACTCGATCAGTGGGGCCGCTTCGACGAAGCCTTCGCGGCGCTTCGCCAGTGGGAGCACGAGGGCCGAATCAAGCACCGCCAGACCATCTTTGAGGGCGTCGAGTCGTGCGTCGACGCCCTCAACGGTCTATTCACCGGCGCCAACATCGGCAAGATGCTGGTCAAGCTGAGCGAGCCGACAACGGCTTAACGCAGCTCTTGGATGCGGATCATGGTGCCCGCGGGGTCGCGGACGGCGCAGTCGCGAACGCCGTACGGCTGCTCGGTGGGCTCCTGGACGATGTCGGCGTTGGTGGCCTGCACCCGTTCGAAAGTGCCGTCGAGGTCCTTGGTGGCCAGCACGACGATCGCGTACGTGCCCTTGGCCATCATCTCGGCGATGGTGCGCCGCTCGTCGTCGGTGATGCCGGGGTTTGCCGCCGGCGGATTCAAAACAATAGATGTGCCAGGCTGATTCGGCGGGCCGACGGTGATCCACCGCATCTTGCCCTTGCCGACGTCGAGGCGGACCTCGAAGCCCAGGGTGTCGCGGTAGAAGGCCACTGATGCCTCCGGGTCGTCGTGGGGGAGGAAGCTCGAATGAATGCTGATGTCCATGACGGTCACGTTAGGTGCAGCGTGGCCGCGGGCGCTTCTCGATTCCTGACCGGTCTGGTGACCTGCTTCTCCATGCACGACGGCAATCCCGCGTTGAGGCCGCCGGCCTGCGTCCGGTAGAGGCTGGGCGGCACGCCGACCAGCTCGGTGAAGCGGGTGCTGAAGGTTCCCAGCGATGAGCAGCCAACCGCGAAGCACACTTCGGTGACGCTGAGGTCGCCGCGGCGCAGCAGCGCCATTGCACGCTCGATGCGCCGCGTCATCAGGTAGGAATACGGGGATTCGCCGTAGGCGGTTTTGAACTGGCGGCTCAGGTGCCCAGCGGACATGCTCGCGTCGCGGGCCAGCGCGTCGACGTCGAGCGGCTGGGTGTATTCGCGGTCGATCCGGTCGCGGACGCGGCGCAGCCGGGCGAGGTCGCGCAGGTGCTGCTCGTCGCTGGGTCTGCTGGCCACCTGCGCGATCGTGCCACGTCGCGTTGGGTTGGGGCGAGCTTCGCCGTCTGCTGTAGGCTTTCCACCTGCTGCCGGTGCTGCCGGCGGCACCGGGCTGTGGCGCAGTTTGGTAGCGCACTTGACTGGGGGTCAAGTGGTCGCAGGTTCAAATCCTGTCAGCCCGACACAGCGAAATGCCTAGTCAGAGCATGTTTTCGGGCCATGCTACCGATCTGCCTGCGATCTTCTGCAGCATCCGCCAGCACTCACCAGCGCAACGTGTGGCGCAACGTGGGGTGTCAGTGGGGCGCTTCGCCCCAGGTAGCTGATGCTAATCCGGCTCCCGCCAGGTCTCAGGCTGTCGGCGGCTCCGGCGGCGGCTCGCGATCGAAAAGGATCGCCAGCTTGGCCTTCTGCTCTGGCGTCAGCGGTGGCCAGGTGGCGACGGCGGCGCGGACCTGGGCGCGCTGCTCCGGTGTCAGTCGATCAGTGCGGCGCTTCGGCGTCTCGGTCATGCCTGGAAATTTACAAGGAGGGTTGCAGCGAAGCTGCCCATCGGGCCGTGGGCCTACGTCTGGGAAAGGCCAGAAGGAGAACTGGGTCGGCATGGGCAACAAGATAGGCTGCGAGGTGGGGAAGCCGCCCATAGAAGGGGAGATGATGAGTGACGATTATGTGGGCCTGCCCGAAGATGAGGCCACCGTGCAGGCATACAACAACGGGTTCGACGTAGTGCGAATTATCAGCCGCGACGGCAACTACCTACCTGTGACGCGGGATTACCGCGAGGACCGGATCAACTTCAACATCGAGGAAACCCTCGTCGTTCAAGCCAGCGTCGGTTAACAGAAGGCGTTACGGAAAGGCCCCCGCCGTTACCGTCACCTCCTGATCTTCTGTTCCCAACCACTTGGCATGCTTATATCCATGACCGTGGAGATACCTCCGTATCACTTCTTCCTCTGGCCTGCTCTTCAAGCCGTCATCGCTCTCGGAGGTTCCGCCTCTATCGCCGAACTCGATACAGCCGTCATCGACCGGGAGAACCGCTCACCCGAAGTCCAGAGTGTGCTCCACGGCGATGGGCCGATGACTGAGGTCCAGTACCGGTTAGCTTGGGCGCGGACATATCTCAAGGGCATGGGGCTGCTGACGAACAGTCAACGTGGCGTGTGGTCAGTTACAGAACTCGGCGAAACGGTGGCTGAGGATCAAATCCCAACCCTGCGAGTGGAATGGGCCGACAAGCTACCGATGGACCACTTCGACATCCGTCCAAGCATTCAAGTCACGCGGTCCTGGAAACTCGCCGACGCAGTCGCTCAGGACAGTACGGGCCAATTCATAGCGGAAGTCCGCGAGCCAATTAACCAGGTCTTGGCCGCCCTGGACGAGCCCCAACTAGAGGATATTCAGCCACACTCACCAGACGTTAGTGCAGTCAATACATTGAGTGGGGACCACTGAACTCCACGCTTTGCTAGCCCTCGTCGGGCCAATAGCCTTGCGCGTCAAGGCCATCGCCCCAGTCGTTCCAGGTCTCGCGACGTCTGTCGCGGGGGTGGACGATGCGGCGTCGCAGCTCTAGCAGCAATTCCTCGGTGGAGGCGCGGGAGAGTGCGTCGGAGGTGTAGGCGTGGGTTCGAGGGGCGGGGGTGTTGGGGCGCAGCTTGACCACGAGCTCTTTGGGTTCTCCGCCGGCCAGGATGGTGTCGATTCTTCCGGGTGCCCAGCCGAGCTTGTTTTCCAGCATGGCGTAGGTGCCGGGGCTGGCCTTGCGCACGCCGTTTTCGATGTCCGAGAGGGTGCGCACGGTGAACTGCAGGCTGTCGGCAAAGTCGGTGCGGTTGCGGTAGCCCAGCGCGACTCGCCTGCTCACGATGTGATGGCCGAGCCGTTCCAGGGAATGGCGGTCCATGAAGCGATCATGCCGCAACACGGGCGGCAATGTCGAACCACCACACGCAAATTTTTCTATCCGTTACACAACTGAGTGGAAACTATTTCCGCGGTACTCCCGCTAGGTCGGCCCTGACCTGGGTGATTGTGTCCCAGAACAGTTCCTCCACCTTCTCCCGCGACAGGCCCACCACCTCCACCTTCGGCACGCCCGCCAGTTCCCGGCGCACTAGCTTGGCCTCGGGTAGGGCTTCGCCGGTCCACCACTCCTGGCGGATGTCGAAGTCGTCGAAGCGCTCACCCTCGCGGGTGTGTCGTAGCTGACCTCGGCGCTTGCTGGCTGGCACGCGCGCCCACCACTCCGCCCGCCAGTACGGGCCGTCGTAGTCTCCCGGCGGGGCACCGGTCTCCCATTCCTCCACCTGAACGGTTTCGTTGGGCGCGATCCCGTTGTAGTCCTGCGCGAACCCGTACGCCTGGTCGGGGTCGAGGTAGACCCGCTCGATGCGGTAGGTGTCGCCGCTGCCCGCGGTGACCACGTACACCGTCGTCATCGCCACCTCCCGTTTCCGCTGGTGCTGGACCTCAAGTCTCCCACCACCTGCGTGGCCACGTCCGACAAACCGCTGGTAGCGCTTGGGCAACCGGCGTAGCTCTACCATCGTGGTTGCCGTGTGAGCGGAATCATACGGAAATTTTTTCAATATAATTGACATAATTGCTGCTTATTTCCTACCGTTGCGAGCACGCCGAACCGTGCCCTGGACGCCGAGGGGCATCCAGGCGCGGTTCGGAGCTGCCGTCGTCAACGATCACCACGCAACAAAGGGGAAACCGTCATCAAGAAGATGATCGTCGGTGACCGAGCCGCCTTTGCCGCCGCACTCGGTATCGCCGCAGCGGGATGTGGTCGGTGTTGCCCGGCGAAATGCCCTACCTCGCGGTGCATCCCAGGGGTGAGTGACGAGCTGGTCGGCTGCGTCGGGTCGGTGACGACGGCGACCCGCGGCGCGGCGGTCCTGGGCGAGGTAATGCTCGCCGTGGCCGGTCACCAGCAGGCGTACCTCGGCCTGGTCAGCCGA
>Ga0209656_10000573_pt1 | contig 24250 bp, 30 predicted proteins | sample BogFormECP12_OM2_FD_188239 | JGI IMG/M metagenome (GOLD analysis project Ga0209656, IMG submission 188239) | Bog forest soil microbial communities from Calvert Island, British Columbia, Canada - ECP12_OM2 (SPAdes) (version 2) | ecosystem: Environmental > Aquatic > Freshwater > Wetlands > Bog ... | reverse complement strand
CCTCCGGGACGCGTGCACTGATGTCGATAATCCTAACTCTGACCCTATGGGAGCATTTGGTCGATTTGTAGTCGGCTGCGGGCCCGGCGACAGCCGCCTCGACGTCATCGCAGGCAGGAGCCACACCTCACCAGGCTGCCGTGGCTGACGCTGTCGATCCCGAAGGGACGAGGTGCAGGTGGCTGGCGCCGCGCGGCTGGCTGGAACCGGACCTGATACGGCTGCTCCGGGTCGGTGCTCACGCGCCGGTGGCGCGGCGCCTGGCCAGATCCTGCCGGACGGTGGCAAGATCAGCGCCGGGCTCGCCCCGGCCCAGTGCGGCCAGGCTCTCGGAGATGCGGGCGACCGCGTCTGTGTCGCCCAGGATCTCCAGGGTCATCTCCAGGCCTTCCAGGTCGTCCACGGAGACCAGTACAGCCTCGGGCTCGCCGTTGCGGGTCAGGGTGATCCGCTCGTGCTGCTGGCGGACCCGCCTGGTCAGTTCAGACAGGCGCGCCTTGGCCTCGGATAGCGGTACGGGCGTTGCAGCGATCGTCATGGTCAGAAGTATAGGTTACATTGGTCAGATTTCTAGTCAGTGGCTACGACGTGCAGTCACTTTGCCGCCGTCGAACCGCAGGCAAAGGTAGGCATTTGTCTACTCTCCACATGTAGAGCCCAGTCCATGGCGGCTGCCCAGTAAGCGTACTCACGCTATAGCGCTTCGTGCACGCGCGAGAGGAACTCAGCTTGCTCATTACGGCTGGTGACCTTCATGCGCTGGAACTTGCTGTCGAGCTTCACATCGACATAGAGGTCACCGGCATCTGCGTGGAAGTGAAGGAACGCCCGGGATCCCTTCGAGAAATAGCCGCGCTTGCGCTCCCGCAATCCGGGCAGCTTGCGGAGTCCCGCCAGCAGCGCATCTAGGCGATCAAGGTCCTCCTGCGTTGCATGCCGCACGCATCGAGCATGACGCGAAGATCGGAGACCACGCAAGAGCCCCCACTGGCACGGTCGTTCGCATCAGGATGGGGAGGCCCGAGGCTTGAGTTGCCGCCACCATGAGCGAAGTTCTGGTGGCATCCGCTGGTTTCCCCGCTCCGGGCGGGGGAGGATGTTGGTGACGTTCACCAGACGTCGTTGGCAGCGGCGAGCCCGCCACCTCGTAGCACAGGAGCTCGCATGGCTAAGCTGCTTATGGTCGTTTCCAGCGCGCAGACGATCAGATTGGCGGACGGCAGCGATCATCCGACCGGCTACCGGGCGGAAGAGGTCCGGAAGCCCCATGAGGCGTTCGTCGCCGCGGGCATTGACGTGGTGATCGCCACCCCTGATGGGAAGGTGCCACAGCCGGACCCTTGTGGCCTCGAGCCATTCTTCCACTACCCGCAGGTGGACGAGGACTTCGTGTTCTCGGTGCTGCGTAGGTTCGCCTATCACCAAGACCGCGTGCGGGTGACGTTCACGCATTTCAGCGAGCTGAACCTGGTGGCCGTCCGACGGGTCTACCTCGCCCTGCTGGATACCGGCATGGAGCCGGCCGAGGCGCGCAATGCAGTCGAATCGGCAGCGCACAGCGCCTGGCGGCGCAACATCGACTTCATCGAGGTGCTCGCGGAGGACGATGAGGCAGCGTTGAAGAACCGCGGTGCGATCTTCGACGACGGCGATGCGGCCTGGGTTTCCCATGTGGTCGTCGACCGGAACCTGATCACCGGGCAGAACCCGGGATCGGCCGAAGCCGCCGCCGGCGCCCAGCTCAAGCGGCTGAGGGCGTGAACCGTTGAGCGCGCGCATGTCATCGCGTACTGGGACCAGAACCAGCTCTATCGCCCTGGCTGCTGCTCGGCGACCTCGCCGCCGACGCCGACCGCTGCACCCGCTGGAGCCTCGCCCTCTTTCATTCGATCCTACTCATTTGAGAATGGCAGCCTGCGCTGAAATTGTGCTGAAATGCGCCAGGAAGATCGCCGCGAGATTGCGCAATACGAGCTGAACGCTTAAGCGTGAATGAATGGTTGTTCGTTCTGTTCGCCTTCGGCTCGCGGACGAACCGTGGGCGCATTCTCCGCCTGCGCAGCATTGCGCTTCATATCCGCATTGGTGAAACGGCATCACGTAGTGTGGTCGGATTCATCGTCGTTCCTTTCCTGGTGAATTCTCATGAATAGGCGCGCTGACGCGGTTGGAGCAGCAGCCGCACGATGGTCCCGTTCGCGACCGGCTCCCAGCTCATCCGCTCGACTGGGACGCCGCGCAGGTAAGCGGTCAGCACCCGGAGCGTGCCGCCGTGGGCGACGACCGCGATCTCCCCGAGCGGGGCCGTCCCCGGCGAGAGCAGTTTGTCGGCGAAACCGGCGACACGCCAGTAGAGGTCGCGGAGCGACTCGCCATCTGGCGGGCGGGTGTCGGGATCGATCACGTGGTTCCCAGCCACGCCGCTGAGCGCGGGCGGGATCGCGACGGAGGCGGTGCCCTCCAGTACGCCGAGGCACCGCTCGCGAAGCCGGGGGTCGCGGGTTACGGTCAGCCCCAGCGCCGCGGCCAGCGGCGCGGCGGTCGCTACGGCGCGCTGCAGGTCGCTGGCGTATACCGCGCTGATCGGGCAGCCGCGCAGCTGGTTCGTGACATCCCGGGCCTGGCGGGCGCCGCGCGCCGTCAGCCTCGGCTGGTCGGATTGACCCTGAGCCAGGCCGAGGGCGTTCCAGGTGCTCTGGCCGTGCCGGACGAGCCAGAGAACCGGGCCGCCGGCTGCGGGCAGGCGGTCCCCGCGCGGCGGAGGAGAAATTGTGGTGAGGCTCATGACACGCAGCGTGCGGCCGGTTTGTGAAAGACCAGTGAAAAACGGGCCGCTTTCAGCGAGTTTCCAGAAGACTCTCAGCTTGGCGAGCTTCCATGACAGCGTGACAACCGATCAAGTCCCCGCGCGGAAGGCTGCTCGTCGTGGACGACGACCCCGACGTGCGGGACTCGCTGCAGCGCGCGCTGCGTCACGCCGGGTACGCGTTGAGCACGGCGGTGCACGGCGCGGACGCGCTCAGATCTAAACCGAGATTCTGCCCGTGTGGCCGGGATCCACAGGCACCACGACCATCTGGCCGGTCAAGGAGGTGGCTAGTCAGAAGGTCAGCCCAGTCAGAGAGTCAAATTGATTAGGCTGTTATAGCTTGTCTTCGCTCAGCGGCCGTCGCGGCGGGCTATGACCTGCAGGCCCTGCAGTGCCAGCAGGATGGGCGAGCACACACCCCACCCGGACCAGGAAGCTGCGGATTGCCGCCGTGGCGCACTCGCGCACGATCGCCTGGTCCAGTCCGGCGCCGCCCCGGCCAGGCTGCGGTCGGTATGCTCCGGCCAGTGCGAGCGCCGTGATCTGGTCCTCGGCCGGGGCCAGCATCAGGTCGGCATCCAGGGCCGTGAACAGCTTGCCGTCAGCTGCGATGGCCTCCCAGTGGAGCGCGATATGGGCGCGGTCATGTGTTTTCGCTAGGTCGTCCAGGCGGACGGCGGCCAGCCGGGTCAGGCCAGCCGCCGGGCCGGCCGCCTTCACCAGGCCCGTGATGCCCTCGCCGTAGGCCACTTCGGAGGCCCAGGGCAGCATCCCCTCGCTGGCCAGGATCTCCAGCCGGGCCCGTGCGGCACTGAAGCTGGCATCGAGCAGAACGCGGTCGCCGACGACAATATGGTCCTTCACAGCACCAGTTCATAGACATGGCGCTAGCGGGGTAGCGGTCGCAGGTCCTGTCCGCCCACGCCGAAGGTCACAACCACTAGGGCCGAAATACCTGGCGGAAGGATGATCTGGAAGCCCGCGCACGCCCGCGACACGCATGAACGCGCATGCTGAACGCGCTAGCTTAGCGCCGAGTGCCACCTGGCCATGCCTTCAGTGGCCAGGCATCGCCGTCGACCGGCAGAGCCGCGCCTTGCATCAGCCGGCTATTTCGGATGGGCGCAGGGCGCGCTGGACATAGGACTCCGCCTGGGGCTGCCAGATCTGCCAGAGCCCGGCGAGCTGCCGAACCGGATCGTCGTGCCAGTCGACCCGGAGGTCGGTGACCGGCCATGGCACCGACTCGGCGATGATCATCCCGGCCGACCGCACCGGGGAGACCTCGCCGCCTGCGGCCAGGCCGGCTTGAAGGGCGGCGATGAGCCGGCCGCCGAGGCTGTCGCATGCCCGGCTCTGGAAGGCGGAGAGCATCGCCTCTGGCACACCTCGATTGGCCAGCAGGTTGCCTGCGGCGGCGACACCCGCGGCGCAGACGTCCGTTGCCTCGGGCAGCGCCAGACCGCCGGAGTAGCTGGCCGAGCCGCCGGCGGCGTCGACGGTCGCCAGCTGCCGGTATGCGATGTCCGCCGTGCGGTCGACGAGAACCGCGAGCGCGTCGCTCGCGGCGAGACCGTCGGCCATCGCCTCGAGCAGCGCCTCGCGCAGCCGCGGATCGGTCGTACTCTGGCTGCATGCCGCGCCTACGCCGGCGCGGACCGCCACGCACCGCGCCGCCACCGCCATGCTGGCCGAGGCGATGACGGCGCCGACCGCACCTGTGCGTTCGCAGCGGCCCACCAGCGACAACGTCATCGCTTGACCGCCACCACTGTGACTTCGACGAGCCATTCAGGCCGCGCGAGCGCTGACACGACCAGGCCGGTGAACACCGGATAGACACCTTTGAGCCGCCGCCCCACCACGCGGTACACCGGCTCGCGGTGGCGAATGTCCGTGAGGTAGACGGTGCAGGCCACCACGTGCTCGACGGACGCGCCGGCCTCCGCGAGAAGCGTCTCGATGTTCGTCATCACCTGCTCGGCCTGGGCGGCGGGATTCCCGATGTGGACGCTCTCGCCGGTGTCCAGGTTCTGTGCCACCTGACCGCGCAGGTAGACGGTTTCGCCAGCGACCACCACCTGACACAGGTCGTTGTCGAGCCGCTGCTCCGGATAGCTGTCGGCGGTATTGAACGGCCGGATCCGCAGGTGACCGCCTACCGTGATCGGCTCCCTCATTTGCGCACCGCCTCGGCGACTTTGGAGTATCTGGCCACCAGGTCGAGGGGCCCGCTGAAGTCATAGTTGTTGTAGACGGCCAGCAGGTGCGAGAACGGCGGCGACTGCGCGAACAGCTGGAACGTCAACCGGTGCCCGGCGTAGTCAGAATTGAGCAGATCACGGGCCAGCGCGAAGAGCTTACGCCGCTCTTCCGCAGGGATCTCCCCTACGCGGAAGTACTTCTGTAGCCAGTCGCCGGCGCCGGGGCTGTCAAACATGGCCTTGCTGGGCATCAGGCTGACCTGGCAGCCGCACAGGTCCCGGACAAGATGCATGACCGACGGCAGCTGGGTGGACGCAAAGACCCGGCCGGCGTACATCATCGACTGATTGGGCATCAGCAGCCCGCCCGGGCTGGGTTCGGCCAGCTCGACCGCCGCGGTCAGGTGCGCGTTGATGCCCTCGCGGTAGCACGCGATCTGCGCGATCTTCTCCCGTACGCCCTGGTGCATCGTGACTCCGGTAGACCTGGCGCTGGCGTAAGCGACACCGAGGAGGAAGTCGGCGAACCGGGCGTAGCGCTGGACGTAAGGAAAGATGCTATACCGGTGCAAGGTCGCGCGGATAAACGCGGCCGCCTCAGTGTGCCGGTAGAAGAAGACGTCCTCCCAGGGAATCTCCACGTCGTCAAAAACGATCATCGTGTCGATCTCGTCGTACCGGCTCGACAACGGATAGTCGTCCGGGGAGTGCTGCCCGGCGAAGGAAGACCGGCAGATGTGCTTGACGCCCGGGGAGCCCATGTCGGCGAGGAAGCCGACCGCGTAATCGCTGAGGACCTCGTTGTTCCATTCGCCGATGGTCGGCTTTACGAACGCCTGATTAGCATAGGCGGCCGCGGTCTCGAACTTTGCGCCGCGCACCACGATGCCGTCGTCGGTCTCGCCCACCACGTGCAGCAAGACGTCGGGGTCCTGGTCTTGCGGCCGGAGAGAACGGTTGCCCTTCGGATCGGTGTTGGCCGAGACGTGGAACGGGTCGAGCAGCTGCGCCCGCCGGACGTGACGGGCGATGTTAGCAGAGAATGCCGGGTCGATCTCGTTCAGTACGTCCTGCCCATCGAACAGTGACCACATTTCGCCGACCGTCTCATCACCCACGCGAGTGACCACGCCGCCGGCGTCATCGAGGATGGCGTCGACCGACGCCCGCTTGGCCCGCCAGTCCTCGCGGGTGTGCGGCGGGCGCGAGGTCGTGGCGCAGGATTCTCCCGTCTCTTCGTCGACGTAGGTCAGCAAGTCTCTGGTGTCGGCCTGGTGGGCCAGGTCGTAAATCCGCGCGCGCACGTTCACCACCGGCGCGAAGACCGGATGCGTGGGCACGTCCTCGACCTGTTCACCGTCGATCCACACCTCCCGGCCGTCGCGGAGCGACTCGATGTAGTCCTTGCCGGTTCGCAGCACTTTTCGTTCCTCGGCTTTCGATAGGTCAGATCAGCCCCGTCGCAGCGCGCGGGGGAAGTTCCAGGATTTCCTGGAACCGAGCATCTCGGCAAACCGCACGGCAGCGGCGTCGTCGAGCGGGTGTTGGTGCACGAAGGGACCGATCACGGTCGGCCCGGCCATGGACCGGCTCACGCTCGGCCCGGGTGACTACGCCCGGTACGGTGCCGACCGTTCCACGTCTACCGCTCGGCTGACGAGGACTGCCACGGAGTCTTGCTGGTCGGATATCTGCCCGCATGAACGGCCGCAAGTACGACGCTGCTTCGCCGAGAGGAGCAGCACCGATGGCCGAGTTCGACTATCTCGTGGTCGGGGGCGCCACCGTCGGCTGCATCGTCGGTGTCTATCTCCGGCTCGGCACTCTCGGACAGGAGTTCACCTACCTCAGCAGACGTAACTTCGGCCTAACACGCTAGTGCTGGGGTTAGTCAGGTCATTTGACGGTGACACTGGTCCGGTGTCCGGCGCGGGCCGCAGGAGGCCTCGTTCGAGCACGACCGGCACGTACAGCTCGCGGTAGCCGTGTTCGTCGAACAGCACCGTGACGTGGTCGCCGTCGTAGCGCTGCACGGTGCCCTGGCCCCAGCGCTCACTGGTGACGCGCGCGCCGACGGCGAACGGGACGTCGCCAGGCGCGGGCTCGGGGTGGGCGAAGTCGTTATCGCAGTTCCCGCAGGGGCCGGGGTAATCCTGCCCGAAGTAGGTCAGCAAGAACGAACGTCGGCAGCCGGTGTGCTCGGCGTAGCGGCGCATCATCGTCAGCCGGGTGCGCTCGATCTCGTCTTCGCGTTGCGTCTCGGTCTCTGATGCCGCCAGCGCCGCCGTGACGTTCATCGTCCCGGTCCAGCGGACCTTGCCGTCCGCCTGCCACTCCGCCGCGCCCAGATCGGCCAGCCGGACGAGCGCGGCCGTCTGCTGCCGCGCGGCGGGTTCGATCTGCTCACCAGCCGCCAGCGCGGCCGCGACTCGCGCCACGGCCGCGCCGGAGACGCCGCGCGCGGACAGATGACGCGCCGTCTCGAAGTCCTCGTAGCGGTAGACCAGCCGCGCGTGCGACGGCTCGCCGTCCCGTCCGGCCCGCCCGAACTCCTGGTAGTAAGCATCCGGCGAGGGCGGCGGGTCAAAGTGCAGCACCCAGCGCACGTCCGGCTTGTCGATCCCCATGCCGAACGCGACCGTGGCCGCGATGATGCGGACCCGGCCGCCGGTGAACGCCGTCATCGCCGCGTGCCGCGCGCGCGGCGGCAGCCCGGCGTGATAGAGCGTCACCTGCTCCCCTGCCGCCGCGAGGGTGTCGTGTGCCGCCTGCGCGCTGGCGTGCGTGGCCGCATATACAATCCCCGGGCCGGCCAGCTCACCCGCCACGCGGACAAGCTCACGCTCCTTGTCGGGCAGGGTGCGCGCGCGGTGCACCGACAGCTGGATGTGCGGCCGGTCGAAGTCGCCGATCACCACCACGGGATCGCGCAGGCCAAGCCTCCGGATGATCTCAGACCGCACCGGCGGCGCGGCGGTCGCGGTCAGGGCCAGGCGGACCGGCGCGCCGACCGCCTGGGCTTGCGCCCCGAGCAGCATGTAGTCGGGGCGGAAGTCGTGGCCCCACTGGCTGATCAGGTGCGCCTCGTCCACCACGAATAGCCCCGGCCGCGCGCGCTGGAGCGCTTGCCGGGTCTGCTGGTTGATCAGTTGCTCCGGCGAGAGGAAGACGAACGTGCCTGAGTCGCAGGAGGCCAGCAGCGCTGCCGCTCGCGCGCCGGCCGACTGCTGGGAGTTCAGCACGATGGCCGGCAGGCCGGCCGCGTGCAGGTGGGCGAGCTGATCATCTTGCAGCGCGATCAGCGGTGAGACGACGACCGCCGGCCCCGCCCGCAGCAGTCCCGTCAGCTCGTAGATGGCTGACTTCCCGCCGCCGGTCGGCAACACGGCCAGCACGTCTCGGCCGCCAGCCAGCGCCTCGACCGCACGCAGCTGCCCGGGACGAAGCCGCTCAAAGCCCAGCCGCTCGCGCGCGAGCTCCTCGATCACGGCTGCGCCGGGGACTGCTGGACTGCGGCTGCTTCCATCGGTTGCTCCCGTCGATAAAGGGGACTGGCATGGCGCCACGGTGGATGTCAGGTCCCGAGGACCCACTCGTCGTCACGGATGATCTCCACTGTGCCCTTCGGGCCCGTACCGGTGACGGTCATACCTTCGCCGCCGATCACGACATCGGTGTGGACGGCCGAGCGGTTGAGCCCGATCTCATACCGCTCCTCGTTGCTCTTCGCCAGACCGTCCGCCACCGAGAACGGAAAGCTCTGGCCCCAGGCAACGTGACAGGCCGCGTTCTCGTCGAACAGCATGTTGTGGAACAGGATGCCGGCCTTCGCGATCCGCGAGTCCCGGTCAACGAGCGAGACCTCGCCGAGGCTGCGGGCGCCCTCGTCGGTGTCGAGCTGAGCCCGTACCGACTCCACACCCGACGTCGCTGTGACGTCAGTGATGCGCCCGCTGGAGAACGTGACCTTCAGTCCCTCGACCACCTGGCCGCCGATGATCACCGGCTTGGTCAGGCTGATCATGCCGTCGGCGCGGCGCCGGTCGGGGCTCGCGAAGACCTCCTCAGTCGGGATGTTCGGCATGTATGTGATGCCGTCCGGGTCGTCCATGGAACCACCGGTCCATCGGCTGTTCGGCACGAGCCCGACCGTGAGATCCGTACCGGAGCTGCGGTAGCGCATCTCGGTCAGGTCCAACGCGTTCAGCGCGCGGCCCCGTGCGGCCAGCTCCGCGGCGCGCTCCCGCCAGCTGGCGATCGGATCGGCCTCGTCCAGGCGCATCGCCGTCGCGACCGCTTCCCAGAGGCGTTCGACATCTGGTTCGCCGAAGACCTCCCGCGCCCAGCCCGGATTCGGCGCCGGGACCACAGTCCAGCGCAACTGCTGTGCGATGATCGCCTCTCGGTAGGCCATCGCCTCTTCCACCGGGAACGCGGCCGCCTTCGCCGGATCGACATCGTCGAGCAGATTTGGGTCAGGATCGCCGACGAGCGTGATGGAGACGCCCCGCTCGGCCGCCCATGCCCCGGTCCGCTCCATCACCCACGGCCGCGTCCTGGTCAGCTCCTCGATGCCCGCGTGGGTGAGCCGCGAGCGCCGGATCGGGCCATCCGACCACTCGACCTCGACCCATGAGGCGCCAGCGGCATAGGCGCGCTCCACCACCGCCCGGGCGATCTCCAGGTGGGCGATATCGGTGCGGAGCAGGACAGCCGAGCCGGGCTGGACATTGGCGCCGATACGGACGACCAGGTCAGCGAAGCGTTCCAGACGATCATTGGCAGGCATGCTCGGCATATTAGAACATAGGCGAAAGCGACCGACAGGTGGCGGCAGATGACTTGCACCTTGCATGTGGCCTGGGACGAGCGGCTCACCGACTATCACTTCGGGCCGGGGCATCCGATGGCACCGGTGCGGGTGGAGCTGACGATGCGGCTTGCGCACGAGTTCGGGCTATGGAGCCTTCCCGGGGTGACCGTGGCCGTTCCATCCTCGGCCGCCGACGCGGACCTGGTGCTTGTGCATGACGAGCCGTACGTCGCGGCCGTGGAGGCAGTCAGCCGCTGGGCTGAGCACTCGGATGCCCGCGAGGGCCTGGAGGGGACCCAGCTCCGAGTCGCGCGGATGTTCGGGCTGGGCACTGCGGATAATCCGGTCTTCCCCGGCATGCACGAGGCGTCGGCGCTGGTGACCGGGGCGACCCTGGCCGCGGCCCGCGCCGTCTGGTCAGGCTCGGCCCAGCACGGGGCCAGCATCGCGGGCGGCATGCATCATGCCATGGCCGCTCATGCCAGCGGATTCGGCGTCTACAACGACCCGGCGATCGCGATCGCTTGGCTGCTGGGACACGGCGCCGAGCGCGTCGCCTACGTGGACATCGACGCGCACCACGGCGACGGCGTCGAGGCAGCGTTCTACGCCGATCCGCGGGTGCTGACGATCAGCCTGCACGAGCACCCGGCAACGCTGTTCCCCTTCACCGGCCTGCCTACCGAGACCGGCGGGACCGGTGCCGAAGGGTCAGCGGTCAATGTCGCGCTGCCCGCCGGGACCGGTGACGCCAGCTGGCTGCGCGCCTTCCACGCGATCGTCCCGCCGCTGCTGCGCGAGTTCCGGCCGCAGATCCTAGTCAGCCAGCACGGCTGTGACACGCACCGGCTGGATCCCCTGGCCAACCTGGAGCTGAGCATCGACGGCCAGCGCGCCGCTCATGCCGCGATCCACGCGCTCGCCCACGACCTGGCCGGCGGGCGCTGGCTCTTCACCGGCGGCGGCGGGTATGACCTGGTCCACGTCGTACCGCGGACCTGGACGCACCTTCTCGCCGAGGCCGCAGGCCAGCCGATCGACCCAGGCGCGCACACGCCCGCCCCGTGGCGCGAGTACGTCACGCGGCGAACCGGCCTGACCGCACCGGAGCAGATGACAGAGGGGGCACCGGCCGAGTTCGAGCCGTTCGAGTCCGGCTACGACCCAGCCGATCCGGTCGATCAGGCCATCATGGCCACCCGCAACGCGGTCTTCCCCCTGCACGGGCTTATGCCGCTGTGATGACCGGTGCACCGTCGAGGTACGCCGCGACGGGATCGGCGGAGCCCAGCCCCGGCGCCGGCGGGAGGAACGATGTCCGTGACCGGCCTGGCCTAGGACGACGTCACGCGGATGCGCGACCAGCTTTTCTTCGAGGGCCCCGAACGCAGCCGCCGTCTGAGCCGCTTCTGGCTCCTGCTGCTGCTCTCGGCGGTGATCGCGTCCGCCGGGGTGGTGAGCGACTCGACGGCCACCGTCATCGGGGCCATGATCGTCGCGATCATCGACAAGGACCGCGCGTCCCAGGCGAGTGGCCAACCCGTCCGCAAGGGCCTGAATCTGCTCGACGCTCATAGCTCACCTTCGGCGACGAGTGGTAGGAATCCTGATCCAACACGTTACGTGCTGCTCGATCGCAAGGTCGACCGGCTGTCCTGCGGCGAAGGATAGCCTCAAGAGGGGCGGTACTACCCGTCTGGCTAGTCGAGTGCCGGACTGATCGTGTCCTGGAGGCTTCGTGGCACACTCGGAGACGCAACGCACGGCCATCGCGCGCCGGGCGGTGGCCAGGATCCAGCGAGCCTGCGCTTGACGATGCCCGGGGCCAGCGCCGATGTCGCGCCGAGCGCGATGATCACTGGAGCCACTGGCGGAATAGGGCGCGCGATCGCCGGCCGGCTCGCGCGCGCCGGTTACCGCCTGACGCTCAGCGGCCGGGACAAGGCCGCGCTGGCCCAAGTGGCCAGCGACCTGGCTGACAGCGATGCCGAGCTGCAGGTCGTGTCGGCGGATATGACCGCCGAGGACGACGTCCGCGCGCTGGCGCGCAGTCACGCCGAACGGTTCGGTTCAATGGACCTGCTGGTGCTCAGCGCGGGAACCGGGACCAGCGGCCGCATCGCCGGGTACCCGATGCGGCGCTTCGACCGGCAGATGTCCGTCAACGTCCGCGCGCCCTTTGCCCTCGTGCAGGAGTGCCTGCCCGCGCTTCGCCGGGCCGCCGCGGCCCGCCCCGCCCACGGGGCGCGGATCGCGGCGATCGCGTCGATGGCCGGTATCGCCGCTGAGCCCGGCCTGGCCGCCTACGGCGCCGCCAAGGCCGCGCTGATCTCGCTCTGCCAGTCCATCAACGCCGAAGAGTCGCCCGCCGGCGTGACCGCGACCGCGATCGCACCCGGCTATGTCGACACCGATATGAGCGCCTGGGTGCACGACAGGATCGACCCTGCCGAGATGATCCCGCCAGCCGACATCGCGGAGCTGATCCTCGCGCTGACCCGGATGTCGGCCAGGTCGGTCATTCCCCTGGTAGCCATGTCCCGTCCCGGGGAAACCCAGTGGCGAGCCTGATCCCGGCGATGCCTGGTCAGCCTGCGGCGGCTGAAGCAGTGATCATCGATGCCTGGATGCAGCATCCGTCAGCGGAGTTCCTGGCGGACCCGATGTTCGATTCCCTACGGCGCTGGGCCCACGGGAGGCTGGCCGGGGGCGAGGTTCCTATAGAGGCGACCGTGGCGGCGATGGACGCCGCCGGTGTGCGGACCGGAATGCTGTGCGCCTGGTGGGGGCCGCGGGGGCCGCTCATCTCCAACGACGCTGTGGCCGCCATGGTCGCCAGCCACCCGGGCCGGTTCGCCGGTGTCGCCGCCGTGGACCTGGCCCATCCGATGGATGCCGTGCGGGAGTTGCGGCACTGCGTCCGTGACCTGGGCTTCCGGGCACTGCGGGTGGTGCCGTGGCTGTGGAACCTGCCCCCCAGCGATCGCCGCTACTACCCGCTGTACGCGGAATGCATCGAGCGCGGAATCCCGTTCTGCCTCCAGGTCGGCCACACCGGGCCGCTATGCCCGTCCGAGCCAGGCCGGCCGATCCCCTACCTGGACACCGTCGCGCTGGAGTTCCCCGAACTGGTCATCGTGGGCGGCCACATCGGCTACCCATGGACCGCGGAGATGATCTCGCTGGCCACCAAGTATCCGAACGTCTACATCGACACCTCCGCCTACAAGGCCAGCCGCTACCCGACCGAACTCGTCGACTACCTCCGCGGCCATGGCCGGCACAAGGTGCTCTTCGGGTCAAACCATCCTGCCTGGCCCGCGGCCGACTGCCTTAAAGACCTCGCCCACCTCCAGCTCGATGACCAGACAACGGACCTGTTCCTGCACGGCAACGCCGAACGGGTCTTCGGCCTTGGCGAAGGGACATGATGGCGCGAGGTAGTTGGAAGGTGCGGCTGAGCCGCACGCACAGCCAGGCTCACCACATAGTGACGATTTTCGCGGGCCAGCTGGCGCGGCCAGGCAGCTATGCGGAGCCGATCACCCACTACAGTGTCCTGGCCACCATCGAGGCTGCCTACGCCCTGCCGCACGACGGCCAGGCGGCCGCTGCGACGCCGATCACGGATATCTGGCGTCCATGAGGGGTTGGTATCGTCGCGCGGATTCTGGACGATGCTGCGGGTTAGCCGGGCTCCGGCGTCTGCCGCCCGTTTATTGCGGTGGGCCGTATCCGAATCCAGAAGGGACGTTCGGCAGCCGTTACCCACGGGTGCAGGCCCAGGCGGCTCAGGCGCTGGATCTCGGCGTCCTCGTAGACCGCCTGAGCGCGGCCATTGACCAGGACGCTCCATCCAGACTTGGTTCGCTCGTCATAGTCGTCTGCCTCGAACGCCACCAGATTCTGGCCTTCGGCCGCGGACAGCTTCGACCCGCGAGTGGTGCAGAAGATCGGGTCCTGGCCGTCCAAAACGTGGTTTACCGGCAGGACCACTATCTCCCCATCGGCGAGAAAACTGACCCGTCCGACGGGGACCTTAGCCAGCAGCTCCAGGCACCTGTCGAACGGCAATATCTCAAGCCCTGCGTGATCGGTCGGGTATCTTGCCATTTTCGCGCTCCCTGAAGTGGGCCGCAGATAGCCCGGGGCTGCCGGACGGCACCCCGATGTGATCGGGTGCTGCATCCGACGCTGTCCCGCTGCGGGTGCCCTGGCAACGGGCCGAGGTCCCGGGAAACCGGGTCTTTCGGCTCCGCCTGAGCGAGCGGGCATTGATGTGAGCTCGATCACTACGTAGGATGCATTCTGCATCGAGTGCCGCCCGTGCCACGCGAGCCCAAAGGAGGGTTCATGTCCCGCCGTCATCTCATCCACCCAGATGTGCGCGAACCCCTGGAGCAGCTGCTCGCGGCGATTCCCGGCGGTTTTAACTCCATACCCGACATCGTGCAGCGCCGGGCCACCGTGACCCAGCTGCTGGCCGCCATAGAGGTCCCGCCCAATCCCAACGTCATCTCGGAGGACCGGACGGTGCCCGGGCCTGAGGGTGCGCCGGACATCACGGTGCGGATCTACCGGCCGGTGGACGCCACCGGGACGCTGCCCGGGATCTACTTCATCCACGGCGGAGGCATGATCCTGGGGGACATCGACGGCGAGGACGCGGTCGCGACCCAGATCTGCGAGCGGGTCGACGCCGTGGTCGTCTCTGTCGAGTACCGCCTGGCCCCGGAGCACCCCTATCCGGCACCAGTCGAGGACTGCTACGCCGGCCTGGTGTGGATGGCGCGCCACGCCAGCGAACTTCGCTTCGACCCGGAACGCCTCGCCGTCTACGGCGGCAGCGCCGGAGGCGGCCTCACCATTGCCACCTCGATGCTCGCCCGCGACCGCGGCTTCCCGGCGCTCCGCTTCCAGATGCCGATCTACCCGATGATCGACGACAGGAACGAGACTCCGTCGAGCCACGAGATCACCGACATCGGCCTGTGGGACCGCGCGGGCAATATCGAAGCCTGGAAATGGTACCTAGGCGACGGCAAGCCCGATCAGTACGCCGCCCCGGCTCGCGCGGAGGACCTGACTGGCCTCCCTCCGACGTTCATCGACGTCGGCACCGTCGACTTGTTCCGGGACGAGGACATCACGTTCGCCATGCGGCTCATGCAGGCCGGTGTCCCGACGGAGCTGCACGTCAATCCCGGCGCTTACCACGCGGCGGAAGTGTTCGCGCCTGAATGCGAGCTGTCAGGTGTGATCTGGGCGCGCCGCATTGAGGCTTTGCGCCGCGCCCTCGCCTGATTCCAGCCCAGCCCGGACCTCGGCATAGATCTGCCGGTAGCGGGTGATGGCGGCCTGCGGGTCACCCCGTTCCAGCAGCATGAGGACCTTGGTGTACCCGTCGATCCACGGTCGCCAGTGGTCGCTCTCCGGAGTCAGTCCGAGTAGCCGCCGCATCCGGGTGACGACAAGGTCCACGTGGGTCTGCAGCTCCCGGTTGCCGCTGGCCGAGATCATGATGGTGCTGAAATCGGCGCCCGCGGAGGTCGCAGTCGCCACATCGCCGGATCGCAGGCAGGCCAGCAGCTCATCCAGCCGCTGGCGCATCCGGGCCACGTCGGCTTCGGTCAGGTTGGGCACGCCCCACTCGACGCCCGCGCAGGCCAGTACGCACATGACGTCGATCAGTTCGAGTGCGTTCTTCTGCGAGACGTCGGTGACCTTGCGGGTGCGGTTCGGCGAGATGTCGATGAGGCCCTCGGCGGACAGCAGCATGATGGCTTCCCGGACCGGCGTGATGCTGACGTCGAGCCGGTCGGCGAGTTCCGCATCCTTGATGACCGTGCCCGGAGCCAGCCGTCCGGTCACGATCTCCTCGCGCAGGTGCCGCACGATGGCCTCGGTGCGAGTCAGCGGAAGGGAGTAAGACACCACACACCTTTACCGCTCATGCCGTGCCAGCACCAGCCCTTCGTAGCCCTTCTCGGCGACCTCATGGCAGATCACGCGGAACGTGCCCACGCCGCCGACATACGGGTATAGCGTCCGCGGCTTCCCGGGGATATTGGCCCCGACCCACCAGGAGTCCGTGCCGAGGAGCAGGGTCGCCGCGGCGACCTCGTTATGGTGCTCGACCCACCTGTCTTCCGCGTCCTGCGCGGGTTCGGCGACGTTGAGACCGTGCGTGCGCATGTAGTCGATGACGCCGGCGATCCACTCCACGTTCTGCTCGATTACCACCGGCATGTTAGACAGCACGGACGGGCTCTGCGGCCCGGTGATGACGAACAAGTTCGGGAAGCCGCGAGTGGTGAGGCCGAGGTAGGTGCGCGGGCCGTCTTCCCATTTGTCCTGCAGCTTCAGCCCGTCCCGGCCGGTGATGCCCATACCGAACAGGGCGCCGGTCATCGCGTCGAAGCCGGTGGCGAAGACGATCGCGTCGACCTCGTACTCGCGCCCGCCGGTCCGGACGCCGCGCGGGGTGATCTCCTCGATCGGCACACCCCGGACATCCAGGAGCGTCACGTTGTCCCGGTTGAAGGTCTGGTAGTAGCCGTTCTCCAGCGGCGGCCGCTTGGTGAAGAACGGATGATCCTTGGGTGCCAGCAGCTCCCCGACCGCCGGGTCCTTGACGACCTCGCGGATCTTGCCGCGCACGAATTCGGAGACCGTGTCGTTGCTTTCCTTGTTGACCAGGAAGTCGCTGAACGTCTCCAGGCCCATGTAGAAGCCGCCCTTGGCCCAGGCTGCCTCGAAGATGCGCTCCCGTTCTTCCGGCGAGTAGTCCACCGCAGACCGTTCGGCCACCTGATAGGGCAGCCCGAAGCCGGACTCGCGTGCCTTCTGCCACAGGTCCTTGTACGCCGCCTTGACCTGTGCGGCGTAGTCAGGTGCCAGCGGCCTGTTCCGTCCCGGCATGTCATAGTTCGGCGTGCGCTGGAAGACCCAGACGTGCGCCGCCTGCTTGGCAATTTCCGGGATGGCCTGGACCGCCGTGGCGCCGGTCCCGATCACGGCTACCCGCTGGCCGGTGAAGTCGACGCCCTCGTGCGGCCAGGCGCCAGTGTGATAGCTTTCGCCGCCGAAGGTCTCGATCCCCGGGAATTCCGGCGTGTTCGTGAAAGACAGGCACCCGACCGCGGTTACCAGGAACCGCGCCGACGATGTGCTGCCATCTTCCAGCCGGAGATCCCAGGAATTGCGTTCGGAATCGTAGACCGCGGAAATCACCTTCGCATTGAACTGGATATTGCGGCGCAGGTCCATCTTGTCCGTGACGAATTCCAGGTAGCGAAGAATCTCAGGCTGGGCGGCGTAGCGCTCCGACCAGTTCCACTCGCCGAGGATCTCCTCCGACAGATGATCGCTGAACATGTAGTAGACGCTCTCGCTGTCACAGCGCGCGCCGGGATACCGGTTCCAGTACCAGGTGCCGCCGACACCGCCGCCCTGCTCGTACACCCGGACGGACAGCCCCATTGTGCGCAGCGAGTGCAGCATATAGAGGCCGGCGAAACCCGCGCCCACGATGATCGCGTCGAAATCCGCTGGCGGGCCACTTTCCGCAGGATGTGCCTGAGTCATCTGGTTCTCGCTCCCATCGAGGCGCCCTGGCTCGACTGTAAAATGCATCCTGCATCACGTCAATGTTAAAAGTTTTAACTTTGTTTTCTTAAACCACTTCAGTCACATCGCACCGTAGGCCCGGTCGGCTCGATGCTCCATCGTGCCGGCCATAGTCGGCTCGATGGAGCATCGTGCCGGCTGCATCTGACAGCCAGACGCGCCGCCTGCACAGATCGCAATCGAAAACTTCAAAAGACTTTATGTAGTGATTCAGGTACGGAGCGTGCCACTCAGGCCAGCACGCCGCCGTGCGGTGCCTGCCGCGCGAAGGCCTCACGCATCCGGTCCAGCCCGCGTACCACGCCGGTGGTCAGCACGCCTACCTGGTCCACCGCCACGGCCACCACGTCGCCGTCCGCCAGGCTGAACGGCGCGGGCGGCACCAGGCAGGTCCCGGTGGATAGCACCACGCCGTCGGGATGGATGTCGGCCCGCATCAGGTAGCCGGCCAGCTCGTCGAACGTGCGCCGCAGGGCGGAGGTGCTGGCCCGGCCCTGCCAGGCGACCGCACCGTCACGGCGGATCGTCAGCTCGATGCCGAGGTCATACGGGTCCGCGACCTCCCAGGAGGGCCGGATGGCCGGGCCCAGCGCGCACCCGCCCAGGTAGATCTTCGCCTGCGGCAGGTAGAGCGGGTTCTCGCCCTCGATCGACCGGGACGACACGTCGTTGCATGCGGTGTAGCCCGCGATCTCACCGAAGCGGTTGATCACCACGGCGACCTCGGGCTCGGGGACGTCCACGGCCGAGTCAGCCCGGACCGCGATCGTCTGCCCGTCGCCGGCCACCCGCCACGCCGCCGACTTGAAGAACAACTCGGGCCGTTCGGCGTCGTAGACCTGCCGGTAGACGTCGGCCGAGCGCTCGCTCTCCTCGACCCGCGCCTCGCGCGAGGAGAAGTACGTGACGCCTGCGGCCCAGACCTCGGTCCGGCCGTCGACGGGCGGCAGCAGCGTGAGGTCCCCGGCCGGGACGCGCTCGCGTTCGGCCACGCGCCGTCTGATCTCGGCCAGCGGCAACGCCCACAGGGCGGCCAGCGACCCCACGCCTGGCAGGCCGTACACCTGCCCCTCGTCCCGCACGCCGACCAGGGAAGCGGGGGATTCCCTCGTGTGATACCTGATGATGTGCACGAGGACTTACCTGCTGGCCTGAAGATAAGCAACACGGGCCTGCTCATATTTTGTCACCGGAGTAGTGACATCGCCGGCTCGCCTAGTAAGCGGCCCGCCGCCGCGAAGGCATGATCGCGCCGAAAAGCCAGAAGAACGGCAAGAATATGCCAATGATAAATATGACCCAATGGCCCTTCCTGAGCGTCATAACGCCAAGAGTGACGATGAGTACGAAGTAGAGGATAGCTCCACCAATGGCCCAAACCATTTCGATCTCCTTTGCGAAATTCTTCACTGTCTTTCGATGATGCCCGGGCGTATACGGCCCCTAGGGCCGGAAGTCCCGGTGAACGTCCTATCGCACCCCCCTTTGTGGTACCTCCCGCCACAAAAAAAGTCGCCCGGTACCGGTCTCACCCTCAAGCCGGAGTCGCTGGTTTCGCCGGAGTTGCTGATTCCGCCACGGCTGCTGATTCCGCCACGGCTGCGGGATTCGCCGCGGCGGCTCGGGCCTGCTTGCGGCTGGCCAGCAGGTATTTCACGCCTTCCATGGTGAGGAAGGCGGTGACGACGGCGATCAGGATGGGTGCGGTCTGCAGTGCGCCTATCTGGGTCAGGAACGCGGCCATCAGCACCATCGAGAATGGCGCGGCGACGAGCGCCCCCGGGACGGCGGCGAGGAGGCAGCTGAACGCCAGTCCCAGCGGCACGCCGGGGATCACCTGGTGGACGATGACCCCGGCCGTCCCGCCGATGAACAGCGACGGGAAGATGGGCCCGCCGACGAAGCCGCTGCCCTGGCTGACGGCGAAGGTGAGCATCTTCGCGATGAGCGTGGCGACGACCAGGCCCAGGCCGAGGGTCCCCGCGCCGCTGAGCACGGTATTGAGCTGGTCGCTGCCGCTGAACATGGTCAGCGGCAGGGCCACGCCGACGATCCCGAAGATCACCCCGCCTAGCACCGATTTGGCGATGTCGGGGACCTTCAGCCGGCCGAACAGCCGCGCCGCCCCCATCATGAACGCGGCCAGCAGCGTCACCACCAGGGCCGCGAACAGGCCGAGGGGGACTCCCGCGAGGAGTTGCCAGTCGTGGTAGGTGTACTGCGGCACCTTGTAGTCGCCCAGGAACACGGCGCCGGCGATGGCGAAGTAGATGCCGAACGAGACACTGGAGGCCACGATCTCCGCGGCCAGGGCCTTGGCGAGCCGCTGCCCGCCCGGGCGGGCGACCTCCAGGATCAGCATCACCACGATCACCGTGCTGGAGAACAGCCCGCCGTAGGCGCCCGCGAAGCCGGCCATGGTGTTCACCTGGGAGTCCTCGTCGCCGAGCCCTCGTCGCTGGGCGATCCAGCTGCCTGCCCCGCCGCCCATCGTGCCCAGGGCCTTCTCCGGGCCGAGGCTGGCGCCCCCGATCAGCGACACCGCCGACACGACCGCGATCCCGGGCACCAGTCCTGGGTCGACGTGCCCGGTTTGCAGGTCGTCGAACAGGCCGGGAGTCTCCCAGGGCAGGCGGGTCAGGCGGCGCAGCAGGCCGACCGCGACACCGGCCGCCGCGGCGACCGCGACCCACCACCAGTGCCCGCCGAACCAGCCCGGATGAGAATCGCTGTACCACTTGCCCCCGAACTTGATTACTCCTATGAAGACCAGGCCGGCGAACGCGCCGAACACCCCGAGGACCACCGCGTAGCCCAGCATGACCCAGAATTCCCGCCTCTGGGTCACCGGCGGTGCGGCGGCCGGCCCGGGCGCGGTCACCACGGGCAACGCTCATTCACACCTGACCAGCTCCCTCGCGACGGGGTGATACCAGCCCGCAACTCACCCCTCACCTGAATGCTGGGGGCACTCGCCGACCAGAACATCACCCGTTCCGGATGACCGTTCGCGTCCGGGCTGGCGGAGGCGGAGCGCGCTGGCGAGAGGATCTGCGGCGCTGCTGCCGGGCTAGCTCAGGCCCTTTGCTGCGTCCTGGACGGCCTTGTCGACGTCCTTCGCACTCACGTTGAGTTCCTTGGCGAACTGCTTCTCCGCCTTCAGCTGAGCCTTTTCGATGGCAGCGGAGATGGTGCTCTCGCCGACGACGATGAGGGCGGCCTGCCCGTCGTCGATGATCTCGCCGAACTCCTTGACGTCGGCCCGGGACATGCCCCGCCACAGGTGGCCGCCCACCCCGCCGACCGCTGCGCCGACCGCTGCGCCGACGATGATCGAGGGCGGGAACAAGATGCCGACGACGGCGCCGACGGCCGCGCCGCCCCACGCCCCGTGCCGGGTGGCCATCTCGTCCTTGTTGACGTGCACCTTGCCCTTGTCGTCCTTGGTGACCACGGCGGCGTCATAGGTGCCGACCGCGCCGCCCGCATGCAGGTCCTTGACGACGGCGTAGTCGACTCGCGCCGCGGCCTCGTCCGGGTAGGTGCCGATGTAGATGAATACCCCGTCGGGTTTCGCCATGTCATTTCTCCTGCTCTGGCCGCATCCGCGACGAACGCGGATGCGGCGGAGGGTGCCAGCCACGTCACGAAAAGGACGATAAGCAGCAGGCCCGCAGGGCTATGCAGCCTTCGCGCTTCTCTGCCACGATGCGCGCTGGCGTCATGGCCGCGCTTCACCCCCGCGGGGTGAGGCCGCGCCGGAATACGGCCCGTTCGTCACCGGCAAGTACCAAGGTCCCGGCCTTAGGGGGCCGCATGCCCTGTCCGAACTCCACGGGAAACCCCAGTGTCGAGGCATCACCTCTGGGCGGAGATCCAGGCGCGCGCGGCAAGGAGGCAGAAATGGCGACCATGGAGGAACTGCTGGGCGGCCACCGGTTTTTCGCCGGGCTCGGCTCCAGCGCGGTCCAGCTCATTGCGGGGTGCGCGTCCAACGTGCACTTCGCCGCGGGCGACTATATCTTCGATGAGGGAGAAGCGGCCGGCCGTTTCTACGTGATCCGGCACGGAAGGGTGGCACTGGAAATCCACTCGCCCACACGGGGCCCTCTCGTCATCGACACCATGGACGAGGGAGAGGTGCTCGGGTGGTCGTGGCTCGTCCCGCCTTACCGCTATTTCGGGGACGCCCGGGCGGTGACGCCGGTCAGCGCCATCGCGCTGGACGGTACCTGTCTGCGCGGCAAGTGCGAAGCCGACGCGGAACTCGGCTATCAGTTGCTGAAACGGGTCACCACCGTCATGTACCAGCGCCTGCAGTCCACACGGGTCAGGCTGCTCGACCTGTACGGGACGGAATCCGTCCGAGCGTAATTCCGCCATGCGCGACGGCACGTTAGGACCAGTGGCCCGCCGCTTCGGGACTTACGGGCCGTGACGGTACTGTCAGGCGCGTCACATACTCCCGGTGGTATAGGTCGATCGTCGGGAGGTACGGGACATGAGTTACGGGAAGGCAGTTCGCGACGAGCTGCGGGTGCCCACGCGCGAGCTACGCCACGCGATTCCGCAGGTGTACGCGGGCTATAAGGAGCTCCATGACTCCGCGCTGGCCCCGGGGGTGCTTGACACCAAGACCAAGGAGCTCATCGCGCTGGCGATCGCCGTGGGCAAGGAATGCGACGGGTGCATCGCCGCGCACGCCCACGCGGCGGTCCTACACGGCGCCAGCCCGCAGGAAGCAGCCGAGGCGATCGGCGTCACTTTCCTCATGAACGGGGGTCCCGCCACCGTCTACGGCGCCAGGGCGTTCGCGGCTTTCCAGGAGTTCTACAGCCAGCAGATGAGCCAGCCGGACGGGCGCCAGCCCGTCGGCTGAACACGGAAGATCAGCGATCAACAGGCAGCATCCGCGGTATTGATCACGGTTCACCGAGACCTGCGGGGTCACGATGCGCGCAGACATGGACCTGCTCAGGCGGCAGCGTGCCGTCCTGGAACCGATCGCTCAGGCCATCGAGGCTGGACCGCCCCCGCGCGACGGTTTCGATGCGATCCTGCTGGCCTGGCGCCGGTCAACGGCAGCGGCGGCGCTGGAATTCCTGGAGAGCATCGTCCAGCACGAACCCCAGCCTGGGCAGCGGCACAGCTGATCGGAGCGCCCCGGCTCGCCGATCCGCGCCGTGACCGGCGTCGCCGTCTCACCATGAGCCTGCTCTTGTGCCATCCGTGAGTTCCTCTAGGTCAGGCCGGCAGGACTGAGAGCCGTCAGCCTGGGCATGATCGTTTTCGTGCCAGTATCTATTTTCGAACACAAGCCGGAGTATTGCCCGTTCGGTCATCAGCTGTGGCCCGGCCGGGCCCAGGTGAGCTGGAAGCCCTGCGTCTGCGCGGCAGCCCGGGAGGGTGCCGAACGCGGCCGCGGCATGGGTCATGTCTGGGTGACCTGCCGTACCTGCCACGATCAGCTCAGGCAGACCACGTTCTATGAGCCTCCGCATGACATCAGCCACCGTCAGGCGTCCCTAGGAACCCTGCTCATGTAAGGATTTAAAACACTTAGCGTCCCGAAGCAGTGGAAGAGTCAGGACCGTCACCTACTCGAAGGAGCGTCGATGAAGACCAAGGCCGCTGTCGTCTACGAGCCCGGCAAGCGTATCGAGATCGAGGAGCTGGACCTGGATGGGCCGCGGGAAGGTGAGGTCCTCATCCGCTACACCCACGCGGGCCTGTGCCACTCCGACATCCACATCGCGCACGGTGATCTCCCGGCGCGGCTGCCCATGGTGCTGGGTCACGAAGGGGCCGGGGTCATCGAGGAGGTCGGGGCGGGCGTGACGCGCGTGGCGCCGGGTGACCACGTGGTCCTCTCGTTCATCCCGAACTGCGGTGTCTGCCGCTACTGTGCCACCGGCCGCCAGTCCATCTGCGACATGGGCGCGACGATCCTGGAGGGCTACCTGCCTGGTGAGCGGTTCCCCATCACCGGGCCCCGCGGCCAGTACGGCGCCATGTGCATGATCGGGACCTTCAGCCAGTACGGCGTGATCAGCCAGACCTCGGCCGTCAAGGTCGATGACGACCTGCCCCTGGAGAAGGCCGTGCTGGTCGGCTGCGGCGTGCCGACCGGGTGGGGCTCGGCCGTGAACAGCGCGAACGTCGCCCCCGGCGACACCGTCGCGATCTACGGCATCGGCGGCATCGGCATCAACGCGGTCCAGGGCGCCCGCTACGCCGGCGCGAAGAACGTCGTCGCCATCGATCCGCTGGAGAACAAGCGCGAGAAGGCCATGGAGCTCGGCGCGACCCACGCGTTCGCCACCGCCGAAGAGGCGCAGGCGGCCATCACCGAGATGACCAGGGGACAGGGCGCCGACTCGGCCATCCTCACCGTTGATCTCATGACAGCCGAAGTGGTGGAGGCCGGATTCAACGCGATCGGCAAGGGCGGCACCGTCGTGGTGACCGGGCTGAACAAGCTGGAGATACCGACCGTCACCGTGTCGGGGTCGATCATGACCCTGTTCCGCAAGACGATCAAGGGCAGCCTGTTCGGCGACTGCAACCCGACCACCGACATCCCCAAGATCCTCGGGCTTTACCAGGCCGGCGACCTCAAGCTCGATGAGATCATCACCCGGACCTACACCCTGGACGAGGTCAACGAGGGCTACGAGGACCTGCTGGCCGGCAAGAACGTGCGCGGCGTCATCGTCCACGAGCACTGACCGGGTGGCCAAACAGGTAGTCGGGCGCCAGCGCGAGCTCGAGCTGGTGCGAGCCGCGCTCGCGTCT
>Ga0209656_10000572_pt1 | contig 24283 bp, 18 predicted proteins | sample BogFormECP12_OM2_FD_188239 | JGI IMG/M metagenome (GOLD analysis project Ga0209656, IMG submission 188239) | Bog forest soil microbial communities from Calvert Island, British Columbia, Canada - ECP12_OM2 (SPAdes) (version 2) | ecosystem: Environmental > Aquatic > Freshwater > Wetlands > Bog ... | reverse complement strand
CCCGCAGCAGGTCTCCCAGGTCTCCAACCGGCTGGGCCTGCACGGCAAGCCGTACGTGGCGTTCCTCGGCCTGCTCGAGCCGCGCAAGAACGTCGCCTCGCTGATCACCGGCTGGGCTGCGGCGGTGGCCGATATCGACGACCCGCCCGCGCTCGTGCTGGGCGGCGGCGGGGGCTGGAGCGACGAAGTAGACGCGGCCGTGGCTTCGGTGCCGCCGCACCTGCGCCTCATCCGCCCCGGCTACCTGCGCTTCTCCGACCTGCCCGGCTTCCTCGGCGGGGCGACGGTGGTGGCGTTCCCGAGCCGCGGGGAGGGGTTCGGGCTGCCGGTGCTCGAGGCGATGGCGTGCGGGGCGCCGGTATTGACCACTCATTGCACCTCGCTCCCGGAGGTCGGCGGCGAGGCCGTCGCCTATACCGAACCCGACTCCGAGGCCATCCGCGACTCGCTCCGCGCCCTGCTTGGCGACGCCGCCCGGCGGGAATCGCTCGGCGTGGCCGGCTACAACCGGTCCCAGGAATTCACCTGGGCGGCCTCGGCGGAGGCGCACATGGCGAGTTACCGGCGCGCGGCCGAACAGACCGCTGCGGACGTTAGCGCCGTGTAACCTCATCTCTCATGCCGCGTGAACCACTTGAGGCGATTGTTCTTGTCGGAGGCCAGGGAACCCGGCTGCGACCGCTGACCCTGTCCACGCCGAAGCCCCTGCTGCCCACCGCGGGCGTCCCGTTCCTGGCGCACCTGCTGGCCCGGGCGGCGGCGGGCGGCGTGACCCACGTCGTGCTCGCGACTTGCTACAAAGCGGAGATGTTCGCCTCGAGCCTGGGTGACGGGTCCGCGTTCGGGCTGTCCATCGACTACGTCACCGAGGACGTGCCGCTGGACACCGCAGGCGGCATCCGCAACGCGTCGTCGTCGCTGCGCGGCACCGGCGCGGCCGACCCGGTGGTCGTCCTGAACTCTGACATCCTGTCCGGGCACGATCTGGACGCGCAGGTCGACCTGCACGTCAAGACCGACGCCGCGGTCACGCTGCACCTGGTCGAGGTGGCGGACCCGTCCCGGTTCGGCGTGGTGCCGACCGATTCCTCCGGGCGTGTGACGGCCTTCCTGGAGAAGACGCCGAACCCGGTCACCAACCACATCAACGCCGGATGCTACGTGTTCCGGCGCGACGTCATCGCCCAGATCCCGGCCGGACGCCGGGTGTCGGTGGAGCGGGAGACGTTCCCGGGGCTGATCGAGGCCGGCGCGCTCGTCATGGGTTATCCCGAGTCGGCGTACTGGCTGGACGTCGGGACGCCGCAGACGTTCGTGCGCGGCTCCTGCGACCTGGTGCTCGGGCGGCTGCCCGCCCCGGCGGTGCCCGGGCCGCCCGGGCCCGCGCTCGTGCTCACGGGCGCTACCGTGGCCGCGGACGCCTCGGTGGCCGGCGGGACCGTCGTCGGCGCGGGAGCTTCGGTAGGCGCCGGGGCGACGGTCTTCGGCAGCGTCCTGTTCGATTCGGCCACCGTGGGCGAGGGCGCCGTGGTGCGCGACTCGATCCTCGGCCGTGGTGCCGTGGTGGCCCCGGGCGCCGTGCTCGACGAGGCCGTGGTCGGCGACGGCGCGTTCATCGGCCCGGGCAACGAACTGGCCCGCGGCATCCGGGTGTGGCCGGGTACCCGGCTCAAGCCGACCTCGGTCCGTTTCTCCTCCGACGTCTGACGCCCATGACCGCGGACCCGGCTGCGGCCCCGGCCCCGCCCGTGACCCCGGCCCCGGTCGGGCCCGGGGTCCCGGCGGCGGCCGCAGCCCCGGTGCTGGTCCGCGAGTGGCTGGCGCCGTTCCCGCTGGACGTGCCCCTCATGCTGTCGGTGCACCGTCGCGGCAGTGGAGATCCCGCGTACCGCGCGGACGCGGCCGGCGCCGTCTGGCGCACGTCGCTCACCCCGGACGGCCCGGGCACGGTGCGCGTCCGGTCACGCCGCGCCGCCGTGACCGGCAGTGCCGTGACCGGCAGTGCCGTGACGGGCAGTGCCGTGACGGGCAGTGCCGTGACGGGCAGTGCCGTGACGGGCAGTGCCGTGACGGGTATGGTCGTGACGGGTATGGTCGTGACCGGCGAGGCCTGGGGGCCTGGCGCGGGCTGGCTGCTGGACAGCTTGCCCGCCCAGCTCGGCTTCCACGACGACAGGGCCGGGTTCACCGCGCGCCATCCGGTGGTCGGCGAACTGGCCCTCCGGTACGAAGGCCTGCGGGTCGGGCGGAGCGGGCGAGTCTTCGAGGCGCTCGTGCCGGCGGTCCTGGAGCAGAAGGTGGTCGGCCGCGAGGCCCACCGCGCCTGGCGGTACCTGCTGGGTAAGTTCGGCACCGCGGCGCCGGGTCCCGTTCCTGACGGGATGCGCGTGTTCCCGGCCGCCCGGACCTGGGCGCGCATTCCCTCCTGGGACTGGCACCGGGCCGGGGTCGAGGGCGTGCGGGCCCGGACGATCATCACCGCCGCGGCGGTCGCCGCCCGGCTGGAGCAGGCCCTGGAGGAGGACCCGACCGAGGCGGATCGCCGCCTCCGGTCCTTGCCCGGCATCGGAGTCTGGACCTCGGCCGAGATCAGGCAGCGGGCCATGGGCGACCCGGACGCGGTCTCGGTGGGCGACTACCACCTACCCAACGCGGTCGGCTGGACGCTGGCCCAGCGGACCACGGACGACGACGGCATGCTTGAGCTCCTGGCACCCTACGCGGGGCACCGCTACCGGGTGACCAGGCTCATTGAGCTGGGCGGCAGCCGCCCTCCGCGCCGGGGCCCGCGCATGCCCGTCCGCGACTACCGCGCCTTCTAGCCGTCCGGCATCCCCCCTGGCCCGCCGTGGCTCCACGGCGGCCCCGCCGCGGCTCCACGGCCAGGATCGGGTGAACTTACCACCCATTTTCCGGGGGTACTTGTACACGATCATTGCCGGCCGGTCGGCCGAGCCTGCCCGCCGCGCGGGAGGGCCGCGCGGGAGGGCCGCGCGAGCAGGAGAAGTTTGCCGCGTAAAGTGCGAGCATGAGCGTTCTCCCCGACGATCCTGGTACTGGCGAGTTCCAAGGGCCGAAGGAGGGCAGAGAAGCTAACGAGACCGGCGTGCCTCTGCGCCCGCGCGAGGTTACGCCCTCGGCTATGCGCCGGACGCTGGCGCGGGCCCGGGATGGCAAGCCGCTCGACTTGGACGAGGCCACGGTTCTGCTGCACGCCCGCGGCGACGATCTGGACACGCTCCTGCGCTACGCCAGCCGGACCAGGGACGCCGGCCTGGAGGCCGCCAGAAGGCCCGGCATCATCACCTACTCCCGCAAGGTCTTCATCCCGCTGACCCGGCTGTGCCGGGACCGCTGCGGCTACTGCACGTTCGCGACCGTCCCGCACCGGCTGGACCATCTGTACCTGGAACCGGACGAGGTACTCGACATCGCCCGCGCCGGCGCGGACCTGGGCTGCAAGGAGGCCCTGTTCACGCTGGGTGACAAGCCGGAGGACCGGTGGCATCAGGCCCGAGAGTGGCTGGACGCGCACGGCTACGACGACACCCTGTCCTACGTGCGGGCCATGGCCATCCGCGTGCTCGAGGAAACCGGCCTGCTGCCGCACCTCAACCCGGGCGTGCTGAGCTGGCAGGACTTCCAGCGCCTCAAGCCGGTCGCCCCGTCCATGGGCATGATGCTGGAGACGACGTCGACCAGGCTGTTCAGCGAGAAAGGCGGCCCGCATTTCGGCAGCCCGGACAAGGACCCTGCCGTCCGGCTGCGCGTGCTCGAGGACGCCGGCCGCAGTAATGTCCCGTTCACCACGGGCATCCTCATCGGTATCGGCGAGACCCTAGCCGAACGGGCCGAATCGGTCTTCGCCATCAGGAAGGTCGCGCGCGAGTACGGCGGCATCCAGGAAGTCATCGTGCAGAACTTCCGGGCCAAGCCGGACACCAAGATGCGCGACGTGCCGGACGCCGAGCTCGATGACCTGGCCGCGACGATCGCCGTGACCCGGCTCATCCTCGGCTCGAAGGCCCGCATCCAGGCGCCGCCGAACCTGGTCGGCGCGCAGTATGACCTCATCTTGCGGGCCGGCATCGACGACTGGGGCGGTGTCTCCCCGCTGACCCCGGACCACGTCAACCCCGAACGCCCGTGGCCGGACATCGACGAGCTCGCGACGCACACCGCCCAGGCGGGCTTCACGCTGCGCGAGCGCCTGACGATCTACCCGCCCTACATCCGCGAGCCGTGGCTGGACCCGCGGCTGGCCCGGCACGTGGCCGTGCTGGCCGACCCGGCGACCGGCCTGGCCGCCGACGGCGCGAAGCCGCACGGCCTGCCGTGGCAGGAACCCGACGGCGGCTGGGCCCAACGGGCCGGGGCAGCCGGGTCCGGCCGGACCGACCTGCACGTGACCATCGACACCACCGGCCGCACCCATGACCGCCGGGAGGATTTCGCCGAGGTCTACGGCGACTGGAATGAAATTGCCGAACGGACCATGGTGCCTGCCCCGAGCCACGCGCCGCGCCCCGGCGCCAGAGACGCCCCGGCTGGGCTGGCCGCCGGGGGAGCCCCTTCCGTGCTGTCCGCCGGCGAGTTCGCCTCCGCCCTCCGGCAAGCCGAACGCGACCCGGCCGCCCTCACCGACGCCCAGGCCATCGCCTTGCTGTCCGCGGACGGCCCCGACCTGGAGGCGCTGGCCGGCCTAGCCGACGCGTTCCGCCGCGAAGCCGTGGGCGACGACGTCACCTACGTCGTCACCCGCAACATCAACTTCACCAACGTCTGCTACACCGGCTGCCGGTTCTGTGCGTTCGCGCAGCGCCGCACCGACGCCGACGCATACACCCTGTCGCTGCAGCAGATCGGCGACCGCGCCGCCGAGGCCTGGGACGCCGGCGCCACTGAGGTGTGCATGCAGGGCGGTATCCATCCCGATCTGCCCGGAACAGCGTACTTCGAAATCGCTTCCGAAGTCAAGCGGCGACGTTCAGGTCTTCACGTACACGCGTTCTCGCCGATGGAGGTGGTGAACGGGGCCTCCCGCACTGGTCTGCCGATCAAAGAGTGGCTGGTCCGGGCCAAGCAGGCGGGGGTCAGCTCGCTGCCGGGGACGGCGGCGGAGATCCTCGACGACGAGGTGCGCTGGGTGCTGACCAAAGGCAAGCTGCCCGCCTCGGTGTGGATCGAGGTGATCACCACGGCCCACGAGCTCGGGCTGCCGACCTCGGCGACGATGATGTACGGGCACGTCGACACCCCCGCGCACTGGGTCGGCCACCTGCGCGTGATCCGGTCTATCCAGGAGCGGACCGGCGGCTTCACCGAGTTCGTGCTGCTCCCGTTCATCCACGAGAACGCCCCCATCTACCTGGCCGGCCTGGCCCGGCCCGGGCCGACCAGGCGGGAGAACCGGGCGGTGCACGCGGTGTCCCGGCTGCTGCTGCATGGGGCCATCGACTCGATTCAGTGCTCCTGGGTCAAGCTAGGCGACGAGGGATGCCGTGACGTCCTGCAAGGCGGCGTCAACGACCTCGGCGGCACGCTGATGGAGGAGACCATCAGCCGGATGGCCGGCGCGGATCACGGGTCCTACAAGACGATCAGTCAGCTCCGCGCGATCGCCGAACCCCTCGGCCGCCCGATGCGCCAGCGCACCACCACCTACGGCGAGGTGCCCGAAGAACGGCGCGCGGCCGCGGCCGCTTCCGACGGCGTCTGCGCGTCGGTCCGGTCTCCGCTGCCCGTGCTGACCCCGTAAGCGGACCAGCAGGAAGTCGCCCGGGTCGCGCGGCGGACGGGGCCTGGCCTGCTCGGCGGGGTGGCCGACCGCGATGGCGCCCATGGGGCGCCAGCCGGCTGGCAGGTCCATCGCGCGGGCGGCTACGTCCTGGCAGAACAGCGTGCTCGAGATCCACGCAGAGCCGAGCCCTTCGACGGCGAGCGCGATGAGCAGGTTCTGCACTGCCGCGCCGATCGAGACGGTGAACATGGCCTGTTCCGAGGCCGAACGCCGCTCGTCGGGATAGTCGTGCGCCGCGTCGGTGACCAGGCACGGCACCACAATCAGCGGCGCCTGCCGCAGCGGCTCCCCGCGCCGGATCCGGCGGGCGATCTGCTCCGGCGTAAACCCGTCGCGGCGCAGGTCGGCGATCCAGGCCTCGCGCATCGCGTCGAGCAGGGCCGTGCGGGCCGCGGCCGATTCCAGCACTACGAACCGCCACGGCTCGCTGTGATGCGGCGCGGGCGCGGTCAGCGCGGTGGCGACGGCCCGGCGGACCGCCCCGGCGTCGACCGGCTCGGCGGTGAACGCCCTGATTGTCCGGCGGGCCAGGGGCACGTCCGCGGATCCGAACCGGAACATGTCCTCCTCGGCCGGCCTGATCAGCGCCCGCGCGCCCGGGCCGTCCTGCTCGGTGACGAACTCGGCCAGCCCGCGCACGACCGCGACCGGGACGTGCCGCGACTTGCCCTTCACCAGGTCCGCGGCCGCGGCGATCTCGTCCGCGACGGCGGCGACGGTGACCTCCAAGATGTTGCCGAACGTGTCGGGCTCGCCGCGATAGTCCCGCACCGGGATTACGCCGGCGGCGCCGACGGCGTTGTCGGTCTGCCCGGCCCGCCACGGCCTGCCCATCGTGTCGGTGACGACCACGCCGAGCGTCACGCCGGTGCGGTGGTGCCCCATCCGCTGGTGCAGGGCCTTGCGGAGCCGGCGGGCGGACTCGTCCGGGTCCTCGGGCAGCAGCACGACGGTCCCCGGGGCGGTGTTGGACTCATCCACGCCGGCTGCCGCCAGCACCAGTCCGTGCCGGGTCTGCGCTATGGTGGTGGCGCCGCGCCGGGCCACCACCCGCACCGTCTCGGCCTCGATGGCCTGCTCCCGGGAGACGGTGACCACCCGGCCCTCCGCCTTACTCACGACCTTCGAGGTGATGACGAGGATGTCGCCCGCGCGCAGGTCCGGGGCGGCCGCGGCGATGAGCGCGGCGAGGTCGCTGCCCGCGGTGATCTCGGGCAGCCCGATGACCGGCACGACGGTAACCGGCGTAGCGGCCATTACCTCAGCTCCTGGGCCAGGACCAGCGCCGCGCGGCCGATGGCCGCGGTGGCGGGCAGGTCGCGCATGTAGAGCGGCAGAGCGCGGACCTCGATCCCGGCCAGGGCCGGGTCATCCGCGGCTGCCTTGTCCTGATCGTCGACGAGCCAGCCGTTGATCAGCTCGGGGCCGTAGTGCGCGCCGACCGCCGCGGCCGAGGTCTCTACCCCGATCGCGGCCAGGCAGGCATCGGCCATCCCGCGCACCGGCGAGCCGCCGATGATGGGCGACACGCCCACCACGGTCTTAGCCGCGACCGCCGCCCTGATGCCGGGAACCGCGAGGATGGTGCCGATGCTGACCACGGGATTGGACGGCGGGAACAGGACCACGTCGGCCGCGCCGATGGCGTCGAGCACGCCGGGAGCCGGGGCGGCGTCGGCGGCGCCGACGGCGATGATCTGCGCCGCGGGCGTCTCGGCCCGCATCCGCACCCACCACTCCTGGAAGTGGACCACGCGCTCGTCCGGGCCCCGGAGCAGGACGTGGGTTTCGACCGGGTCGTCGGACATCGGCAGCAGCCGCACGCCGGGCTGCCACCTCCGGCAGAGCACCTCGGTGACGGCGGAAAGCGGCTGGCCCGCCGCCAGCAGCTGGCTGCGCAGGATGTGGGTGGCGAAGTCCCGGTCGCCGAGCGTGAACCAGTCCGGGCTCGCGCCGTAGGCGGCGAGCTCGGCCCGGATGCTGAAGGTTTCCCCGGCCCGGCCCCAACCCTGTTCGGCGTTGATGCCGCCGCCCAGCGTGTACATGACGGTGTCCAGGTCCGGGCAGACCCGCAGGCCGAAAAGCGTGATGTCGTCGCCGGTGTTCCCGATGACGGTGATCTCGGCTCCGGGTGCGGCTTGCTTCAGGCCGACCAGAAAGCGGGCGGCGCCCACGCCGCCCGCGAGCACGGTGATGCGCATAACTGTAAAGTGTGGCAGGTTCCGTCGGGCTTCATGGGTCCCGGTCCGCCCGGCTGCGGTCTGGGCCGCGCCCGCCCGTCTGGATGGGAATCCCCGGCTCCGATCCGGCTCCCCGGTTTCCTGGGGGCCGCGTTAGCCGAGAGTGACCGCCGGTGCCGGTGCGTCACGAGCGACGATAACGCCGCGCTTCCCTCTCTATTCTCTGAGTAATTTATCTCGCATCTCGGACAACCAAGGGATCACTATCACCTTTTCCGCTTGACTTGAAGCAAGACACGCGGGTGTAATTTCATTGATGTGATTCACGTCCTCCGGGGGAGTGGGGGGCGAGACCGGGGGCTCCGAGTGGGGAGGGAGGACGCGCTGTGACTGAGGTCATCGTCCCGCTGGCGCAGGTCTTCGTCAGTCCAGATGAGGATGACGAGCTGGGCTGGCAGGACCAGGCGCTGTGCGCGCAGACAGATCCGGAGGCGTTCTTCCCGGAAAAGGGAGGATCGACCCGGGAGGCCAAGCGAGTGTGCCGGAGCTGCGAGGTCCGAGCCGAGTGCCTGGAGTACGCGCTCGAGCACGACGAGCGGTTCGGCATCTGGGGCGGCATGTCCGAACGCGAGCGGCGCCGCCTGAAGCGCGAGGCCGTGTAGCGAGGGTCTCCGGGGTCGCCCCCTGGGCTAGCACAGCCACTCGGACATCCCGCGTTCGCCCTGCTGCGCGGTTCTGGGCTGTGTATCTTTGGTCCTGCGTGAGCGCTGGGGGATTGTCGTTCACGCAGTCCACGCGCTCTTGCCGGGCGGGTAGCCGTGCGGGGCGCCGTCGCCCAGGCCACCAGACAGGACCCTTGTCACAGAACGCAGCGCACCCCCGCCAGGTCGTCACCGCCGTGGTCGTCGCACACGACGGCGCGCGGCTGCTGCCGGGACTCATCCATGGAGTGCGCGAGCAGACGCATCCGGTGCAGCGCATCGTCGGGGTGGACACCGGCAGCCAGGACCGCAGCGGGGCGACGCTGACCGAATTGCTCGGCCAGGATGCGGTCTTCGGCATGGAGCCGGAGACGGGTTACGGCGCGGCCGTGGCCCGCGCCCTGCAGCACCCCACGGCCCGTAGGCCCCCGCCGCCCGAATCCCCGGGAGCCCCCGTTCCGGGCACAGAGTGGATCTGGCTGCTGCACGACGACTGCGAGCCAGCCGCCGACGCCCTTGAGCAGCTGCTCGACGCGGCCAGCCGCAGCCGGTCGGCGGCGGTCCTCGGCCCGAAGCTGAGAGACCTGTCGGACCGGCGCGTGGTGCGTGAGGCGGGCATCACCACAGACCGGGCGGGGCGGCGCCTGACCGGGGTCGAGCCGGGCGAGATCGACCAGGGCCAGCACGACGGCAGCCGGGCCGTGCTGGCGGTCAGCTCGGCGGGCATGCTGATCCGCCGCGACGTATGGGACCAGCTCGGCGGCTTCGACAGCAACCTGCCCCTGTTCCGCGACGACATCGACTTCTGCTGGCGGGCGCACGCGGCCGGCCACGAGGTGCGGGTGATCACCGACGCGGTGGTTTACCACCGCGAGCTCTCGGCCCGGCAGGTCCGCAAGACGCCCGCGACCGCCGGCCATCCGCGCCTGCTCGACCGGCGCAGCGCGCTGTACGTCTTCGCCGTCAACCTGCCGCTGCTGCCTATGCTCAGGGTGGTGGGCGGCTGCCTGGCCGGATCCTTGGTGCGCGCGGCGTACTTCCTCCTCACCAAGCAGCAGCGTAAGGCGGCGGCTCACCTCCGGGCGGTGGCCTGGCTGTTGCGGCACCCGCTGCTGCTGCGGCGCGAGCGGCGTCGGCGGGCCGGCGACCGTAAGCACGGCTACGCGGTCCTGCGCGGCCAGCTGCCGCGTGGCCGGACGCTGGGCCGGCTCGCCGAATCAGCCGCGGGTCTGCTCTCCCGCGGATCCGGCTACGACAGCGGCGGGCTGCACCACGCGGTGGTAGACGAGCCGGGCGATGATTTGCCGCTGCCCGCTACCGATTCGGTCATCCGGCGCGTGCTGACCAGCCCCGGCGTTCTGCTCTTCGCGGGCCTGGCCGTGGTCGCGCTGGTCGCGGAGCGGTCGCTGACCGGCTCGGTGCTCTCGGGTTCGGCCACGCTCGCGGGTGGGGCGCTGGTCCCGGCCTGGGGCGGCGCGGGCAGCCTGTGGCACGAATACTTGGCGGGCTACCACGACACGGGCATCGGCTCAGCCGCGAGCGCTCCGCCCTACGTCGGCGTGATGGCCGTCCTGGCCACCCTGCTCGCGGGAAAGCCCTGGCTGGCCACGGACGTGCTGCTGCTCGGCGGCGTGCCCGCGGCCGGGGTGACGGCGTTCCTCGCCACCCGGCGCCTCACGCCCGTCCTGGCCGCCAGGATCTGGATCGCGGCCAGCTACGCGCTGCTCCCGGTGGCCACGGGCGCCGTGGCCGCCGGCCGGATCGGCACCATGGCCGCCTTCGTGCTGCTCCCGCTGATCGGCATCATGGTCGGCCGGATGCTGGCCGGGCCGCCGCAGGCCGCCCGCCGCGCGGCCTGGGCGGCCGGCCTGCTGACCGCTATCGCGGCGGCCTTCGTGCCGCTGGCCTGGCCGGTCGCGGTGATCGCCGCGCTCGGGGCGCTGGCGGCCTGGCACTGGCTCGGCCCGCGGACGGTCGTCAACGCCGTGATCGTCGCCGTGGTGCCGGCCGTCATCCTCATACCGTGGACCTTCCACCTGGTCATGAGCCCGTCCGCGTTCTTCGGCGAGGCGGGCCTGGTCAGGCCCGGGCTGTCCGCCGCCGGCCTGCGGCCGGAGTCGCTGCTGCTGCTTAGCCCGGGCGGCCCAGGGCTGCCGCCGGCCTGGGTCACCGCCGGGCTCGTACTACCCGCTTTCTGCGCCCTGCTCGCCCGTCGGCGCACCGCCCTGGTCTATGCCGGATGGGGGATCGCGCTGTACGGACTGGTCATGGCCCTCATGGTGAGCCGGGTCCGGATCGTGCCGCCGCAAGGCGGCACCGCCGTCAGCGCCTGGCCGGGGATCGCGATCGCGATCGCCGCGGCTGGCCTACTGCTGGCGGCCACGCCGCTGATCGAGGTGGTGGTCCGCCCGCGGGGCGGGGATCTCGCCGCCGGCCGGCGGCTCGGCACCGACTGGCGCTTTCTCGCGACGGTGGCCGGTCTCGCCGTGGCGATCTCCGCGCCGGCGCTGGCGGCCGGATACTGGCTGGCTGACGGGCTCGGCGGGCCGGTGGCCGCGGCCGGCCCGCAGATCCTGCCCGCCTTCGTGGCGGCTTCGTCGGCCGGCCAGGACCGGGCCAGGACGTTGGTCCTCCGGCAGGACGGCGGCGTGCTGACCTACGCCGTCCTGCGCGATGCCGACCCGGTGCTCGGTGAGCCCGAACTGGCCGAGACCGCATCCTCGACGCACGCCCTGGACGGCGTCGTGGCCTCCCTGGCCGCCGCGGGCGGCGGCGACGCAGGAGATACCGGGCACGCGCTGAGCCAGTTCGACATCGGTTACGTGCTGCTGCCTGCCCCGATCGACCAGGCACTGGCCCGCCAGCTAGACGCGGCCGCCGGCCTGGAGTCACTGACCCAGGCGTCCTCGTACTACCTATGGCAGGTGTCCGGGACGGTAGCGCGTGTCAGCGTCCTGGTCGCGGGCGGCACCGCCGTCCCGGTCCCCTCGGGGCCGGTCGGCGTGAACGCGGTCGTCGCCCCGGGCACCTCCGGCACGCTGGTGCTGGCAGAGCCTCCGGGCGGCTGGTCCGCGACCCTCAACGGAAAGCCGCTGACCAAGCTCGCGGCGCCGGTAGACGGGTGGGCGCAGGGTTTCGTGCTTCCGGCGGGCGGCGGGCGGCTGGTCATCGGCCGCAACCAAACGGCCCGGGACGTCAGCCTCGGCGGTGAGGCCGCTGCCCTGGTCGTCGCTTTCGCGCTCGCCCTGCCCGGTACCCGGTCGTCGCTCGCCGCGGACTCCGATGCCGCTCCCGCCACCGGTCGGCGGGAACGCGCCGAGAGCGCGCGGTCGACCCGCCGCAGGCGGCGGCAGGTGGCGCTGTCCGACGCCGCCCGCGCCGAGGACCCCGGTTCCGCCCCGGACACCAGCTTCGGCCCGAACACCGGGTATGGCCCCGACGCCTACTCCCACGCGGACGCGGGATACGACGTGGACACGGGATACGACGCGGACACGGGATACGACGCGGACACGGGATACGACGCGGACACGGGATACGACGCGGACACCGGGGACGGCGCCACGGAAGGCGCCGGACTCGGTGCCGCGCAGGGTTTCGCCCCGGAGCACTGGGCCGCGGTCGGAGCTGCATCCGCCCCGGCCTCTGCGCCCGCGACCCCCCGGCGCGGGCGCGGCGGCCAGCACGCGGCGCGGCATGGAAGGCCGCCGCGGCGGCGGCGGGGCGCCCCCGCTGACCGGTCCGAGGACCCGTCGTGAGGCTCGTCCATCTGGTGCCGGCCGCGGCGGTTCTGGCGGCGCTCGGCGTCATCGCCGGCGCCGCGCAGCTGACCCATCCCGCGGCGCCGGGCCCGGACTCCGCCGCCGCCATAACTCGGCAGGTTGCGGTCACCTCAGCCGCCCGCGCCTGTCCTCCCGCCCAGGGCAACGGCTCGGGCCCGGTCGCGCTGATCGCCGGTGCCACCGCCGCCGGTCCTGCGGGACCTGCGACGGCGGGTCAGGTGGGTCAGACGGGTCAGGTCGACCTGACCGCGCTGCCGCCGGCCGGCGCGCCGCTGCACGCGACTGGCCCCGTCCGCGCGCAGAGCCAGGGTGTGCTCTCGCTGCTGACGGTTCCCGCCGGGTCACCTACCAGCAAGAAGGGTGCCTCGGTGGCTGAGGGCTGGTCGGTGTCCGCGAGCGGTACGATGGCCCGGGCCATGGAGGCCGAAGTGGCCCAGAGTTCCGGCCTGGCCAGTGTCCGCTGCGGCGAGCCCGGTTCGGACATCTGGTTCGTAGGACCCGGACAGCAGAACGGCGCGGCGCGGATCCAGCTTGACCTGATGAACATCGACTCGCTCGCCGCGAGCGTGGACGTCAGCGTCATCACCGACGCCGGCCAGGCCCAGGCAGGCAACGACACCGGGATCACGGTCCCGCCGCACCAGACCGTGACCGAATCCCTCTCCTCGATGGGCAGCGGCTCCAGCGTGGTCGCCATCGAGGTGCACACCAGCATCGGCCGGGTAGCGGCAGACGTCTCCGAGGGCTCGTCCCACGGCGCCGCCAGCTGGCTGCCCAGCGCGGCCGCGCCGTCCACTCAGCTGGTGATCCCCGGCGTGCCGCCGTCGGTAAGTGCCGCGGGCCTCTTCCTCGCCGTCCCCGGGACCTCGAGCGCCAAGGTGAACGTGCTCGCGATCACCTCCCAGGGGAACCTTCGCCCGTTCGGCTCCCAGCCGATTGACCTGCCCGGAGAGTCGGCTTCCTACCAGGCGCTCACGCCGCTCGGCGGTACCGCTGCCGCGCTCGAGATCACCTCGAACGTGCCGGTCGTCGCGGGGGTGCTGGTGCCCGGCAGCGGCGCGGGCGTCTTCACTGCGGGCACCGCGCCCATCAGCGAGCGGGCGGTCGTCGCGGGAAACACGACCGGATCGGGCCTGGCCGCCTCGGTCGTGCTCTCTGCCCCGGCCGGGGCGGCGCGGGTCCGCCTGACCGAGATCGGCCAGGCCAGCCCCGGCGGCACCGGCGGCACCGGCGGTACCGCTGCGGCCGGCTCCCAGGTCGTGTCGGTCCGGGCCGGGCGCACGCTCGTCGCGCCCGTCACGGCGCCGCAGGGGGCCAAACGGGGATCCGCGTTCGCCGTCGTCATCACGCCGCTAGCCGGGTCCGGCCCGCTGTACGCCGCCCGGGTAGAGACGCAGGGCCAGGACACCGTCGTCTCCATCCTGCCGGCCGCCAGCGCCCTGACCACGATCAGCCTCCCCCCGGTCCGCGACTCCTACAACGCGATCTCGCCGCCCTGACCAAGGGTCTGGCAAGGGGGTCTGGGGATGGATCTTTCCCAAGGGGGTCCGGCGATGGATCCCCCCGGAAGAAACAGCGGGGGGACCGGGGAGTCGTCTCCCCGGCCTAGCACAGCTACTCAGCCGTAGCCGGGATCGATGATCTCCGGGTCTACCCCGAGGATCTCGGCGAACTCCTCGACGACCACGTCGAAGACCAACTCGCTCAGCTCGTCCTCGTCTTCGGCCCGGGCGAGCAGCGGCCGCCGGAACAGCACGATGCGCGGCCCGGTGGCCGGGTTCCCCGGGTCACTGGTGTCCGGCGAGCCTCGGACGATGCGGGCCAGCGGCACGCCTTCGTCGTCGTCGCCGGTGTCGGCGTCGGGGACCTCCTGAACGGCGAATTCCACGTCGGAAAGCTCGGTCTCCCAGCGCGGCTCGAGCCGTGCTACCGCCTCGAGCACCAAGTCGTCGAACTGCTGGGCGCGGCTCCGGTACAGCGGGACGCCGGGCGGCACCAGCCGGCCACGCAGCCCGCGCCCGTGCCGGTCGCGCCGCCGCGGCCGGGCCCCGGAGCCCCCAAAGTGCCCGGAGCCGCCGGAACCGGGCCCGGAGCCCGGTCCTGGTCCAGAGCCGGAACCTGGCCTGGAACCGCCGTCACTGGTCTGCACAGTCACTGAGCGTATCCGATCGAGACGTACGCTGGATAGCGGTGCCCATTTCCTCGGGCCGGCCCGGGGCAAGACGCGCAAAGCACGACACGATCGCGGCACGAAGCGCGGGTGGTGGCGTTACCGCCCGCGGACAGATACCGTCACGGTTGTATCCGCAGCCGTCCCGGGTTACGGGGCATGGTCTTCAGGGTGATGTGAGCGAGGTGGGCTGGTGCGTTCTCGTTGCTGCTCGCGCACCGCATGCAAGCATCCTCCCGTCTACACGCTGACCTACGTGTACCGTGACTCCACCGCGGTCCTCGGCCCGCTGGCGGCCTACGTCGAGCCGCACTGCTACGACCTGTGCGAGAAACACGCCGCCCGGCTCACCGCGCCGCGTGGCTGGGACGTGGTGCGGCTGCCGGCCGAACCGGTCCCGGACCGCGCCGACGACCTGGAGGCGCTCGCGAACGCGGTGATGGAGACGCCGCCGGGAGCGCGGACCGAGAAGGAGCCCGTGGGCCAGGGGGTGGAGGTCGGCCGCCGGGGCCACCTGCGGGTGCTGCGCTCCGGGCCGCCGCAGGACCGATAGGCTCGGCAGTGCCGCCCGCACCACGCGGGGCCGGCACAGGTCGAGTCACGGGAGGCAGGTCCCGCATTGGGTGATCTTGCGAGCATCGTCAAGGCGTACGACATCAGAGGGGTCGTGCCCGACCAGCTCGACGAGGGTGTAGCGGAGGCGGTCGGCGCGGCGTTCGCCCGGGTGACCGGCGCCGACACGATCGTGACCATGCACGACATGCGCACCTCCTCAGGCCCGCTGGCGGATGCCTTCGGCCGCGGCGTGGCGTCCCAGGGGGCTGACGTGGTGGCCGGCGGCCTGGGCTCGACCGACATGCTCTACTACGCCAGCGGCGATCTCGACGTCCCCGGCGCGATGATCACGGCCAGCCACAACCCGTCTCGGTACAACGGCATCAAGCTGTGCCGCGCCGGAGCGAAGCCGGTCGGAATCCAGACCGGCCTGAAAGAGATTAAGGATCTGGCCGAACGGCCCCTGCCTCGTGCCCTCGAGCCCGGCACCGTCACCCGGCGGGACCTGCTCTCCGGGTACGCGGACCACCTGAGGAAGCTGGTCGACATCTCCTCGATCAGGCCGCTGACGGTGGCGGTGGACGCCGGCAACGGGATGGCGGGCCACACCGTGCCGAAGGTCTTCGACGGGCTGCCGATCACGCTGATCCCGCTCTACTTCTCTCTCGACGGCACGTTCCCGAACCACGAGGCCAACCCCATCGAGCCGGAGAACATGCGCGACCTGCAGCGCGCGGTGGTCCATCACCACGCCGACATCGGGCTGGCCTTCGACGGCGACGCCGACCGGTGCTTCGTGGTGGACGAGCGCGGCCAGATCGTCTCGCCCTCGGTGCTCACCGCGCTGATCGCGACCAGGGAGCTGGCCCGCGAGCCCGGCGCGACGATCATCCACAACGTGATCACGTCCCGCGCCGTGCCGGAGATCGTCACGGGCGCCGGCGGCGTCCCGGTGCGCACCCGGGTCGGCCACTCGTTCATCAAGGCAAAGATGGCAGAGCACGGCGCGGTGTTCGGCGGCGAGCACTCGGGGCACTTCTACTTCAGGGACTTCTGGTTCGCCGACTCGGGCATGCTCGCCGCGCTGCATACCCTGGCCGCCCTGGGCGAGCAGCCGCGGACGCTGTCCCAGCTGCTCGCCGAGTACACCAGGTACTTCGCCAGTGGTGAGATCAACTCCGAGGTGGCGGACCAGGCCACCGCGACCGAGCGGGTCAGGCAGGCCTTCGCCGGGCGGCCGGGGGTCAGCACCGACGAACTCGACGGGCTCACCGTCAGCACCGGCACCTGGTGGTTCAACGTGCGGCCGTCCAACACCGAGCCGCTGCTCCGGCTCAACGTCGAGGCGGACACCGAAGCCGCCATGGCCGCCCTGCGGGACGAGGTGCTCGGCGTGGTCCGGGGCGCTGCGGACCGTTCCGAGCTCTGCTAGCCCGGGCGGCGACCCCCGGAACCCCCGAAGGGAGATTCTCATGCGCATCGATGACTGGCTCCTTGACATCCTGGCCTGCCCGGAATGCCATGCGCCGCTGCGGGCCGACGAGGAGGCCAGCGAGCTCGTGTGCACCAGCGCCACCTGCGGCCTGGCCTACCCGGTTCGTGACGACATCCCGGTGCTGCTGGTCGAAGAGGCCAGGCGACCAGGAAGCACCACGTGAGCGGCGACGACCTGGACGGCTGGGGCGGAGCGGACTTCGTGCTGGCCGCGGACCGGCTCGACACGCCCGACGTTGTCGAGGCGGCGGATCCCGCGGACATGCTGCGGCAGGTAGCCTCGGCGGCGGCCCAGGTGCGTACTGCGCTGCGGTCGTGCGCGGAGACCGACCTGTCGGCCTTCACCCCGGACGCCCGGCCGCGCGCGATCGTCGTGGCGGGCATGGGCGGCTCGGGCCTGGCGGGCGAGATGCTCAGCGCCATGACCGGGCTCAGCAGCCCGGTCCAGGTGGTGGTCTCCCAGGCCGAGCGGCTGCCGGGCTGGGTCGGTGCGGCCGACGCGGTCATCGCGGTGTCCTGCTCGGGCAGCACCCCGGAGACGCTGGCCATGGCGGCCGAGGCGGCCAGGCGCGGTTGCCGGCTGGCTACCGTCGGCACCGAAGGTTCCCCGCTGCACCGCATCGCCGAGCAGGCCCGCGCCCCGTTCGTCCCGTTGGTTGCGGCCGGGCTGCCGCGGTCGATGCTGTGGGCGCTGGCCATCCCGCTGCTGGTGATCGCCGATCGCCTGGGCGTGACCCGGATCGGCCCAGACGTCTACGAGCTGACGGCGAGCCGCCTGGAAGAGGTGTCCCACCAGTGCCGGCCCGCTAGCGAGTCGTTCGTCAACCCGGGTAAGTCACTGGCCCTCGACCTGGTCGGCACGTTGCCGATGGTCTGGGGCACCTCCGTGCTGAGCGGCGTTGCGGCGCGGCGGTTCGCCAGCCAGCTGAACGAGAACGCCAAGTACCCGGCGATCGCCGGGGCGCTGCCCGAGGCGGCGCACAACCAGGTCGCGGCGTTCGACGGGCCGTTCGCTCCGCGCTCGTCCCGGCTGTCCGCGCCCCACCGCCAAGAGCAGGGCCGCCAAGAGCCGGGCTCGTCGCTGACCAGCCCGGATGACGTGGCCGATATCGGTGCCCTGGCCGACTGGGACCTGGACTACGAAGAGACCGAGCAGGCCAGCGGCTTCACCGCGCTGCGGCTCGTGCTGATCGCCGATCCCGGCGAGAACCCGCGGGTCGGGGCGCAGCGGGCGGCGGTCACCGAGCTCGCCGGGCAGCGCGGGGTGGGGATGTCCGAGCTCGCCATGGACGGTGAGCATCCGCTGGTGCGGCTGGCCGGCGTCATCCAGCTGACCGACTACGCGAGCGTCTACCTGGCCATCGCGTCCGGGATCGACCCAGGCCAGACCGTGGCCATCGCCGACCTTCAGGCGCGAATCGAGTAGCGCGAGTGCGGGTTCCCTGGCGTGAGATGAGGGCGGTCATCGCTGCCTTCGCCGCCAATCTCGGCATCGCCGTGATCAAGTTCGTGGCTTTCCTGCTCACCGGATCCGCGTCGATGCTGGCCGAGTCCGTGCACTCGGTCGCGGACACCGGCAACGAGGTGCTGCTGCTCGTCGGGCGGGGCCGGTCCATCCGGCCGCCGTCAGATGAGCACCCGTTCGGCTTCGGGCGCGAACGGTACTTCTACGGGTTCGTCGTGTCGGTCATGCTGTTCACCGTCGGCGCGGCCTTCTCGGTGTACGACGGCGTGCACAAGATCCTGAACCCGGAGGCGATACGCTCGCCCGCGATTGCCTTCGGCGTGCTCGCCCTGTCCGCGGTGCTCGAGGCGTTCTCGCTGCGCACCGGGATCAGGGAGGCGAACCAGGTCCGCGGCGACCGCAACTGGGGCACCTTCATCCGGCGAAGCAAGGCGCCGGAACTTCCCGTGGTCCTGCTGGAGGACGTGGCCGCCCTGATCGGGCTGGGATTCGCGTTCGCCGGGGTGGCATTGTCGGTGGTCACCAGCAACGGCCGGTGGGACGGCGCGGGCTCGCTGGCCATCGGCGTCCTGCTCGCGACGGCCGCAGCCATCCTGGCCGTGGAGATGAAGAGCCTGCTGATCGGCGAGTCCGCCAGTCCCGACATGCAGCGGATGATCGTCGCCGCGCTCGAGGACGGGCCCGAAGCGGTCCGGGTCATCCACCTGCGGACCGTGCACATGAGTCCGGACGCGGTGCTGGTCGCCGCCAAGATCGCGGTCCCCGAGAGCGATGCCGCCAAGCAGATCACGGCCGGCATCGACGCCGCCGAACGCCGCGTGCGTGCCGCCGTCCCGATCGCCACGACGATCTATATCGAGCCCGACATCTACCGCCCGCAGAAGGCCGACCGCACGGACCCCTCCATCCGCGCCGTCCTGCACAGCCGCTCACCCCGCCCGCCGCGCCGCGACCGCCCCGGCGCCTCCAAAAACCCCAGCAAGCCCGCGGATCCCCTCCCGGAGGCCGCCGGCCCCACCGGCGAAAAGCCCAGCGACCCCAGGCCCACGTCCTTACCGGCGTGTCCAGCGGCGGCTAGAACCCAGCGGCGAGCCAGCTGCGAGCCGAGAGCGGGGTACGAGCTGTACCCGGGTTTCCGACTGAGTCCGGGTTCAGTCGCATGCTCGGCCACTGATCTCCGATCCGGAGGAATTCCGGCCTGGTATTCGTGGACGGGAAATGGCCGCTTGGCAAATTCAGAGGTACGGAAATCAAATGCGATGGCGGTGGATCGCGACGGCCGCGCCCATCTTGCCTAGTCCCCAGCCAACGATGCCCGGGCAACTGGGCTCTACCATTAGCTCAGCGAATTCGGCCACTGTGAGAACAAGGAGTAGGAGCGCGACATGCACCATGAGCTCGAATCCCTGCCCGACCCCGACGCCGTGGCCCGGGCCGGAGCGGCGTTCGTGGCCGAGCGCGCCCGCGACGCGGTAGCGGCCAGCGGCACCTTCCACTTCGCGGTCAGCGGCGGGCACACCCCGTGGGCGATGTTCGCCGAGCTTGCTACGGAGACGGTCCCCTGGGACGCGGTCGTCATCTATCAGGTGGACGAGCGGGTGGCTCCGCCCGACGACCCCGACCGGAACCTCGTCCACCTCACCAAGGCACTGGGCTCGGCCCCGGCGCAGGTACGAGCCATGCCGGTCAACGAGGACGATCTGGCGGCCGCGGCAGCCGGCTACGCGGCCTCGCTGCCCGGGCACTTCGATCTCGTCCACCTGGGCCTCGGCCCCGACGGGCACACCGCATCGCTCGTACCGGGCGATCCGGTCCTGTCGGTCACCGACCGCCTCGTCGCCTTCACCCAGCCCTACCAGGGGCGGGTCAGGATGACGCTGACCTACCCGGCGTTGGCGCGGGCCCGCCAGCTCCTCTGGCTGGTCACCGGCAGCGACAAGAAGGATCCCCTGGCCAGGCTCTTGGCCGGCGACACTACCATCCCGGCGGGTCGCGTCGAGGCCGCAGCGTCGCTGGTGATGGCCGACCGTGCGGCGACCTGAGGACCAGATGGCTCCGGAAGTCGGTTGCGGTGCTTGAAAAGAAGAGAACCGATGCCCCCGTCCGCGACTTGATCGCGGGCACCACCCAGCGCAGCGAAGCGGTGCACGAGATCGCCGCTACCTCAAGACGGTCAACGGATTCATCGTCTAGCTCTTGGACTCACCGGACCAACCTGGAGGCAACATGGCTCCCCCGCCAATTCGATTGCTCATCGCCGATGTCGACGGCACGCTGGTAACCCAGGACAAAGTCCTCACCGATCGGGCCATCGCCGCAGTCGCGAAGCTGAGGCAGGCCGGGATACTCTTCGCCATCACCAGCGGCCGCCCGCCGCGCGGCATGTCGATGCTTATCGAGCCGCTCCAACTCAGCACGCCGATCGCGGCGTTCAACGGCGGAGTGTTCGTCCGTCCCGATATGTCGGTGATCGAGCAACGGGTCATACCCGACGACGTGACACCTGCGGTGATCGAGGTGCTCGGCACCCACGGAACCGACGTATGGGTCTACCGGGGCGCGGATTGGTTCATCCGGGACCCGCAGGGACCTCATGTGGCCCGCGAGACCTGGACGGTCAAGTTCGACCCGACGGTGATCGAGAGCTTCTCCTCGGTCTCGCACGGAGTGGCCAAGATCGTCGGGGTGAGCGACGACTACGACGCGGTTCAGAAGGCGGTGGACGCGGTACGCGAGCGTTTCGGCGACCACGTATCGGCGGCCAGATCCCAGCCGTACTACGCCGACGTCACCCACCCCCAAGCCAACAAGGGCGCCGTGGCCGGATACCTCTCCAAGACCTACGAGATCCCTCCTGAGGAGATCGCCACGATCGGCGACCAGCCCAACGACGTGCTCATGTTCGCCCACTCGGGACTCAGCATCGCCATGGGAAACGCGAGCCATGAGGTCCAGGAAGCCGCCCGTCGTGTTACCACATCCAATGAGGACGAGGGCTTCGCCAACGCGGTGGAGCGGTTCATCCTGGCCTGAACCCGACACCGCAAAAGACCACGACAAGGGAGTGCCATGGCTGCACCGGCGAGCACGGCCACGGATGTTCTGGTGATCTTCGGCATCACCGGGGATCTGGCGAAGAAGATGACCTTCCGGTCCCTGTACCGCCTGGAGCGCCGCCGGATGCTTCAATGCCCGATCGTCGGCGTGGCCCGCGACGAGTGGTCCGCCGTGACCCTCCGGGATCACGCCCGGCGCGCCATCGAGGACACCGGCGAGATGATCGACGAGGACGTGTTCCAGCGCTTCGCGGAGCGCCTCTCGATGATCTCGGGCGATTACGCCGACCCAAAGACCTATGACCGCCTCGCCCAGGCCGTCGAGGCGTATCACACCCCCGTCTTCTATCTCGAGATCCCGCCGTCGCTGTTCGGTCGCGTGGTTCAGGGCCTGGCCAGTGCCGGCCTCACCAAGCGGGCCCGGGTCGTGGTGGAGAAGCCTTTCGGCCACGACCTGGCATCGGCCCGGGCCCTGAATGCCGAGCTGCACAAGCTCCTCGAGGAGTGGCAGATCTTCCGCATTGACCACTTCCTCGGCAAAGAACCGGCCATGGACATCTTGTTCCTCCGGTTCTCCAACTCCGTCCTTGAGCCGCTCTGGAATCGCGATCACGTCCAGTGCGTGCAGATCACCATGGCCGAGGACTTCGGCGTGGAGGACCGGGGAAGCTTCTACGATGCGGTCGGGGCGCTCCGTGACGTCGTGCAGAACCACCTGCTGCAGATCGTTGGGTTGTTCGCCTCCGAGCCGCCCAGCACTGCCGATGCCGACGGGCTGCGCGACAAGCGGGTGGAGGTGTTCCGGGCCATCCCGGCGGCGGACCCGAACCACTACGTCCGTGGACAGTACGACGGGTACCTAGCCGTGCCGGGGGTAAGCCCGGGCTCGCAGACCGAGACGTTCGCCGGGCTGCGGCTCGAGATCGACAACTGGCGCTGGTCAGGCGTCCCGTTCTTTATCCGGGCCGGCAAGGCGCTCGCGGCGCAAGCGACCGAGGTGAGAATCATCTTCAGGTCGCCGCCTCACCTGGCGTTCTCACCGCACACGCCCCGTCCTAATGAGTTCATCCTCCGGATCGATCCCAACCCCGGAGCCGATCTGGTGATGCAGGCGAAGCAACCCGGTGCCCAGTCCACCCGGACGGTCGATCTCTCCTTGATCTTCTCCGAAGAACTCGGGGATGCGCCGGAGCCCTACGAGCGGCTTCTCGGCGACGCCATGCGGGGCGACGCGAGCCTCTTCACCCGGGAGGACAGCGTGGAGGAGACATGGCGCATCGTCCAGCCGCTCCTGGACGCGCCACCGCTGGTGGAGCCCTACAAGCCGGGGTCCTGGGGCCCAGCCGGCGCAGACACATTGCTTTCCGGGCACCCGAGCTGGCGCGCCCCCTGGCTACACTCACACGCGGCGCGCTGAGGCAGGCGCCGAGGCAGGCGTCGAGGCGTTGAGGCGTCGAGGCGTCGAGGCGTCGAGGCGTCGAGGCGTCGAGAGAACAATAGGTCAGCCGCGGGAGAGCAGGCGGAGGGCGCGTTCCTTTTCGAAGTCGAGGGCCCGGCCTGGGGTAGCGGGGATGCGGCCGAGCCGGCGGCCGAGATCCGCGACGGCGGCCCGGACCGGTGGTTCGGCGAGCACCCGCAGGCCGAACGCCAGCGACGCTGGACTGATGTCGTAACGGCGCTCGAGTTCGAGCGCGGCGGCCACGGCCTCCAGGTCCGCCTCGCTAAACTGCCGGTGCGATGGACCGAACGGGCCGTCCGCAACAGGGCTCACCCGCGCGAACTGGTCGCGGACCTGCGGCAGGAGGCCGAGATTCTCGCGGTAGCGGAGCATGCGAGCCGACGTGCCGAGCCGCCGGGCGGCCTCCGAGATACGCATGAAGACTGATCCTAACAATTTCGTGTCAAGAAGACTCCATAACAAGTGCGGCGACCGCCCAGGCTCCCGTAGCGTGTGAACAGATACGAACCGACTTAGGGAGAACGCATGTCCGCGGATCAGCTTCCGTACCAGGTTGCCGACCTTTCGCTCGCCGCCTTCGGGCGCAAGGAGATCCAGCTAGCCGAGCACGAGATGCCCGGGCTGATGGCGGTGCGGGCCGAGTACGCGCCCAGCCAGCCGCTACGCGGGGCCAGGATCACCGGCTCCCTGCACATGACGGTGCAGACAGCGGTGCTGATCGAGACGCTGGTCGAGATCGGCGCGCAGGTCCGTTGGGCCAGCTGCAATATCTTCTCCACCCAGGACCACGCCGCCGCCGCGGTCGCGGTCGGGCCGGATGGCACCCCCGATGACCCGAAGGGCATCCCGGTCTTCGCCTGGAAGGGCGAGACGCTCGAGGAGTATTGGCGCTGCACCGAACTGGCCCTGACCTGGCCCGACGGCGATGGCCCGAACATGATCCTGGACGACGGCGGGGATGCCACCTTGTTCGTGCACAAGGGCGCCGAGTACGAGAAGGCCGGCGGCGTCCCGTCGCCGGCCGCCGAGGACCCCGAGGAATGGGTGATCATCCTCGACCGGCTCCGCAACTCGCTGGCCGACCACCCGGGCAAGTGGACGAAGGCCGCAAACCACATCAAGGGCGTGACCGAGGAGACCACCACCGGCGTACACCGTCTCTACGAGATGGCCCAGGCCGGCACGCTGCTGTTCCCGGCCATCAACGTCAACGATTCGGTGACGAAGTCCAAGTTCGACAACAAGTACGGCTGCCGTCACTCGCTCATCGACGGCATCAACCGCGGAACCGACGTGCTGATCGGCGGCAAGGTCGCGGTCGTGTGCGGCTACGGCGATGTCGGTAAGGGGTGCTCGGAAAGCCTCCGCGGCCAGGGCGCCCGGGTGATCGTCACCGAGATCGACCCGATCTGCGCGCTGCAGGCGGCCATGGACGGCTACCAGGTGACCACGCTCGAGGATGTCGTCGCCGGGGCGGACATCTTCGTCACCACGACCGGCAACCGCGACGTGATCACCGCCGAGCACATGAGCCGGATGAAGCACCAGGCGATCGTCGGCAACATCGGCCACTTCGACAACGAGATCGACATGGCCGGGCTGGCGAAGTGGCCGGGCGTCC
>Ga0209656_10000571_pt1 | contig 24296 bp, 21 predicted proteins | sample BogFormECP12_OM2_FD_188239 | JGI IMG/M metagenome (GOLD analysis project Ga0209656, IMG submission 188239) | Bog forest soil microbial communities from Calvert Island, British Columbia, Canada - ECP12_OM2 (SPAdes) (version 2) | ecosystem: Environmental > Aquatic > Freshwater > Wetlands > Bog ... | reverse complement strand
GCGAGGATGGCGCCGGGATCCCCCTGGACGAAGAACCGATTCTGCCGCTGCTCTAGATTTGCCTTGGTACACTCAAGGATATTGTGGTCCATCAACTCGCAAGCACGCGGTGCATAGCGTAGCGCTACAAGATTAGCACGCAAAGCCTCGTCAATGGTCGCACAGTGGACGCAAATAAGCGCGCTTACCTTCGGAGGAAGCGGTTCGCACGCCAATGTGATTTCAGTCAAAAACGCCAACGTCCCTTCGGAACCGGCCAACAGTCGGCAGAAATTAAATGGCGGACCATCCGATGTAAACGGTGCACATTCTGCCAGCAAATCTAGCGCATAACCCGTATTACGACGATGGATAGATTTCTTCGGAAATTCGCGCCCGACTTCCGCCCGATTCCCCGCATCACCGAGCAGTTTCTTCGTCTCACGATAGATCGAAGCCTCTAACGTCTTGCCTGAACATTTCGATTCGAATTCCTCAGGCGACAGCGGGCCAAATTCGGCGATTGAACCGTCACTCAACACGGCCCGCGCCGATATGAGGTGATCGCGCGTACTGCCATACACAACGGAGTTGGCCCCACAAGCATTGTTGCCAACCATGCCTCCAATCATGCAACGGTTCTGTGTAGAGGTTTCCGGTGCAAAGAAAATCTGGTGCGGAGCGAGCGCCAGGTTAAGCTCATTCCGCACAACGCCGGGAAGCACCCGAACGCGGCTCCCCGTCTCGTCGATCTCCAGTATGCGAGTCAAGTGACGAGACACATCCACTACAATGCCAGCACCAACGACTTGACCGGCCAGCGACGTGCCAGCCGTTCTGGGTATGAGCGATGTGCCACGTTCACGCGCAAAGCGAACGAGCTTGCAAATATCTCCTTCAGTCTTGGGCAAGGCGACAGCCTGCGGCATCTCGCGATAAACGGATGCGTCGGTTGCATAGAGCGCCCGCATCGTTGAATCGAAGTGAAGCGCGCCTTCGAGTTCAGCGGCAAGGCGCTGGAAGTCGGAGAGACTTGGTGACATCATGAGGCTTCGCAGGCTTTGGAATGCGATCTAGCCGGTTGTTCCAGTAATAGCAATTATGCGACTAACTTTTGAATTCTCTCGCTCAACCGCTGTGGGGACATCTTAAACGCTTCAAGCAGGTAATCGTTTGGTGCCGATTCACCCCAGCGATCCTCGATCCCAAAACGGATTACCCGCCGCGGAGACGCTTCGGACAGGATTTCCGCAACCATGCCTCCCAATCCTCCATAGATCGAATGCTCTTCGACTGTGACCACCACCTTGGCCTTCTCGGCTGCGTTCACGATCTCATCTTTATTCACCGGCTTGATCGACGGCACATGGAGAACTCCTGCGGATATCCCCTCTCCCTGGAGCAGTTCGGCGGCCTGCAGGCAGCGGACACTTTGGGGCCCGGTTGAAATCAGCAACACGTCCCCTCCTTCTTTGAGCGAAATCGTCCTCCCGAGCACGAAGCGGTACTGCTGGTCGAAAACGTTCGGGCAGGCATCACGCGCCAAACGCACATATACCGGCCCATCGTATTGCGTAGCCCAGCGAATGAGGTCTTCACCTTCGATTGCGTCTGCCGGAGCGAGTACTGTCATGTCGGGCATTGCGCGCATGATTGCCAGATCCTCAACGTCCTGGTGAGTCTTTCCCGTAAGTCCCGTCATTAGTCCGGCATATGCCGCGCCGATTTTTACGTTCGCGTGAGTCTGGGCAACTAACATGCGGATTGGATCAATGGCCCGATGCGTAAAAAAAACAGTGAAAGAGGAAAGCCAAGGCACAAAGCCAAGCGATGCTAAACCAACCGCAACGCCCACAAAGTTTTGCTCCGCTATACCCATTTGCAAAAATCTGCCAGGGTACGCCATCGCAAACTTATCAGCCTTGGTCGAATTTGCCAAATCAGCGTCTAAGACTACGACATTCGAATTGGTCGAACCCAGCGAAACCAGGGTATCGCCAAACACATCTCGTAACGCCTTCATACTCCTGCCTCCACGATGCCAAGTTCCGCAGCGACAATTTTTAGCTCCTCTTTGGTTGCGACTTTGGAATGCCATTCATGTTTACCCTCCGTGAAGTGCACTCCTTTGCCTTTGACAGTGTGAGCGATGATCATCGTCGGCTGATCGGATTCTCCCGACGCCTTTGCGCTTTCCAAGGCCGGAACAATCTGCGAAAAGTCGTGCCCGTCTATCTCAAGGCAACGCCAGCCAAGCTTCTCGAATATGCCTCGCAAATCGATCCCCGACCAGGGATCGCGTCGGTCGCCGCGATGCTTTTCATTGATCGCCAGCACCCACCCGAATTGCTGCAGGCCATTCCAGTCCAGAATAGCGGTCAGGTTCCCGAGCTTGTATCTGGGAGCAACGTGTAATGCTTCCCAGACCATCCCTTCCTGTAGTTCGCCATCGCCGATCATCACAAAGGTCTGAAACTTCTGCCCTCGCATCCGGGCGCCCAGGGCGATACCCAGCCCTACCGACAATCCCTGGCCGAGGGACCCGGTTGAAGTCTCCAATCCGGGGAGCCTGGTGACGTCCGGATGACCTTGCAATCGTGAACCCCCTTTATCGAAAGTTTTGAGCTCTTCGATCGGCAGAAAGCCTCGCATCGCCATCACCGCATACTGGCCGATCGAAGAATGCCCTTTGGAAAGAATAAACCGGTCACGTTCCGGCCATTTCGGTTCTTGCGGCCTGACTTTCATAACGCGAAAGTAAAGCGCCACCATAATGTCCATCGCAGAGAATGGCCCGCCTACGTGCCCAGCTCCGCTTCCCGCAACGGTGCTAATCGCCAGCCACCGACCTTTACGAGCAAGTGCCTCCAACTCTTGATAATCTATTGTGCTATTCATATTTGCTCATGGTTAACATTTTTTTGAGGTGGATTCGCTGTTGCTGAGTGGCATGCCGTTTCGCTTTCGACGTAGGAAAGGTGGCAAAAGGGTGTTTAGCTTTTCGTCGGTACCCACGTCTCCGAGCGGCTAGATTGATCAATGGCCTCAAGGATCTCTTGATTCCTCGCCCCAAAAGCAAAATCGGGGAAACACTCCTCATCCCGGCCAATGCCTTGGATGAGGTCGTGCACCTCGAATACCTTCATATCAAAATAACCCAATCCGCCGCCGGCGAAGTCGAAGCCAAAGAAGGCTGAATATTGCGGAACTTGCGATCCGCAATAGATGGTGGCGAAGCCGCGATCGCGCTTTACTTCTCTCATTCGAAAGACCTGAAGCTCATTAAAGCGTTCGCCGTTGTTCACGATTGTACCTTCCGTACCGGAAATCTCCCAAAATACGCCAAACACGCGACCGGCGCAGATGCGAGAAGACTCAATGACACCCGCAGCACCTGATGAAAACTTCACGAGGGATTGGATTTGATCTTCGTTTTCAACGCTCCGTTTTTTGGCGTCGGCCGCCACTTTGCTTCCGTAGCCGGCATCGAAATCGGGTACCGGACGCTCTTTGAAAATCGTTTGAGCCTGTGCGGAAACTGCCGTCACGTCGCCCATAAGAAATTGCGCTACAGAAACGGCATGCGCGCCAAGATCACCCAGAGCTCCGGTACCCGCCAACTCCCTGGAGCAGCGCCAGGACCAGGGCAAAGAGGGATCGTTAAAAAAACCTTGATCAAACCTGCCTCGGAAACGCACCAGTTCACCGATTTCTCCACGCTCAATAATCTGCTTCGCGACCAGTGCCGCCGGAGTTTTGATATTGTTAAAGGCTACCAACGTCTTCACGCCCGCCTTCTTGGCTGCGGCGGCCATGCGCTGCGCATCTTCAACCTTCACGGCCATGGGCTTCTCACAGTAAACATGCTTCCCCGCAGCGATGGCAGCCAAAGCCGGTTCCACATGCAAATGATTTGGTGTGGTGATGTCGACAACATCTACCGCGGGGTCCTCGACCAACCGGCGCCAATCGCCGTAAGCCTTTGCAAAACCCAGCCTGCCACGGGCTTGCTCCGCTAATGCGTCGCTCTGATCCGCTATAGCGTACAACACCGGCGTACGAGGCAGCTTCCGATACAAAATCCCCGCGCGCCGATAAGCATCGGCATGGGCCTGCCCCATGAACCCCGAACCTATAAGCCCAATATTTAATGTATTAACCATCTTTATTTCTCTCTGGAATCAGCCGACTAAAAGTTTTCTGACGAATTGATACGCTTTCTCCGTGTATAATCTCGGAGCTGCTTTTGCAGGGTCCTGCTCCGCCTCAACCACAACCCAGCCGCGATAGCCTGAAGTCCGGATAAACTCACCTACTGCCGAAAAATCGATGTCGCCGTCACCAGGAACGGTGAACATTCCTTCACTGACCGCTGAATTAAACGACCAATCATTTTTGCGAGCGCGTTCTAGCACGCTGCGGCGCACATCTTTTAGATGGATGTGCACAACCCTCAATCCGAACTTTCGGAGTATCTCGGCGTAATCAGCGCCGGCAGCGTATGAGTGACCGGTATCCAGGAGCAGCCCGACCTCCTCACGGGTAGATTCGCAGAAAGCATTGATATTTTCGGCTCTTTCAACCAACATTTTCAAATGATGGTGGTAGGCCAACGTGACACCCGTCTCCTTCAGCCTGATTGCAAATTCGCCAAGCTTGCCGGCATACGTAGATAGGTCGACCTGTTTCATGCTCGGACGTTTGCTAAGTGGTTCGTCCCAAGGCGATGCCCCGGTCATCAATCCACACTCTCCGTAAACGAGCACCTGGCTGCCGCAGTCCTTCAGTAGCCGCACATGATCCGCTGCAGCTTTCCATTCCTCGTCTACTGAGCGTTCGGTGAGAAACCCTGAGTGCCATCCGCCTATCAGTCGAAGCCCATATTCTGAAAGGATCGATAAAAGTTTCTGGCCATCCTTCGGGAATTTTCTTCCCAATTCGACTCCCTCGTAGCCTATCTCAGCGGCATCTTTCAGACAGGTTTCCAGCGGGGTATCACCGCCTAGCTCAGCCAACACATCGTTAGTCCAACTTAATGGACTAACTCCCAAATGAATCTCTGTTAATAATTGTTCGTTAGCCATATTGGCAGCCTATGTGGCAATCTTGATTGCTTGCCCCGTCTTTATTGACTCCGTCGCCTTGTCGGCTATGAGCTGAGCCTTCAAACCATCTTCGAGGGAAGGACTCAGCGGCGTCCCGTGTTCTACGGCCTTGAGGAAAGCGTCAATTGCCTCGTAGTAACTCTGCTCAATCCGTTCGAACCAACCCGGATGAAGTCCGTCCGTGAGAATCTGACGCCCCTTGTAAAGTGAAAGTCCCCTGAAGTTTTGCCGCACCGATTCCGCCATTCCTTCTGATCCGAAAACCTCAACTCTTTCATCGTACCCGTACGCTGCGCGTCGCGAACTATCGATTTGGCACAGTGCCCCGGATGCCATGCGTATCGACACAATCGATGTATCGACATCGCCCGCCTCGCCGATTGCCGGGTCAACAAGTGCGGCGCCTACCGCATATACCTCAACCGGTTCGTCATTCGTAAGCCATCGCAGCAAGTCAAAAAAATGAATCGTTTGATCGCGCAGTTGGCCTCCGGAGACTTTTACATACGAAATTGGCGGAGGCTTGGGGCCGCGGCTCGTGAGCTGAACGATTTCAACTTTGCCGACATCGCCCCGGTCTACGGCCTCCTTTACTGCTGCATGGCTCGCATCGAAACGACGATTGAAACCAAGCATGACTGGAACGCCTGCAGCACGCACCGCGTGCACAGCTTGTTCCGCTTCTTTGTAATCCAAACCGATCGGCTTTTCGCAATATATAGATTTTCCCGCATCAGCCGCGCGCTTGAGATAGTCCACATGCGTATCAGTGGGAGTCGCAATTAGTACGGCCTGGATATCTTTATTATTAAATATTTCCGCAATATCAGTTATCGCTTTCGCACCTGTTGTCGCCGCGATCTTCTTTGCGAATTCGATATTTGCATCACTAACAGCCACAAGTTCTGCACCGGGATGTCTCGCAATGTTTTTCGCGTGGACCGAGCCGATGAAGCCGGTTCCAATGACAGCTATTTTGACCATCTATTTTCTCTTTTTGATGTTTTCTTAAACCGCCTCAACCCGCGTCCATAGACCACCCGTCGTATAGGAGCGCATCGCGCTTTCCACAAACGATACCCCGCGCGCTCCATCGGTTACGTCCGGAAAACCGAGATCACCTTTTACGTAGGCTTTTCCGTCCGCCTTAGCCAAAAGAGCGTCCGCAACTTCTGTGTAGAGATTTGCAAAAGCTTCAAAAAAACCTTCCGGATGCCCGAGCCCCACGCGCGTCCATTTGCGTGCATCCCTCGACAGCCACTCCGCGCCTTGTGCCAGCATTTGCGGGGGACCATCAATCGGGAAGTAGCGCAAGTGATGAGGATCCTCGTGATGCCACGCCAAGCTGCCCCGATCCCCGTAAACGCGAATCCGAAGGCCGTGCTCATTGCCGGCGGCGGCCATGGATGCCCAGAGCGATCCACGCGCGCCATTGGAAAACCGGAGCAATAAATTCGCATTGTCCTTGATCGCTCTGCCTTCAACAATCTGATTCATTTCTGCCGCTACCTCAGTAACTTCAAGTCCGGTCACGAAGCGGCTAAGCTGGTGCGCATGGGTTCCGAGATCGTACAACACGCTTGCATCACCGAGAACCTCCGGATCCGTCCTCCATGCAGCTTGCGGATGACCTTCTTTTTCCAATAGCTTGACGGCCCAGCCCGACGCATGCTCGGCCTGCACAACTTTCACTTCCCCAAGGTCGCCGTTCCTGACCATTCGAGCGGCGTGTCTGACAATTGCGTAGCCTGAATAGTTATGAGTCAGACAAAAAATGACCCCCCCCTTCTCGACGAGATCCTTGAGCTCTTTTGCTTCTGCAAGCGTCAAGCACAGCGGCTTGTCGCAGATGACGTTGATTCCAGTCTCCAAGAACTTTCTTGCTATTTCATAGTGGCTGGCCGTCTGCGTTACAATTACAACAGCGTCGATCCTGTCATCCTTGCGTCTGGATTCCTCTTCTGCCATTGCCACATAGTCCGAGTAGGATCTTTCCTCGCTAATCTGTAATTTCTTTGCCGCAATCAGCGATTTCTCACGGTTCCGTGAAAAAACTCCTGCAACGATAACGTACCTGTCGTCAAGACGCATCGCAGTCCGATGAGTCTCGGCGATTCCGGCGCCGGGTCCCCCGCCAACCATTCCTACCCTGACTTTTCTCTGTTCTTCTGCCGCCACAAATATTGTTAGGGTATGCGTTATTCAGGATATGCTCCCGCCACATGCTGGTCATAATCCACCAGGGCCCCCGTCATGATGCCTGACTCCGGACTCAGCATGTAGGCAACGAGTCCCGCTACCTGTTCCGGTTTGACCAATTGACCCATGGGCTGAGCGGCCTCAGCTTTCGCCAACCAATGTTCACCGACGCCGTGAAACTTTTGCTGGGTCGCGCTTTCACCCGGAGTATCCATCCACCCGGTGAGGATGCCGTTGCAACGTATGCGCTTGGCCGCAAACGCGTTGGCTACATTCTTGGTGAGGGTGGCGAGCGCCCCTTTCGACGCCGAATACGGCGTCAGATAGGATTGCCCGCAATGGGCTACCATCGAGATGATATTGACGATGCTGCCCGGTCTGCCAGTTTCGACTAAGTGTCCGACAACGGCCTGCATCGTCAGAAACGGACCACGCGCATTTGTATTGAAGTGGCGGTCCCAGAGCTCGAGGGTGGTATCTAAAAGCGTGCCGCGATCTGCCATACCAGCACAGTTCACCAGGCCGTTCACGCTGCCAAAGTGCTTCAGAGCCGTTTCGACCAGCCTGTAGCAGTCGTTTGCTGTCGAGACATCCGCCTTCACAAACAGGCAATCCGTTCCCAGTGAGTGGATGCTCGCGGCAGCGTTCTCACCCTTGTCGGCGTTTCGACCGCTGATCGTGATCCCACGCGCTCCCTCCTGCGCGAGCCTTTTGGCGATTGCGAGCCCTAGGCCTTGCGTTCCGCCAGTAATGACTGCGATTGTCCCTCGGTTCCGCAAGAATAAGTCGTCAGTCATGCCAGGTCACCTCGCAGCTGGGTTTGAGTTCAATGGTTCTCCCTAGCCGGAGGGACGCTCCAGCCGCATCTGCCAGATAGGACGCTCGCAACCCATCGATCGCACTTACCGGTGGCGGCGTGCCCGCTGCCACGCCGCCGAGGAACGTATCGATTTCCCTGCGATAGCTGTCACCGTAACGATCCATATAGAACGTGAAAACCCGGTCCGGCGCCCCAAAGCTCGTGCTTGAATATCGCTTTACGCCTGTCGCCCTGGGATTGTCCGAGATAACCATGCCGGCCGAGCCGAAGGCTTCGATCCTTTGATCGTAACCAAAAACGGCCCGACGCGAATTGAGGATTATAGCCTGCTTTCCGCTCTGCGTGAGCATGGTCGCGCAAGCCGTGTCGATGTCACCGAGTTTGCCGATCTCGGGGTCGACGAGACAACTGCCACAGCTGTAAATACTAACCGGCTCTTCGCCGAGTATCCATCGGGCCATGTCAAAGTCGTGGATCATCATGTCTCGAAAGAGCCCGCCTGAATTCGGAATATAGTCAAGCAGCGGTGGAGCCGGATCGCGACTGGTGATCGTCAGTTGCTCCAGGCTGCCAATTTCACCCAGATCGATCGCCTTCTTCAGCTCAGCGTGCCCCGGATCGAAACGCCGGTTAAAAGCAAGGAAGACGCTGCCAGCTTGGGAGCCCAAGACGTTGATGCACCTCTGCGCATCTGACAGATTCGGTGCGAGCGGCTTTTCACACATCACAGCCTTTCCGGCCTGAACCGCTTTAATTATAAAGTCAACGTGCGTATTCGAAGACGTTGCTACCAGGACGGCAGCCACGTCAGGGCGATCGAATGCCTCTTCCGCACTATGCCCTACCGATGCGCCGGCATCGGCAGCTAACGACTTAGCCGCCGACTCAACGACGTCGTAAACGGCAATAAGCCTTCCTCCGGCCGCGCCAATCGCCTTGGCATGTACTCGGGCCATACGCCCTGCACCCATCAATGCGATTCCTATCATAATCCTTCTTCTTTCAAAATTGCGCTTTCACAGGAATCGCGACGTTATTCCAGGTCGCCGGCAACGCGAAACCGCTTGCTGAGTATTACCTGCGACCGCGCTGCTTGAGCTGGTCGAGAATAACTGCACCAACAATGATGCACCCCTTGACGATCTGCTGCCAGTAGGCCGACACATTCATCAAGTCGAGAATATTGTTTAGTACACCGATAATGAGCGCTCCAACAATCGTTCCCGCAACTGTCCCAATCCCACCAGCCGACAGGGAGGTGCCGCCAATGACCGCGGCCGCGATGGCATCAAGTTCGTAGCCGACGCCAAGTCCCGCTTGCCCCGAACCAATACGGGACGAGACCACCAATCCGGCCAGTCCCGCCAGGAAACTAGCATAGACGTAAATGAGCATCTTATACTTGACTGCATCGATCCCCGAAACCCGTGCCGCCTGTTCGTTGCCGCCAATAGCGTAGATGTATTTTCCGAATTTGGTATGGGCATAAAGGATGTGGGTGACGATCGCCATGATCACCAGAATGATAATGGGGACTGGAACGCCAAACACATCCCCCTGTCCGATGAAGTCATACTCATCCGTCAGATCGGAAATTGGACGACCGCCGGTGTAGAGCAGGGCCAGGCCGCGAATCGCAGTATAGGTGCCCAAAGTAGCGATGAACGGCGGAATGCGGGTTTTCGCAACGAGGCTGCCATTGATCAAACCCACCAACGCACCCACCACGCAAGCTGCCAGCACCGCGACAATTAAAGGAAGGTGTAGACCGGGATAAAAGGGGGTTGAATATTCGGGGTCCTGAGCCAAACTCGCCGCAACGACCGCCGTCAATCCTACCACGGAGCCCGACGAAAGGTCGATGCCGGCACTGACGATCACGCCAGTTACCCCCAGCGCGATCAGGCCGACGACGGACATCTGTCGTACAATGTTGATCAGGTTGGTACTGCTCAGGAACGCCGGGGAGAGTATCGAGGCCGTCAAAACCATGACGGCAAAAATCAAGAAGATTCCATATTTGCTGAAGATGCGCGAAACCACGTGAGCAACGTCTTGCCCGTTTCTCACCCTGTTTGCGGTAGTGACTCCTGGACTTTCCACAATGCTCCTCTCTTATGCGGTTAAACTCATCCCCGTAGCCATTTGAAGGATCTTTTCCTGTGTTGCTTCCGCCCGCGAAAGCTCGCCCACCTTGTCGCCTGTGTGCATAACCATGATTCGATCACTCATCCCGAGGACTTCCGGCAATTCCGACGAGATCATGATTATTGCCTTGCCTGAGCGAACAAATTCGGTCATTAGCCGATAGATTTCTGATTTGGCGCCGACATCGATCCCACGCGTTGGCTCGTCCAGAATCAGCAAGTCCGGCTCGGTCAATAACCAACGTGAAATCAATACTTTCTGTTGATTGCCACCCGATAGGTTCCTAATAATTTCCATCAGACTAGGTGTCTTGATGCGCATTAAGCCCCGCATCTTTTCGCAATCGTTCTCGATTTTCCCGAAGTTAATGAAGGGTCCTAGCATGTATCTATTTATATTAGCTATGAACATATTCTCGCGAACGGTCGCGTTAAGGTACAAACCGGTCAGTTTCCGGTCTTCGGTCAGCAACGCCATGCCGCCCCGAATGGCATCAGCCGGTGACTTGATTGACACCTCTTTCCCATTAATCTTTATGGTTCCGCCATGGGTCCGGGTCACCGCAAAAACACCTTCCAAAAGTTCTGTGCGCCCAGCCCCCATCAGGCCCGCAATGCCTAGAATCTCGCCGCGCTTGACCTGGAAACTGACATTGCGAAATCCTTTGCCGCTTAAGTTTTGAACATCAAGGAAAACCGAACCCATGTCGGTTGTCTCCTTGTGAAACATATCGGTAAGAGTCCGGCCAACCATCTTTTCGATGAGCATGCCATGGGTTAAATCAGCGGTTGCGTCCGTGCTGATGTATCGACCATCACGGAAAACCGTGACCTCATCGGTGATCTTGAAGATCTCGTCCATTTTATGACTGATGTAGATGATCGCGCACCCATCGGCCTTCAATGATCTGATGATAGTATAAAGTCCTTCCACCTCCGCCTCGGTGATTGCCGATGTCGGTTCGTCCATGATGATCAAGTCCGAGTTATAGGAAACCGCTTTGGCAATCTCAGCCAGCTGAATATTGGCAATACTCAGATCGCACATTTTAGCGGTTGGTTTGATCTTGATGTGCAGCCGATCCAACAGTTCCGTGGCCATGCGGTTCATTTTGCGCATGTCAACCAAGCCATTCCAGGCGATCGGTTCGCGGCCGAGGTAAATGTTCTCAGCAACCGTCATCTGGGGAATCGGGCTCAGTTCCTGGTGGATCATCGAAATACCCTTGGACAGGGCATAATGGGTATTGGTTATATTCAGTCGTTCACCCTTGAAGGTTATGCTGCCCGAATCCGGCGCATAGATGCCAATCAGGCATTTCATCAGCGTCGATTTGCCTGCGCCGTTTTCGCCCATCAAAGCATGCACCGTTCCCTTGCGGGCGCGCAGCTCGACATTGTCGAGGGCGCGCACACCTGGGAACTGCTTGGAAATACCCTCCATGATGAGCACGTAGTCGTTATCCATAGCAGGCTCCACTCTCGTGCAACAGCCGCTGTCTTCCGGGCAGAGGCGGACAGTGGCCAAGCAAGGACTTACTTCATGAATGACTTGTAGTTTTCCTTGGTGATGGGCTGGTAGGGAATCCAAATGTTACCGTCCACTACTTTTGGATTGGGTTCTTTCTTGACCAGCAGATAGGCGGCATTGATAGCTTCCTCGCCCTGGCCAACCGGATCCTGAAACACAGTGTTGTTCAATTCACCCTTCTCCATTGACTCCAATGCGTCATGGCTGCCATCCGTGCCTCCAACAGGGATCTTGCCGAGCTTTCCGGCAGCCTTGATGGCTTGCAACGCGCCCAGTGCCATCTCGTCGTTGTTTGAGGCAACGCCGTCGATCTCCTGGCCGGAAGCCAGCCAGTTCTCCATAATCGTCTTGCCTTGCTCACGCTTCCAGTTGCCGGTCTGTTCGCGGACGATTTTGATATCCGGGAACTTTCCCTTGGCTACTTGCTTAATTCCATCCGTACGGCCAATGGCGGCTTCATTGCTCAGCTCACCCATCAGGATGACCAGATTACCCTTGCCCCCCATCGCTTTACCGAGTTCCTCCATGTTCATGATCCCGGCTTCAATGGAGTTGGAACCACAATACACAACACCCTTCGGCAGGTTTGAAGGCTTGCGGTTGACGTACACCAAGGGCTTGCCGGCTTTGACGACGGTCTTGGTCATCGGTCCGGTCGCAGCGGTATCCACCGGAAGAATGACCACGGCATCCACTCCCTGAGCCAGGAAATTTTCAACCTGGCCCGTCTGCTTGGCGCTGTCATTGGCCGCATCGACAATGGTGAGTTCGACATCGGGATGACTCTTGGCCCAATTGGTCATGGCATCCCGGACATAAGTCAACCAGACGTCGTCGAATAACGCCATGGCAACCCCGATTTTAATCTTGTCGGCGGCCATGGCAGGAATACTGCCCATGGCGATTGTCATTACGGCAATCGCTGGAAGGAAAACTTTTGTTAGCCCGCTCATGGGCCGGCTCATTTTCACCTGCTCACGGTGGATGTGGGATTGCTTATGGGTTGTGCTTTGAATGGGCATGATCTGCTCCGGGGTTTCGATTTTGGGGGGCACGCTAACCGTAACTTATTCGTAAGTTTGCAACAATGCTTTCCAGGGGGTCGCGCGTGGCCTGCAACTATATTTAGAAATAAATCAGGAATCAATCAAAATTCATAAACATTCAAATAAAATTTATAGGCTATTTGAGTTAAAGATCTATTTTTGACAAGATTCGGTATTGAGATAGATCAATTAAGCTCAGAGAAATGCGTTATTTTATGAGGACGGGAGATTTCGCCTAGAGCCCAGTCCGCGATTGCAGGTTGAATTTTGAAACAAGCTCTGTGGGAACGAGATTGATTTCTCCACATCGAGCAGTGCCAGTGCGCAGGCCGATCAGAAAGCGCCTTACTACGTTCACAATAGATTCCAGATTCTCTGTAATCAGAAAATCGATTACTCCAGACCGCAGGAAGGGTTCAGTTGCTTCGTGCAACCCGTGGGTGATGTATAAGGGGCGACGAGGCAACCGAATCTCGCCTATCGCTTGCGCCAACCGCTGATTCTGGCCGGTCACATTGTAGATTCCGCCAACGGCGCGACCGTTGCTGAGCGCACGTAAGGCTGCTTCGCAGGTCGATTGCAGCGAGTCACCCTCCGTGACAAACTCGACGATGTTGATTTTAGGAAAGCGCCGCCTCAACAGCGAGCGAAATCCGATTTCGCGATCTTCCCAGCAGCGGTATGCCAAATTGCACGCGATAATCGCGACCCGGGCACCGGATTCCCGCTCCAGACATCGGCCGAAAATAAAGCCCGCGAGTTCACCGGCGGCGCGATTGTCGCCGCCGATATATGTCGAACGCACGTTTGCGTCCAAATCAGACACAAGTGCAATGACTGGTATATCGGAGCGCCGAAGCTTGAGCAGCGCAGCTTTCACTCGCTCAGTGTTTTTCCCAAGCAGGGCAAAGGCATCTGATTGCTGACCAAGTGTTCCAATCAGTTCAAGTGTTTCCTCGTCGGACTCGCTCGAGACAGCATTAATTGAGACACCGCCAACCCCTTTGTTGGTTAAGCGGTGAACAGTATCCAACACCGGGCGCGTAAATTCGCCGGCCTGCACGACGAAGCTGCAGCGCGTTGCCCCAATAATTCCCCTGGTGGTAATGCGGACGGGCGAGTATTCCGGCATGGCAGTTAAATCATCTATTTGTGAGTGATTATGATTTATATTGAGAAGTCTGGTGACCTCATATACATCATTTTCAATTAATATCAAGTAATTAAAATGAGTTGTATTGATATAATACGAGCCAGAGAGATGAGAAACGATTCTTGTTTCGATCAACGATTCGAAGCGGGACCCCTGCTTTACGAGGTTATGTGAACCCCTGGCGCGAAAATCTCAGACCGCGCACGCGGTCTGAGATTTTCGCGCTGAAAAATGCCGGCTAGTTGCTATTGGTGCCAGGGAACAGAGTAAATTCAGAGACCGCTTGAACGGGCAGGTAATTGAGCTCACGCACAGAGCCAACGCCCAACCTTAAGTCGATCAGCACTTGTCTGCTCAGGCGAACCAAGGATCGAATGTTCTGCGTAATCAGAAAATCGATCACCCCTGTTCGCAGCAGCGGTTCGGTAATTTCATTGACTTCGTGAGCTATGTACAGTGGTCGCTGGGTGAGTTGGGCTTCATCGATCGCTCGCGCTAACCCGAAGTTGCCTCCTGCCACGTTGTAGATGCCGGCGATATCGCGGCGATTTTTGAACAGGCGAAGCGCCGCATCGTACGTCGCCTCGCGCGAGTCCTCTCCCTTGATAACTTCCACAATTTCTATTTGTGGAAAGCGTTGCCTCAACAGAGATCGGAAGCCAATTTCCCGGTCTTCCTGGCATAGATAGGAGAAATAGCCCACGACAACCGCGACCTTTGCTTCTCCTGCTCGCTCCAGGCACCGGCCCAAAATGAAGGCCGCAAGCTGCCCCGCTGCTCGATTATCGATTCCCACATAGGCGTTCCGGGCTGTCACATCAAGGTCCGAGACCAAAGCCACGACGCATTTGCCAGTACCCTTCAACTCTTTCAGCGCCGATTTCACCGGCTCGATATTCTTGCTCACTAGGGCTAGTCCATCTGAATCTCGCCCAACGGTTTGGATAAGTTCAATCGTCTCCTCATCCGACCTGCTTGCGGCGGCCTGCAAGATTGCGGCGCCACTTTCTGCGTTCTGAATCTCTTGCACAGTCTCGAGCACCGACCGTCTGAACGTCTCACCGGCTTGAACCACGATTCCAAAACGATGGGCTTCACGCTTTTCAAGAGAAAAAGACTCTTCCAGCCCCACCTCTCCACTGTTCTCCAAATGTGCCAGCACGCGAAGCACGTGAGCCTGCGTTCGGGGATGAACTCCGGAACGTTTGTTCAGTACACGATCGACCGTCGCCCGGCTCAAACCCGTCGCCGCGACAATTTCATTTATACCCACTGGTCCCCGAATCTTCATTGCTGGTATCCGCACATTATCTCGCCGTAGCCCACCTCGGCAGCCGCCGGCCCCCCTGATGGCTACGATTCGTCCCCCACTGCTATTTGCCCAGGGAGATTATTTGTCGAATCATTTGGTAACATTTCGGATTGACCGTATATCTCAAAAGTGCTCATGTAAATCAGAATTTATGAGTGATTATGACGAATCATGCTCAAAAATGCCCCGTCAATTGCCGACTGGCAAAAGGAAATCACCAACCACTTAGGCGTTTTGGAGGCCTGCTCACATAGCGTATGGAAATCGACACCCGCTTCCCAACTAAACTCAATACTGTTTCCGACGCGCCGGAACCACTTCACAGCGCGTTGGTTCAAAATCTCCCACCAGGAGAACCAGTTCGTTTACTGGTGCACGCTCCAGCTTTTGCAACAGAGAAGGAAAAATCGCCGGCGACCGTTCTTGCAGTGACGAACAACGGTTGGCTCGTAGCTTCGGAGACCGAAGGCGGCGGCGCCGCCGTAGAAAAATCCAACTTCAGCGACACCCTGTATCTTGAACTAAAGTCTATTCTTCTTTTGGGCCAGCTAAGAATTTGCTTTGCTGCGGTAGATAAGTCGTACTCCGTAACAATTAGATTCGAGACAGTCGAGGACGAGTTTTATCGCGAGGCAATCGATCTGATTCTCGCAAGCATCGATCCGGTACTTACTGGCCTAGCCGAGCACGATCGGATCGAAGCTTCGATCTTCGAGGCTTGGCCGATGAAAATCCGAAACGACGCGCAGCGCTATTCGCCCAGGGGGCAACAGTTTCTGGCCGCTATTCAGTGGCCGGCTGTTTTCGGCGGAACCCAGCAACAACTTGCTCCGTCCGGCGCACTGTTAGTTACCAAGCGCGAGCTTGTGGTGATTGCGGAGGAGAAAGAATTCTTGGCAGAACGCCCTCCGGAAACCACTTCTGCAGAGGAATCAAAGCCAATATTTGGGGGAATCATTACGTTCGTTCCTTGTGTTCGGCTCAAAGACTTTCACGTGAGCCATCAGGAAGGCTCCGGCGTCCTTGCCCTCCAGGTGCATGCAGTACACGGGGGGGAAGAACTGAAGGTCATCTTTCCGTCTGATAACGAAACGGCTGTATCGAAGGCGATGGAGCAGATGTTGCTTTCCAGGGGCTCCGCGAAATGAGGATGCTTTATGTCAGCGACTGATTTGCTTTGCGTGAACCGGATAATCAAACCTCAGATTCCGTTGGAGGAATTCCTGAAATTCACGGCTGATCTGGGCATAAAATACGTCGAGGTCCGTAACGACTTCACCGACAAGGGAATCTTGGATGGGCTATCGGACCCTGCCCTGGAGAAGGCCTTCAAGGACAATGGTATCCAGGCTTTGACCATCAACGCCCTGTATCCCTTTGAAGATGTCAAGGTTCTAAACGAGAATATTGACAAGCTGAAGGGACTGATTGCCGAAGCCAAGCGGATTAATTGTCCTCAGATCGTGCTCTGTCCGTTTAATGGCGCAAACGACAAGCGCAACCCCAACCAGCGGGCTGATGAACTGGTGACTGCATTAAACGCCTACGGTCCATTGTTTGCTGAAGCCAAAATGATCGGCTTGATTGAGCCCTTGGGTTTTGAGATCAGCTCCCTGCGAACTAAGAAGACTGCCCTGGAAGGGATTGCCAGATGCAATTTTTCGCAATCCTATAAACTGCTTCATGACACCTTTCATCATTACCTGAGTGGCGAAACCGAGTTTTTCCCGAAGGAGACCGCGATTGTCCATGTTTCAGGCCTTCTGGCGGGCAAGACCAAGGCAGCTACCACTGACGAAGATCGGATCCTGGTTACCAAGGATGATATCATGGATAACCGTGGCCAGGTTGCAACTTTGCTGAAGGCCGGCTGCACGGCGCCGATCTCCTACGAGCCGTTTTCGTCAAAGGTGCGGGAACTGCCGCTTTCTGACCTCAAAGCGCAGCTCCAAAAAAGCATAGATTACCTGTTTGCTTAGTGCCGGCCAACCGGAGTGTGTCGGCGTTAGTGCTCGAGGTTCTTCATTGTGCAGGCGAATCCACCTGCGATGCCAATACGCTGCCCGCCGCCCTGGTATTGCTGGCGCAAGGGCAAATTCTATTTCCGTCGGCGCACGCAGCCCGCGAATGCTCTTCAGTCGGAACGCGCTAGCGCTACACTTGTGCGCACGACGAACGTCAACTTCTCATTTTCCTTCGTACTTCGAATATTTCAATTTTGTCCCCCACCTTGATCCCCCGTGTCCTCAGGTATTGGCTTACCTCCTTCGACTAAGATGGGTTTATCGACTGTGCCCGCGAAAGTTCCTTCAGGTACGACTTTCACTTCGCGTTCTTCGGTTTGGTCTTTATTCGGCTCTTTTTCTTTTGATTCTGTGCTCATTGCTGTATCCCGTTTTTCTGAGTGGGGCTGATGCCGTTTCACGGCTGAGGAAAGAAACAAATCGCATCGGTGTTTCCTGGCATCGACATTTATGGCTACTGTCCGCGTTCAGGGCGCCGAATCAAGGCCGATCTGGCAAAGGCGTGATGTAATTGTGATAGAACTCAATCGCGTGCCCTGTCTTGCGGGCACATCATTTTCTCCACCAAAAATCGAATGGCATTTTTGTAGTCGGCCCAACTCCGATCGGAGGTAGAATGGCCCGGCTGATGCGCGAACTCGTCACGACCTTCCGAAGTTCATCCTCTGGCACCGTCATTGGAGCGATTGCCAAACTCGGAAGCTAGCAAGGTGGTGAAACTCGTACGTATTGCCGTTGGCAGCGGTAAGGCACACCGTGAAATCGCCCGATACACCGGGATGGCAGGGTATCTTTTCCACGGAAGCGCCGTCAAGGTGCTTGTCGGTCCGGAGCGCATCCAGAACCTCATTGACCTCGACTTGAATCATGAACGTAGATTAAGCCGTAATCGTTGCAATGCAACTATTTGCGCGCCGTGCCGTGGAGGCAAGCAGGAAAAGACGCACAGTGAAAAATCTTCTATTTACATACATTTTTTGGATATGTTATAGCATGTCACGAAACCGATGTTCGATGGCTATTTTCCAGGGAAACGCCGCGGATAGATGCGTCGAGCAGCTCGACGCCGTGGCGAACCGGCAGCTTTCGTCCCGCGCGCGCAAGCGCAGATTGGAGCTGCAGCAGGCAACCGGGGTTGCCGGACACAACCATCTCCGCGTCCAGGGCGGCGACGTGGCTCGCCTTCCGGTCGCCCAGCTGTGTCGCGGCTTCCGGTTGGACCAAGTTGTAAATTCCCGCGGAGCCGCAACAGATCGCGGCTTCGGGAATTTCCAGCAATTGGAGTTGCGGGATGCGTCCCAGCAGCGTGCGCGGTTGCGTTCGGATGCCTTGCGCGTGCTGCAAGTGGCAGGCATCGTGGTAGGCCACGCGCAGGCGCAGCGCGTGGTAAGTGGCGCGCGGCTCGAGCTCGGCCAGGAATTCGGAGACGTCGCGGCACTTAGCCGCAAACGCCTTCGCGCGCGCGGCGTACTGTGGGTCATCGCGGAGCAGGTGGCCATACTCTTTTACGTTCGAGCCGCAGCCCGCGGCGTTGATGATCACCTCGTCCACCTGGGCGCTTTCGAACGCTTCAATTGTCTGGCGCGCGAGTCGCAAGGCTTGCTCTTCTTCTCCCGCGTGCACTAGCAGGGCTCCGCAGCAGGGTTGCGCCGCGGGAACCACCACCTCGCATCCCTCGGCGGCCAGCACGCGTGCAGTGGCCGTGTTGACCCGCGAGAAAAGCACGCGCTGCACGCAGCCTAACAGCAACCCCACGCGGCGTCGCCGGTCCCCCTGCGCGGGGATCAACTCGGGAAGCGTTTCCTCCGCGGGCACCTGCGGGAGCAGCGCCTCCAAGGCCTGCAGTCGTGCGGGAAGCAGTTTCGGGATGCCCATGCGCCGTACCAGCGCCTCAAGCCCGGCCTTCTGATAAAGGCGCAATGGCAACAGTAGAGCGCGCAGCCGGGCCGGGTGTGTGAAAATGCTGAACAAAAACCGGCGAAACCTCTTCTCCGAGGCTGGCCTCGCATAGCGGCGTTCAATTTGCGCCCGGGTAGCTTCGATTAGTTTCGCGTAGTCCACGCCAGAAGGACACGCCGTCATGCAAGCCATGCAGCCCAGGCAGGCGTCGAAATGATTTACCCATGTTTCGTTGATGGTCGCATCGCCATCGGCGACCATCTTCATCAGGTAAATCCGACCGCGCGGCGAATCCATCTCCTCGTTCCACAGCACATATGTGGGGCACACGGGCAGGCAGAAACCGCAGTGCACGCATTTGTCGATCAGGTCGCCCGACGGCGGGTGGTGCGCGTCGTACCCGCTCGCAGTTGCTGGATGGGTGCTTTGTTGCTGCGTCATTAGATCCCCCCGATGAACCGACCGGGATTCAGCGTGCCTCGCGGGTCAAATTGCTGCTTTACGCTCAGCATCAGGGGAAATGCATCGCCCGCGCTACCCCAGGCGTCAATCGCCGGCATTGCCGCAGGCCGATGCAGCACGGCCAGCGATCCTCCCACGCGTTCGAGCTCAGGCCGCAGCGTGTGTAGCACTTCGTGGATGGCAGCGGCCCTCGACGCCTCCAGACGCAGCCAGCCCAGCCCTGTTCCCTGCACAACGGCACGCCACTGTACGCCCAAAGAATCGGCCAAGTGGCCAATGCGGCCGCACGTTTCTGTCACCGACGCCGGTAAGACGCTGAATTTTGCAATCGCTGCCGCCTCTGCCGAAGACCATAGCCCTTCCCGCGCCTGCCACACCGCGTCGCTGGTCACAGTTTCGGCCGCCGGCGCGACAATTTTCCGCAGCACCATCTCCTGGGCCGCAAGTCCCGCAACGGTGCCTTCGAAGCGAACGTCCACCGCGGGCACCGCCCCTGCTGTTAAGCGCACCTGCAAGCCGGCGGGCGTCAGACTGGAATCCTGCACCGCGAGCATTACGCGGTTGGCGTCGCCCAGATCGCACGCCGCAAACGTGAATGACCGTATGTTGTGCGGCATGGGGTGCAGCCGGAAGTTGGCGCGAGTGATGACGCCCAGCGTGCCCAGCGCTCCAGTGGCCAGTTTCGGCAGGTCGTACCCCGCGACGTTTTTCACCACTTTGCCGCCGCTCGAAGCGAGCGTGCCATCGGGCAGCGCAATCGTTATGCCGATGATCAGGTCGCGCAGCGCGCCATACCGAATACGGAGCGAGCCGCTGTCGTTCGTCGAAAGGATTCCGCCCACGGTTGACCGCTCTGGCCACAGCGGATCCACTGCAATGCGCTGGCCGTGCTCCGCTAGCATGTTCTGCAGATTCTGGATCGTGCAGCCGGCCTCTACGCTTACTGTCAGATCGGCCCAGGCGTGTTCAATAACCCGGTTGAGCCGCACCGTTGAAAGAATCAGGTCGGCGCGCACTGGCGGATTGCCCCAACAGGACTTCGTGCCACCGCCGCGAGGCACGACGCCGAGCCCCGCGGCGTTCCCGTAGCGCAGCGCTGCCGCCAGTTCGGTCTCACTGCTTGGCTCAAAGACCATCTGCGGCTGGACTCCAGCGACGCCGTCAACCGGCCCCGCGGCGCGCAGATGTTCCCCGCCGGCGATGGCCCGCAGATCGTCCCATGGATCCGCGATCCCCGTCCCTGCCCCCGAAGCTGATAGTGGAGCGGCCATCTCAGAAGCGTTCTGCGATTCCGGCGACTTCCAGGGGATGAGGTCGATACTCCCCTGGCATTTCACCACACAGCCGCGGACGTGGGAAAACCTTCGTGGGATTGGAAAGGTGCTCTGGGTCAAAAGCACAGCGTACGCGCTGCATCGTTTCCAGGTCGGGCTCCGCGTACATTTTCGACATCATCATTTTCTTCTCTTCGCCCACACCATGCTCGCCCGTGATGGAGCCGCCAGCCTCGATGCACAGTTCGAGGATGCGGTTGGCTAGGACCTCTGCGGCATGCTCCTGCCCTTCGATCCGGCGATCATAGAGAACCAAAGGATGCAGGTTGCCATCGCCCGCGTGAAACACATTGGCGACTCTGATGCCCGCCTCCGCGCCGAGCCGCCCGATTTCGCTCATGACGCGCGGCAGCGCTGTGCGCGGGATCACGCCGTCCTGCACGATGTAATTTGGCGAAATGCGGCCCACCGCGGCGAACGCCGCTTTACGCCCCTTCCACACCACGGCGCGCTCCGCCTCCGTCTGCGCCACGCGAATTTGCCCGGCGCCGCACTTCCGGCAGATTTCTTCCACCTGTCGCATCAGCGCTTCGACTTCCGCCGCAGGCCCGTCGAGCTCCACCAGCAACAGCCCGCCGCAGTTGGGATAATTGGCGTGCACAGCCGCTTCAGCGGCCTGGATGGCGAGGTTGTCCATCATTTCAATCGCTGCCGGCAGCATGCCTGCGGCGATGATCCCGCTCACCGCGGCCCCGGCGTCGCTCGTGGATCCAAACGCCGCGAGCAGCGTCTGGATGCATTCGGGCCGCTTGACGATGCGGAGGATCACCTTGGTCGCAATGCCCAGGGTACCTTCGGAGCCCACGAACACACCCGGCAGGTCGTAGCCCGGCGCGTCGAGCGTCCTCCCGCCCAGGTGTGCCAGCGAGCCGTCCGGTAGTACCACCTCAAGGCCCAGCACGTGCGTGGTGGTAAATCCGTATTTGAGGCAGTGCGCGCCGCCCGCGTTTTCCGCCACGTTTCCGCCAATGCTGCAGATACTTTGCGACGAGGGATCCGGCGCGTAGAAAAAGCCATGGGGCGCAACCCGTCCGGTCACCTCCAAGTTGATCACGCCCGGCTCTACCGTCACCCGTGCGTTCGGCAGGTCCACTTCGAGGATACGGTTCATACGTGCCAAGCTGATCACTACCCCGTCCTTGACTGGCAGGGCGCCCCCGCTCAGTCCCGTCCCTGAACCCCGCGCCACAAATGGAACCCGCTCTCGATGGCACACACGCACGATCCCCTGGACCTGTTCTGTGGAACGGGGCAGCAACACAGCCAGCGGAACGACGCGAAAATTCGTCAGCCCATCGCACTCGTAGGTCTTCAATTCTTCCTGCGACGTAATCAGTCCGCGGTCCCCGGTGATGGCGCGGAACTCCTGGAGGATGTGGGCGTCCACAATTATTCGGCTTGCCCGCCGCTTCGCGCGGAGCGGGTACCCCGAGCAGGAGGTTAATACTTCAGTCCACAAACGTCAAACCGTCCTGGATGATTCGGAACGAAAAAGCAGCTCAGTCCCTTACTCCCTGGCGGCCTTCTCAGTCACTCCCAACGACTTTTCTACGAGATCGGCGGCTAAGGGGTGTATGACCAGAGAAGTCAAAGTGCAGCGCGGCTGACACGTGTATGTACGGCATGCCCAACTGCATCGCACCCAATTCCGCATAGAATTGAACAGGATCGAGCACGAGTGCGTCGACTCCGGTTTCCGAAACAATTTCCGGCAGTGTTTTCAATATCATCTCCGTAGGCGATCAAAAGGCATGATTATCTCGAAACAGCACTTGCTGCGATCCTGTTCACAGGAAGGAACATGAACTGTATGAGGTTTACCAAAAATTTACTTGCCGGCCTCCTATTGACCGGCCTGCTGGCGATCGCGCCGGATAGATCGTTCGCTCACGGCGGGGGCGGCGGTCATTTTGGAGGAGGCGGAGGAGGCGCCCACTTTGGAGGATTTCATGCTGGCTTTGCCGGTCACGGATTCGCCCGGGGCGGACGCGGTGACGCTGGGTGGCATCACGGAGCCGGTTGGTCCCGCCATGGGTACGGTGGGTATTACGAACCATTTGATTACGGGCTCAATGATTATTATGGCAACGTTTACCCGTACGATGACAATGACGACTCCTTCGATGTGCAACCTGCTCCTGGCGAGATAGTGCCCGAAGCGTCCACGGCGCGCACGGTGTCAGTACAGAAGGCGTTAACTCGACTCGGTTACTATCACGGTCCGATTGACGGCATTGCCGGATCGCAAACGGAACACGCAATACGCTGGTTCCAGTCGGTTGATCAACTGCCGGTAACAGGGCGCATCGATGGCGCGACATTGCAAGCTCTAAGCATTGGGTAACTGGAAAAGGGTTAAACGCCAAAGGCTCTGCTGGTTTTATTTCCGGCAGAGCCCATTGTCGCTAAAGGGAAACAGCAGAGCAAAAACTGGTGCTTTCGCTTATGCCTCGTGTTATCGGTCATTCGTGGAGTTTAACCGCTTAAACCCTGGTCTTTTGTATACCTTCTTGGTTGTCGCAGATGCAGGCCAGATATCTGAAGCGGCTCGACGGCTCCATCTCTCCCAGCCCGCCATTACCGCTCAAATCCGGCGCTTGGAATCTGAGCTGAACATGCCGCTGTTCATCCGGTCCGTGCACGGAGTCACCTTAACTCCGCCGGCCGTTCATTTGCGACAACGACTGCAATGGGTTTTCGGTGAACTAGAACAAACCTTGCGTGAATTGGATCCGGCGAAGGAGCTTACCGGGGTTTTGCATTTTGCTGCCAGTACGACCAGTGCGGCGCATTTTGTGCCGTCCATTTTCATTCGATTTCGCCATTACCACCCCGAAGTCGGTCTTCGACTCGTCGTTGGGAACGCAAAGGAAGTGCTGGAGCACGTTCGAGAACAACGTGTTGGGCTCGGGCTGCTTGGGGGCCATGAGCGGAGTCCGGGTGTTCGCCTTGAGCCGTTTATGCCCGATGCAATCATTCCGGTTTGTGGAGCTCAACTTGCGGATCCTAAGCTTCGACGTGCAATTGGGAACGTGAAGTCTGCTCGAGACCTTGAGAACCTGCCGCTTATCTGGCGCGAGCCGGGAGCAGGCACCCGGTCCGTGGCAGAAGAAGTTCTGAAAGAAAGCGGTGTGAACGTGAGGAAATTGGATCAGGGAGTTGAAATAGGAAGCACCGAAGCGATTAAGGCGCTGGTAATCGCCGGTCTTGGAGTCGCTTTTTTCTCATGTTGGGAGATCCAGAACGAGCTGGCCTCTGGAGTGGTGCGAGAAATTGAGATTCCAG
>Ga0209656_10000570_pt1 | contig 24315 bp, 19 predicted proteins | sample BogFormECP12_OM2_FD_188239 | JGI IMG/M metagenome (GOLD analysis project Ga0209656, IMG submission 188239) | Bog forest soil microbial communities from Calvert Island, British Columbia, Canada - ECP12_OM2 (SPAdes) (version 2) | ecosystem: Environmental > Aquatic > Freshwater > Wetlands > Bog ... | reverse complement strand
CCCCACCAGAGCTGGCGGGAGATGCACCAGGGTTGGATCTTACGCATCCAGTCGAAGAAGGTGTTCTCCCACTGACGCGGGACGAAGCGGGTGCGCCCCTCCTCGACCGCCACGAGCGCCGGAGCGGCAAGAATTCGGGCGTCGCAATACCATTGGTCGGTCAGCCAAGGTTCGATCACCACACCCGAGCGGTCGTGATAGGGGATCATCAGGACATGATCCTCGACCTTATCGAGAAGACCGATCGCGGCGAGATCGGCAACCACCTTTTCGCGCGCTTCGAAGCGATCGAGGCCCCGATACTGTGCCGGCGCCGCGTCGTTGAGCCGGGCGTCCTTGTCGAAGATATTGAGCGGCGCCAGACCGTGCCGCCGGCCAACCTCGAAATCGTTAAAATCATGAGCGGGCGTGATCTTGACCGCGCCGCTCCCGGTTTCGGGATTAGCGTGCTCGTCCGCAACGATCGGAATGAGCCGGTCGGTGAGCGGCAGGCGAACCGATTTTCCGACGAGATCGGCAAAACGCGAATCACTCGGATGAACAGCGACACCGGTATCGCCCAGCATGGTTTCGGGCCGAGTCGTGGCTACGATGATGAACCGGCCGGGAAGCTCGGCGAGCGGATAGCGGATGTGCCACAGCGAGCCTTTGGTTTCGCGGCTTTGGACTTCGAGATCCGAGATCACGGTGTGCATTACCGGGTCCCAGTTGACGAGCCTTTGGTCACGATAAATGAGGCCTTCGCGATAGAGCTGGACGAAGACGCGTCGCACCGCCGCCGCGAGGCCCGGGTCCATCGTGAAGCGTTCGCGGCGCCAATCCGGCGAGACACCGAGCCGGCGCAATTGGTGGATGATGGTGCCGCCCGATTGCTCTTTCCATTCCCAGACGCGCGCGACGAACCGCGCGCGGCCGAGATCATGTTTCGCCTTGCCCTCGTCGGCGAGCTGATTGCCAACCACAATCTCGGTAGCAATGCCGGCGTGATCGGTGCCGGGTTGCCACAGCACGTCGCAACCCCGCATGCGCTGATAGCGGACCAGCACATCCTGCAACGTAAAGTTCAGAGCGTGCCCAATATGAAGGCTACCGGTAACGTTTGGGGGCGGCATCATGACGGTGTAGGGCCGCCTGTCGCTGTCGGGATCGGCGGCAAAACCACCGGAACGCTCCCACAGCGCATAGCGGCGCGCCTCTACGGCGGAAGGATGATAAGTCTTGTCCAGCACCTCTGAACCGTCCTTGATTGAGCGGTTGGGATGGAGCCGAGCGGGACCGGCCTATGTGCGATTATTCGAAAGGGGGCCCTGATTCGTCGGTCAGCCTAGTCCCGCCTCGCCAACAACGCGCGTGATTTCTTCACGCACTAACCGTTCGACGATACCGGGGAGATGGTCGTCGAGCCAGGCTTGCAGCAATGGGCGTAGCAATTCGCGCACGATCTCATCGAGCGTGCGCTCGGCGCCACCAAGCGCCAGTTCTCCCTCCCTGCGCCGCTCGCGCGGCAGTGCGCCGAGTTGGGCGAACGCGGCGGCCGCAGCCCCGGACGTGGCGGCCGATACGATGCGGTGTCGATCAGAGTCGAGCCTCGGTTCGATCGCGGCATCGGGGCGCAACGGTTCCGGCTCCATTCGGCCGGCGGTTTTCGCGACAGAGAACGCGGTTGCCGCACCGGCCGCGCCCGGTAGCGCAGTCGCACCTTCGACCCGGTGCACCGAGCCGTCCTCGTCGACCGCCTGGGTGAGTTCGAGGATATCGCTCCTCTGTCCCGCGGCGGGAGCGACAGTTTCGCCCGGCCCTTGGTCCTGGGCGCGTCGTTCTGCTGGGTGTTTGTCCTCGGCGATAATGCGGCTGATGGAGGCTATGATCTCCTCCATCGAGGGTTCTGGCTGAGACTTTGCGTCCGGCATGGCGACACCCAATTCTTTACGACCAACTTGGTTATGACGTTCGGGGCTTGCCAGTGAGAGCGCCCCGGTGCACGCCGGCTCACTCGGAAAGGCCGCCGCGAAAGCCGATCCACTTGTCCCTAACCTGCTTATAGTGCTGCTCCATATCATAGAGCTTCACCGGCAATTTGAGTTCCGGCGCGATCAGCCGGCCGATCGCCGCCGCCACGTTGAACTCGGCGAGCGCGGCATCGTGCTCCGAGGTGACGAGCTGGGATTGGGTCGTGAGCAGCGTCTGGTTCTGGATCAAAACGTCAAGCACGGTACGGGTGCCAACCAACGCTTCCTGCTGCGTGCCCTCGAGGGCGATCTGTGCTGCGCGCACGGCCGAAGCGAACGACGAGATACTTGCCCGCGCCGCCTGCAAGGTCGACCAGCTCTGGGTCGCCAGCTGCACCGCTGCCCGGCGGGCGTCATCGACTTGGCTACGGCGCTGCCCGACCGTCTGCTGTGCTTGCCGGGTTTGCGAGTAGATCGCGCCGCCTTCGTAAAGCGGCATCGTCATTTGTGCCATGATCGAGGCCGACTCTTCCAGGGAGCTATGCAACGTGACGGAGGGAGCAAAGGAGCGGTTGAGTCCCCCGACGATCGAGATCTGCGGCAATAACTGTCCACGCACAAAGTCGATGTTGTCGCGCGCTGCAAGTTCGGCAAAATTTGCCGAGATGACGCTGAAATTATTGTTGGCCGCAAGACGCGCGGCTTCTTCGGCGGTCGCGGGAAGCGTCGGGCGGTCCCGTGGCAGCATCAGCGTGCCCGGGGGGTGGCCGACCGCGCGGACATATTCTTCCCGGCTGATCTCGAGATTGCCTTGGGCAGTGACTAGCTGGCCAACCGCTTGAGCGAGGGAGGCCTCGGCCTGTGCCACATCGGTGCGGGTCACCTCGCCCACCCGAAATCGATCCTGGGTCGCCTCGAGCTGCTTGCGCAGGACCGCCACGTTGTTGCGGTTGACCTCCAAGAGAGCCTGATCGCGCACCACGTCGAGATAGGCCATTGCGACGGCCTGGAATACCGTGGTCTCGACCGCCAGGGTTTGGGCCCGTGCCGACTCCACGAGGTTGATCGCCTGACTGGTCTGCGCTGCGGTCCGACCGCCGGAGTAGACCTGCTGGGTTGCCTGGAGATTGAGGCTGTTCGAATAAAAGGTCGAATAGGCGGCCAGCCCGCCAGCTGTGGCCGCCCCTGTGCCCGGCGAAACGAAAGCGCTTCGCGTGCCTCCCATCTGCCCGTTGAAGTTCACCGTCGGGCGCCAATTCGCCAGCGCCTGCGGCACTTGCTCGTCGGTCGCTCGCAACAGCGCGCGCTGGGCAAGTATTTGCGGATTGGTGTTGTAGGCATCGGCGAGCGCCTGGGTCAGTGTCTGCGCCTGCGGTGATGCCGGAGTGAATATCGTGACGAGCACCGCGAGACCCAAGAGCGGGCGCCGCAAGGAGACCCGCCGACCCTCGGATCGCCATAAGCGGGCAGGACTTTTGCACCCGGTCGCCACGGGTGGTTCGGCTCTGGACATCGCGTCCTCACCAATTTCGAGTACGGCCGTCAACGCCCGAGCCTTCAGAACACAAAGGCGGGCTTCGGCGAGAAGCCCGGCAGCAACGGAGTGGCAGCGTCGAACAGAACGCGCCGTGCTAGTACCCCGCCCGTCCGTGTCATCAACGTGGCACGCCCAATGGCGCCTGCCGGTTTAACAACTGCCAACAGTCTACCCCCTTCAGCGAGCTGCGAGGCGATCTCTGGCGGCACCTCGGCAACCGCGCCATTGAACAGGATCACATCATAAGGCGCGCGCGGCCGATAACCCTGCGATAACGGCCCCTCGACTACGCTGACCGAGGCGATGGAATGCTCGACGAGGCCCGCCCGCGCGCGCCGGGCGAGGTCTGGATCCTGCTCGAGGGCAACCACATTTCGCGCCAGCGCTCCGGCCAGCGCCGCTTCGTATCCGGTCCCGGCACCGACGATCAGCGCTACGTCGGTGCGTTCGATCGCGGCTGCCTGGAGCAGACGGGCCGCAACCCGCGGCTCCATCAGAAAACGGCCACCCCCGAGCGGTAGATCCTCGTCGACATGGGCGACCATCCGGAAATGCTCGGGCACAAAGAGCTCGCGCCGGATTCTACCAAAGGCGCCGAGCACCCGCTCGTCCGTAACCTTGTCGGGTCGGAGCTGGCTCTCGATCATGTGGGCACGGGCCGCCTCGAATACGCTCATCGCATCAATACCAGCGAATCAGCCGCCTAGTTTATATCGCTATGGTCGAGCAAGAACAATCCACCGGTCCGCATCCGATCAGCATGGCAACCGCTCGAGCGGCTGTTCCTCATCGAGCCTGGCGAGGAGTTGCTCGGCTGTCAGTCCGAGCAGCGGGTGGCACCATGCCGGCGCTATTTCGGCGAGCGGGACGAGCACGAATCGGCGCTTGTGGAGCCGCGGATGCGGCAGAGCAAGCAAACCAGTCTCGGTCATTTGCCCCCGATGATCGAGGAGATCGAGATCGAGGACGCGCGCCGCATTAGGGGCGCCGCGAATGCGGCCAAACCGCCGTTCGATTGCTTGCATTAGTGCGAGCAATTCGCCCGCGCCGAGATCCGTCGCCAACGATGCGACCGCGTTGACGAACCACGGCTGATCCGAGCGAGGGACCGGCTCGGTTCGATACCATGCAGAGCGGGCCGCAACATGGACGCCCTCTGCCTCGAGCGCAGTCAGCGCTGTTGCGAGAGTTTCGCGTGGCGGGCCGATCCGCGCGCTTGCCAGATTGCCGCCGATGCCGATCAGGATCATGTTGCACTCTCATGCGCCTCACCTGCTTGACCCGGGATGCGCGCTGTAAGACAGTTGCGTTACATTATCGAGCCCGATGGAGCATTGTGCCAGATGATTTTCTATCCGGAAGAGCGACTCGCCATATTCATCGATGGAGCCAACCTCTATTCCGCCGCGCGTGGCTTGGCATTCGACATAGACTACAAGCGCTTGCTCGACCTGTTTAGCGCCAAAGGACGCTTGATACGAGCATTCTATTACACCGCCTTACTCGAAGATCAGGAATACTCGCCGATCCGACCGCTTGTCGATTGGCTTGATTACAACGGCTACACGATGGTAACAAAGCCGACAAAGGAATTCACCGATGCAATGGGACGCCGGCGGATCAAGGGTAACATGGACATAGAGCTGGCGATCGACATGCTCGAGATGGCTCAGCATATCGACCATGCAATCCTGTTCTCCGGAGACGGCGATTTTCGACGGCTTGTCGAGGCTGTTCAGCGCAAGGGGGTTCGCGTCTCGGTCGTGTCTACGATTCGTTCTTCACCGCCGATGGTCTCGGACGATCTGCGTCGTCAGGCCGATAACTTTATCGAGCTCCAGGAACTTGCGCCGAATATCATGCGCAACCATCACGCCCGCGAGGATCTCCAGCGATCGCGAGTTGAGCCCGCCGACGAGGCGTGACGATAGCGGCATCGGTGGCGCTTCCGACGCGTGACTGCGCGCTTTGTCCGCGCCTTGCCGCATTCCGCGAAGTTCAGCGGGCGGCCCACTCGCAGTGGTTCAATTCACCAGTTCCGTCCTTTGGCGATGCCGCGGCAGAACTCTTGATCGTCGGCCTTGCGCCGGGTCTGAGGGGAGCAAATCGGACGGGACGTCCGTTCACAGGCGATTACGCCGGCGGACTTTTGTACCAAACGCTACGAAAATTCGGCTTCGCGGACGGCGTCTACGACGCACGTCCCGATGACGGCCTTGTGCTTCGCCGAGCGCGTATCACCAATGCGGTCCGCTGCGTTCCCCCGCAGAACAAGCCCGAACCGGCCGAGATTGCGACTTGCCGACCCTTTCTCGCCGCCGAGATTGCCGGCATGCCCCGACTTCGTGCGATCCTCGCGCTGGGTGCCGTCGCCCACCAGACCCTGCTCACAACCCTGGGCTTGCGTCGCGGCCTCTTCCCGTTCGCGCATGGCCGCCTGCATCCGCTGCCGGGCGACAAGCTGCTCGCCGACAGCTATCACTGCTCAAGATACAACATCAATACGGGAAAGCTTACAATCGCGATGTTCGAAGCGGTGTTCGTCGCCCTTGCCCGCTCGCTCGATCCCCCGGAGCCCGCCTCGACAGGAGCGCCCTAGGTTCCCGGGACGATCAGGTAAAACCCGGCTCATCTTTCATCTCCCCGGCCCGCGCGAGCAGGATGAGCCCATGATCAGCATCGTTGCCCCCTTTTTCTTCATCGTGGCAAAGACATCTTCCGCCAAAGACGCGGCTGTACTCGCCTCATGCCCGCGTGCTCTCAGAAAGCTTCGGTGAGGCTTTTATCTCGGAAAAAGCAGGATAATCGCTGATGCTGCGGAGGTAGGCTCGGCTGATAACTGGAGCCCACCTGTGCGCGGGAATCTCAAACGTCGCGATCGCGCAAGATGCGTGCCCTGCTGCGTTGCCAATCGCGCTGTTTTGCGGCTTGACGCTTATCGGCCTTCCGTTTCCCTCGGGCGAGACCGAGTTCGACCTTGGCCCGACCGCGTTCGTTGAAGTAGATAGATAGCGGAACAACCGTAACCCCGTCGCGCTGAATCGCCCCCAACAACCGGTTCACCTGCTTGCGATGGAGCAGCAGCTTCCGCGATCGTCGCGGCTGGTGGTTGAAATGGGCCGACGACGCATATTCCGGTATGTTGGCATTCACGAGGAAAAGCTCGCCTCCCCTCTGATCGGCATAGGCCTCGGCTATGCTGGCTTGCCCCTGACGCAGCACCTTGACTTCGGTGCCATGCAGCACAAGCCCGGCCTCGATCGTATCCTCGATCAAATAGTCATGGCGCGCGCGGCGGTTCTGCGCAACGTAGCGGTCCGCCGCTCTCATCAGTTGAGTAGGCCGGCGCCGCGCATCGCCTGCTGCACCCTCTGTTGCGTTTCGGGCATGGTCGCCCAGAGCGGTTGGCGCACCTCGGAAGTGCAGCGGCCGAGTAGTGAGGCGGCGTATTTGATCGGTGCCGGGCTGGTTTCAGCGAACAGCGCCTCGTGCAGCGGGATCAGCCGCTCGTTGATTTCGCGCACAGTCACGAGATCGCCGCGCTGCCAGGCCTCGTGCATTTCCGAGCAGAGCCGCGGCGCGACGTTAGCCGTTACCGATATGCAGCCATCGCCGCCTTGGGCGAGATAGGCGACGGCCGTCGCGTCCTCCCCTGACAGCAGACAGAACCGCGCGCCAATTTCGCCGCGCATCCGCAACGGCCGCGCGAGATCGTTCGTTGCATCCTTGACACCGATTATGTTTGGCAACTTGGCGAGACGCGCCATCGTCGCATTGGTCATATCGACCGATGAGCGACCCGGGATATTGTAGATGACGATCGGCAGGTCGACTGCGTCGTGCACCGCCTTGAAGTGCTGGAACAGACCTTCCTGCGTCGGTTTGTTATAATAGGGACATACGATAAGTGCTGCATCGGCACCCGCCGCCTTGGCCTGCCGGGTCAGCTCGATCGTGTGTTCGGTCGAATTCGTGCCTGATCCGGCGATGACCGGAATCTTGCCCTTCGCCGCCTCGACGCAAAGCGTGATCAGGCGCTTATGCTCGTCGTCATGGAGCGCGGGCGATTCTCCGGTCGTCCCGCACGGCACCAAGCCATGCGTTCCCTGTCCCAGGTGCCAAGCCACCAGCTCCTGAAAAGCGCTCTCATCGACACCTCCATTGCGGAAGGGTGTGATCAGCGCGACGAGCGATCCCTTGAACATCGTTTCCTCCCGGGATTAGCAGCGTAACCGAGCCACGATAGTCCTCGGGGACCGAAGGTTCAACAGCGCCGCAGTCGCCGCGGATGCGGAGCCGCGTGCGAGTTGGCTTGCTCGGCCAGCGGAAAACGGGTAGTGAATTTGCCTCATCTTTGACTCGGCCAGGGGGTCATTTGTTTATTCGCGTATCCTTCGCGCTCGCTCTGGTCATTTCCGCTCTCAACGTACCGGCATCGCACGCGCAGGCACTGTCCGAGGTCGATCTCCAGACGATGCGCGCGGCGCTCGCCGCGGCGCAGAGCGGTGACTGGAACCGCGCCTATGCCGACGTGGCCTCGATCGGGGACGCGTTGCCGCTCAAGATCGTCCGCTGGATGGATTATTCTCGCCCCGGCGCACCCGGCCGGTTTGCCGACATTGCCGATTTTGTCGAGAAGAATCCCAATTGGCCGCGGCAGAAGGAGCTGCGCAAGCATGCCGAGGAAGCGTTGGCGGGCGAATCCGATGCGGTTGCCTCCGATTGGTTCGGCCGCTACCCCCCGGTCAGTGGAGCGGGCAAAGTCCGTCGTGCAGAAATATTGCTTAACTCAGGCGATCTGGAGAACGGCGCCGCAGCGCTGCGGGCAGCTTGGATCGATGCCGATTTCGGTCCTGCCGACGAGAAGAGCTTCCTGGCCCACCAATCGGCGGCGATCCGAGTGGAGGACGATGAAAAGCGACTCGACCGGCTGTTGTGGGACGGGCAGCACGAGGCGGCGCGCCGCATGCTGCCGCTGGTCCCAGCGGATTGGCGGAGTTTGGCCGAAGCGCGCCTCGCGCTCGCCGCGCAAGCGTCGAATGCCGAGGCTCTAGTTGCCAGGGTCCCGGCGCAGTTGCGCTCCGATCCGGGACTCATTTACGAAGAGCTGTACTGGCTAACCAGGAAAGATATGGTCGGCCACGCGGTGCAGATCCTGCTGTCTCAGCCCGGAGACCTCGTCCGGCCTGCTGCGTGGTGGGCCGAGCGGCAGATAATCGCCCGACGGGTTCTGGCGACCGGCAACGCCGAATTGGCTTATCGCATCGTCGAGCAACACGGTCTGATCGAGGGCAACGCGTATTCCGAAGCCGAGTTTCTGTTGGGTTATATCGCGCTACGCTATATGAAAAACCCGTCGCTCGCCTTCGATCATTTTTCGCGTATCCTGACCCGCGTCAGCACGCCCTATGCGAAGGCCCGCGCCGGATATTGGGGCGGGCGCGCCGCCGACGCCGAAGCAAAGTCCGAACTCGCCGCAAAATGGTACGCCGCGGCGGCCGATCACATGGTCACTTTCTACGGCCAGCTGGCTGCCCACCAGCTCGGCGACGATGCGCCCCCGCACCCCCTGCCCGAGCCGGTTCCCGATGCCGCGGAAGTCGCCCGCTTCAACGGAAACGAGACAGTTCGCGCCGACCGAATCTTTTTGTTGCTCGGCTACCGCGACCAGAGCAAAGCCTTCCTGCTGAATTTGGCGGACATCGCCACAACCCCAGCGCAGTTCGCGATGCTGGCGACCCTCGCTGAGAGCAGTGGACGGATCGATCTCGCGATCGCGGTGGCCAAACGCGCTATCGAGGCCGGGACGCCGCTGCTGGTCCACGGATATCCAGTCACCGAGATTCCGACAGGCGGCACCGCGGAACACTCTCTGCTCTTCGCGATCACACGTCAGGAAAGTGCGTTCGAGCGCGACGCGGTGAGCCGGGCGGGGGCGCGCGGACTAATGCAGCTGATGCCGGCAACGGCAAGCTTCATCGCCAACAGGATGCAGCTGCCGTTCTCTGTCGAACGGCTGACCGCTGACGGCGTCTATAATGTGGCTCTGGGCCGCGCCTATCTCGAGACAATGATCGATGATTTCGGAGGCTCTTACGCGCTGGCGATCGCTGCCTACAACGCCGGTCCCGGCCGGGTTCGACAATGGCTGCATGATTACGGCGATCCGCGTGGCGGCAACATCGACATGGTCGATTGGATCGAGAACATTCCAATCAACGAGACGCGAAACTATGTTCAGCGTGTGCTCGAAAACTTGCAGATCTATCGCGGTCAAGTCGGCCGCAATTCAGCCTTTTCGTTGGTCAGCGACCTAGCTCGCTGAGCGCTTCTCCACTCTAACCAGAGAGCAAAGAGTGATTTCTCAGCAATTGAACAAGGTTGGCGAGCGCGATGACTTTCTCGGGATCCTCCGGTTCGCCATTCAGGAGCGTTTTGTAAAGGAGGTGGGGCCGGGAGGCGGCCGGTGCTGTCGAGGAAATCGATCTGAGCATGCGCCTCGACTTTCTGCCCTACCGAGACAGTGTGACGATGCATGTGGCCGTAGAGAGTGGCGATCCCGTTGCCGTGGTAGATTTTGATCACAGGTACCCAACATTCGCCTATTTGCGCGATGTGCTTGAGCGCATCGTCTCGGGCAAGACCAGAGCCCACGACTTCAGACCTCCGCTGCCCTCGGGCTGGAAGGGTTCCAAGACCAAGGCTGCCGTGAATAGCTGACGTTGAATTTTGACTCTGGATCAGCGAAGCGACGATCGCCCAGCTTTGGGCACCATCCGAACCGGCGACGCGGGGCACCGTATTACGCGAAGAACGCCTTCGCTTAACCGCGCCCTCATTTGCGGCACGAACCTTCACACGGATCAGACGCCCAGCCTGATCTCGTTCGCATGCTCCTCCTCGGGCGCGAACTGAGTGCGATAGTAATCCGCGAAGTACCCGTTGTGACGCAGCAATTCCAGTAGTGTCCCTTGCTCGACAATGACGCCATCATGCAATACGATGATCCAGTCGCAGCGGCGCACGGTCGACAACCGATGCGCGATGATAAACGTGGTACGTCCCGCCATCAGCCGTTCGATCCCGGCCATCACGAGCGCTTCGGTCGCGACATCGAGCGCCGAGGTCGGCTCGTCGAGGATCAGCATCGGGGCATCGCGCAGAAGGGCGCGGGCGATGGTGATCCGCTGCTTCTCTCCCTCGGAGAGCGTCGCCCCGGTTTCGCCAATGAGGGTGTCGTAGCCCCCAGGAAGCGAGGCGATCAGATCGTGGATTCGAGCCGATCGGGCCGCTGCCTCGATGGCAGCATCGTCGGCCCCGGGACGGCCATAGGCGATGTTGTCGCGCACCGAGAGCGGAAATATCAGCGGCGGCTGCAGGACCATTGCGATCTGCTGACGTAGCGATTTCAGCCTGTACTCGCGCAAGTCGATCCCGTCGATTACGACGAAGCCCGCGGACGGATCGTAGAACCGCGGCAGCAGACCGAGAAGCGTCGACTTGCCCGCTCCCGTCGGACCGACAACGGCGATTTTGCTTCCGGCAGACACCTTCAAGTCGATGCCCGCCAGGACCGGGGTGTCGGGGCGATAGCGGAAGCTGACGTCAGACCAGACGACTACGCCGCGCGCTCCTTCCGGAGGAAAGCTTCGCGCGCCGTCCTCCAGATCGTCTTCGGTGTCGAGAATCTCGAAGATCCGGCGGGCTCCTACTCGGGCACCTGCGATCAACCCCCAACTCTGCGTAATCTGGTTGATCGGCGCGTAGAGCTGGGCGAGGTAGGAAATGAATACGATCAGCTGGCCAACGGAGAGCGTGCCTGCGATCACTGCCCGCGCCCCTGCAAGCACGACAAGCGCAGTGCCGCCGGCGATCACCAGGTTGACCGTCCCGGAATAGAGCGTCTGCCAGCTATACAGCCGCAGTGTAGCCCGCAGGCTTTCCTGGCTCGCCCCCATGAAGCGCTGATGCTCTTCTTCCTCTTTGGTGAAGGCCTGCACCAGCTTGATCGAAGACATCGTCCATTGGACCAGTGAGTACACTCGGCTCTCGGTGGTGCGCACCTCGGTGGCTATGTCGACGATCTTTCGATTGAATAGCGATATCAGCGCAAACAGCACCGGAACTATTGTTAGCGCGAGCAGGGTCAACGTTGGATCGAGCGGAAAGAGAACGACGAGCATTCCGGCCAGCAGAACCAGGGCCGACAGTATTGGCAGCGCGCCGTTCATGATCATCGTCTGCACTGCAAAGCTATCCGCGGTGATCCGGTATAAGAGGTCACCGACCCGTTGCCGGCTGTGGAAGGCGAGCGACAGGCGCTGAAGATGAGCGTAGAGAGCACCACGCAGGTCGTTCACCATACTCTGACCGATGCGGATCGCCGTGTAGTTGTGCAGCAGCGTAAGGGCCCCCGCACCGAAATGGACGACGACAATCCCGCCACAAGCGAGGAGAAGCAGGCTCCACGGCGACGACGAGAAAATGGCGACCGGGAACTGCTTGCCGCCGAGCACGTTGTCGATAACGACCTGGAGCGGCCACGGCTTCAACAGTTCAAAGCCGGCGATCAGCAACACCTGGAGGAGCGCCCAGGCGATCCTCCACCGGTGCGGCTTCAAATAGGGCAGAAGCTTCGTCACCATCGCCCGTGGGCTCGGCCCTTGGTTGGCAACCCGAACCGTTCCGTCACCCTCGCACGAGCGGGGGTCCGGGAGCGGTCGCCCTGCGGGACGGCGCTTCTACCGGATTTGTGCTCTTACGAGAGCTGCGAGCCTGCGTGCGCATCCCCCGTGCGGCGCGTGCCATGAGCGCCAGCGGCATCAGCTCCGCCTGCTTGGCGAGAGCTTCAATAACGCGGTGCATCAATCGGCCAAAACCGACGAGTTGCCAGCCCATCACGCTGCAATTAACCATCCCTACCATACCGATGACCCCTGCCACGAGCGGCCAGCCGAGGATTAGAGCGAATGCCGTCAGCCCCGCGTAGCTGCGCAGCAGGAACGAAGCGGGACGAGACAACCGCATTACACAACGCACCCGGAGGAGGCGCTTGCCGCCACCGTGGTTTTCGACGCAGACCGTGACCAAAGAGCGGCTGCACAGACCCCGCCCGACCTTGAGATCCCAATTGCTCCACCCGGTGTCCATTGTGACAAGGTATTTCTGCTGCACCAAAAAATCGGTCAACCCGCCGAGCAGCATCTCCTTTTCGGCGCTAGCCTCGCTCCAATAGCAGAGGTGGAAGGCGCGTTCTCGCCAGCAGATGCGGGCACGCTGCTCGGTCCTGGCAAAGCCGATATCGGCTTGCGACCTCATCTCCTTGATGCGCCATTTGATGCGCTCCCACCCACGCAGCAACGGACCGAGATAAATCAATACAGCGGCGAGCGCTCGGGCTTTGATCCCGGTGACATTAAAGCCGGTAAAGCGCTTGTCGATTGGCGCCCGGCACGCGCCGATAATGCACATGGCCCAGGTGGCGAGCATCGGAACGGTGAAGAGCCACAGCCACCCACCGCCGGCAGTTCCGGCTAGTGCGAGCGCCAGCGAGGCAGCGCTCCATTCGAAGGTCAGCGGCAGTGATGCAGTCAACGACGAAGGCGGCTCGTACATGATCTGGAACAGACCGCGTCCGAAAACTCCTGAATAGATGATCGGCCGACGCGATAGCAGCAGTGAAGTGGAAAGATCGCCGTAGATGCGACCGAGCCACTTTGCCTGCCCGAAAAGGTTGAAGCGGAATGGGTGCTTCGCATAGACGAGCGCTTCGGCTTTGCCGTAGCCTCTCTGCTGGTTGCAATAGGCGCTCACCGTATTACGGCGGAAATGCCAGACCACGGCTGCAGGGCTGAAGCCGATGACGTGGCCGGCGTCCTGAAAGCGCCAGCAGATGTCGATGTCGTCGCCGGCTGCGCGATAAATCGGATCGAAGCCCCCGAGTCTCATCAGCACCTCGCGGCGGAATGCCATGTTGCAGCCGGCGATGTGTTCGGCGACCTCGTCGCTGATCAGAACATGTGTCGGACCGCCCGGCGCGACCGTGACCACTGCCGGAACGAGCGCGTCCTCGGGGGGCGGGAAATTGGGCCCCCCGCAGGCGGCGAGATTGCTCGATTCCATCTTGGCGACGAGATAACTCAGCCAATCGGGGTCGGCGACGCAGTCGCTGTCGGTGTAGGCCACGATTTCCCCTGTCGCCGCTTCGGCTCCCACGTTGCGCGCGAAGCCCAACCCTTTGTTCCGCTGACTGATGATCCGGCAGAAGCTATAACTTTCGGCGATATCGAGGGTATGGTCGCCCGAACCATCATTGACGACGATAACCTCATAATTCGGGTAGTCGAGCACAGCGAGCGAGGCGAGGCAGCGATCCATCGTGCGCTCGGCATTGTAGGCGCAGACCACGACCGAGACGCGTGGATAGCGCGGCAGACGCGGCGGCAAGACGCTCCTGTATTGACGGGCTACCTCACAGAGGGAGGCTTTGGGCCGGCGCTTCCGGTCGACGAGCCCGAAAGCCCAATCCTCTATTGGATGCCCTCCGGTAAACCACTCATCGGTCCACGCAAAGACGAAGGTCCCGGCCACACCCGCCTCGAAGGCCGAACGAACCTGCCAGGAGAGAATGCGCTGCTGTGCTTCCTCGCCCTCCCGCATCGAATCGACACCGAATTCGGTCAGCACCAGCGGCTGATCGACAGCAAGATTGTGTAGCCTTGCGATATATCGGCGGAACGCCGATTCATCATGGAGATAGACGTTGAAGCAGACGAAATCGGTGAAGTCGATGGTCAGATATTCGGTCGACGGGAAGTTGGCGTAACTGACAAGCGCCCCGGGGTGCGCCGCTCTCACACATGCGACGAGGCTCCTAACAAAGCGGCGCACCGCCTCGATGCCGTGCCAGCGCACCATGTCAGGGGGGATCTCATTGCCGACGAGATAACCGAAGACGCCGGTATGGCGGCGGCATTCGCGTACCCCGGCGACCACCGCTTCCCGGATCTCGGCCTGGGTCGCAGCGCTGTCGAGAAATGCAATGTGCTGCGACCAGGAAAGTCCGACCAGAAGTTTCAAACCCGCTCGGTCAGCGGCGTCGAGCAGCCAAAGCGGTGGCGCAGTGAAGACCCGCACGGTATTTATTCCGGCTTCGCTCATCAGCGCGAAATCCTTGTCGACCACCGCAGGTTCAGGAAATGGCGCGCCGTGAGCTCCCGTTGCGAAGGGGCCGTAGGTGACGCCCCTGATGAAGTGCTTGTGATCCCCGGCGAAGAAGAATTTGCCGTGCGCGCGGATCGGATCCGGCAGGTCGAGGCGCGCCGCAATTGTCGGAGGGGGGCGCGTCGCAACCTTGTCGATCTCGACCGTCATCGTCTCGGGGCTCCGGGAAGGCTTGCTGCCGGGACCGGCTCTTGGCGGAGGCGGCGCTCGCACAACGGCCGTTAGGAAAATTCATTCCGCTCGCCCGCTATAGTGGGCGAACTGGGAAGCTCAGCCGGGAGTTATTTGTCGCCGCGCGTGGCTTTCGTGCCAGGTAAGGGCAGTCCGGATGATCGTGTGGAGATCCGAGCGTTGGGCACGCCACCCAAGCTGCTCCGTCGCAAGGCTCGCGTCCGCGACCAATACCGGCGCGTCGCCCGGCCGCCGCGCAGCAGCGCGCCAGGGGATATTCCGCCCGCTGACCGCCTCGGCGGCGGCGATCACTTCACGCACCGAATGCCCGTAGCCCGTCCCGAGGTTGAGCGCCGCGCTTTCGCGTCCGGCGCGAAGATGCTCGAGCGCGCGCACGTGAGCTTCGGCGAGGTCTTGGACGTGAATGTAGTCGCGGATCGCCGTTCCGTCCCCCGTGGGATAATCGGTGCCATAGACGTCGATGTGCGACCGTTGTCCGAGAGCCGTCTGCAAGACCAGTGGGACGAGGTGAGTCTCTGGCTCGTGGAGTTCGCCGATCTCGCCCTCGGGGTCGGCTCCGGCGGCATTGAAATAGCGCAGTGACACCGACCGCAGGCCGTAGGCTTGCTCATACCAGCGAAGCGCCCGCTCTATCGCGAGCTTAGTCTCGCCGTACGGGTTGACCGGCAGCTGTGTCGCGGTTTCGCGGATCGGCGAATCAGCCGGGATGCCGTAAGTGGCGCAAGTCGACGAAAAGACAATCTTGTCCACCCGGGTCGCACGCATCGCTTCGAGCAGCGACAGGCTGCCTCCGAGGTTGTTGCGGTAGTACATCGCCGGATCAGCCACCGATTCGCCGACATAAGCATAGGCGGCAAAATGCATGACTGCCGTTACCTGATGCGTCTCCAGCGCGATGATCAGTCGCTCCCGGTCCGCGAGATCGCCTTCCACGAGCGGCCCCCAGCGCACCGCTTCGCGATGCCCGCGCGAGAAATTGTCGAAAACGATCGGCTGGTATCCGGCTCGCGCCAAGATCTTGCAGGCGTGGCTCCCGATGTACCCCGCTCCACCCGTGACCAAAACCGATTGAGGCATCCTTCCTGCCAACTCCGAAGTGCTGCGGTGCAATAACGTACCATGCCAGCCGGCTTTTGCCGCGGAAAGATCAACCAGCTTCCGAATCGCTCCGCGGAATAACCCGTCGTCGTCGCCGTTCTGCGCTGCATTCGGATTGAGGACCGGGTAGGGCGCGGAGATGCGGATCGCGATGATCGGGACCGGCTATGTCGGGTTGGTTTCGGGGGCGTGTTTTTCGGAGTTTGGCGTGTCGGTAAGCTGCGTCGACCAGGATGCGGCGAAGATCGTGTGCTTGCAGCGCGGCGAGATGCCGATTTTCGAGCCGGGGCTGGCGGCGCTGGTGGCGGCCAATGCGGCAGCGGGGCGGCTGTCTTTCACGACCGATCTGGCGGCGGCGGTGGTCGGGGCGGACGCGGTGTTCATCGCGGTCGGCACGCCGTCGCGGCGCGGCGACGGGCATGCCGATCTCTCCTATGTGTTCGCCGCGGCCGAGGCGATCGGCCGGGCGCTGCGCGGCCCGGCGGTGGTGGTGACCAAGTCGACCGTACCGGTCGGCACCGGGTACCAGGTCGCCGAGATCCTGCGCCGCACCCGGCGCGGGGGCGATGTCGAGGTCGCCGCCAACCCGGAGTTTCTGCGCGAGGGCTCGGCGATCGCCGATTTCATGCGCCCCGACCGGGTGGTGATCGGCGCCGACAGCGAGCCGGCGCGCGCGGTGCTGCGCCAGCTCTACCGGCCGCTCTACCTGATCGAGACGCCGATGCTGTTCACCGACATCGCCACCGCCGAGCTGATCAAATACGCGGCCAACGCCTTTCTCGCCACCAAGATCACCTTCATCAACGAGATCGCCGATCTGTGCGAGAGGGTCGGTGCCGACGTCCAGGACGTTGCCCGCGGCATCGGCCTCGACGGCCGCATCGGCCGCAAGTTTCTGCATGCGGGGCCGGGGTTTGGCGGCTCGTGTTTTCCCAAGGATTGCGAGGCCCTGGTGCGCACCGCGCGCGAGGCCGCAGCACCGCTGGCGATCGTCGAAACCGTGGTCGCGGTCAACCAGGCGCGCAAGCGCCAGATGGCCGACAAGATCGCCGCCGCGTGCGGCGGCGATCTCGCCGGCAAGAGCCTGGCCGTCTTGGGGCTGACCTTCAAACCCAACACCGACGATATGCGCGATGCCCCGAGCCTCGAAATCCTGCCGCGCCTGGCGGCGGTGGGGGCGCGCATCCGAGCCTTCGACCCCGAAGGTATGGACGAGGCGAAAAAGCTGATGCCCGAGCTCGTCTATTGCCAGGATGCCTATCAGACGATGGAAGGGGCGGACGCGCTGATCCTGCTGACCGAATGGAACGAGTTTCGCGGGCTCGATCTCGGCCGCGCCCGGGATCTGCTGGCGAGCCCGCTGGTGATCGATCTGCGCAACATCTACCAGCCGCACGAGATGGCGGCGGCGGGTCTCTCTTATGTCAGCATCGGCCGCCCGGCGCAGCGCGCCCGGCCCGAATTGCGGGCGCTGGCATGACGCGGGCAATGCCATGAGCGTGATGGCCAAGCGGGTTCTCGTCACCGGCGGTGCCGGGTTCTTGGGCTCGCATCTGTGCGAGCGCCTGGTCGCCCGCGGCGATGACGTCCTGTGCGTCGACAATTACTTCACCGGCCGCAAGGACAATGTCACGCGCCTGTTGGGCGGCCCGCATTTCGAGGCACTGCGTCACGACATCACCCACCCGCTGTTTGTCGAGGTCGACGAGATCTACAATCTCGCCTGCCCGGCCTCGCCGATCCATTATCAGTTCGACCCGGTGCAGACCACCAAGACCAGCGTCATTGGTGCGATCAACATGCTGGGCCTGGCCAAGCGGGTGAAGGCGAAGATCTTCCAGGCCTCGACCTCGGAGGTCTATGGCGACCCGGGGGTGCACCCGCAACCCGAGGCCTATCGCGGCAACGTCAACCCGATCGGCCCGCGCGCCTGCTATGATGAAGGCAAGCGCTGCGCCGAGACCCTGTTCTTCGACTATTTCCGCCAGCACCAGTTGCGCATCAAGGTCGCCCGCATCTTCAACACCTACGGGCCGCGCATGCACCCCAATGACGGGCGCGTCGTCTCCAACTTCATCGTCCAGGCCTTGCAGGGCGCGCCGATCACCCTCTATGGCGACGGCTCGCAGACCCGCGCCTTCTGCTTTGTCGACGATCTGATCGAGGGGTTCTTGCGGCTGATGGCTGCCGCCGACCACGTCACCGGCCCTTTGAACCTCGGCAACCCGCAGGAAACCTCGGTCGCCGAACTCGCCGACATGATCATCGCGCTGACCGGATCGCGCTCCACCATCACCTGCCGCCCGCTCCCAGTCGACGACCCGGTCCAGCGTTGTCCCGACATCACCGAGGCCACGGCACTCCTCGCCTGGCAACCCACCACACCGCTCCAAGACGGGCTCGCCCGCACCATCGCCTATTTCGACCGGCTCCTCACCCAACAGGGCGCAAGCGTGGGCTCGGTCGTGGCCATCGCAGCCTAAGGCTTCGGGCTTATGGGTCGAAGACCTCCTCTATATTATGGATGTTGACCACAAAGAGCCGGCAGCGTCCCTTCTCGGCGATCAGCTCTCCGGGCGCCGCCCGGAGCGACTTATCTTCGAGCGGAATATACCGGGTGGCACAGATCTGGTCGGCCAAGAGCGCGTTGACGCCGGGGTCGTAATTGTTGAACTCGGCGAATTCGGGCGGGATGTTGCCGGTCGGTTTCAGCGCACTGGTGCCAAAGGCATCCTCGACCGGGATGTAAGGGGTGCAGCCTGCTGCGATATATGCCAGAACGGACAGAAGCCCGACGCCGAATGGCTGTCGCATGCGGAAATCCACCACTGGTTGCCATGACAGAGTGTGCCGGGGGAAAGCAGCCGGCGCAACCGCCGTCCGAATTCCATTCCGCGACTATCGGCGCCGTGGGCGATGCGAGGGGGCTCGCGGCCGGCTCAGGCGAATCGCGCTTGATCGGATCAGCGGCCGCGGGCGAGTGCGACCAACAGGGCGGCAACAATCGCGATTGCCGCGCTAACCGAAGCCATCCCCCAGCCGTTTTCCGCCGCCCAACCACAGCCGATCAGCAAGAGGTCGGCGGCGATCACGCGCTTGACCACCGCGGCGTGGCCGAGCCCATCGCGGACCGCCCGCTGATAAAAATGCTGGCGATGGGGCTCCCAAACGCGCTCGCCGCGCAGCAGCCGGCGCAGGAGGGTGATCGTTGCGTCGGCGAGAAAGTAGAGCGGCAGGATCAACGCTATCTTCCAGCGGCCGCGCGTGGCCAGGTCGAGCAGTAGAAAACCCGACAGATAGCCGAGCGGCACACTGCCGACATCGCCGAGAAAGATCCGCGCCGGTGACCAGTTCCACAAGAGGAAGCCGATCGCGGCACCGATGATCCCCGCGGCGAGGAGCGCCGCGACGGGATCGACGCCGTGGCCGACGCTGGCGAAGAGCAGCAATCCAGCGCCGATCGCCGCCGCTTCGCTGGCGGCGAGGCCGTCGATCCCGTCCATGAAATTGAATAAATTGATCCACCAGATCCATATCAGGCCCGCGGCGGTGAAATAGAGGGCCGGGCCCAGCCAGGCTTCGAGTGGGTTGCGCGTTTCGGGCAGCGCAAGGATGCCGATCGTGACCGCGGCGCTCTGCACCGCGAGACGCACCCCCGGAGAAAGGCCCCGCAGATCGTCGATCCATGAGACGACTGCCAAGAGGCCTGTGCCGAATGCAATGCCGATTACCAGCGACTCGACCGAGCCGGTCTTATAAAGGACGAGCCACGCCAGCAGCACCGAACCGGTTACGGCGATCCCACCGCCCCGCGGTGTCGGTGCAAGATGGGATGAGCGTTGGTTCGGGTGATCGAGCACTGCCCGCCGTCGCAAGACGGGAATTAATACTCTAGTGGCGAGCCAACAGACGAGGCCGGTCGCGATGGCAACCGTCGCCGGCAGCAGCGCCTCAGTCATTCCCCACTGGCTGACTTGCGGCAGGCCGATCCCCAACAACCTCCTTTGGCTCGCGGCGGAGTGCCCAACGGACGGCCGCGCCTTCCGCGCCGACCGTTCCGCTCAGCACCACCTGCTGGGTCTTTCGGGCCTCACCCGAGCCAAGATAAACGCTCTCGCCGAGGCTCATCTGGGCGCCGGCAGCACGCAGCCGCCAGAACATCCCGCTCGGCAATCGCAACAAGGCCGCGGCGCCGTCCTGGGCGAGCGAGCCTTGCACCGAGGGATGCAAGTGAAAGCGCACAGCGAAGGCTGCGCCCGGCCGACCGGTGAGCCTCTCCTCGCCGCGCAGATCCTCACCATCGGCTGCCAGAAAGAGTTGGCGCGCATAGGTCAGACCGAACCGCTCGCGATAGCCGTCATGCGTTGCCGAGATCCATTGCTGGCCCTCTTGCTCGGCCCGCTCGCGAGCGATCGACGCAGGGCCGCGGCCAAGGGTGCCGTCCTCCCGGATCTCGACCGAATTGGTGTCAGCGACCACGAGCACCGAGTGGGCGGCGCTGGCCCGCGCAACGCGCGACCAGCTCGATTTGGGGCCACGATAGGCGCCGCAATTGACTATGATCCGCTCGCGCTCATGGCTCATCTCGAAAGACAGCGTCCCAGCATGGGCGGATTGATCGAAACCGTGCGGCGGCGGTCTCCCGGTATCAATGATCACGAGGCTCCTGCCGGCCTGCAGCCGATCGAAGCCGGTATGGGTCGCCTGCGCGGGTGCGCCCCCCTTGGTCTCCGACCGCGTCAGAACGAGATCGATCAGAACCCCGTCCTCTTCCAGCGAATCGTTGAACAGCGCGAGGCGGCGATCGCCGTGCCGGAAGAAACGCAGCATCGGGGCCATTCGCTCGATCGCGGATTGCAGCCCACCGGGTGTCTCGATCTGCGCCGCCCGTAAAACGCCGCGCGTATCGATCAGATCCTGGAGTACCTTAAGCTGCAACGATGGGTCCCGCGACAGATGGCCGCCATCGGGAAGGATCTGACCCGACACCTCGCGCTCGAACGCCCTGAGCACCTTTGCAAGCCGCGCCTCGGAATCGCCGAGCGCAGCCCGGCCGGCGATCAGACCTTTGAGCGCCCGCAGACGCGCGGCGCCGAAGACTTCCCAGGATGCCGTCCGCGCGAGATGGCGCAACTGGGCGGCGATGCTCGTCAGCATCGCACGGCGCAACGCGTGATCCTGGTCGTGTCTGCCGATCTCGTCGAATTGCGCGATCCAGGCGAAGACCCGCGTCGCCAGCACGTCGGACCGCCATGCGACGCCATGCCAAGCGGTATTCTCGCGCAGCCAGCTTTGCACCAGATCGCCCGCTGCGTCACGCGCAGCTCCCCCTGCGGTGGCGAGGTCCGCGATCCAGCCGAAGCTATGCCACGCGGCGAGCCATTCCGGCCCCGCCGAAGGCGGAAACCAACGCGGCGAGGGATTGCGGACCAACTCTCCGGCGAGCTCGATCTCGCCGCCTGCGATCGCCGCGCCGCGGGTTGCGTCGCCCGGCCAGCGCTGGCCGATCCGCAGCCTCAGATCGGTGGGAACGCGGCCGATCAGCGTGTGACGATAAAGCGGGCCGGCTGCGAGTGCCCGTAGCGCCTCGCGGCGCAGCCGCGTCAGGAGCCCGGCATTATTGCTGGCTGAGGGCCGCCGGGTCGTCGTTGCTCTCTTGTCGGCTGGGGCAGGCGTCATCGGCGCCGCACCGGATCGCGCGACCGTGCCGGCCGCCTGACCCGCCGGTCATGCAGGGCTTGCCGATCAGGGGAACCCATGCCCGTTTCGTAACAAGGAAAGGGCGCCGCCGCAAGCCGGCGAGCAAGCACTCGACGGCACCCGCGCCAACCCGCGTCGAGATGGCGGATTGCGGCTAGCGGCTAGTTCTCTTTGACGAGCCGGGCGCAGAAGAAGCCGTCGACGCCGTCATATTCGTGGAAATGGCACGGCAATGTCCGCAGATCGCCCTCGGCGGTGATCCATTCCGGCTGGACGCCGATCTCGTCGGGGTCGATCGATCGGCGCGCGACCGGCGCGCCGGCACGAAAGAGCGCCGCTATCGGTTCCGGCCCTTCCTCCGCCTCGAGCGAGCAGGTGCAGTAGACCAGCGTGCCTCCCGGTCGCAGCATATCAACCGCCGCGCGCAGCAGATTCTCCTGCACCACCGCAAGGCGGGCGACATCGTCAGGCTGTTTGAGATGCGGCACGTCCGGATGACGGCGGATCGCACCGGTCGTGCTGCACGGAGCGTCGAGCAGCACCGCGTCGACCGGGCGCGGTGGCCGCCAAGTCAACGCGTCCGCCGCTACCGCCTCGATCGGCACGGCCAGTCGATCGAGGTTGGCGACGAGCCGCTCGAGGCGACGAGCCGAGCGATCCACCGCCGTCACCCGGGCGCCGGCGGTCGCAAGCTGGGCGGTCTTGCCGCCCGGCGCGGCGCAGAGGTCGACGACGTCGCGGCCGCAGAGGTCACCGAACAGCCGTGCGGGCAGGGCCGCCGCGGCGTCCTGAACCCACCACGCACCCTCGGCGTAGCCCGGCAGCATGACGAGAGATCCGCCGGCCGCACGGCGCAAGGTCCCGGTAGGCAGCAATATTCCTTGCAGCTTGTCGCACCACGCCTCGACGTCGTCGCGCACTGTCAGATCGAGCGGGGCCTCTTTTAGATGCGACACCGCGATGGCCCGGGCGGTCGCCTCGCCGTAGCTGCGGCTCCACGACTGCCACAGCCAATCCGGTGTGTTGAGCCGGGGGGCGTCCTGGTCTTCGATCCGCGCGGCGCCTTCGATGCTCAAGCGCCGGAGCACCGCATTGACGAGCCCCTTGTGCGAAAGAAAGCCCCGGCTATGGGCGAGATCGACGCTGGTCGCCACCGCCGCGTGCGGTGGGGTGCGCAGGAACAGCAGCTGGGCGACCCCGAGCCGCAATATGTCATGCACCGAAGCCGCCCGCGGCGCCAACGGTGTGCTGAGGCAATCGGCGATCAGCGCGTCGATCTGGCCGAGCCGGCGCAGCACGGTCGCCACCAGCAGCCGCGCGAAGGCGCGATCCCGCCCTGACAGCTGCTGCATCGCCAAATTGTCTTCTATGGCTTCGTCGAGCGGCCGCTTGCGGCGCAAGACCGCACCGATCAGGTCGAGCGCAACGTTTCGCGCGGTCGGCGCTTGGGACGTCAAGGTTCTTGCATCCACCCTTAGCACCGCTGGAATCTTGGTCAGGCCGAAATTGCCCGGTCTAACGCTCGGCTTCAAGTTTCGTTCCGCGATTTTCTTAACCGGTCGAAGCCGTCCCCGTGATCCCGGCCGAAAGATTGAGCGAGAAAGGGCTTTGTGCCCATATTTCTGCTATGGATGATCGATCGCGCGAGCAACACGAGCCGCGGCCCGCCGCGCCAGCCCGAAAGGTGCGTCCGCCCGCGACGCAGCCGCGTGAGATCGGCGGTCCAAGAGGCCCCGAGCCGACCCGTTACGGGGATTGGGAGATTAACGGCCGCTGTACGGATTTTTGAACCACCGGCCAAACGGGCGTCGACCGGCGAGGGAACGCAGATGGAGCTTGTTGTGGGGCCGCGCCTGTCGGCGGCGAGTGGCATCGCGATTACCGGCATCGATCTTGCGGAGTCCCTGTCGCCCGAGCTGGAAGCACAAATCCTGCAGGCGTTTCTCGACCACCACGTCGTCGTCTTCCCCGGCCAGGTGCTGACCAGGGAGCAGCAATACGCCTTCGCGCGGAATTTCGGCGAGGTCGAGCCGTCGGGCCAACCGGGTAGCAAGCGCTACCAGGTCGCCCATGTGATCTCCAACCTCGACAAGGACGGCAATCCGGTCGACCGGTCTTCCTCTCCGGTCAGCAACTACCGCTGGCACACCGACAAGTCCTACCACGCGGTGCCGCCGGCGCTGACGATGCTTTACGGGGTCGAGCTGCCGCCCAAGGGCGGCGACACCGAGTTCGCGAACGCCGTGGCGGGCTATGCGGCGCTGCCGGAGGAAACCAAGCGCCGCATCGCCGGACTGCGCGTGGTCTTTCGCTGGGGAGCGAGCGGCGGTCAGTCGATCGCTGCTATGGGTGACCGTCCGCCGGTCGATCACCCGCTCGTCCGTACTCATCCGGATACCGGTCACAAGGCGCTCTATCTCGGCAACCACGCCTCGCACATCCTCGGCATGCCCGAGGCGGAGGGAGCCGCCCTCCTCGATCAGCTGTTGCAACACGCGACCCAGCGGCGATTCGTCTACGCCCACCGTTGGCGCAGGGGCGATCTCGTGATGTGGGACAACCGCTGTCTGCTGCATCGGGCCGTTGCCAATTACGAGACGGGCAAGGACCGGCGCA
>Ga0209656_10000569_pt1 | contig 24315 bp, 20 predicted proteins | sample BogFormECP12_OM2_FD_188239 | JGI IMG/M metagenome (GOLD analysis project Ga0209656, IMG submission 188239) | Bog forest soil microbial communities from Calvert Island, British Columbia, Canada - ECP12_OM2 (SPAdes) (version 2) | ecosystem: Environmental > Aquatic > Freshwater > Wetlands > Bog ... | reverse complement strand
CGATCTGCCTGCCGTTGCGGCCACCGCATGGCGCTTCAACGCCTGGGCGAAGTATGACGATTGGAAGCTTGACGCGCCGGCCGGAGCGGAGATTGCCAAACGCCTGCGCGTTCCGCTGTGGCAGCCGCAAGTAAAGGTGGACGGCGATACACGGCGGATTGTGCTCGAGGGTGGCAGCATCGAAGTGAACGGTCGCGGCACGCTCATAACAACCGAAGAGTGCCTGCTGAGCGACGTCCAGCAACGGAACTCCGGAGTTTCGCGCGAGCAATTGGAGACGGTATTTGCCGACTACCTCGGCATCGAGAAGGTCATCTGGCTGGAGCGCGGCGTTGCCGGCGACGACACTCACGGACACGTGGACGACATCACCCGCTTCGTCGGGCCTCGCACCGTGGTCACTGCGTACGAGCGCGACCCGGACGATCCCAACTACGATTCCTTGCACGAGAACTTTCGCTGGCTGAAGAAGAGCACCGACCAGTCAGGCAAGTCCTTGAAGGTGGTCAGGCTACCGATGCCCGCTCCGGTGTACTTCGAAGGGCAGCGCCTGCCTGCCAGTTATGCCAACTTCTACATCGCTAACAAGCTCGTGCTCGTCCCTGTGTTCGGCGACCCCAACGATCGTGTCGCGCTCGACACCCTTGCCGAGGTCTTCTTTGAGCGCGAGATTGTCCCCATCTATTGTCGCGATTTCATCTGGGGACTCGGAGCGCTGCACTGCATGACACAGCAACAACCGGCAGGATAACCCCTCCTGCCACTGACGACAGGCCTCAGGCGGCTACAATCGAACCATGACTTCCAGTCGCCTGGCTATGGTGCAGCGGCAGTTGCGGCTTTATGAGCATCCCCTAGTTGAATTCGACGCGCGCGACAAAGGCGAGGCTGTCGAGCTCATCATCCGGCCGCGATTTTCCGAGCCTAGCGTTCACACCTATTACTTCGAGCTGCATCCCCGCGACCTTGACGACCCGCAATTTGAATGGGCATTTCAGCGCCACATCCTCGACTGCCTGCATGACTACCTGGTGGAAATGTTCATTCGCACCCCCCAAAACCGCAAGGAACATCAGCAGATGGAGCGCGAGGGCAAGCTGTGACCCTCGAATCCAGCGAGCTTCATAGCGATGGTTCTGGAACCCGGCTCCGCGAGCGCATCGCCGGAGAGATTGACCGCAACGGACCGATTCCGTTCTCGCGCTACATGGAGCTTTGTTTGTACGAGCCGGAGCTTGGCTACTACTCGCAGGCCCGCGAGCGATTCGGCAAAGCTGGCGATTTCTACACTTCGAGCGATGTTCACGCTGTGTTCGGGCGGCTGCTGGCGCGCCAGTTCGAAGAGATGTGGCGCTTGCTCGATTCGCCGGAGCGGATTGACCTGATCGAACTCGGCCCTGGTCGAGGCTTGTTTGCGGGCGATGTGCTGGATTGGTCAGCGAAGCAGTTTCCCGCGTTGGCGCGCGCGCTGCATTACCGGCTGGTTGAGCAGTCAGCGCATCTCCGTGAGCGACTGCGCGAGCGCTTGTCGGAGCATATCTCGGCGGGCCGGGCCACCGTGTTCGACTCGCTCGATCTGGCTGCGTCGAGCGCAAATGAGACCGTCATCGTCTTTGCCAACGAATTCTTCGATGCCCTGCCGGTTGAAGTCGTGGATCATCGCGGCGGATTGCGCGTCGGCTTCGAGAACGGGCGATTTGTGGCGAGCTTTACATCTCCATCCGATGCGGAAAACGAGTTTCTTGATCGCTATGGTGTGCATCCGGAAGTGGGGGAACGGGTTGAGGCTCCGCTCGCATCCCTAACATGGATGGACCGCGTCGCGGATGTGTTCGGCGGCAGGCGAGGGTTTGCAGTGCTGATTGATTACGGCTATACACGCGAGGAGCTACTTGCCGGGCGGCATCGCGACACTGTTATGGCGTACCGGCAACACAAGGCGACGGTCTCGCCGTACGAAGCTCCCGGCGAGCAGGACATCACCGCCCATGTAAACTTCACGGCGCTGCAGGCTCGTGGCGTCGCACGCGGACTCGATGCCCTGGCGCTGCTCACCCAATCGCAGTTTCTCATCGGCGTCGGTGAGGAGACGCAATTCGCCGACGCATTTCAGGAGTGCTCGCCGCCGCAGGAGCGGGCCAAGGTGGCCTTGCAACTCAAGCACCTGATCGCCCCAAGTGGGATGGGCGAGACATTCCAGGTCCTGCTGCTATCGCACGGTGTGGCAAAAGAAAAGGCCGCCCGATTGAGCGGCCTGAAACTTGCGCGATGATTTCGATTACTGCATGCCGTTGGTTCCAGCTTGCGGTTCGAAAGGCTTCTGCAAATACTTGCGCGCCTCGTCGAGCGCGTTCTGGGTGTTGTCGTTGGTCTGCAAGGCCTGGCGATACTCATTCGTCGCGCGTTCGCGCTGGCCCGTGAGATCGAATATCTTGCCTAGTTGAACGTGGCTCCAGACTTCGGTCCAGCGCGGGATGCCGTCGCCGTTGAGAGCCTCGCGATAGGCGTTGGCGGCTGACTGGTAGTTATGCTGCAAGAAAAATACCTCTGCGATGCGGTAATGCGCCAGCGAACTGTTCTTGTTGATGTCGAGCGATTTCTGGAATTCCTTCAGCGCCTCGACCAGGTCGCCCTGTTCAACGTCCTGCTGTCCGCGCATGATCGAGGTGCGCACCTGTAACTCTTTCGAGTTCTGTAGCACCATGTTGCCGGGATCGATGCTGATTCTGCGCGGCCTGCCAAATGTTTCCACCGCATAAGCCGAGTTCGTCCCTTCCACTTCGATGCGCTTGGTTTCGGTCTTCCCATCGGTATCGATACGCAGGTCCACCGGCATGCGGAACAAGTCCATGTCCTGTTGGATCTCGCCCACCACGCGGAAGCCCTTCGCGGTGCGGTAAACCGTGTACTTGTTCTTGAACTCAGGCGCGCCTGTGGAATTGAGCCATTGTGTGAAGAACCAGTTGAGCTGCTGCCCTGAGGCCTGCTCGGCAACCTTACGCAGGTCGTTAACCGACGCTGACTTGCCGGCATACTGCGAGATGAAGGTGCGCATGGTCTTGTCGAAGGCATCATCACCGATGACCCAGCGCAACATATTCAGGATGATGCCGCCCTTGTCGGTCACCAGCGACTGGAACTCAGGCGAGAACGGATCAAGCTTCCCCACGTCGGCAAGTGGCACCGATACATAGGCAAGTGCGCCGACCGACATGTCCTTGGTGACCTCTTCGAAACCGGCACGGCCGGCGACATGTTCGACGTACAAGGCTTCGGAATATCGCGCGAAGCCGTCCTTCAGCCACCAGTCATTCCTCGATGCCGGACTCACCATCGTTCCCCACCATTGATGCGCGATGGTATTGGCCAGCAGCCGGTAATTCCCCTTCTCCGTAAAGTACCGCGAAGCGAGGGCTGCGATCTCGGGCGCCCATGCCGATGGAACTGTGTCGTTCGGCAACTCGACAACGTTCAGCGTGTTGCCGTACGGAGGTCCAAAGGTAGTGGTGTTGAAGAAGAACTCCTTGCTCGCGGTGTCGGCATACTGTTGCGCGAACGCCTTCTTTTCCGGCGTGGTGTAAACGGTTATGTTCAGGCCGCCTTCGGTGCTCTTCGTCGCCTCGTATTTGCCAATCAGAATAGTTCCGGGAAAGCTCGTGTGCTCCTGATAGCTGAAGGTGTAGCTTTTGTATCCCGCGGGGACTGCCAGCTTCGCGGGCGAGGAACGTCCCGCGGACGCCTTGCGGCTCGCACCTGCGTCAACGCTAAAATCGGCAGCAGCACTGCTGCTCTGCCTGCCGCTGCCGATAACGGTATAACCGGCCGGAACACTTACGCTGATGGTCGAGGTAAATCGATTGATGCCGTAACCGGCCATGGGGAACCAGCGGCCCGCGTAGAGCAGATAGGTGTCGGGATCGCCAATGTAGGCCAGCTTCAATCCTTGCACCGGACTGTCATCCGACGATTGCAGCACGCCTTCGTACTCGAAGAGGACGGTGGCACTCGCTCCCTTACTCATCCCGCCGGACAGCGCAACTCGCACCGTCGAGTCCTGACTGACGCGTTCGGCGGAGAGCACTTGTCCGGAGGCGTCCAGCACTCGCGTGGGTCTCAGCCCGTTATGCAGCTCGAAGACCGCGATGGTGATGTCGTCGAGCGCGGTGAACTGCACGCGGGCCTGCGCCTTCATCTGATGGGTCTGCGGCGTGAGCACCGCGTTGACCACGACGTCATTGATCTGGATTCGAGGCTTCTCGACCGCGAAGCAGGTCGAAACCAAGGCCAAAAGCGAAAAGATGAGAACGCGTCCGCGGGACCGCGCTGCGATTTGCATTAGGGAGGAAGCTCCTACTCTAGCTACTATAAACGATGAAAAAACTGCATGGAAGGTGCAGCGTAACGCCTTACGCCCGTTGTTCCATCGCGTCGAGCGCAGCCTTCGCAGCGCGCTCACTGGCATTACCGCCGCTATCGGCCGGCTGCAACCGGTGTCTCACCTCTTGAAAGTCAGCCACCATCTTCTCCCGCACCTCGCCATCTGGAAGGATTCGTTGCAACTCGGCGCACACCCGATGTGCTGTGAAGTCGCTTTGCACCCTCACCTGGGCGCTCGGCCGCCGTCTAGTTAAATTGACCATCGCGAAGCGGTCCACCTTAACTAGACGGCGGCCGAGCGCCCAGGTGAGCGGCGCAACCTGATAAACCATCGTGAACGGCGTCCCAATCAGTGCTGCTTCCAGCGTCGACGTACCGCTGGCGACCACCGCAGCACGGGCGTGCAGCAGGCTCGAGCGCGCATCCCTGGTGAACGTAATCGAAGGACCCGCGCCGTCGCGCAAAAACGAAGACATGAAGGCCGGGTCGAGAGTTGAAGCCACCGGCACTATGTAAACGTAATTCGGCCCCAGAAGTTGCGCCGCTCCCAACAGCGTTGGGAAAATGCGCGAGACCTCCGCTCGCCGGCTGCCGGGCAGCAGAGCAATCCAGTCGCGGCCGGCGTCAATCTTATACTCGGCAGCAGCTTGCTCGCGGGTGATGGCGGGCGCGGGCAAGTCGGCCAGAGGGTGCCCTACGAACTGTGCCTCGATGCCATGCTCGCGATAGAACGTCGCTTCGAAAGGGAAGATGACCAGCATCTTGCGGACGTACTTGCGGACGAGTTCGATACGCCCTTGTTTCCACGCCCAGAGCTGCGGGCCGACGTAGTAGATGACGGGAACGCCACGCTTGTGCATCTCGCGCGCGAGCCGCAGATTGAAGTCGGGGAAATCGATGAGCACGGCCGCATCGGGCCTGCGCCGTTCCGCCTCGCGCACCACTTCGCGAAAGCGGCGATAGATGTTGGGAATGTGCTTGACGACTTCGACGATGCCCACTTCGGCAATCTCGCGCGCATCTACGAGCAGCTCGCAACCAGCCGCGCGCATCTGCTCTCCGCCGACTCCGAAGAATTCGATGTCGGTGGATGGCGCTCGTTCTGAGAGTCGTTGGCGCAGGGCCTTGATAAGTTCCGCGCCATAAAACTCGCCCGATGCCTCTCCTGCAGAAATGAGGATACGCACACTTGGATTATGACAGGTGGTGGTCGGCCCAGGTCATCCTCGAACCCCGGCTAGCCCCCCGCAATCGCCCCCAGGATCACCAACGGCTCAACCCCTGACGCGACCGCCTCCGGCAACGGGGCGTTCGGCGGCTCGTGAGAGAGGTCCTCCTGGCAAGCGAAGAAGCGCAGGAACGGGCGCCGCTGTAGGGTAACGTGGTCACGGATCGTCCCGCACAGCATGGGATAGCGGGCCTCGAGCGCGTCGAGGACCGAGCGCAGTGTGGCCGGGCCCTCGACGTCAAGCTTTATTTCACTGCTGACCTGTGCCAACGTTCGCAGATGCGCCGGAAGCTCAACTCGGATCATGGCAGCGTCTGCACCTCGACCGACAGCACCGCCGGCAGATCGTGGACGATGGGCGCCCAGTTGTCCCCGGCGTCAGACGAAACGTACACTTGCCCGCCAGTCGTCCCGAAATAGACGCCGCAGGAATCGAGTGAGTCCACGGCCATGGCGTCGCGCAGCACGTTCACATAGCAATTGCTTTGCGGCAGTCCCTTGGTCAGCACCTCCCACTCGTTGCCGCCCGTCCGGCTGCGGTACACCCGCAGCTTGCCCTCCGGCGGATAGTGCTCGCCGTCACTCTTGATGGGGACCACATAGATGGTCTCGGGCTCGTGCGCATGCACGTCAATGACGAACCCGAAGTCGGTCGGCAGATTTCCGCTGACTTCATGCCATGAGTCGCCGGCGTCGTCGCTGCGCATCACGTCCCAGTGCTTCTGCATGAACAGCACGCCCGGCCGCGACGGATTCATCGCAATGTGATGAACGCAGTGTCCGACCTCGGCCATCGGCTCGGGGATGTGCGAGGAATGGAGTCCCTTGTTGATCGGCTTCCACTTCTGGCCGCCGTCGTCAGTGCGGAAGGCACCCGCAGCCGAGATGGCAATGAAGATACGCTTGGGGTCGCTGGGATCCAGAATGATGGTGTGCAGGCACATTCCGCCCGCGCCCGGCTGCCAGCGCGGTCCTGTACCGTGGCCGCGCAGTCCGGCGAGCTCGTGCCAGGACTTGGCGCCGTCGGTGGAACGGAAGATCGCCGCGTCTTCAATCCCGGCATAGACCGTGTCGGGATCGGTGAGCGACGGTTCCAGATGCCAGACCCGCTTGAACTCCCAGGGATGCTGCGTGCCGTCGTAAAACTCATGCGTGGTGAGCGGCTTGCCGGTCTCCGGAGAAGTGTCGTAAACGAACTTATTGCTTACGCCGCTGGGGAACTCGCCTGGTTTGGGCAGCGGTTCGCCTCCGGGCGTCTCCCAGGTCTTGCCGCCATCGCTTGAACGTTGAATGATCTGCCCGAACCATCCGCTCGTTTGTGATGCATACAGGCGATTCGGATCGGCCGGCGATCCTTTAATGTGATAGAGCTCCCAGCCCGCAAAATGGGGGCCGCTGACCTCCCAATTGTCGCGCTTTCCATCCGACGTCAGGATAAACGCGCCCTTACGTGTGCCAACCAACACTCGTACCTTACTCATCCTCACTCCTTGCCGCCCGGGAAACGGGCCGTCCTATTGTATCGACGATTGAGCCGGCCAAACATCGACATGCCCGCAAAAAAATATCCAGCCGTACGGGCTCCAACCAGTCCAGATTGGCTGGCCGCACGGCTGCCATCAGTCACCCTGACTACATGCCCCAAGCCATGGAGCAAGCCCTGGAGTTGATTCGCGAAGACCGGCCGGACTCGACCGGGCGCTGGCGCTTCCGCAGAACACGGTGTACTCCTTCACCATGAAAGTCTGCGGCCATCGGCAGGACGCCGAGGACACCATGCAGGACGTGCTGCATTAAGCGACCCGAGGACGCACCTCAAGCTCGATGGCATGCTGTAGCCGGTCCTGTGCCACTTCAAGATCGTAAGCGGCTTGGGCGTTTAACCAGAAGCGTGCACTGGTGTTGAAATAGCGACCCAATCGCAGAGCTGTGTCGGGGGTGACGCCCCGGCGCAGGTGCACAATTTCTGCTATACGTGTGACCGGCACATGCAGATCCAGCGCCAGCTTATTCATACTGATGCCCAGCGGCTTCATGAAATCTTCTTGCAGAATTTCGCCGGGATGAATGGGCGGAAGTTTTTCGGACTCGGCCATGCGTGCTCCCTAGTGATAATCCACGATTTCGACGTCGTAGGCATCGCCGTCGCGCCAAACAAAACAGATGCGCCACTGGTCGCTAATGCGAAGGCTGTGCTGTCCTTCTCGATCACCCGCTAAGGCTTCAAGATGATTGCCCGGCGGCGACCTCAAATCGCGAAGTTCGGTGGCGATATCTAACTGCCGCAGCTTTCGTTGCGCCACCCGCTCGAAAGCCCTGAAACGCTTGACCCGCTGGCGGGCATGAAGCTGTTCGGCCTCCCGCGACCGGAACGACTTGATCACCGCCTCAACGTATAACGAGTAACGTTAAATGTCAAGCGTGTTGTTCGGGAAGTTATCTCCTTACAGCCATAGGCCCAGATAACTTGTTTGTGACTGAAGCGCTGGGCTGTCTGATCTCCTCCCGCTTTGCGGGACTGGTGCTCTGGCGATTGCAAATTGTTGCTGAAAGGAAGTCGGCTCCATTTGCCCTTCCCCTTTCGGGAAGTCTTTACAATTCTTTACAAGAAATCCTGTAACGCTTTTTGGCCGAATTGCGTTTATTCTTTAGGCCCGGTTCTGATAACTGGCGGGAGACAAGGAGACTATGCCTTGCCTCCAAAATCCTGCAACTGCCTGCCCCCAAACCACATCTAAACATTGACAATGATTCACTCAAATTCTATAGTGTTTCTGTTATAATGGCTTGAGTCGCACTTAAGCTTTTTTGTTATCAGTAACTTACGGACTGATATTTCTTCAGGGAAGGTGCAGCATGGGAAAGATTATTGGAATTGACTTGGGTACCACCAACTCGGTGGTCGCCGTCATGGAAGGCGGAGAACCCAAAGTCATTCCCAACGAAGAAGGCGGGAGGACGACACCCTCTGTCGTCGCTTTTACCAAGAACGGTGAGCGGTTGGTGGGACAGGTAGCCAAACGCCAGGCTATAACCAATCCGGAAAATACCGTTTACTCCATCAAACGCTTCATGGGCCGTCGCTTCGACGAGGTCAATGAAGAGATGAAGATGGTGCCGTACCGGGTGGTGCAGTCTGGGGACCACGTAGCCATTGTGGCGCAGGGTAAGGAATACACCCCGCCGCAGATATCGGCGATGATTCTGCAGAAGCTGAAGAAGGCAGCAGAGGACTATCTTGGCGAGACGGTCACCGACGCTGTCATCACGGTTCCGGCGTACTTTAACGACGCTCAGCGTCAGGCAACCAAAGACGCAGGCAAGATTGCCGGCCTCGAAGTAAAGCGCATCATCAACGAGCCTACGGCGGCAGCGTTAGCCTACGGACTCGACAAGAAGAAAGACGAAACCATCGCTGTCTACGACTTTGGCGGTGGGACCTTCGATATCTCGATCCTGGAGGTTGGCGAAGGCGTCATCGAGGTGAAGTCCACCAATGGTGATACCCACCTCGGCGGCGACAACATCGACCAGCGCATTGTTGACTGGCTCATTGAGGAGTTCAAGAAAGACGAAGGCCTCAACCTGCGCGACAAGGGCAACGAAATGGCCCTACAGCGTCTCCGTGATGCAGCCGAGCGCGCCAAGATCGAGCTTTCGACCACGATGCAGACGGAGATTAACCTGCCGTTTATCACCGCGGATGCGGGCGGGCCGAAGCATCTGGTGAAGACGCTGACTCGCGGCAAGCTGGAAGAGATGGTGAAAGACATCATCGACCGTTCGATCGGCCCCTGTAAGGCTGCCATCAAGGACGCCGGCATTACACCCGACAAGATCGACGAAGTCGTACTCGTCGGCGGCCAGACCCGTATGCCGCGCATTCAGCAACTGGTGAAGGAAGTCTTCGGCAAGGAGCCCCACAAGGGAGTCAATCCTGACGAAGTGGTGGCCATTGGTGCTGCCATTCAAGGCGGTGTACTGGGCGGCGAGGTGAAAGACCTGCTGCTGCTGGACGTTACTCCACTGACGCTCTCCATCGAAACGATGGGCGGCGTGGCAACGCCGATGATTCCGCGTAACACGACCATCCCGACGAAGAAGTCGGAGATGTTCTCTACTGCGGCTGATAGCCAGACGTCGGTTGAAGTACACGTTATGCAGGGCGAACGCCCGATGGCGCGCGATAACCGTACCCTGGGCAAGTTTCACCTGACGGGTCTGCCTCCGGCCCCGCGTGGCGTGCCACAGATCGAAGTCACGTTCGACATCGACGCCAACGGCATCCTGAACGTCAACGCCAAGGACATGGCCACCGGCAAGGACCAGAAGATTACGATTACGTCGTCTTCGGGTCTAAGCAAGGAAGAGGTCGAGCGTATGGCCAAGGACGCCGACGCGCACGCCTCTGAAGACAAGGCCAAGCGCGAGGAAGTGGAAGCGCGTAACCAACTCGACGGCATGGTGTACAGCATCGAGAAAATGTCGCGTGAGCACGGAGACAAGATCTCCGGGCAGGAGCGTGCCGATGTCGAGAACGCCCTGGCTGACGCTAAGAAAGCGCTCGAAGGCAGCGACTCGGCTGCGATGAACAAGGCGCGCGAAAACCTGACGTCCGCTTCGCACAAGTTGGCTGAGGCTATGTATAAGGCAAGCTCGGCGCAGCAACCTACGCCGGGCGGTCCGGCTCCGGGTGGAAACGGAGAAGCCCACGCTGGCGCGGAGCCGAAGAAGAACGAAGGCGTGATCGACGCCGAGTACGTGGACGTGGAGGAGAAGAAATAACGCTGTTCGCTATTCGCTTTTCGCTTGTTGCCAGAGAGGGGCGCCGCCGGCGCCCCTTGCGGCACAAAGCATGAGGGCGAAAGGCGAACAGCGAACAGCGAAGAGCGAAGAGCGAAAGGCGAGTGGTAAATTGCGATTCGAAGTAAATGGTCAGTCCTACATGTTGGCTTTCAATGAAGGCGACGAACGCTGGTATCTCTTGACGCCCAGCATCGGCGCCGCGAGGGCCATTCCTGTGCTCAGTGACGAGTTCGGTTTCGTCGCCCATAACGTTGTTCCGATGGGAGACGCGGGACAGGCGGGCACCAACTGACTAATGTAATGTAAAGATGTAGCGGGTCAAGGCGGGACCAGCAGGCGAAAAAGCTAACCGCGCTAATAACTAAGAACCAAAAACATGCCCAGCGCGACCAATAAAGACAAAGACTATTACGGCATCCTCGGGGTCAAGAAAACTGCCTCGGCGGACGACGTCCGCAAGGCTTTCCGCAAGCTGGCGCGCAAGTATCATCCCGACGTGAACCCCGGCGACAAGAGCGCGGAAGAAAGGTTCAAGACGCTCTCCGAAGCCAACGAGGTACTGAGCGATCCCAAAAAGCGCAAGATTTACGATCAGCTCGGCTTCTACTCCGACAATATCGATCCCGCGGCAGCCGAGGCTTACGGGCGCACCGGCGGTTACGGCGGCCCGGGCTCCGGCGGATCTCGTACCTACACTCAAGAAGTGCCGGTCGATTTCGGCGGATTCGACTTCAACGACTTTTCAGAAGGTGCGGGCGCGGCAGGCCGCAGGGCGGGTGGAGGCGGATTTCGTGACATCTTCTCCGGCATCTTTGGATCGGGCGGCGGGCGAGGCGAGGCGATGCAACACCATCCGGAGCCGGGCAACGACCTCGAGTATCAGGTCAATGTTGGCTTCTGGCAGGCGATCAAGGGTACGGTGATGAAGCTGAGCATCCCGCACCTGGAAGTCTGCGCGAACTGCCACGGGCAAGGTTACATCGAGAGCCCTGGCGTCTGCCCGGAATGTAAAGGCAAAGGACAGATTACGCAGAAGAGCGGCAGCATGAAGTTCAACATACCGTGTCCGCGCTGCGGCGGCAGCGGCAAGAACCGCACTGTATGCAACGTCTGCCACGGCGAAGGCCGGGTGGAGCAGACCGAGTCGCTGGAGGTCCGCATCAAGGCGGGCACGCGCGACGGCCAGCGCATCCGGCTTCCGGGCCGCGGCAATGCCGGGACGATGGGCGCGCCTGCGGGCGATCTCTACATCATTGTGCGCGCGGGCGAGCATCCCATCTTCAAGCGCGACGGCGACGACATCTATCTGACCGTTCCAGTCAGCTTCACGGAAGCCGGCTTGGGCGGGAAGATCGAAGTACCCACCATCGATGGCCGCACGCTGCTGAAGATTCCTCCGGGAACGCAGTGCGGGCAGAAGTTGCGTCTGCGCGAGAAAGGCGTGCCGTCAGCGGTGAAGGAAGGCGCGCGCGGCGACGAAATTGTGGAAGTCAAGATCATTCCGCCAAATGTGCGCGATGAAAAGTCGAAAGAGATTCTGCGCGAACTGGCAAAGCTGAACCCGGAGGACCCGCGGGAAGAGCTGTGGAAGCAGATTTAGCAAATTGCTGGAGCAATTTTGTAATTGGTGTATCCGGCAAGCTCGGGTAGTGCGGGCCTTCAGGCCCGCGTCTGCGAAGGCGCCCTTGGTTTGCTTCCGCCGCTGAGGTCTGGCGACCTCAGCGGCGGAAGCCGTTCTCTGGGCGGCCGGTGGACGCGGCGCTAAAGCGCCGCACTACCCGAGCCGCGCGGATATAGTAACTTTGAAACCGCTCTGATGGCTAATGTGCTCGAAACTGAGCGGCTGATACTGCGTCATCTAACACTCGACGACGTGGACTCCATCTTTGCTGTTATCGGCGATCCGGAAACGATGAAGTCCTATCCGCAGACGTTCACGCGCGAAGACGCCGTGCGCTGGGTCACGAGGAGCCAGGAACGCTATCGTAGTGACGGGTACGGGCTCTTTGCCGTCGTCCTGAAGTCGGTCAGCGAGGTAATCGGCGACTGTGGATTGATGCGGCAGCAAGTTGAAGGCGAGTCGATGCTAGAAGTCGGTTACCACTTTCGCCGTGACCGCTGGGGTTGCGGTTACGCCACTGAGGCTGCACGAGCGTGTGCTGCTTATGCCTTTGGCGATTTGGGAGCGCAGAAAGTAGTCTCGCTTATCCTGCCGGAGAACCTGCCCTCCCGCCGCGTGGCCGAGAGAAATGGAATGACGGTCGAGCGACAGGTCACGTTCCATGAATTGCCGCATCTGCTGTATGCCATGAAGCGGGAGGACTATGGCCAAGCGTAAAAAACAAGGCGCGTACATGATCAGCGCGGTCGCGGAGATGTATGGTATTCATCCGCAGACCTTGCGCCTCTACGAGCGCGAAGGACTGCTGAAACCCTCGCGCACCGAAGGCAACACGCGCCTCTATACCGACGAAGATCTGGAGCGACTGGAGTTTGTTCTGTCCCTCGCTCGAGACTTAGGGGTCAATATTTCGGGTATCGCCATCATCCTGCAAATGCGCGAACGCATGGACGAGATGCAACGCCAGATGGCGGATTTCGTCACCTATGTCCGCAATGAGGTGATGGCGCGCGCGCAACAGGCCGCCGATCCCAGCCGCGGCGCCATTATTCCCCTTCGTCGTTCAATCGTCGTCAAGGCAGAAAAGAAGAAATAATCCCTCTGGGTCACACAGAAGGCATAGGAAGTGCATTCTAGCTTAGAACGATGGGGACGATGGCTCGATGGTGCGATATTTTTCTTCCTGTGCCTGTTTGCCATCCTTCTGCCTCATTCCATCAAGGGATCACAGCACGCGTGGCAGATAGCGCTCGTCCTCTGGCTGGTGAAGCTGGCCGTGACACGCGAGCGTCCTTTCCCGCAACCACTCACGGCTCCGCTGCTCGCCTATGTTGTGCTCAGCGCCATCTCGACCATGCTCAGCCCAGACCCCTATGTGAGCTGGGTGCAGATGAAGTTCGTCTGCCTGGTGATCGTCGGGATCGTGTTTGCCCAGAACCTGAAGCGGCTTAGCCAGGTGCGCATCCTTGTGTTCCTTCTGCTGCTGTCGGGCCTGGCCGCCGCCGGTTTCACCGCATGGCAGTACACCTACGGCATTGGGGCGCAGGTTAAGTCCATCCTCCCGGACACCGCGCTGTCCCACGCGGGCATTCGCCCCGATGACATCATCACCCGCGTCAACGGGCACAACGTGCATACTGCGGCGCAATTGGAGCGGGCGGTGGACCAAAGCCCAGCGGAAGCGCTCCTTCGCATCGACTTTCTTCGCGGTTTGCCCTTGGGCAGACGGACCACGTTTATTTCTCCTGACGGTTTCCGCAACAGCGGTTTAGGCACACCAAATCTGCAACTCGTGCGTGGTAAACCAGTCCGCGCCCAAGGTACGCTGCGGCACTACGGCGTTTTCGCCGAGACCCTGATGCCGATCGGCGGCCTGGCATGGGCGATGTTGTTGTGCGCCCAACCGCAGAGGCCGGCGCTCCGAGTGCTGTTCGCCGTCATCTTTCTGGCGCTCGGGATGACTATCGCCGCGACTCAGACTCGCAGGGCCCTTGCAGGCCTGGCCGCTGGATGTTTCGTCGCGCTACAACTGCTGGCGGGACGTCGTATGCGAGTTTTGGCCACTGCCGCCTTAGGCTTGTTGCTCGTGGCGGCGACGTTCTGGATCCAGCACACTCGCGGATTCGGTTGGATCGCCGTCCACGATGCCGGAACGCAATACCGGGTCCTGATGTGGGAAGACGGACTGCGTCTGGTTCGCCAACACCCGTGGTTCGGCGTCGGCATGGGCACCATCTTCAACCACTGGCAGGAGTGGAACATCCGCGCCTACGCGCTGTATCACGTGCAGTGGCATTTTCACTCTGACTATGCGCAGATCGCCGTGGAACGCGGCCTGCCGGCGCTGGCGGCATGGCTCTGGTTTCTGATGGCCAATTTCATATTCCTGCGTGGCCTGCTTCGCCGTGTGCACACGCGTAGCCGCTTTGCGAGCGGTGTTGTGGCGGGCGTGCTGGCCGGCTTCGTCTCATTCCTCCTGTGTTCTCTGGTGGAATATTCCCTGATTGATGAGACGCTGGTTATGCTCCTGTTCTCCTTTTTCGGGATGGCGGTTGCCATTGACCACATGTTAGGAGTAGAGGGCGCAATCGACGTGCGATGATCAACGGCGCTGAGGCCCGCGGCGTCCTTAAGCCTGGAATGCGCGTGGTGGAGTACACGGGCGGCAGTACGGGGTCCTCGCTGGCCATGGTGTGCGCGGTGAAAGGCTACCCGTTCCTCGCGGTGACGTCAGATGCTTTCGCGGGCGAGAAGCTGGCTACGATGCGTGCGTTCGGCGCTGAGCTGCATATCATTCCCAGCGACCAGGGCAAGATTACGCCGGAGCTTTTTCGCGTCATGCTGGGAGAAGCGGACAGACTGTCTCACGAGCCCGGCAATCTCTATACCAACCAATTTCGTAATGAAGACGCAATCGCCGGTTACATGCCTATCGGCACGGAACTGCTGCGGCAGGTTGGCCCCGATTTCGACGTATTTTGCGGCGCGGTGGGAACTGCCGGAATGATTGTCGGAGTTTCGCGGGCCTTGAAGGCAGCGAATTGCATGGCCCGCATGGTCGCGTTGGAACCGGCATCGTCTCCGGTGCTCAGCACTGGGAAAGGCGGCCCGCACCGGATTGAAGGCGTCGGCGCGGGTTTCTGGCCTCCGCACTTGGCCAAGGAAGACTGCGATGACGTGCGGCCCATTGAAGAGCAGCTAGCCCGTGAAACGGCCCGCCGTCTGGCGCGAGAAGAAGGCATCTTCGCCGGTACTTCAAGCGGATTGAATGTCGCTGCGGCGTTTCAACTCGCCCAGCAGTTGGGCGCGGGACATACCGTCGTCACAGTGGCCGTGGATTCAGGATTGAAGTATCTTGCGGGTGACTTGTACTCGGCATGAACAGCATTGCAACCGCAATCTATTTCCGTCTAGACTCGTGATGGCGGGAGTCGATCTCCGCAAGCTTCCGGCGGCAGTGGTTGGCAGCGGTTGCAACGAATGCGAGAGTGGCGGAATTGGCAGACGCACCAGACTTAGGATCTGGCGGGGAAACCCGTGGGGGTTCGAGTCCCCCCTTTCGCACCAATAACTCGCGTGGCATCGTCGGAGTCGCATTTCGGCCTTTGTGCCTGAAATTGTGGCCACTCCCAAGACTTTTCACCTCTTCTGCCGTGCCCGGATTCCCGAAGGCTGCGAAGGTAAGTTCCACCGCGTCCGCATAAGGATGGACGTTCTTGTGCCATTGAAAAGCAAAATGGAAATTGCGGCGACGGCGGCGCCACTGGTCGTCGGGACCATTTCGGCAGTGCTGCTGTTGTGGGGACTGAGCGATAAGTACCTTTGGCAGGATGAAGCTCAGACAGCGGTGCTGGCGGAGCGCATGCTCCGGTTCGGACGTCCGCTCGCGTACGACGGAGTCAACTTAATCACGCTCGATCAGTTTGTGCTGGAAGACCCAGCCACGATTGCGCAGCGCACTACTGATCCCCAAGCAGCGGTCAAGTACTATGTCGATCGTGGGGACTTCAAGGCGGATACCACCTGGAGATGGCAACCCTGGGGCCAGTTCATTGTAGAAGCCGCCAGCCTCAAAGCGCTGGGCAAAACCACGCTGGCGGCGCGACTTCCCTTCGCCCTCGCAGGCATCGTCATTGTCCTGCTGTTGTATCAGTTCGTGCTGACAAATTTCAGCAGCACCTTGATGGCGTCACTGGCGGCCCTGCTCCTCGCCTTCAATGGGTATTGGATCCTGCACAGCCGCCAGTGCCGGTACTACTCATTGTCGACCTTGTTCCTACTGCTTACCCTGATGGCATATGCTCGTTGGCAACGGGGTGGACGGTGGGGCGCTGCCGCGTTTGGCATTGCCGTGTGGTGCTGGTTCCAGGTGGATTACGGGACATTGTGGCCGGTATTGCTGGTGTTGTTCGTCGATGCATTGGTGGCACACCGCCACACTCCGTGGCGGCCCATGCTGGTTGCTGCTGCACTGGCGGTGACGATGGGCCCTTTCGTGTATTACTTCGAATTATGGCGCCGGTTATCGACCCCGGTCGGAACCTGGGGTGATCGTTTCAGGGTCAATTTGTTCAATATGAATGAATACATTGTGCCGCTCGTGGTCGTGCTCGGAGGCATTGCACTGCTGGGCTGGCGCTGGCGAACTCTGCTTGCGGTTGAGAGAAGAATGGTGGCCATGGTCTGCGCCGCGATCGTTGGGTTCTCGCTATGGGTTCCTTCCGCGGTGCCGTTCTCCTTTCTGCGTTACGTGATTATGCTGGCGCCGCTGGGCTGTCTGCTGTCCGCGTGGGCTCTGGTCCGAGCTTGCGGCTCGCGGATCGGGATCGCGTGGTTGGGTGCGGCAGTGCTAATCCTGACCCCCTGGCTGAGCAAACCGTTAAACCTGGTTAGTCCACCGCCGCGCTGGTACAAGAGTGCGACAGTGCTCCGGCCGGATTTATCGCTAATGGCCGTGGAAGTGTTCGGCCACCGGCCAGATCCCAATCGCGTGCTGGTTGACTGGTTGAAGCAGAATGCCAGACCCACCGATGAAATTCTTGTCAACTACGAGGACGTACCGTTGATGTTCTATCTGCCTAATCCCATTCGGGGCGGGGTAGCAGCCTTCCGCGCAGAAGACGATGCTAAAGCACCGCCGGAATTTGTGGTACTGAGACGCTCAGTGCAATTTGTGCACTGGGCAGTCTACGAGCGAGAGTTTCGACGCTATCACTGGTTCGAAGTGCCTCTTGTGCGGGCCCCTGATGTACCTTGGGGCAACAATCCCGATCCTTTCGCACAAGCCTTCAGCCCACCCAAGGACCGACCAATCTATGTAGCCCGGCGTATCCGGCGCATTGGCACGCTTCCGTAGAATGGTTGCTATCGAGCGCAGGATATGGGTTCAGCAGCTCGGACGGGTCCTATTAAATCAGTTGACCGCGCCTGCGGCACAGTCGCTGGAGCCGCCGCCTCCACCCAATCCGCCGCGGATACCCCCTGGTCCGCCTCCACCACCACCTATGTAAGGATCGAAAGCAAGGAGAGATGGCAGAGATCAATCTGCGTTGGCCACATACAAAGAACCTTTCAGGGTTAGGGCACGAACAAGCACCCTCGGGGCAGTCTTTTTCGCGTCGGAGGTGATCCCGGCATGAGCGTATGCGCTGCACTGCATTGTGCCCAATTTTGTGCCCACTGGCCGATTGCAGGCGTTTGCTTCCGTTGGAACGGCGGAGTGAGAACCCGCGTAAATGCTAGTAGATCCCGCTCCGTACAAACTCTGCTAAACTGTTGATTCTTCCTTCCAGTGGAAGGATCTGGCGGGGAAACCGTGGGGGTTCGAGTCCCCCCCTTTGGCACCAACAATTTGATTGTCAGCCCCCCTTATGACTCGCACATCTAAGCTGCTACTGGTTCCCATACTCTTACTCCAGATCCTGCTATTCACCTTCGTCGCTCAGCACCGCTTTGTCGACGGCGACGAAGGTTTCTATCTCGTGGCATCGCGTCTGGTCCTCATGCACAAAAAGCCGTATCTGGATTTCTTCTTTACCCAGGCGCCTCTCTTGCCTTACGTCTACGCGCTGTGGATGAAGTCCTTCGGAATATCCTGGATCTCCGCAAAGTTATTGCCCGCCTTGTTGACGGCCCTCCTCGGTACTCTGTTATATGAGCACGTCCGCCATGAAACGCGGAGCTGGATCGCCGCCCTTTCGGCTGTGGTCCTGTTTGCCGCGAGCACGCTCATCTTCGCCTGGTTTCCGGTGGTGAAAACCTACTCCCTGGCCGGGTTGTTTCTTTTCTCGGCATACGTGGTCGTCAGCCGGTCTTCCGCAGGCCCTCATCGAGGGTGGCTGGGGGCCGGCGGGTTATTGCTTGGCTTGAGCGTCGATACCCGTTCCTCTTTGGTTCTGGTCACGCCTCTGTTCCTGTGGTGGATCTTTCAGAACTCTGGTGCGCGCGCCAGGGTGGTCTCGATACTCTGGTTTCTCGGTGGCTTCGCGATTGGGATCGTCCCATGCCTCTACTTTTTTATGTCCTCTCCAGATGCGTTCCTGTTCGATAACTTGGGCTACTACGCGATTCGTTCAAACGCGGGTCTGGTCGGGATGTGGCAAGAAAAACTTTTCGTTCTTCTCATGTCATTCCTGGGCGGGCCGGAAGGCAACGGAATTCAAAACAGTATTTTATTTTTCATCAGCTTGGGGTTGGTTCCTTTAATAGCCAGGCGAGAATGGTCTCCGCGGTTCGCCTTTCAAATCGCCCTCGTTTTGGGTGTGATTGCTCTCATTCCTACACCGGTTCACCCGCAATATCTTTGTTTCTGTATCCCATTCCTGCTTGCCAGTACCATCTGCGCGGTAAACGACTGGTTTCTAACTCTGGGATCCAGAAGAGAACGCTTGGTTGCGGTGGCCGGGTGTGTGCTACTGGCAGCCGTTTATCTGGCTGCATCGGTCAACGATTTTCGCAAGTATCTCATCACCGGAGAGGGGATTCCGACGGTGCGATGGGCCCACGATAAAGATGACTGGAGACAGCAACGAATCATCGAAGTGTCGCAGGCAATCGACCAGATTGCGCGTCCCGGTGAAATCGTGGCTAGCTTTTGGAAGGGGTATATCTTCCAGACACAAGCAAGTCCGTTCCCGGGATTGGAAGCCGATAGCGGTCTGCCTATCGCCGGCAAGCTCACCCCGGAACAGAGAGCGAGATATCACATCCTTTCATGGGAGCAGATCCAAGCCAACTTCGCAGCTCATGTGCCGCGAGTCGTGGTTGTGCAAAACAACCAGGAGCACAAGAGCATTCTCGTGCCGGAGGTGATGGGAGATGCGGCCAAATCCTCACTTCTTACGAATGGATATACCCTGGTGCGGTCGATAGGAGACACGTCGATTTACGTCTGCTGTTCCAAACCTTGAGACAAACTTAAAGCGCAATCTTCAGATCTCGCGGATGCAATGTTCCGGAACTAAGTTAGTGTTCGTGTTCGTGCTTTGAATGGGAATGCAGATGAGGGTGCGAGTGCTCAAAGGTCCCGTGCGAGTGCCGATGCGCATGTACGAGGTTCGCGCGCAGCAGTAGTTCGTGGTTCGACAGGACCTCCGCCGGCCGCCCGCTGGCTGACACCTTGCCTTCCTCCAGCACGACGATGCGCTCAGCAATGTCCTCCACAATTTCAAGCTGATGGGTTGCCGTGATCACCGTCTTGGAAGAACCCTTCCATTCCTGGATCAAATCTACGATCTGGCTTTGACTGCGCGGATCGAGAGTTGACGTGGGCTCGTCCAGCAGCAGAACGTCAGGATCGAGCACGATGACGGAGGCTAGCGCCACTCGTTTCTTCTCGCCGCCGGAAAGGCGATAGGGCGGGCGATCTCTCAGGTGCGCAATCTGCATGAGCTCCAGCGTTGCCGAAACTCGCGACAGCACCTGCTCCCGTGGCCACTCCAGTTGCAGCGGCCCAAAGGCGACTTCGTCGAAGACCGTGGGATTGAACAACTGCACATCCGGATTCTGAAAAACCAGGGCCACTCTTCGGCGAAACGAAAGCGCGAAGCCATTTTGGGTCAGGAGTTCGGGCGAGAGGTGTTGGCCGCAGAAGCTGATGGAGCCGTGCGAAGGAAAGTAAAGCGCATCGAGGATGCGCAATAGTGTGGATTTTCCTGAGCCGTTGGCGCCGAGCAGGGCGATGCTCTCCCCCTCAGCGACTTCGAGCGACAGTCCGCGCAGCGCCGGAAGGCGTTCGTACTCGAAGCCGACGTCCTGCAACTCGAAGAGCAGCGCCAAAAGTGATCTACCTTCCTGTCCAGACTGCGATACTGCCGGCACAAAGAAATGCGAACAGCCCAACATAGTCCCATACCCGCATATCGAAATCAGAGAGGATGCGAATGTCGCCACGGAAGCCACGCGACTGCATGGCCATATACACATCGCTGCTGAGATCGATGCTCTTGCTGAGCAGCACGCCCGCTGTTCTGGCCGTCATTCGGCGCCGCTCCGGGCCCGGCAATCGCCCTACGGTCCGGCTCTGCCGCGATTCAAACATCTGGCTCGCGTTTTCGACCAGAAGAAACACATAACGATGCGTCATCGCCAGCATCGCGATCGCCTCCTGAGGAACGTGAAACGAGCGCAGCGCCTTGAGGACATGGCTCCAGGGAGTACACAGCATCAACAGGGTGGTGAAGGTCACTGCGGTCTCAACCCGCGCAATCAGCAGCGTGGCCGTTGCCAGACCTTGCGCAGTAATGCGGAGAGACCCGCCCGCGAACGTAGCAATCGAAGTGCCAGGAGTAATGAAAATCGCCGGCAGAGCGATGACTCCGGTAAAGGCCAGAACGACGAGCCACACGCGCTTGGCCAGCGTACCAATTCCGACCCTGGAGAAAACGGCAATCGTCACTGCCACCACGAACAACGCTAGAACCACCGTAAGCCTGCGTGACAAGGTGACAGCCAGCACCAGCGCAAACAGGCCAACCACTCGCACGCGAGGGTCGAGCGATTGCAACAGTCCACGCCGGCGCGCAATCTCCTCTGACATAAGAGCGCGGGACAGAGCGCGAGTGAAACCGATCAGCGTTGATTCGACGAACCCGCCACGCTTCATCTGGAGTATCTCGTGGCTCGCCGGCGCTCAAGGTAGCCTTGCGCCAGAAGCGAGAGCGCGAGCAGGAAGCCGACTCCGAACATGGCGGAGAGCAGATAGCCGAAGCCAGCGCTCTTGACGAACGACGGCGCATAGCCGGGAAACGGCGCGGTCCAGAGATTTGCTAGCCGCTGCATCCCGGAAGGAATTGTTCCACGTAGAACATTTGCCCCAGTTCCAATTTGGGCCGGTGATCCAGGGCGAGCAAATTCGGAGGGCGACCATTCGCTCCACGCTGTGCCGGCGGCCAGTATCCCAAATGGTGTCAACAACATAAGTAGCGCCACGGCCATCCACAATCGGCGCTGTGAGTTGGCTTGAACCGGCGTGGCCAGCGGCACTTCTGTGCCAACGGGAACTCCGGAACTGCCTTGCAGCAGATTCCGGTCGGCGACCTGCAAGTAGGCAACAAGTCCCGCGGAGATTACCGCCTCCGCCAATCCGGCGAACGTCAAATGCCCGATCATCATTACGGGTAGCGCGACGCCGAATGGATACGGCGAATACAGCGGCGTTCCGGCTGCGTCGCGAAACAACAGCGGCTGAATTCCGAGTTCGGCTCCAGCGACCAACGCGGCGGCGTTGACGGCAAGGTAGCCAGCGACCGCGGCCGCCGTAACCCGTCGTTTGGACGCGATGCTCGCGCCGGCGGCGATCAGGCGGTACGTCGCATAGGCCACCAGCGAGCCTACGATCGCCATGTTGAAGCAGTTCGCCCCCAGCGTGGTGATGCCGCCATCACCGAAGAACAGCGCCTGAATCGCGAGTGCGATCGAGATGGCCAGAATCGCGCCCGACGGGCCAAGCACGATGGCCGCAATGGTCACGCCGACTGCATGGCCGGTGGTCCCGCCCGGCAGCGGCAGGTTGAACATCATGATCACAAAGGCAAACGCTGCAAACACGGAAATGAGTGGAACCACACGGCTGAGCAACAAACGCTTGAGGCGCTTCAGTGCAGCGTACCATCCTGCAATCGCGGCCACATAAAGGGTCGCGCAGGTGGATGGGCTCAGGTATCCGTCAGGTATGTGCATGCAGGCGGCCGATCGGCGACGCGTCCTAATCCTAACTTAGATTTGACGCAGATTGATGGCTGGAGCTGGTCCGCGCCGCTCCGCGGACAGTGCGCCGGCAATGGCATCGCTGACGGCCTTCGTCAGTGCGTCGCGATCGGTGAAGGCATGCGGATCGATTGGCGGGTGGAATATAACCGTTGCCGTGCCTGGCCGCAGAGCGAAGCGCGTCTTCGGCCAGCATTCGAATGTCCCAAGCAAAGTGACCGGGACAACGGCTACTCCTGACTCCATAGCCAGGTGAAACGGCCCTTTCTTGAAAGGCAACAGCCGGCCGTCCACCGAGCGAGTACCCTCGGGAAAAATAATCATGTGCAATCCCTGTTGCAGGACCTTGACAGCAGCCTTCACGCTCTCGATCGCGGCCTCGCGATCGCTGCGATCCACCGGAACAAGGTCGGCCACTCTCATGCCGGCGCCGAGGATTGGAAGACGGAACAACTCTTTTTTCACCAGCACGGAACATCGGCCGGGAACAACTGGAATCAGGATAGGCGGGTCAAGGTTCGAGGAATGGTTCGCCATGAAAATGTAGTTCCTGCCGGGCTGCAAGTGCTCGCGGCCGTGTATTTCAATCTTGACGCCTGCCAAGCGGACACCCAGGATCGCCAGCCTGTTGGCGATCCAGTACAGCGGCATGACGTTGCCCGTGAGGAGCGCGTAGAGCAACCCCGGCGGTCCAACGACGAGCGTGCAAAGCCCCCAGAAGGCCAGCATGAAGAGGGCGCGGATCAAGGAGTGCCTCCGAGTTCATCCTCGCCGTGAATCCAGGCCGCCCGATGTGCGCGTTGCTCCGGAGTCACCACCGGCAGGTCTAGAAGCTCATAGATCAGCTCTGATCTCGAGCCAAGCCGCAGGCTGACCTGACGTTTGCCTTTACCGTTCTCGACCTTGAGGCGGACGGTTGTGCCGGGGACCATTTGCGACAAGGTTTCATCCAGGAAACTGTTAGCCGGGGCGCCATTCACGGAAGTTATGCGGTCGCCTGCCGCAAGGCCCGCCTGCTGCGCGTCGCTGCCGGGCTCCACGCGCAACACCTCCGGCTGTCCCGCGATGTTCGCGGTAGTTGTGAACCCGGGCGTCGCAGTTTCTATGGTCTTTACATTCAGGTGCAGCCCGGCGAACTGAAAGAATTCGTCGTAGGGAATTTCCTTGACTCCCGCAACATAGTCGCGGAAGAACTCAGTAAAGCTCTGGCCGGTGATTGTTTCCGCCGCTTCCTGGACGCCCGCGGAATCAGGAAAGAAGAGATGCTGTTTGGCGTAACGGTCGTTCATCCACTGGAACAGATCGCGGAGTGATTTCCGGCCGCCGGTCAGCTCGCGGATGCGAAGATCAAGCACCACGCCGAGAATGTCTCCCTTGTTGTAATAGCTGATGCTGCGCTCCGGTGAACGATAGAGCGCGATGCCCTCGAACCAGGCGTTGAGACTGGACTCTTCCGCCGACTGCCAGGTGTGCGCGGGACGTCGTTGCAATTCGGTGATCTCGGCCCCAACCCGCTGCAAGTATGTGGCTTCATCGATGAGCCCGGCCCGCACCAGCAATATGTCGCCCACCGTGCTGGTTACGCCTTCGCTGAACCACAATGCTCGTGTGTCGTTCTCCTGCTGATAGTCGACAGGCTCCAGTGACTGAGGGCGAATGCGTTTGACGTTCCACAAATGGAAGAACTCATGCGCGGTCACATTCGCCACTGGTTGCAGGTCGTTGCGCAAGCGCTCGGCGCTGACGTCGATGGCCGTTCCGTAGGCGTGCTCCATGCCTCCCGCGCCACGGCCCCGCGGGAAGTGGTACAGGAAGGTGTATTCGTCGTAGGGACGGTCTTGCATCCAATCGACCGCGGCATGAGTGATCTTGCGAAGGGTTTGTTCCAGCCTTGCTATGTCGTAGTCCGCCGGATTAGCATCTACCACAACGTGGTAGGTAGCTCCATCTTCCTGAAAGGCCGACTCGCGAAGAGTGCCGGCTTCCACCGGGCTGTCCACCAACTCATCGTAGCTGCGGGCCACTCCAACCAACTGACTCAGCTTGCCGGGCCCAGCGGCGCCGAGCACATGCAAGT
>Ga0209656_10000568_pt1 | contig 24317 bp, 24 predicted proteins | sample BogFormECP12_OM2_FD_188239 | JGI IMG/M metagenome (GOLD analysis project Ga0209656, IMG submission 188239) | Bog forest soil microbial communities from Calvert Island, British Columbia, Canada - ECP12_OM2 (SPAdes) (version 2) | ecosystem: Environmental > Aquatic > Freshwater > Wetlands > Bog ... | reverse complement strand
CGCCATCGTCGGACTCATCAAAAAACTCTCGATGACTTAGTCCGTGTACGACAGTGAGCGATAAATCGCAGGCCGACGAGATGATGTATCTGGTGAAGAACACGACCCGCGACAATATTGGGATTGCGCAGCGGGGAGTGATGAAATGAAAATATTGGGCAATTTTGTAATCGGGTAATTGTAATTTGGAAGCGGCCAAGCGTCGCCCCGCATGTGGGAGGTTCGCACGCGAGTCAATGAGTGTGATGGCGATTTATCAACAACTAATCGTCCGTGAATCCTCGCCTAGAGCGCAGCGGTGATACAAATCTTTGACGGATCGACAGTCAGCGAAGAGAGACCCCTCGAACAGTATTCGGTCATGAAATACCCACAAGCCTCCCTTGATTAAAGCGAGGTACACACACCATTCGTCGAACCGTCTCAGGAGCATTGCCAATTCTTCCAAGAGCACGGGTTTGGCGAGACTGCAAAGCGCTTCAATACGGACGCTCATGCCGTACATGTCATCATCTACGACAAAGAAATCAGGCTTGCGATTGCTAGAGTGCCAATCATCCTGAGATTCTTCATAGCTGTCCAGAATTGGCATCTTTCCCATTTGCCCGACGCTGCCATAGGACGAGAGAACGTCCAGCACAGCGTTTCTAAAAATGTGGAACTGTTGCCAGGTATGATCGCGATTCGAAAACGGACACTCTTCACGCGAGAACTCAATCACCCGAAGTGACGAGTTTTGTTCGGGCCATTCGCGGTGTTCATTCATTCCGCACAGCTTAACATTCCAACCCGATCAACTGTTGCAAACAGGCTGGTACACTCATTGACAATTCCCTGGTCTAAGGGAGCGGCGGAGGGGTGCCATTGCACGACCTCCGCTCCGGCTTTCTGCGGCGATTAGGCACCAATATGGACATCATGTGATGCTATAATCAGTGCCTGGAGTTTTTATGAGAACAACCCTTGCGCTGGATGACGATCTCGTACGCACGGCCCAGGAGTTCACCGGGGTAGAAGAGAAAACGGCATTGATTCGGGAGGCTCTCAAGGCCCTCATCGAGCGGGAGAGCGCGCGCAGGCTGGCGTCGCTGGGAGGCACAATGCCCAAGTTGAAATCTGTTCCACGCCGCCGGGAGCGGACGCATTGATCCTCGCGGATACGTCGGTATGGATCGACCATCTCCGTTCGGGAAATCAAGAGATGCGCAAGCGTCTGAACCGGGGGGAGATTGTGATCCATCCATTCATTATTGCGGAGCTCGCATTGGGATCTTTGCGGCAGCGCGCAAAAACGCTTGCGCTGCTGGACTTGTTACCGCAGGTGCGAATACCTCAGCTGGTGGAGGTGCGGCTCATGATTGAGGCTCGCCGTTTGTACAGTTTGGGGATCGGCCTGACCGACGCGCATTTGATAGCGTCGATCTTTGTCAATCCTTCCACACTTTTGTGGACACGAGACAAACCACTCCGCAAGGTTGCCGAAGCTCTCGGTATTCACGCCGGCCTGGCTTAAGAAACCGCGTTCGTTGTTCCTAGAGTCACAAAAATAGCCGAGTACGCAATTACAAATTTTCTTCGGCTTCTTCGGCAACATAGGCACTGCGATCCTCATCCCTTGATCGTGAAGCGAATAATCGAAGGCGTTCACCTGGTCCCGATGGGGATGGCGAATGCCTACCTGATCGAGGGCGACGACGGGTTGACGCTGATCGACGCCGGTTACCCGGATAAAGAGGCTGCCGTTTTCGAGGCAATCCGCGGGCTTGGACGTTCGCTGGATCAGCTCAAGCACCTGATTCTCACGCACGGGCATCCTGATCATATCGGGAGCGCCGCTCGGATCGTGCGGCAAACTGGTGCGAGGACCTACATGCACCCGTTCGATATTCCTATTGCCGAGAGTGGGGGTCCCTTTCGACCGATGAGGGCGGCGCCTGGTGTGTTGCGGCGAGTGCTGTGCAAGCTGCTCTACCATCCCGACAAGCGACTGGAGCCGGTTGCCATCGACCAGCCTTTGATCCCCGGCGAAATACTGCCCATCGCTGGGGGCTTCGAAGTGATTCATACTCCGGGGCATTGCGCCGGACAGGTTGCGCTACTGTGGCGTCCGGGACGAATGCTGTTCGCGGGCGATGTGTGCATGAACATCATGGGCCTCGGTGATCCAGTCGGCTTCGAGAATTTGGAGGAAGGTCGCGCGAGCCAGCGCAAGGTTGCGAGTCTTTCATTCGATGCGGCCGGGTTCGGCCATGGCGAGCCTATTGTCCGCGATGCTTCGAAGCGTTTCCGCGATAAGTGGGGCGAGAGGTCGTCTCTCTGACATTCACGCTAGGTTGTCTTAACGTAAACCTGCCGGAAACAGAGGTTCGTTTTTCTTCGAAAGTGGTATTAAGAGTTCCATCGAAAGTGGGTATACACAAATACCACGAGCTCGGCCAAATTAAAAAGGTGGCATTCGTTCAATTTGATTCCGGAGGGGACGATGAGCACGTATCGGCGAATCGAAGTTCAAGCATTGTTGAGAATTGGCTACCGCCGCAATTCAAAAGGGGGCATCGTGACCATTCATCGCCGTTCAGTCATCATCGCGCTGCTAAGTCTGTGTCTGGCAGCGCCTGGACAGTTGGCCGCACAATCGCACCAGGATTCGGGCTCCGGGATGAATCAGAAAGAGAGTGCAGTCCCCGGTCTTCACGACTTCGACTTCCTGGTTGGTCAATGGCAGGCCCATCATCGAAAGCTGAAGCAGCGACTCGCCAATAATCACGAGTGGATTGAATTCGAAGGCACATTGTCGAATCAACCGCTTATGGGGAGTTACAGCAATGTCGACGATACGGTGCTCAGCGTTCCCGGTGCTCCCTATCGCGGTGTCGCTCTGCGGTCCTTCGACCCGAAGACCCAGCAGTGGTCAATCTGGTGGCTCGACAGCAGGACACCATCCGAACCATTGGATCCGCCGATGATTGGAGGCTTCCACAATGGCGTGGGCACTTTCTATGGGGATGATACGGTCAAGGGAAAGCGAGTTCGGGCGCGCTTTATCTGGTCCAACATCACTCCGACATCGGGCCACTGGGAGCAAGCGGATTCGCCAGACGAGGGCAAGACCTGGGAGACAAACTGGGTGCAGGACATCACACGAGTTCGCTGATCGCGGGGATCGACGAATACGAAAAATGGCGTTAAACCGCGCCTTCACAAGCTACTAATTTTCCTTCGGCTTCTGCGGTTCAGCACTCTTAGTTTTCACTTCTTTCACGTCTTTTATTTCTGGGGTCCAGGGATTCGCGTTGGCGGGGGCGTTAGGATTGACGCTGAAGGGCCAGAGGTAGAGGTTCATGCCTTGCGATCCCTTCATTTCGACGATGGCATATTCGCCGGGGGCGAGATCTTCGGTGGGAGTTAGCTTGAGCCAGCCTCCGGTGACGCGGTCGATGGTGGTCTTGACGGAAGTTTGTTCTGGAGTGGTTTTGCCGCTGGCGGAGCGTTTGAGATCACCGACGATGCGTTTGCCACTTTTTACTTTCAGGTGAACGATGACGAAACGATCGAAGGGAACGACGGCTTGTTGGGGCTGCTGCGGCTGGGCGGGCTGGGCGCGGGGAGCGTCGAGACTGGGCTGCGAAGGCTGAGCGGAAGCGGTTTGGCCGGACGGCGGCTCCGGGGTGGAAGTTTCGTCTTCGGGGTTAATGTAAATCGAAGGAACGGCGACGTGAGCGTAGACGGTCGAGTGCTCGCCATCGAGTTCGATGGTTTGCTTGGCGCCGGCGACGGGAACGATCGCGCCACGAAGGATGCTGGCTTTGGAGCCACGATTGATGTCACCTTCGTCCTGCTGGAGTTCGATAAGCTGGGGCTGGCCTTTGAAATTGTCGAGTAGAAACATGCCGGAAAGTTCGGGCAGGTGAAGGCCGGGCGCGACTTGCGGGAGGCGAGCTTCTCCGGCTCCGCGGTCGGCGTCGGTTTCCTTGTCGATGAGGGCGGCTTCGGGAATGGCGGGAGCGGCGGCTCGGTCTTTCTCGAATTTTTCGGTAGCGGGCCAATCGACCAGAGAGGACGGAAGTTCTTCCCATTCTTCGCGCTCAGCACTGTAGTAGCGCACGCGGTCGCCTTTGACCTCATACTTGGTGATGGATTGATAGGAGCCGTCTTTGAGGATGAGGCGGCGGGAGGGTTGCTCGGCGGAGGAATGAATAGGAAAGAGAATGAGGGCCGCGAAAGCGAGGGCGGCGATTATGGTGCGGCGGGGAGCGATTCGAGAAGTCATCGTATCGTCAATTATCATCCTTTTGATTATCTCCTGCCGGGCGATGGATCTCGATTGTGGACCGGGAGCCTTCCAATGATTCAACCGATATGGCGCGGACTTTCGTCTGATCAGGGCCGTGGGGTAGAGTGAGAGCGATGAAGCACACTTTGCAAGAGATCGCTGGGGCGCTCGAAGTCAGGCTACTGGGGGATGGAAGCACGCGGGTGAGTGGAGTGGCGAGTCTCGCGTCGGCTGCGGCGGGCGATCTGGTTTTTGTGGAAGATGAAAAATATCTGACGCGGGCGATGCAATCGGGGGCGGGAGCGGTGATTGCGGGAGAATTTGCGACGGGCGCGTCGGGGAAGCCGTTGTTGATCTGCCGGCATCCGAAGCTGGTGTTTGCGCGGGCGGCCGCGTTTCTGCAGGATGGGAAACGGGCGGGGCGGGAAACTGGCGTACATGCGAGCGCGGTGGTGCATGCTTCGGTTCGGCTGGGAGCGGGCGCGGTGGTGGAGGAACGCGCTGTAGTGGCCGAGGGCACGGACATTGGGGAAGGTTCGAGAATCGGCGCGGGATGCGTGATTGGAGGCGGGGTCAAGATTGGGAGCGGGTGCGAAATTTATCCGAATGTGACGATTTATGCGGGGACGACGGTGGGCGATCGGGTGATTGTGCATGCGGGGGCGGTGCTGGGAAGCGATGGGTTCGGATATGTGCGGGACGCGAAGAGTGGGCGGTATGAGAAATTTCCGCAGGTGGGCCGGCTGGTGATTGAAGACGATGTGGAGATTGGGGCCAACACAACGATTGACCGGGGGGCGCTGGATGAGACGCGAATCGGGCGCGGAACGAAGATCGATAACCTGGTGCATATTGGCCACAACTGCCGGCTGGGGGAGAACGTAGTGATTGCGGCGCAGACTGGGCTTTCGGGAAGCATTGTGATTGAGAATGATGTGGTGCTGGGCGGGCAGGTGGGGATTGGGGAACATGCGCGCATTGAAGAAGGAGTGATGCTGGGCGGGCAGGGCGGCGTGTTGCCGAATAAAGTTTTGCGCGGGAAGGGCGTGGCGTTCTGGGGAACTCCAGCGCAGCCGGTGCGGCAGTATTTGAAGCAACTGGCGGCACTGGCCAGGTTGGGGAAAAAGAGGTAAGCGTGGCGATCGTTGTGATCGGCGGGCATTCGCGGAGTGTGGGGAAGACCAGCGTGGTGGCTGGTCTGATCGCCGGATTGCGCGAGTATGAGTGGACGGCGGTGAAGATTACGCAGTATGGGCATGGAGTTTGCTCGGCGAATGGGGAGGCGTGCGATTGCGCGACGGCGGATCACACATGGGCGATTTCCGAGGAGAAGGATCGGGGAGGGGAATCGGACACTTCGCGATTTCTGTTGGCGGGCGCTGCGCGGGCGCTGTGGGTGCGGACGGAGCAGGGAAGACTGGCGGAGGCGATGCCGGCGCTGCGGCGGCGGATTGAGGACTCGGGCAATGTGATCTTGGAATCGAACAGCGTGCTGAAATTTTTGCGGCCGGATTTGTATATCACGGTGCTTGATCCGGGGACGGAAGATTTTAAGAAATCGGCGCAGGAGTTTATGGACCGGGCGGGCGCGGTGATTTTGCATGAGGGCGCGGGAGTTGGCTGGCAGGGAGTTTCGTTGAAGCCGGTGGGGGGACGGCCGGTGTTTCGGATTTCGCCTCCGGCTTACGTGACGGAAGAGATTGTGGAGTTCGTGCGGGGAGTGGTGGCGGGAGAGAAGCAGGTTCCTCACCGAGCCTTTGGCTCGGTTCGGAATGACAAGACACTTTTGTAGTCAGCCTTGTAGTCCGCCGCTCGGAATTACAAACTCTTTTGTTATTCTTGCGGGTGCGACAAATTCATTACAGCGCCTGGTTGTTGGTTGGTCTGTCGTCGCTGCTGCAGGTCCTGATTTTTCCTCTTCCTGGACTTTATGTTTTGTCGTGGGTGGCGTTTGCGCCGCTGATTATGGCGTTGCTGCGGGCACGGCCAGCCGGAGAACTGGAGGTGGACGGAGCCGTCCATCTGCAGGCGGCGACGCCGGGACAGGCATTTCTGCTGGGCTATGCTTCGGGAATTCTGTGGTACGCGGGCACGTGTTACTGGATTTATGACACGATGCACGAGCATGGCGGGCTGAGCGTGGCGGCGGCTGCGCTGGCGCTATTTCTCTTCTGTCTTTATCTCGGACTTTATCACGGGCTGTTTGGGCTGCTGGTGGGGTTGGCGGCGGGACCGGGGCGCGATAACCGGCGGGCGCTGATTGCGGTGCCGTTTTTGTGGGTCGCGGTGGAGTTGGCTCGGACGCGGGTGACGGGATTTCCGTGGGATCTGCTGGGGACGGCGCAGGTGGATAACATTTCACTGAGCCGGATCACGACGTGGACGGGGGTGTACGGGATCTCGTTCGAGATCATGCTGGTGAATGTGGCGGTGGCGGCGGCGTTTCTGGTGCCGAGAAAAAAGCGGAACACATTATTGCTGGCGGCGGTGGTGGCGGCGGCGGTGTTGCAGGCGGGGAGGCTGGTGGATGCTCCAGCGCTGGCGGGGGATCGGGCCGCGCTGTTGGTGCAGGAAAACATTCCAGTCGATGAGAACTGGACGCGCGAGGCGTTTGAGCGCACGTTGCGCGAATTGACGGATTTGAGCGAGAAGGCGGAGGCTTCGAGTTCGTCCGAGTCGAATGCGACGGAATCGGCGCATGGCAAGGTGGATTTGATCGTGTGGCCGGAATCGCCGGCGCCGTTTTTTACCATCGATCGATTGTTTCGCGAACCGGTGAGCGAGATGGCTCGTACAACGCGGAGCTGGGTGGTGACGGGCGCTATTGGGAGCAGGCCCCTTTTTTCGCAGCCGAGGAGTGCATCGCCGGAAGTTTTCAATTCGGCGGCGCTGGTGAGTCCGACGGGCGAGTGGACGGCGCGATATGACAAGGTACATCTGGTGCCGTTCGGAGAATATTTGCCATTTCCGTGGTTGTTTTCTTTTGCCGGCGGGCTGACGAAGGAAGTTGGGGAGTTCAAGGCGGGGACGTCAAGGGCAGCGCTGGATGCGGGAAGCATGCCGCTGGGAATTTTTATTTGCTACGAGTCGGTGTTTCCGGACGAGGTGCGGCAGTTCGCGAACAACGGTGCACAGGTTTTCGTAAACATTTCGAATGATGGATGGTACGGCGATAGCGGGGCGTACGCGCAGCATTTGAACCAGACGCGGATGCGGGCGATCGAAAACAACCGGTGGATTTTGAGTGCGACGGATACGGGGGTGACGGCGTCGATCGATCCCTATGGGAGGACGGTGGCGCGGCTGCCGCGAAAGGAGCGCGGGGCGCTGGTTGCGCCGTATGCACTCACTTCGGTAACCACGTTCTACACGCGGCATGGGGATTGGTTCGCGTGGCTGTGTGCGATAATTTCAGCAGGGGCGCTGTTCACGCGCTTCGGGCTTCCCACGAAATCAGGCAAGAAAGCAGAAGCATCCTCATGAATCAAGAGTTCGAGCTGGAATACGGGTTACTGAGCAAGAAAGTGCGCGAGCTCCGGGAGTATCTTTGACGCGGACAAACTCCGTCCGCAACTAAGCGAAATTGAAAAGCAGTCCGCCGACCCGAATTTGTGGTCGAATCCGCAGCGCTCGCAACAAGTGATGCGAGAGAAAAAGCGGCTGGAACATTTGCTGGCGACGGACGCCGACCTGGCGCGCCGGGGCGATGACATTGCCGCTTACTTCGATTTGGCGAAGGAAGGCGAGAATGTGGACGCGGAGTTGCGCCGCGAAATCGATTCTCTGCGCGAGCTCATCGACAAGCTCGAGACCGAGACGTTGCTTTCCGGGCCCAACGACGCGCTGAATGCGATTGTGACGATTCATCCGGGCGCAGGCGGGACGGAGTCGCAGGATTGGGCCGACATGCTGCTGCGGATGTATTTGCGCTGGGCAGAGCGGCAAGGATTCGAGACAGTTCTTTACGACTATCAGCCGGGGGAAGAAGCGGGGCTGAAGTCGGCGACATTCGCCGTGAATGGCGAGTACGCGTTCGGGTTGCTGACCAGCGAAATCGGAGTGCACCGGCTGGTGCGGATTTCGCCGTTCGATCAGGCGAAGCGGCGGCATACGTCGTTTGCCAGCGTGTTCGTGTCGCCGGAAATCGACGACAGCATCGACATCGTGATTAAGCCGGAAGATATCCGCACCGATACTTACCGCTCGAGCGGCAAGGGCGGGCAGCATGTCAACACGACGGATTCAGCGGTGCGGATCACGCACATTGCGACGGGGTTGGTGGCGAATTGCCAGAACGAGCGGTCGCAGCATAAGAATCGGGAACGGGCGATGAGCATGCTGCGGTCGAAGCTTTATGAATACGAGATGGAGAAGAAGCGCGCGGCGACGAAGAAGATTGAAGATTCGAAACTGGATAACGATTTCGGATCGCAGATTCGATCGTATGTGCTGCAGCCTTACCGCATGATCAAGGATCACCGGACCAAGACGGAAGTGGGGGATGTAGATCGCGTGCTGGACGGGGATTTACAGCCGTTCATCCGGGCGTATTTGCTGGCGCGGCGCGGGGAGAAACAGGAGAAATAGTGGGCGGAAAGCCGGGAAAGTCGATCAAGCTGGGTCCGCGATTCGAGCGTGCGTTTCTGTTCGCGAAGGAGAAACATGCGGGGCAAACGCGAAAGGCTTCGACGATTCCTTACATCGCGCATTTGATGGGAGTTGCGTCGTTGGCGCTGGAGTACGGCGGCGACGAGGACATTGCGATTGCGGCTCTGTTGCACGACGTGGTGGAAGACTGCGGCGGTACGGCGACGCTGAAAGAAGTGAAGCGGCGATTTGGAAGCCGCGTGGCGAAGATTGTGGAGGGGTGCACGGATTCCTATGTCGTTCCGAAGCTGCCGTGGCGGGAGCGGAAGGATACATACCTTCGGCATTTGAAGAGTGCGGACGCGGAAACGAGACTGGTTTCAGCGGCAGACAAATTGAACAACGTGCGCTCCATTCTTTCCGATTACCGCGATGTGGGGGAATTGATTTGGGAACGTTTTAATGGCGGGCGCGAAGGAACGCTTTGGTACTATCGGGCGTTGTTGGAGGAGTTTCAGCGGGGCGCGCCAAACCGGTTGGTACGCGAATTTGAGCTGGCGGTGCGGGAACTCGAAGTGAAGGCGAGGAACGGGAAGAGCGGCGCCGGTTCGAGAGGTAAATGATGGCACGCATGATCGATCAAATTCGGGCGTCGAAGTTGCCGTCGAACATGATGCAGTTTGCGGCGCGGGGGGCGTTGTCGGTGGCGCCGGACGAGAATCTGGAAATTCTGGTTTATCTGGCCAAGCACAATAAATTGTTTGGCGAACTGGCGCGCATGACGCTGGCGGGTTGGGATGAGAAGGCCTCGGCGACCGCGGCGGCCGATCCGAAGACAGCGCGGGAGGTGCTCGACTATTTGATTTCGCCGGAGAATCTGCGTCCGAAGTTGTTGCCGGCGTTGCTGGAGAATCCTTCGATTCCGGATAGTGAGCTGGCGAAGTTCGCGATCTCGGCATCAGCAGAGAGCATTGCAACCATGCTGCAGAGCGCTCGGGTACGGGCGGCAACGGGAGTGTTGGAAGGTCTGAGATCAAATCCTTACTTGAAACAGAATGACGCAAGGACAGTGGCTGAGTTGCTAGGCGGAGGATCAGGTGCAACTGCCGAGCCCGCGGTTGCGGCGACCGCCGCGACAGGGGTAGCTGCTTTGGTCGCTGAAGCTCCAGCTTCCGTCGATTCAGTCGTACAGGCGGCAATTTCGGATGAAGGGGACGTTCCCGAAGAGCATGTTTCCGCTTATCTGGCCGAGCACGCGCCGGAAATTAGTGCGGAAGAGGGAAAGCCCTTTCAGCCGATCGGCGGGATTATGGAGTTGCTGGGAAGCAACTATTTTCCCGTGTCGGCAGTGCAGGAGGCCGCGGCTGACGCGCCGACTCCGGCGGTCGCTTCGGCGGGAGCGGCCAAGCCAGCTGTCGCGAAGGCGCCAGGGCACGCAGGTCCTCATGCTCCCGTCGAGGGAAAGCGGGAGAACACGCTGCAGAAGATCAACCATCTGGACGTGAAGGGGCGCATTCAACTGGCGCTGAAAGGCAACAAGGAAGAGCGGTCGATTCTGATCCGGGATGGAACCAAGGTGGTGGCGCTGGCGGTGCTCGAGGCGCCGAAGCTTTCCGATGGAGAAGTGGAGAAGTTTGCGCTGCAGAAGAACGTGCTGGAAGCGGTGCTGCGGCAGATTCCGCTGAAGCGGCGGTTCATGAAGAACTACATCGTGGTGCGGAATCTGGTGGCAAACCCGCGCACGCCGCTCGATCTAGGTCTCGGTCTGATGAAACATCTGCTGGCGGTGGATTTGAAAAATATATCGGCGAACAAGGAAGTTTCCGAGACGGTACGGAAGCTGGCGCTGAAGATGTACAAGCAGAAGCTGGAAACGGCGAATAAGAAATAGGGATGCGAGCCGAGCGCGCCCTTCGGTCGCTTGCGCGCTCTCAGGGCAGGCTCCGTGGATCGCGCGGCTCGCCCAGATTCCCTTTGGCTTCGCTCAGGGCGGGCTTGCGCTACGCAAAAATCGCTTGCTCAGGATGACAAGTCATGGCTAGTCTCCCTCCGACGGATCCAATCACGGAATTATTGAAACGGGCAAAGACGATTGCGGTGGTGGGACTTTCCAGCGATCCGATGCGCCCGAGCCACGGCGTCTCGGCCTACATGCAGAGCCAGGGATACCGCATTATTCCGGTGAATCCCCGGATTGAAGGGTGTCTGGGAGAGAAGGCGTATGCTTCGTTGCGCGAAGTGCCGGAGAAGATCGATATCGTGAACATCTTCCGGAGACCGGAGTTCGTTGAAGAAATTGTGGATGACGCGATCCGGCTGAAGGTGCCTGCGATCTGGATGCAGGAGGATGTGGTTCATGAGAAGGCGGCGGAGAAGGCGCGGAACGCCGGGATTTTTGTGGTGATGGACCGATGCATTCTCAAGGAGCACCGAGCTAGATTCCGCTGAGAGCGAAGGTAGGACTGGAAATCTGGGGAACAAAAGCGAGGCGGGCAGCGTAGAACTGAAAGATTGCAGTAGACTCTTGCCGCACGAAGGAACCCCGTGAATCTTGACGCAGCGGTCACGACGCCCGCCGAACCCATTCCGCCTCCGCAACCTTCGACTGTGCGAAAAGTGTTCGTCGGGCAGGACGGCATCCGGGCGGGGTGGAGCCTGCTCATCTTCCTCGCATTGTTTGCCAGCATTGCCCTTAGCGCGAACCTCATCATCCACAGGTTGCACCCGAGCTTTGCGAAGACGCCGGAGGCGACTGCGGAGGCGATGGGCAAGCCGCGCTTCATGCTCATCGGCGAGGCTGTTCAGTTCTTGCTGACTTTCCTGGTTACATGGATCATGTCGAAGATCGAGCGCCGGCCGAATTCTGTGTACGGCTTTGGCGGCAGGCGCAGGCTGCCAAATTTCCTAGCCGGGCTGGGATGGGGAGTCGTGTGCTTGTCACTTCTGGTGCTCACGCTATGGAAGACCGGACTGCTCGTGATAGATAGCCGCTTGCTCTTTGGGACGGACATTCTTCGTTACGGAGCGATCTGGTTGATCGGGTTCCTGTTCGTGGGCTTGTTCGAGGAGTACGTGACGCGCGGATATCTTCAGTACACGCTTACGCGCGGCCTTACAGGAATTTACCAGTGGGTCTTCAAGACGCGTCACAGCGATGCGTTCGGCTTCTGGAGCGCGGCCATTCTCGTGTCGTTTCTGTTTGGCCTGGGTCATGGGTCAAACCCGGGCGAGTCTCCGATTGGATTGCTTTCGGCGGGGCTGGCCGCCATGGTCTTCTGCTTCAGCTTGTGGCGGACCGGTTCGCTGTGGTGGGCGATTGGTTTTCATGCAGCATGGGACTGGAGCCAATCGTTTCTCTACGGGGTTGCTGACAGCGGGCTCGTAATCCAGCATCATCTGCTGGCGACACATTCGGTCGGGAAGCCCATTCTGAGTGGAGGAGCAACCGGGCCGGAGGGAAGCATATTCATCCTTGCGGTGTTGGGGCTGGCGAGTGTGATCATTGTTGTGACTTTGCGGCCAGCGCGGCGCGGCGGAGACCTCACGGGCTAAAGCCCAGTTTTTATATCGGCTCAATGGCACGGCTGAAGCCGGGCCCTTCCCGAATACTTTACGAGAGGGCGCTTAGGAGGCGACCTGAACGAACACCACGCTAGCGTCGTCTCGCAGGGGAACGCCGTTGGCGAAGGAGCGAACGTCGTCGAGGACCGTGATTGCAGAAGCGCCAGGGCTGGAAACGTGCTGCGCGAGGCGGTCCAATCCGTACTCTTCGTCTTCTCGGTTTGAAGCCTCGCTGATGCCATCGCTGTAGAAGACGAGGCGCGAGCCCTTGGATAGAGCCACGGTGCTTTGCGAATAGTCACCGCAACTGAGGCCCAACGGAAGCCCGCGCTCGGTATCGAGGAATCGGGGTCCGCTGTCGTCGACCAAAAGCGGACGCAGATGTCCAGCGCTGGCGAATGTGATGCTGTGGGTTGCGGGATCCAGGACGGCGTAGACGAGGGTGACAAATTTTCCGGCGGGGAAGTCTTCCACCAACAAGCCGTTCAGTTTATCGAGAACTTCGGCCGGGGTGCAGCAGGCTTCGGCCAAAGAGCGGAGCATTCCGCGCGTCGCCGACATGAGCAGAGCGGCGGCGGTGCCTTTTCCGGAAACATCGGCGAGAACCAGCCCCCAGCGGCCATCGGGAAATGGAATGAAGTCGTACCAATCTCCGCCGATGGCGCGGGCAGAGATGCTGAGGCCGGAGACGGCAAAGCCGGGGATATAAGGAGATGCCTTGGGCAAGAGAGCCTGCTGAATGGCGCGAGCCTCTTCGGCTTCGCGATTCATGGCTTCGCGCTCGGCACGCTCGGACCGGAAACGGTCCGCGTTATCGATGGCTACGGCGATGTGTCCGCAGAGGGCTTGCAGAAGCCGGATCTGCTGGCGGGGAAAGGCATCCAGATCGGGGTGAGACGCGGTGAAGACTCCGACAAGGCGCTGGCCGACAAGCAGCGGAATCGCCACCTCGGAATGGGTTGACTGCTCGCAGGCGAGATAGTACTCGTCTTTGTGAACGTCGGGGGCGTAGCGCATTTGTCCGGTAGAGGCGACGTAGCCGACCATGCCTTCCTTGCCAATCTTTAGTCGAAAGCCCTTCTGGTGGAGGGAGCAGCCGTGGACGCCGCCCATCACCATCTCTCCGCGAGCCTCGTCATGCAAATACACGCTGCTCTCGAGAAGACCGAAGGAATGAGAGACCTCGGTCACGATGTTTTCGATGAGCTGATCGAGATCAAGAATTGAACTGATCTTCTGGGCAGCCTTCTGCAGTTTCTGCAGGCTTTCCACCTGGGTGTCGACCGGAGGCCGAGTGGAGGGGAATTCGTCGAAGATATTCGCAGGACTGGTGGCCATTGCGGTTCCTTAAATGACTGCGACCTCAGGGGCTAAAGCCCCACTGTTAGAGGCCCTGATTGGCACGGCTGAAGCCGTGCCCTACCCAAAACAACTTATGAAGCCAGCCTTACGAGAATTATGAAACGAAGCCTCACGATACCTTCAATGTAACCAGCCCTACGATTTGCAAAATCAGCTTTGCGACAATCTATGAAATCCGTCAAAAATTGGATGCTTGGGGGTAGCGCTAGGACTCTGTGTTTTGGCGAGGGCGAGTGGCTGGGGGACCTTGCTGGCGCAAGCGCTTGATCTCGTCCATGCGGTCGCGGATGCGTTTTTCGATGCCTTCGTTGGTGGGGTGGTAGTACGTCCGATCGCGCAGGTTCTCGGGCAGGCAGGGCATGTTCGCGACTTTGCCTTCGACATCGTGCGCGTATTGATAATCCTTGCCGTAGCCCAGGCCTTTCATAAGGCTGGTGGGCGCGTTGCGCAAGTGCAGCGGGACGGGTTCGGCGGCAGTTTGTTCGATGTCGTGCTGCACGTCGCCGTAGGCGGTGTAGAGGGCGTTGGACTTGGGTGCGACAGACAGATAGACGACGGCTTGCGCGAGAGCGAGATTGCCTTCGGGCATGCCGATGAAATCGACGGCATCGCGCGCGGCCATGCAGAGGGAAAGAGCGTTGGGATCGGCGAGGCCGATGTCTTCGACCGACATGCGGACGACGCGGCGGGCAATGTAGAGCGGATCTTCGCCGGCTTCGATCATGCGGCCGAGCCAGTAGAGGGCGGCGTCGGGGTCGCTGTTGCGCACGGATTTGTGCAGGGCGGAGATCAGGTTGTAATGCTCTTCGCCGGCCTTGTCGTAGAGGAGAGTGCGTTTCTGCAGGGCGTCGCGAATGATGTCATCGGTGATTTCGGCGGGCTGAGTTCCGGACTGCTGCGCGAGGCCGGCGGCCACTTCGAGGACGTTGTAGGCGCTACGGGCGTCGCCGCTGGTGTAGCTGGCGATTTTCCTGAGGACGTCGTCGGAGGCGCGCAAATGCATTGAGCCGAGGCCGCGTTCTTCATCGGTGAGGGCGCGTCGTAGCAACTGGACAATTTGATCTTCGGTGAGCGGCTGCAAGACGTAGACGCGGGTACGCGAAAGCAGAGCGCCGTTAATCTCGAATGAGGGATTCTCGGTGGTGGCGCCGATGAGGCGAATGTTGCCTTTTTCCACGTGCGGCAGGAAGGCGTCCTGCTGAGCTTTGTTGAAGCGATGAATCTCGTCGATGAAGACGATGGTGCGCGTGCCATATTGGCGGGCACGTTCCGCGTCGGCCATGACCTGCTTGATTTCCTTGATTCCGGCGAGGACGGCGGAGAATTCGATGAACTCGGCTTTGGTCATGCTCGCGATAATTTTCGCGAGAGTGGTTTTGCCAGTGCCGGGAGGTCCCCAAAAGATAATTGAGCCGGTATCGTCACGTTCGATCTGAGTGCGGAGGGGTTTGCCGGGACCGATCAAATGCTCCTGGCCGGCGTATTCGTCGAGCGTGCGCGGGCGCATGCGGTCGGCCAGCGGACGGGTGCGGTCGGTGGAGTTGGCGGGGTTCGGGATGTCGAAGAGACCCATGCAAAATTCATTTCACCACAGAGACGCAGAGACACAGAGAAAAACGAAAACAAACTAAAGAATTCTGCGCACAATGCCCTGAGTTAACTGCGAGACGTTGAAGTTAACGAGAAGACCAACCGTGCTGCACGTGAGCCGCATGTAAGTAAGTAGCTGCGCTTCATGAACAGGCAGGACTCTTTCAACGCATTTCAATTCGACAACTACTTGTTCTCGCACGATTAAGTCGAGTCGGTAGCCACAGTCAAGCTTGAGACCCTTGTATTCCACGGGCAGGTCGACTTGTCGGCGGAAATCGATTCCTCGCAGGCGGAGTTCGTGGCACTACATTCTTCGTAAGCTGATTCTAACAACCCTGGTCCCAGTTGCCGGTGGACTTCAATTGCCGCACCTATGATGGGACTAGTGCGCGGGTCTTTGCTATCTTCGTTTTCTCTGTGTCTCTGTGCCTCTGTGGTGAACACGCTTTATCTTCTTTGCCTTGCGGCTTCGTACAGTACGATGCTGGCGGCCACACCGGCGTTGAGAGATTCTACTTGGGCGGCGTGGGGGATGGCGATGGACTCGTCCATTTTGGCCATTACGTCGCGCGGAAGGCCGGAGCCTTCGTTGCCGAAAAAAACTGCGGCGGGACTTTTCAGATCTGCCTGATCGATTGGCGTGCCTTTGTGCGACGAGGTTGCGATCAGGCGGACGCCCTGGGCTCGCAGCTTCTCTGAAACTTCTTCCAGCTTGAGGGTTGATGATTTTCCGTGGCGATGAATGACGGGAAGGCGGAAGACGGAGCCGGCGGAAGCGCGTACGACTTTCGAATTAAACGGGCCGACGGTGCCTTCGCCGAGGACGATGCCAGCGCTGCCGAAAGCTTCCGAGGAGCGGAGGATGGTGCCCAGATTGCCGGGGTCCTGGAGACCGGCGATTACGATAATGGGGCCGACTTGCAGGCGCTCGGTGAGATCGTCGAGCGAAAATTCTTTGAGGCGAACGAGGGCTGCTACCCCTTGCGGGGATTCGCTGGGGACGAGACTGTCAAATAGTCTGTCGGGCAGGAGCAGGGTTTCGACCTGGGCGCCGATTTGCGGAAGGAGGCGGTCGGCGCGGTCCTGAGCGGATTCGCGAAAGAAAACGGCGCTGAAACGGAGGCCGCTGCGGATGGCTTCTTCGAGAATGCGGAGGCCTTCGATGGCGCAGTCTCCGGCTTCGGTGAGTTCGGCGTGGGCGAAAGCCTGGCGCAGTTGCTTGACCAGAGGGTTGTGGCGGCCTTCGACCCGGCGGAGGCGGTGCTGCGCGCTGAGGGCGGGTTCGGAAGCAGGTTTCATGAGCGAGATGGTGAGTGCATGATACGCCAGTCCCCGAGTCGCCGGGCTTTGCCGTATTATGATAAGTTTCACAGGTCAAATACCTCAAAGAGAAGCGGTTGGGAAGGGAGCGCTGTGCGCGCCGAAATCATAAAAATCAATTGCGAGTCCCCGGAGAGTTCATTGGTGAAGTACGCCGCCGATCAGATTCGAGCGGGCGAAGTGCTGGGAATGCCAACGGACACGTTCTACGGGCTGGCGGCCGATCCGTTCAACCTGCGCGCGGTGGACCGCGTGTATGACATCAAGACGCGCTCGCGGCATAAACCGCTTTCGCTGCTGATCGAGAGCGTGGACCAGGCGGAAGAGCTGGCCAAAGCGCTGCCGGAGGAGTTTTATGCGCTGGCGCGAAAATATTGGCCGGGACCGCTGACCATCATTGTGAAAGCGGGATCGCGGCTGCCGCTGAAGGTGACGGCCAACACGGGCAACGTCGCGCTGCGCGTGCCGAACGCGAAGATTCCGCTGGCAGTGGTGACGGCGGCGGCGATTCCGATCACGGCGACGTCAGCAAATCTGAGCGGAGCGGCGGAGTGTACGAGCGCCGAGCAAGTGCACGAACAACTGCATGGGAGGATCAGCATTATTGTAGATGGAGGGACCTCGCCGCGGGATATTCCATCGACCATTGTCGATCTGACCGACGAGGGAGCGCGCTGGAAAATCATGCGCGAAGGCGCGATTCCGGCCGAAGAAATTTCCACGTTTTTTGCCAAAGGATGAGCGACGATCATGCTACGCGACGTGCGACCGGCCGCTGGCTGTTGTGGCTAGAAGCGTTGGCGGTGCTCGCGTTGGTGGCGTTTCTGGCGCTGACCGCGTTCCGCGTGGTGCAGGAAGGCTCACAACAGGAACTGCATCGGGCGGACGCGATCGTCGTGTTCGGCGCAGCCGAGTATTCCGGACATCCTTCGCCGGTGCTGCGGGCGCGGCTGGATCACGCTTTCGATCTCTTCCAACAAGGAATTGCGCCGGTGGTCATTACGACGGGCGGCGCGGCAGCCGATCCCAGCTTCAGCGAAGGTGGGGTGGGACGCGATTATCTGGAACATCGCGGAATTCCGGAACGAGATTTGATCGCAGAAACGCAGGGCTCTGATACGGCGCAATCGGCGGTTCGCGTAGCCGTAATCATGCGCGCCAATGGGCTGCACAGTTGCGTCGCGGTGAGCGACGCTTATCATGTCTTCCGGATCAAGAGGCTATTGGAGCACGAGGGGGTGGGTCCGGTGTATGTGGCGCCGAGGCCGGACTCGCGGCCGCACGGGGTGGGGCAGCGGCTTTATGCGGTGTTGCGGGAGGCGAGCAGCTATTTGGTGTGGAAGTTGGGAGCGCCGTGAGGGCGCGGCTTTTTCAGGATGCGCGATGTGGGCTAGAAGTTAAAAGAGGTCAATGCCATTCGCGGTGCGAATCTTGAACCAGTCGTAACGGAGGTTGTAGCGCATGATGCCGTTGCGGACCTTCATGAAGACGTGCTGAATGCGTACCTCCAGAGCCATGTTCTTACTAATGGTGTACTGATCATGGCGCTGGCCGATGTACTCGGCGCGACGACGATTCTCACAAGCCTGGTAGTCCCCGCCCTGACGGCAAAGTTCATAACCGTTACTGAGGTTTTCTTCGCGCAGGCTTTGGACAGTCTGATTATCCTGAATGGCGGCGGCCAAGTCTTCGTCGTAACGTTCGTACCAGGCTTGCACGGCCGCTTCGGTTTCGTCGGGGGTGTGAGTCGCTTTGTACTTGCCGATCGCGGCGATGATTTCGTCGCTGTTTTCTGCGCCCTCCATCCTCAGGCGGGGAAGCGCATTCGCGATCGCATCCATGTCGTCTTCGGTGATGACTTTCTTGGCGTGCGAGGGAGCCTGCTTCTTGGAATTCCGCGCGACCGCCCCGAGAGACTGCTCCGTTCCGGTGGCCGTCGGCTCTGGAGCGGCGGGGGCGACCGGAGATTGCTGGGCAACGCAGACCAAAAGGAATAATGAAAAAAGAAAGGCTCGAAACAGGCTCCGTCCAAAGGCGGCGAAAGTGGATGTAAGATTGGTCACCCTAAATCGTATGGGCCGAACTAAACGGGTTAAAGATGACCAAAGTTTCGTGAATCGTTTCTTTCGTTTACCAGCCGTTTCTCTGCCGCAGGCTGGTGATGTGGGCCACGTGATGGCGGCCGTGCCAGGCGTAGAGCGCCAGATTTTTCTCGAGAGGCATGAGGCCGAGTTCGGGGTGGCGGAAGGTGCGTTTCCACTCTTCCGGCTTCAGAGAGCGCAGAAGACGAATCCAGCGGGCGTGGAGGGAATCCATCATCGTCAGTGAGACTTCAACCGGCGTGGTCTGGGTGTCGGCGAGCTTAGCCCAGCGGTCTTCGGCGTAGGGCTTGATGGTCGGCTCATCTTCGGTGAGGGCGAGCTTGAAGCGAATGTAGGCGTTGAGATGGCTGTCGGGGACGTGGTGGGTGAGCTGGCGAACGGTCCAACCCTCGGGACGGTAGGGCGTGTCGAGTTGCTGGTCAGAGAGGCCTTTGATGGCGGCACGGAGATGGGCTGGTGTTTGTTCGATATCGGCCAAGAGCTTCTTCTTCTGGTCTTCGGTGGGCGGGCCTTCGTAGTGAAACTTGCCGATGGGATAGCGCAGGTCGGTCATCGTGTCTCCATCATGGGTTGGTCTGAAATTATAGATGTATGGCGAGACGGTTTGTTAGCAGGGTGCTCCGTTCACGGTGCACGTCCCCTGACCCTCCCGACGAACCAGACCTCTAACTACAATCCCTAGTGCCCGTGCGCGGCAAACCCCATCCCCTCCGGCTTTGAATTTGGGTTCCTCATGCCTCAAGATTTGTGCATCCAAGAGTGGTTTTCTGGGCTAAACTGCCAAATCTGGGCCGGTTAGCGGCGTTCTTGGTGCGCATGCGCCCCGGTCGAGAAACAGCAGATTCCTCCACGCGCCAATGGATTGGCTGCGCCAATCCATCGGCTTGGTCGGAATGATAAGTACTGGGGAATGACCGTACTTGTGGAGGCTCATAAGCGAGGGAACTATGGCAGCGTCGGTCTGGTCTGGACACTTAACCTTTGGCCTCATCTCAATGCCGGTGCGCTTATTTTCGGGCGCGCGCAGCAGCGGAATTTCGTTCAACATGCTGCATCGTCCGGATAAGCAGCGGGTGAAGCAGCAATATATTTGTCCGCTGGAAAATGTGGTGGTGGATCGCAGCGAAATTGTGAAGGGCTACGAATTTCGCAAGGATGAATACATCATCATCGAACCGGAAGAGATCAAGAAGATCGAGCCGCAGACTGCGAAGACCATGGAGATCCTGGAGTTCGTGAAAGCGAGCGATGTGGATCCGGTTTATTTCGAGTCGTCGTATTACATGCTGCCGGAAGAGGCGGGACGGCGGCCATATGCGCTGCTGACCAAGGCGCTCGAAGAAAGCGAGTACGTGGCCATCGCCAAGATCACGATGCACAACCGGGAGTACACGGTGTTTCTGCGGCCGCATGAAGGCGGGTTGATGTTGCACACGATGTATTACGCGGAAGAAGTGCGCAAGGTGGAAGGATTTGGCGCGCCGGACGTGGAGTTGAAGGAAGCTGAGATTAAAGTGGCGCATCAACTGATTGAAGCGCTGGCGGATGAGTGGGATCCGGAAAAGTATAAAGATTCGTTCCAGGAAAATTTGAAGAAACTGATTGAGACCAAGCTCGAGGGCGGAGAGGTTGCGGCGGTGGAGAAGCCGAAGAAATTGGCTCCGGTAGTGGATTTGATGGCGGCTCTCAAGCAAAGCCTGGCGCAGATGGAAGGCAAGAAGAAGCCTGCGGCGACGGAGAAGACGGAGACTCCGGTGGCTGCGGCTGGGGGGAAGTCGCGGCGCGGGCGGTAAGGAGTCAGGCTTCCGGCGTCTAGTTAGTTCTTTCTGCTCGAACAATTCGCCTCGCGCGAAAGGTGTACTTTCCTCATCCAACTCGTCCCTCTACGCAGGCATCCCAGAGCGTAACGATTCAACTGAAACGAAACTAGCAGGTCGGCGGCACTGGCGTAGATCGGGTGCCAGCCGTTAGAATGTTGAATTCTTCTCACCTATGATCAGAATCTTCCTTGAAGGGCGCAGGACGGGGTGCCGATGAGTGTTCGACGTGTGGGCCGATGGACGGCCATGGTGCTGCCTATCTTGTTTTGGTCCGCTTGCGGTCAGGTCTACCGTCCCGTGGTGATTCCGTGCTCGACCGGCGGGGTTCCGGGATGCCCGGTGGAAACGAGTCCGCAGCCGAGTGATTTCCACGAAGTTTTCGCCATCAGCACCAACGTGGACAGTTATCCGGGGACGGCGATGCAGATCGACGTATCAGGAGATTCGATCGTCGGCGAAACTCCCTCCAGTAACCCCGCGCTGCCGAACCTGGGGGACAATCCCACGCATATAGCGATTTTGCCCGACGACGCGACCGTGTTTGTTGCGAGCGCGGGTAGCGTGGTTCCAGGCGGGCGGGACATCGTTTCCGCCTTCACTCCAGTGTTTAATTCCAGGCTGTCTGCCGGGCTGGGTACGGTGAGCACGATCTCGCTGCCGACGGGTTCGCAACCGGTGTTCTTGAACTCCAGGGAGAACACGGCGGTCTACGTTGCAAATTTTGGTACGAATTCGGTCAGCGCCATCAATACGGCGTCGAACGTGGTCAGCGCAACGGCAACTGTAGGAACCAACCCGGTGGCTCTGGCGGAAACGCCGAATGCCTTCAAACTCTATGTGGCGAACCAAGGGAGCAACACCATCAGCAGCCTGAATCCGGTGGATCTTTCGTCGAACACCGTGACGGGATTCACGGGGATTACGCCGGTCTGGATCGTGGCCCGGGGCGATAGCCAGAAAGTGTATGTGCTGACCGAGGGCGATGGGCAACTGGTGACCATTGATGTTGCCACGGACACAGTGACGAGCAGTCTTCCGGTTGGGGTTGGGGCGAATTTTGTTTTCTTCGATCCGAATTTGAACCGGCTTTATGTGGCGAATCCGGTAACAGCGGCGGTCTATGTGTTTTCCGATACCGGCGGCGCGAGTGATACGCCGACGCTGCTGACGACGACGCCCCTGACGATTCCGGGGCTGGGTGCGAAGACAACGCCGGCGTGTGCGTACTGCACTGCGCCGGTTCCGGTTTCAGTGACTGCTTTGTTGGATGGCACGCGGTTTTATGTGGCGAGCTACCAGATTTCGACCCCGTGCTCGGATCCAAACGTGACCGCGGCGTCGTGTGTAGTGCCGATCGTGACTGTGTTCGACGCGAATACATTCAAGGTGAAGTATCCCAGCACGCCGGCCCAAGCGTTACTGACTTCACCGCCGTTCAGCCAGAATCAGTACGCGGTGCCGCAGGTGGGTTCGTGCGCTCTGACTCCTTCGTATCCTGCCTTGTACTCTCCCAGCGCTCCACGATTCCGGGTGTTCACGGTGGCGTCGGAGGACAGCAGCCGCGTCTATGTGAGCATGTGCGACGCGGGAGCGGTTGCCGTGATCAACACAACCGACAACAATGCGAACAATCCCGAATCGCCGCTGCCGCCGGATACGGTGGTTTCCGCGTTGCCGATGGCTCCCCAAGCCAACAGCGCGTCGGCTTTGCAGAGTCCGATCTTCTTGCTAATGGGGCAGTAGTGGGGGAGCGCGGGGCTAAAGCCCCGTCCGTAATGGACTCCTCGACGGCACCCTTCGGCGCGCTTTGCTTGCTCAGGGCAGGCTAAAGAGTGAGGTCGTGTCCCTCCCGAGCGCTTAGATGGCTGGTAGAGACGCAGCTCTCAGTTTCGTGCTGCTACTTCTTCGCTTTGCGTCTCTCGCGCGGCGTAGTGCGAGTCGACATAGTCATCGAGGATCTCGATGAACTCCGCGACAATGCGATCGCCTTTAAGCGTGGTGAACAGGCGTCCATCCACGTAGACCGGAGCTTTGGGCTCTTCGAAGGTGCCGGGCAATGAGATGCCGATGTTGGCATGCTTCGATTCGCCGGGGCCATTGACCACGCAGCCCATGACGGCCAGCTTCATTTCTTCCACGCCGACGTAGCGGCCTTTCCAGGTAGGCATCTGCTCGCGGAGATAGGTCTGAATCTGCTCGGCCATTTCCTGGAAGAAAGTGCTGGTGGTGCGTCCGCAACCGGGGCAGGCGGTGACTTGCGGGGTGAAGCTGCGAATGCCCATGGATTGCAAAATCTGCTGGGCGACGCGGACTTCTTCGGTGCGGTCGCCGCCGGGAGCGGGAGTGAGCGAAACGCGGATGGTGTCGCCGATGCCTTCCTGTAGGACCACGCCCATGGCGGCGCTCGATGCGACTACGCCTTTCGCGCCCATGCCGGCTTCGGTGAGGCCGAGGTGGAGCGGGTAGGTGCAGCGGGCGGCGAGGGCGCGATAGACGTCGATTAGATCCTGCACGCCGCTGACTTTCGCGCTCAGAATAATCTGATCGGGGCGGAGGCCGAATTTCTCCGCCAATGCGGCGGAGTTCAGCGCGCTTACGACCATGGCTTCCATGGTGACTTCGCGGGCGTCCTTGGGCTCGGCGAGAGCAGAGTTCTCGTCCATCATGCGGGTGAGCAGGGTCTGGTCGAGCGAGCCCCAGTTCACGCCGATGCGCACGGGCTTCTGATATTTGACCGCAACTTCGATCATGGTGCGGAAATTGGAGTCGCCGGTCTTTCCGATGCTGGCGTTGCCGGGATTAATCCTGTACTTGGCGAGGTCGCGGGCGCACTCGGGATATTTGGTGAGCAGGACGTGGCCGTTGTAGTGGAAGTCGCCGATGATGGGGACGCGGATGCCTTGCTTGTCGAGTTGCTCGACGATGTGGGGAACGGCGGCAGCGGCTTCTTCGTTGTTGACGGTGACGCGCACCAGTTCCGATCCGGCGCGAGCGAGGGCCGCGCATTGCTGGACGGTCGAGGGGATGTCAGCGGTATCGGTGTTGGTCATGGATTGCACCACGATTGGTGCATCCGAGCCGACGCGCACGCCGCCAACCACGGCGGTCACGGTTTTCCTGCGGGGAATGATAGACATGGGAAGCTTTATTTTAGCATGGGGAAATGGGGGAAGTATTACCGCAACCGGGGCTGGTTCCGACATGCGGGATACCCCAGGGGCTAAAGCCCGCAAGCTTATTAGCACCTAACGGCACGGCTGAAGCCGTGCCCTACCCAACCAATTGAGTTCCCGACCGCCTTATTGCAGGCGGTCTGCCAATCCTGGAATGGTTTTCAGCAGATCGTTGTAGATGACCATGACGGCGAAGAGCACTAGGAAGACGAATGCGGCTTGGTAGACGCGTTCCTTGATGCGAAGGCTGATGTCGTGGCCCATCAGACTCTCGATGAGGAGGAAGAAAATGACTCCTCCGTCGAGGATAGGGATGGGCAGCAGGTTAAAGACGCCGAGATTCAGGCTGATGGCGGAGGTCAAGAGCAGGAGCGGCGTCCAACCTTTGCGGCGGGCAGCTTCTCCGGCGGCTTGGCCGATGCGGATGGGGCCTTCGATGGAGCGCACGGAAATTTTGCCCTGCAGCATTTTCTGTACGAGTTCGAGAATCAAGAAGGAAGCTTTTTTGTTCTCCTGTAGAGATAAA